>Ga0316205_10000032_pt1 | contig 342694 bp, 312 predicted proteins | sample 3monthpyrite_MG_FD_204941 | JGI IMG/M metagenome (GOLD analysis project Ga0316205, IMG submission 204941) | Microbial mat bacterial communities from mineral coupon in-situ incubated in ocean water Damariscotta River, Maine, United States -... | ecosystem: Environmental > Aquatic > Marine >...
TTTCATCTTTTACTGCTCCAAATCTGTTACAAGAATATGGTACAGAAGCAATGATATATTCTCCCGTAGATAATTCATGGCTAATTGTATTACCTGTCTGCGAAATCTCTGACCATCTATCACCTCCAGCCTTGGAAAATTCTTCTATCTTACATTTAAACCGCTTACTAAGCTCAACAGGGTTGCCATCAACAATAAGGTTTATCGTTGACTCAAAAACAACGGGAAGATTGGCGGATTTGCCAGCAGAACTATCATCACAAGCAGATAAGATAAATAATGTTAAGAATATTGTTACCAGCTTTTTAATTATCATTTTATTACTTCCAATATTTATTTTATTTATATAATTTATAAGCTGTATCACGCTAATGAACCTAGTTCAACAATATTCTTTCTGTGATATTAATTGCGCAAAACACGATATAGCTTATAATTATATTACTAAAAATTTATTTTTCCTTTCTTATATTCCGTTTTTGGTTAAGTCTCTTCAGCCATACACAATTAATACCTGGATCATTTTCTAAATAAAGAATCTCTATTATATCTCCTTTTCTAGGTAATCCATTTTCAAATGTTCCTTTGCTATCTTTTATCGGGAAGACTTGAGAAGTACCTTCTGGGTTAAATAATTCAGAATCAATATAGAAAGTATACTTTATCTGCCATGAATAATTGAACCTAATACCCCTTGTGATAGTTGCTTTAGTTATCTTTCCATAAGTATATATATAAAGTTGCTTCTGAAATATCTTATAGTGAATATAATTTATCAATATCAAAGTAACAGATAATAAAAATGCAGAGATAATATTAGCCAATCTCATATTGAATGTTAGCCAATAAATGATCGGTAAATTAGCAATTATACAAGCTATTATTAAATCGTATTTATCCCGATTAAACCGTTTTAGAACCTCCTCATCAAGCTCACCACGACTTCGCAAATACTCGACTATTTCTTTTGTAGTTGGATATTTGTTCCAGCTTTTCCACCACTTCCCTTCGGCTTCATTCTGATTATTATAATTGTTAGAGCCTAAATTCTCTTTTTCCATATCATCATTCATGCTTCCTCATTTTCTATCTAGTGAATTTATAAATCCTTGTTCTGTTGGTGATATCGTCATGATTTTTTTCCTAAGTTATTAAATTAATAAATAGATGTAGAAAGTGGACCTTTGCTTCTGAATTTTGTATAGCCACTTTGTTCATTTATTCATATTTTTACTAATAAAATTATTTAAATAACCGCTATGATTTCTGTAGAAAGTCTTCCATAAGCGTTTTATTACCAGAAATACTGAATGAGACGGAGATATGCTTTCCTTTAACATCAGTTACATAACCTTTGCCAAATTTATGATGAAAAACATTGTCACCTATTTTGAATTTAGCTGACCTATCATAGCTGGCTTTTTTATCATTATTTTTGTTAAAGCTCTTTTTATTATTATCACTATAGTAGGATTGCGCTGATTTATTATATATATGATTCCCATCAACATTATGAATTACATTTATACTTTCCTTTGGAAGCTCATCTATAAATCTTGATGGTATTGAGCTAATATTCTGACCAAAGGTGAATCTATTGGCCGCAAAACTAATAGTTAAATTCTTTTTTGCTCTTGTGATACTAACATAAGCCAACCTCCTCTCTTCCTCTAAGCCTACTGCACCACTTTCATCAATAGATCTCTGACTAGGGAAAAGCCCCTCCTCCCATCCTGCAAGGAATACGCTATCAAACTCCAAACCTTTTGAGCCATGTATAGTCATTACATTAACCATATCAGATTTTTCAACGTCACCATCACTAATCAGACTTATATGTTCAACAAATTCATCAAGTGATTTAAATTCATCAAGCGCCAAGAAAAGTTCTTTAAGATTCTCTAAACGACCTTGTGACTCCACACTCTTCTCGCTTTTCCACATTGCCATATAGCCAGACTCATCAAGGACATTCTCAACAACTTTTGAATGCGACATAAATGATAAAAGATTTCGCCAAACTGCTAATTGATCCTTAAACTCTACCAAAGATTTTTTAGCCTTACCCTTGATTATATTTTGTCCACATACATAATCAATTGATTCGATTAATGAAATATTATTCTCTAATGAATATTTACGTAAATTCTCAATTGCAGCCTTACCAACGCCTCTTTTCGGTGTATTAATAACCCTCTGGAAAGCTATATCATTCTCGGGCTGTATAATCAGCTTAATATAAGCAATAGCATCCCTGATTTCCAAACGCTCATAGAATCTCATCCCCCCAATGATAATATATGGAATGTTTTTAGCGATAAAGCATTCCTCAAAAGCTCTTGTTTGATGACCTGCACGAACAAGCACCGCAAAATCGCTCATTGGAGTTTTATCTTTACTGTGTTTTTGCTGAATCTGATTTGCAATGTAATCAGCTTCCATCCTTTCATCCCAAAGACTAACTACATTTATTTTATCTGTATCATCACCTTCATCATGATCACAATATAGTGTTTTTCCTAACCGCTCCCTGTTGTTAGAAATTATTTTTGAGGCTGCAGATAAAATATGACGAGTTGAGCGATAATTGCATTCCAACCTAATTACCTCAGCTGATGGAAAATCCTTCTCAAACTTAAGTATATTACCAATTTCAGCACCACGCCATCCGTAAATAGACTGATCATCATCACCGACACAGCAGATATTATTACTAGATTGTGCCAGTAATCTCAGCCATAGATATTGCACAATATTTGTATCCTGATACTCATCGACCAATATATACTTGAACTTACGATGATACTCATCGAGTATGTCTTGATTATTTACTAATATTTTATATGAATAAAGCAACAAATCACCGAAATCACATATATTCATCTTTAGCATACGCTTTTGATATATCGTATATATTTTTGATGCGACAGAACCATCTGTAATCTTGTCAGACTCTAACCCCTTATCTTTCCATCCTTGAATAGAAGCAAGAATAGCCTTAGGATTATGCTCTTTAGGATCAATATTTTCATCAGCTTCAATTTGCTTTACCAACCTAAGCTGATCACTTGCATCAATAATTGTAAAATCCTTATCAAGACCAATTACATGACCATGTTTTCTGATTATTCTTAATGAGATTGAGTGAAAAGTCCCTAGCCATAGACCTTCAGATTGCGACCCCACCATGTCACTGATTCTTTCCTTCATCTCTTTTGCAGCTTTATTTGTAAAAGTCACAGCTAAAATCTGAGAAGGGAATGCAAGCCCCTGTGATAGAATATAAGCGATACGAGTGGTCAGAACGCTAGTCTTTCCTGTTCCTGCACCTGCTAAAACCAAAATCGCCCCTTCAGTTTTTTCAACAGCAGCTCTCTGAGGGTCATTTAGCCTATCAAGCGATAAGTTACTATAACTAGCAACTTCAGTCTCATAAGCTTCTACAGGTGGCAAATCGTTAAAATGTTCTTCCATATCAGAGTGCATCAGAATCCTGTTCTTTATAATCAACTTTACTTTCCAGAACTATTTTTTTCCAGATCGGAGAATCATATAATAATTTTATATATCCGGAATCAAGGCTTGTTTCTCTGTATGTTAAGCGAATTGTTCCAAATTCTCGACCTTCCCAAGTATCAAACCATATTCCCAATGGAGGAGTATATTTCCCTGCAAGAAATTCATAATATTCATCCCCTTCCTGATAATCCTTCATCTGCCTAGTATATTCTCCATATTTTTTTACAATAAGAGCTTTTATATATTCGTATTTCTCACGACTTTCTCTTGCTCTGGCGGTATCTATTATATTTTCACCAACCCACATAATTTTTATTAACCCATGCTTCTCATGAAAAGTTAAGGCAACAACCTCAGTATTACTAAGGTTTTTAGGAACTTCTTTTGTTCTAATAATTATCAGGTTCTCAGTTTTATCCGTTTGTGTCAGCTCACCTATTCTTTCCTTGGCTTTATCAATAGACTCTCCCCAAACCAATCCAAAGGGCGCTTTAGCTATCTTCAAATCCTGAGCTAAAAGAGTTATAGGCATGACAAGATGCACTATAATTAACATAAGAAATAATTGTTTTATCTTTTTGAATTTCATAAATATTTATTTATCATAATTTTATATTAAGGGCAGTAGAAATTAGTTTTTTTGTATAGTCCATTTTGGTTTTGGTAAAAATCTCATTATTTGTACCCTTCTCAATAATTTTTCCATTTTTCATAACGATAATATCGTGACTTATAGCCTTTATTACCCTCAAATCATGGCTTATAAATATATATGAAAGACCATGTTCTTTTTGCAATTCCTTCATCATATCAATAATTTGAGACTGGTTTGTTATATCCAAAGCCGAAGTTGGCTCATCAAATATTATTAGCTCTGGCTTCAATATTAATGCTCTTGCGATACAAATCCTTTGCCTTTGACCACCTGAGAACTCATGTGGATATCTACTTTTTATATCAGTATCTAGACTTAGCTGCCTTAGAGATTCATCTACATGATTACGTATTTCTTCTTTTGATAAGTTTTTATGATGGACAACAAGACCTTCTGAAATGATCTGCTCAATTGTCATTCTTGGGTTCAAACTTGCAAAAGGGTCTTGAAATACAATCTGAATTTTCTTTCTTATTTGCCTAAAATCATGCTCCTTTAAATCATCGATACTCCTACCATCGAAATTAATTTTCCCCTGAGATGAAATAAGACGCAAGATAGCATATGCCAAAGTTGACTTACCTGAACCACTTTCCCCTACTATACCTAATGTATGAGAACGCTTTAGACACAAATCAATATCATCAACAGCCTTAACATAATCAACCGTTTTATTAAATAAACCTTTTTTGATTGGAAAATGGACTTTAATATTATTGATGGTCAATAGATCTTTATATTCTTTATCACCTAAATCCACTGGGTCACCTGAAGGAGCAGACGATATAAGTTCTTTGGTATAATCATCCTGAGGATTGGTGAATATATCCTTAACATCGCCATTTTCTACAACAGTTCCCTGATGCATAACTACAACTCTATCGGCAATATTTTCTACAATTGTTAAGTCATGCGTTATCAAAATTACTGACATATCCATTTTATTCTGTAGATCTTTGATTATCTGCAAAATGCTTGCTTGAACTGTTACATCCAGAGCTGTTGTAGGCTCATCTGCTATGAGTATATCTGGCTCATTTGCAAGCGCCATTGCAATCATGATTCGTTGCCTTTGCCCTCCACTAAGTTCATGCGGATAGGCATTAAGGCGATCCTTTAATAAATCAAGCTGAACAATGGAAAGAAGATGATCTATTTTTTCCTTCATCTGCTTAGGTTTTAAAACTTGATGCAAACTAATCGCCTCATGCAATTGCTTACCAATATTATGTAATGGATTAAGAGATGTCATAGGCTCTTGGAATATCATAGATATTTTATTACCACGTATTTTTCTTATCTCCCTATCTGGCATCCCGATAAGCTCATCACCTATATATTTTATACTTCCACTTGGATGAAAAGATGTCCTTTTAGGCAATAATCCCAGTATTGAAAAAGCGGTTATCGATTTTCCTGATCCGCTCTCGCCAACGATAGCAAGGGTTTCTCCTTTCAACAAATCAAAGCTTACATCATGTACAACATTGACTTCTTCTTTATCAAAATTATAAAATGATACCGCCAGATTATCGATCTCTAATATCTTTTCCTTTTGTGTTTTCATATTTTGATTATAGATTCCCTATTCTGATATTCTATATTTTTCACTTATTAATTTTACTTATTAATATTGTACAATTTGTTATTATTGAGAATCTACTAAAATTACCAAACAATCTCCACAAAATTTATTGCTTTTAACTAATTTTAATATCAATTAAAAAACATGCTTGCCTTATTTAAAAAGCTAGTTTATAAGGCACTTTCTTAAACTGTATTTTATACATTTAAGTAATAAAAACACTATTTTAAGAATAATGATCCCTTAGCTCAGCTGGTAGAGCATCTGACTTTTAATCAGAGGGTCGCGCGTTCGAGCCGCGCAGGGATCACCATTCTCACTAACATTTTCCAAATAGCTGCCATTTAAATTTTAATTATATATTTCCTAATATATAATCCATATTGAATATACCCCTAATACATATTAATTATTGATAGACCGATTATTGGCAACTTTACTATTGATTTTATTATTTATTGTTAGTATAAAGCCCTTCCTAACAAGTAATCAGGGCTATGGTATGCCTTGCTTTGCTTATATTGAATGTAAGAAATTATATATTCAATTTATTTAAACCTATTTAAAGGATAGTGAAATGCCAAAAATGAAAACTAAAAGTGGCGTTAAAAAACGCTTCTCTCTTACTTCCAAAGGTAAGGTTAGAGCTAATCAGGCTGGTAAAAAACATGGTATGGTTAAACGTACTAAAAGCCAACTTAGAAAACAACGTGGAACAACAATCCTTTGTGATGCTGATGCGCGTATCGTTAAAAAATTCTTACCAAACGGATAATAATCCATATTAAATATATAGAGGAAGTATAAAATGTCTCGAGTTAAAACTGGTTCAACAAGAAAGAATCGTCATAAGAAAATATTAAAAATGGCAAAAGGTTTCCGCGGTCGTGGAAATAGCTGTTATAGAGTTGCGATAGAACGTGTAGAGAAATCTCTACAATATAAATATAGAGATCGTCGTACTAAGAAACGTGATTTCCGTGCATTATGGATTCAACGTATAAATGCTGGTGTTAGAGAGCATGGTCTAGTTTATTCTAAATTCATAAATGGCCTAAAACTTTCAGGCATTGAGTTAGATAGAAAAGTATTATCTGAACTTGCTATCAGCGAGCCTGCTGCATTTAAAGAATTGTGTGAAATTGCACAAAAAGCTTTAGATAATAAAGAAAAAGCAGCTACTACTAAGGCTGCCTAAAAGATATTCTTTTCTCTTTTATCTATAAACTTTATAATTAGATACTTTAGGAAAATTATAGTATTTTTTATATAGGACAATGATGGAATCACTAGCAAAAATCAAAAATGATGCTAAGGATGCTGTTTCTAAATCTGAATCAGTAGATAATTTGAAAGAAGCAATTGAAGAACTCGAAAAAGTCAGAGTTTCTTTTTTAGGCAAATCAGGGATAATTTCATCAATGATGAAAACTTTGGGAAAAATGGATCCCGAAGAAAGGAAAACTTTTGGTGCTGAACTCAATAAACTGAAGACAGAAGTTTCCAATGATATTGATGAAAGCAAAAAAAGAATAGAAAAAAATATTCTTGAAAACCGCCTGCAAAGTGAAAGAATAGATATTACAGAGCCAGTAAGAAGCAATAACACTGGCTCTATTCACCCTATTTCACAAGTTATAGAAGAAGTAATTAATATTTTCTCATCGCAAGGGTTTGAGGTTGCTCAAGGCCCTGAAATTGAAGATGACTTCCATAATTTCACTGCACTAAATATCCCTGAAGAACATCCTGCACGTCAAATGCATGATACATTCTATTTTCCTCAGGACGAAAATGGTGATGCTGCATTGCTTAGAACTCATACTTCATCAGTACAAATTCGTACTATGGCAAAATCAAAGCCTCCATTTCGTATAATTTGTCCAGGTCGTACATATAGATGCGATTCTGATATTACACATTCTCCTATGTTCCACCAAGTTGAGGGACTTTATATTGATAAAAATATAAATATGGGACATCTGAAAGGTTGCTTAACAGAATTTGTAGAAGAATTCTTTGGAATTGATGATATCCCAGTAAGATTCAGACCATCTTTCTTCCCATTTACTGAGCCAAGTGCTGAAATGGATATTGGTTGTAGCCGTGAGAATGGAGAATTTAAAATTGGTAAAGGCAAAAATGCTGGTAGCGACCAATGGATGGAAATATTAGGCTGCGGCATGGTACACCCTAATGTACTTAAAAATGTTGGAGTCGATCCAAAAGAATATCAAGGATTTGCATTCGGCGTAGGTATTGAGCGTATAGCAATGCTTAAATACGGCATTACAGACCTTAGAACCTTCTTTGACGGTAATATCAACTGGCTTGATCATTACGGCTTTAATGCACTTGATATACCAAGCTTCGTAGGAAGATTCGTTAAATAATCGCTTAACTTACATACATATAGAAAAGGTAACTATTTAATTTATAAAATCTGCTTTTACCTTCTAGCTATCCCATTAAGTTATTCCTACCCTTCTATATCAGGGATATCCAAATGTTTAACACCAGCAGTGATTTTTGCTAACAAGCTATAATGTTCAGGTAATATCTTATTTAAAAAGAATCTAGCCGTTGCTACTTTACTTTCATAAAATAATTTTTCACTGTCATCAGCTTTTAACTTCTCTAATGAAATATGAGCTGATCTTGCCCATATATACCCCATAGTAACAAGAGCAAATAATTTCAGATAATCAGTAGATGCACCAGCAGCTTCATCAGGATTTGCAAGAGCTTTCTGACCTAACCATAGGCTTGAATTTTGCAATGATTTTAAACCTTGATAAAGTGGTTTGGTAAACTCAGCCATATCTTCATTATCACGATGCTCAGTAATAAATTGTTCAACAGGATGACAAATCGCCCGTAAATATCGACCAGTATGCGCACCCATTTTTCTTCCAACAAGATCCAATGCCTGAACACCATTTGTCCCCTCATAAATCTCGCATATTCTGGCATCTCTAGCATATTGCTCAACACCCTGCTCTTTTATATATCCATGTCCACCAAAAACCTGCATCGCAAGGTTAGCTGTTTTAGTACCTTCTTCCGTTAGATATGATTTTATAATAGGAGTGATTATTTGAATAAAGTCATCAGCATCTCTTTTCTCTCTATCATCTGTACTATTATTTTTAATATCAAGATTTAGCGCAGTCCATAGCGACATAACCCTCGCCCCTTCAGTAAATGACCTCATTGTAAGGAGCATTTTTCTGATATCTGGATGCACATATAAAGGATCAGCTTTTTTATCAGGGAATTTAGCACCTTTTAATGCCCTACCTTGCAAGCGTTCACGAGAATAATCTAATGCATTTTGATAAGAAACCTCACCTATGCCAAGACCTTGAATAGATACAAGAAGTCTTGCTTCATTCATCATAGTGAACATACCTTTCATACCTTTATTAGGCTCGCCTACCATCCAGCCAATAGCACCATCATAGTTCATAACGCATGTTGGAGAAGCATGGATACCCATTTTATGCTCTATTCCACCGCATGAAACCTTATTTCGCTCTCCCAAGCTACCATCTTCATTTATAAGAAATTTTGGTACAACAAACAAACTTATACCCTTTATACCCGCAGGAGCATCTGGAAGCCTTGCAAGAACCAGACCTATAATATTATCTGCAGCATCATGCTCACCACATGAAATAAATATTTTTGTTCCTGTTATATTATAACTACCATCTTCATTAGGAACTGCTTTTGTTGTATTTAGACCTAAGTCAGTACCACTTTGAGGCTCAGTTAGACACATTATACCAGACCACTCACCCGTTGTTAGTTTAGGTAAATATGTATTTTTTTGTTCATCAGTTCCAAAATGGTGAAGAGCAGAATATGTACCATGGGTTAGCCCTGGAAATAAACCAAATGATAGATTTGACGAACAAATCATCTCTATTAATGGAGTATTAACAACATTAGGTAATCCCTGCCCTCCATACTCAGTATCACATGAAAGAGATCCCCATCCTGATTCAACATAGGTTTTGTAAGCCTCCTTAAAACCAGGTGCTAGTGTTACTTCTCCATCTTCAAACTTAAGACCGACCTCATCTCCTGTTTTATTAATTGGGAACAAAACTTCTTCACAAAATTTAGCCCCCTCATCTATTATTGTATCTATAAGACTTAAATCATCTAGTCCTGAAATTTTTTCTGAATATTGAGAAATATCCAACCATTCATTCATAGCAAATTTAAAATCTCTAATCGGCGCTTTATATATTGGCATTTTATTTTCCCCTTTTCTAATTCCTTAGTGGCTTTCCAGTTTCCAGCATATGTTCTATTCTATCGAGTGTATCAGGATTTTGGAGTAATCCATCAAATTGCTCTATCTCAAGATCAAGCATATCTTGCTCCGTCACTTCTTTAGTTATATCAGTTACTCCTCCACTTAAAATATAACCAACAGCAGTTGATACAACTACATCATGAGGCGTTGCTTTTCCTGATTTAGCAAATGATTTTATTCCCATATCGAATGCAACTCTCGCCGTTTTACCCGGCAGATTAATAGAATATGTCTCTGGAGCTTTATAATCTTGAGATAACTCCAAACATAAATCCTTAGCATCAGCAATTAACCTTTTACGATTCATTGTGACTCTGGATTTATCATTAAGAATAAGCATATCCCGCGCTTCCTCAGCTGATTTTGCAACTTTTGCAGTACTAATATTCATAAATGATTTTTGCAGTGCAGACATCGTATTTGCCGTTTTAACAGGGCTTATAAATGAGAACCAAGCACCGAACTTACTAGCAAGACTATCTTCTTCAGCTCTTTGTTTCAAATGTCTATAGACTACTTCCTTACATCCACCCCACCCAGGGACAAGACCTACTCCAACTTCAACAAGACCAGTATATAATTCAACATGAGCCTGAACCGCATCACTATGCAGTAATATTTCACATCCACCACCAAGAGCTAAACCAGTTGGCGCAGTAACTACAGGAAATGGCGCATATTTAAGAGCCATATAAGTATCCTGACCTTGCTTGATAAAATCTTTCAACATTTTCCACGATGCAAGATTAGCTGCAAAAAGCGCAAGGCCAATATTTGCTCCTGCACAGAAATTATCGGAATCATTAGCGATAACCAGACCTTTAAAGTCCTTTTTAACTATTTCAATTGAAGTATTAATCATCTCCATAGTTTGTGGATCAATAGAGTTCATTTTTGTTGTAAACTCTAAACAAGCAACTCCATCGCCTATATCCCATAAAGATGCCGATGGGTTTTTAGCAATCGGTTTGGAATTTCTTTTTATATCAGTTAATGTAAACGCGGTTTTATCAAATTCAATTTTTTGATATTCACCCGACAAAGTCATATAACATTTCAAGCCATCATCTTCTGAATACAAAGATTTACCATCAGCAGCTTTCAATATCTCTGGAATTTCTAGACCTTCTTCCGATAATTTGGATACGAACCACTCAACACCCGTAGAGTCTTTATCTCCTAAGTTATCGATAAGCTCAAAAGGACCATATTTCCAATTATATCCAGCTTTCATAGCCTCATCTACCGAATATATATCATCAGCTATTTCAGGGATAAGAGATGCAGCATATAATAGAGTATCTCTTAAAACTGCCCATGCAAATTTACCGCCTTCATCATCATGAATAACTAGATTACGCAAGCCTTTCTTAGCTGATTTCGTACTTGCCAATGATGGTTTTTTAGATGGTGAATATTCTCCACTATCTAGATTTATGGACTCTTTAACCTTTTTTCCACCTTCTTTATTTAATCGATAAAATCCACCTTTACCCTTTCTACCTGTATATCCATCTTCTATCATTTTGGATATTAGGGCAGGCTGATCATATATCTTAAGAAACTCATCATTTTCATCTAAAGTATCAGCAAATGACTTGGCTATTAACGGCATCAAATCAATACCGATAAGGTCAAGCAAACCAAAAACTCCAGTTTTAGGAATACCAACGGGACGACCCATTACATCATCTGCAATTTCTACTGATATATTTTTATCAAAGGCTTCTTTTACTGCTCTTGTAAGCCAGAAAATACCTATTCTATTTCCTATAAAACCCGGTGTGTCATTACAATTAATTACGTTTTTTCCGAGTTTCCTATCACAAAATTCCTTGATTAATTTCACTTTATCATCAGAAGCACTACCCGCAACCAACTCTAGTAACTTCATATATCTTGGTGGATTAAAAAAATGCGTTATCATAAAATCATTTGCAAATGATTCAGGCATGTCCTTAACTAAATGATCAAGAGGTATCGTTGATGTATTTGAAGAAACTATCGACCCCTTTTTTCTTACTGAATCTATTTTTTTATATAAGCTCTGTTTGATATCTAAACGTTCTAAAACAACTTCAATTACCCAATCAACATCACTTAATAAATTAAGATCATCCTCAAGATTACCACCTTTAATGAATTTTGCATTTCGCTTATGAGTAAGCGGAGCAGGATCAGTTTTTAATAATTTTTCTATTGCAGATTTAGCCAAAATAGACCTATCGCCATTATCGTCTTTAGCATTATCTGGAACTATATCAAGCAAGATTACTTCCGTGCCACTATTAGCAATATGAGCTGCAATTGCCGCTCCCATAACTCCCGAGCCAATAACCGCTATTTTATTTATTTCTGTCATATTATAATATCCCCAACAATTCGTCCAAATAGAATAAATAAATTACTTATCCAAAACACATATATTATTATTACATATAGCTTCTGGAATAGAACCACTGAAATCTGGTGATTCTTCACAATCTCTTAAATGTGCATCTCTAAATTCCGCTATTGTAACTTCATCCTTATAATTTTTACTGTATGCGAGCCAATTACATAAACCCTTAATTATTGCGCAATCATTATTTTCCTTACATGAGTACCATTCTGATTTTTCTGGAGTCAATCCATAAGAATTACTTGGCAAGAACACACTCGTATAAAATATACTGCAACATAATAATATTATCTTAGCGCTAACCTTGTTTATATTAATGTTACTAATAAAGAACATCTTCATCTCCGACATCATCATTTGTTAGAACACACATATTTTCTTCACATTTTGAATTTGGTTTTATTCCATCGGAATCTGGTAAAATTCCACAGAACATCAATGTCGAATATTTTATTTTCATATTATCTATTTTGTCGATATGCATATTATTAACAGAAATCCATTTACTGCATAGGCCTTGCATAGTTATACAATCATCATTTACTATGCATGATCTCCATTCTTTTTTATATAAAGCCACACCGTCCTGAGCATTAGCAGAAATAAAAGAAAATTGAGAAACAACTATTAAACTTACTATTATATATTTTAACATTATATAGACTCCAATATTGTTGCTATACCTTGCCCACCGCCAATACACTGCGTAGAAAGAGCATATTTTTTATTTTCTCTTTTTAACAAGCTTGCTGCCTTTCCAACTATCCTGCTACCTGTTGCACCAAGAGGATGACCTATGGCTATAGCACCACCATCAAGATTAATTTTATTAATATCAAGGTTCAACTCTTTGATACAAGCAAGTGCCTGAGATGAAAATGCTTCGTTAAGTTCTATAATATCAATATCATCAATAGATAACCCAGCACGTTTTAATGCCTTATTGGTAGACTCAATTGGACCAAGACCCATTAGTTCTGGCTTGCAACCTGATACGGCAAAACTTTTAATATATGCAAGTTTATTCAAACCATTTTTATCAGCATATTCTTCACTTGCAACAATAACAGCAGCAGCACCATCAGTAAGAGGACTAGATGTCCCCGCAGTTACACTCCCCTTGGCATCAAAAGCAGGAGATAATGAAGATAGGGATTCTTGCGTTACATTTGCACGTATACATCCGTCTTTTTCAACATCATCTATAGCAACTATTTCATCATTAAAACTTCCATTCGAAACTGCAGATGATGCCAACTCATGACTTCTAACTGCAAAATCTTCTTGCTCATTTCTAGATATATTATATTTACTCGCTATGTTTTCGGCAGTAATACCCATAGATTCATAAGCTTCAGGATATTTTTCATATAAATCAGGGTTAGGCAATGGATTAAAGCCAGTCATTGGCACTCTTGTCATAGACTCAACCCCTGCTGCTATAAATACGTCGCCAGCACCGCATGCTATTGCTCCAGCGGCATCGTGAATAGTCTGCATAGATGAACCGCAAAATCTATTAGTTGTAGCACCTGCTACAGATATAGGTAATCCAGCCATCAAAACTGCCATCCTAGCAACATTCAAACCTTGCTCACCTTCAGGAAAAGCGCAACCTACTTTTACATCTTCGATATCATCTAAATTGATTGAATTTATTTTAACTATCTGACTGATAACTTCGCTTAAAATATCATCAGGTCTAGTTCTTGCCAAACTTCCCTTAAAGGAAGGAGTGAATGGGGAACGCAGATATCCACAGATAACAGACTTACGCATAAAAAAACTCCAGATAAATTGCACAATATCTTATATTTTTTTTGTTATTTACATTACAAAAATAACAAAGGAACACAATAGTAGAAGCAATATCATAAATGGAAATCAATTATAGATTTTTTGCCTCCAAACTATTATAGCAATTTTAGAGCAATACTTATAGTATTTTTTAAATTATATATTCCTATATCTAGAATTTACTAATTAAGAAAATGGGAATTAACAAGCTATACTATCCAGTTAATTATTACTTCTTTTTACTATTATCAAGCTCTGACTTATAATCACTAGATTTTATAATTTTTTCTTTACGTAATTCTCTTTTCTTTCCTCTTTTATTAGGGTTCGATTTCCTCTCAAGAACAGCCTTTATCGCATCTTTTTCAGAAGCCTTAGATTCTTCACTTATTGTTTCAAGTAAAGTTTTACGATTTGGCGGAGGAATACCCATTTTACTAAGGAACTTATCACTTTCCCTATCCTTTTCGTAATGATCATCACCATGCTGCTTTGCTATGGCTTCTCTAAGTATCCTAATGGTAATGCCAGTTTGTTTTTGTGAGCTATTTTCATAATTCTTCTTATAGAATTTTATTAACTCATCTACTTCAGAATGTTTCAAAAAAACTTTCTGTCCTGACTCTTTCTGTTCAAATCCAGCATTAGTCAGCACTTCAATTAATTCTCTCTGATTTAGCTTATCACCTTCTTCTAGAAAATGCAGGACATCTTCATCAACTAACAAACTCTTCATAACTATTCTATATATATCACTATAATATTCATACAAAAACCCATCTCTGAGTAACTTATAAAATAAATCATCTCAGAAACAAATTCAATAGATATTAGATCAGAAAATAGTTTCATTCATATTTGCACCACCTGGACTGTTCGGCGGACAACTACATCCTCCAAATACACCTGGAGTAAAGCAATCCACTACAGTCGGTACAGCTCCTGCAAAGAATGCATCACATACCGCCCTATAAGTATCTCCAGGGATCAACTTACAACATTTAGCTGTTACAGTTCCTGAAGCAAAGTCAGCTACACATGCGAGTATATCATTACACTGATCAAAACCGACTAGCTGAGTTGCCGATAACGCAGAGCAACAGGCATTGTTAGTGTTTTGACTCTCGACCAAATCCTCATAGCACTGCAAGAGATTTGTACAATCTGTGGCAATATCCGGGAATAATTTACAACATTCTATACCACCTGTTTGCGCGCATTTAATAAGATTTGCACAAATAGGAATCTTCTGCAATTGCGGTAATATACAGCAAGCGTACTCTGGACTTTTTACACAATCGAGCACGATCTGACACCCGAGAGTAGCCGGCAATAGAGCTGGATCTGATGCATTAGGGTATCTAATACAACATTGCGGGGTAGGTTCAATTAAACACTGCAGAAATGCCTTACAATTTTCACTATCTGTATATGGCGATGTGGCAGCACAACATAGTAAATCTGGATTCGCATCACATAAGAAAAAGTCTGTACACCAAGTACTTATTTCCTGCGGGAATAATTTACAGCATGCTGCACGATCTTCAAAGTTAGCTCCCGTATCTAATATCGTGGCCATGCAGGCCACTAAGGCCGTACAAATTGGTGGTGCCGACCCGCCCAACAAAGTACAGCAAGATGCATTAGGAACATTCAGGCACTGCAAGACCAATCTACATTTAGGTATATTGCTAAGTAAATCGCAACATGCAGGACTTGGATAAGCTCCGCCTGTACTAGTATCACCTATAAATGATGAATAACAGGTCATAAAGGCACATGCGGGTACTTTAGCAGAAAATAAGTCACAACATTCCGTCATTGGATCTCTATAACATGCAACTAATTTCTGACAAGTCTCAGAATTCGGAACTAAGGAGCAGCAATACTCTAAACTACCACCACTCTGAGCCATTACACCTGGATCTTCTACAGCTTGAGCAAGCATATTAATACACTCTAATGCCTGACATGCTTGTAAATCCATACCAAATGTAGGGTTATTACAACATGCCTGAGAAGCAGAGGACTGCAAACCAGCAGCTAAGGCATCCTTACAATCATAAAATGCTGCACACAAGTCTACACCAGCAACCATCTCACAACAACCTTGACCATCACCTGCATCAATTCTTTTTTTACAGTCATATATGTCACAAAGAATATTATCTGGGAATAGTCTACAACAGCTGTCCATTTTTGCATCTGCAGTGGTTGTAGTCAAACCAACACATCCTAAAATCGCTCTACAATCTTGTGAAGACTCAGGGAATAGATTACAGCATGTTGCATCAGCTCTCTGTTGACATTGTATAACATTTACACATCTCTGTTCGAAAGTAGCATCACCTCCAAAATCGCCAATCAGAGCACAACATGTAGCTCCCGGATTTCTTCTACAAGAGTTAAAGTCATCTAAAATATCAAAAAAGTCACAACATTCAGGTATCTGAACAATTGCACAACAATCCCTACCAGGGTTCTCTGCACATTCGAAAGCAGCACAAGCAAAATTAGTAGGATCAGCTGTACATAATTGCTTACATTCTTCTAAACTAGGTTTCTTCAAGCAATCAGTTATTGCACAATTACCATTATTTTCCAGACAATCAACAACAGCTATGCAGGCGTTGTTTCCTCTACCTGTCAAGCTACATAAACCTGCAAAAGTGAATTTTTTACCACCAGGGGCTGGCAAAGTAACACCTGCCCTACTTGGAGATTGTGTGGGGTTAGAATCGTCCTCTCTTGGACAAGCGTCATCACCGACAACCGGAACTCCTGTACATTTTTTTGTTACTGCTGCTGGTGGAGTCAAAACCTGACTAACAGTACCACCTATTGGAACATCACCTCTAAATCTCTCTTTTGCAAATGAATCAGTCGCAAATACGCATATAACAAATAGCAAAAGAGAAATACATATATTAATCCATATTTTACTTTTAAAACTAAAAATATTCATAAAAAACAACCTCAAAATTAATTATAGTGGTGGATCACATCTTCCAACTTTATTATCCAGGAAGAGCCTCACCTCAGTATCATCGTAATAACCAAGTGCTTGCCTTTTCCAAGCCCCAGTTGCAATTGCCATTTGAGGACTCATTCCTAGCAGAGCAGTTTTATCTGGAACTGGATCAAGAACACCTGATATATCCATTCTAGAATCCAACCCTAAATTAGTTATTTTTTGAGGGAAGAACGGCTGGTAATCCGGTGTAACAGTAAGCTGAGTATTTGCAGCAACTAAAGGATTTGGGTTAGTTCCTCCTACAAAAACTGAACCATCCCAATTTTTGTTATAACAAACTGGTCTAGGTAAGTCTTCCTGGTTAGGTGGGAATGGCCCAGCACCTGAATTATCAAACATACGAACGACATCCAGATTTGGTCTATACAATTTTATTCTTTCCCAGTTAGGCTCATAACAATGTACCCAATCTGGATTAGAACAGAATTTTGTATTAAATGCTGCATCTACTACATTAGGGTGGCTATCACTTTTGTGAAGATATCTATATGTAACTTTAGACCATCTATCTGTGTTACCACATGAATCCATATTCTTACCATAGTTATATTCTGAAACTTTAATAACAACATCACCAGATATGTCATTCTCATGTGATGTGACACTTTCAACATATGCTATATGCCTTCTGTATCTTGCATCAAATCTATCATCAACAGGGTAATTTGCAGTATCAGCTGCATCATAATCTGTATGTTCCTCACTTACCCAGCGTCTAGATTTGATAGTCTCATCCAAAATCATGAAATCACCTCTTTCAGCCTCATCAAGTCCTCTATACTGGTTAGTATCGCGAGTACCATCATCAACCCAATTTATATCAGGGTCTCTAGCAGGGTTTGATCCATCTGATGCAGCTCCATCTTGCCCAATATTTTTCTTATCCCATAATTTAGATCCAGGACGAGCTAACGGAGCATAATATGGACCAGCCTGCCCTCTTGACATTAACGGCCAATATAAATCAGCAGATAGTGGCTTCCCAAGTTTATCATCACTAGTTGTTGGTACAGGTATAACATCAATGAAACCATCGCCACCATCAACTACGTATGGACGGCGAGTCTCGAATTTAGTTCCACCTTTTAACAATACATACGATTCAGCACTTCCAAGAGCAAATGTTTTAGAATAATCACAAATACAGTTAAGTTTAAACCACTTAATACATCTACCTTGATAAAGCATCATCTCATACCAACCGCCAATATCACAACCACGAGGACCAACTATCGCTTCCTGTGCTCTTAAACTTGGCTGCAAAGGAGTACCTAGGTCTGTATTTGCAAAGGCATCAGATACATCAGCTAAACCTTTAAGATATGCATTTATAACTGCCGCAACATATTCAGATGAATAATTTAAAATTGCTGGATCAACACCTGTTCTATCTGTTGCATCATATGGCGGCAAGGTACCAGCATTAATACCCAAGCATGATGGATGCGCAGGACAATTCGCCGGCACTTCAAGTGGCCAAGGAATTGTTGGCTCCATAAATGGTGGGTAGATATCTCTAGTTTGTGCCATATACATTAAGTCATGATGTTTAAACACCCCAGTTACAGTACCAGCTGTATCTACATCATAAGCACCACCATCACTCCTTACTGGCAATCTAGCAAGAATATTAGCTTCCTGAGCTTGCCATCTAAGGCTACCAGCTCTCAATGGAATAGCACTTCCATCACACATGTCGTCATAATTAGAAGCAACAACTTCTGCATCAGCAACATTAGTAACGGGATCATTACCATCAAAATCAACTATTCTCTGCGACTCACAGCTATCCTCTTCTTCCGTAGGGTTACATGGTTCTTCAAGCATATATAGTGAACCAGCAATACCATTTGAAATATCTCTGGTTAGTACAGAGCATGATTTTGCCCTAGCCTGATAGAAACATTTTAACCAACGTTTAAATGGCCCATAATCTTCACAAACGGTAAGTACACCATGAGATAAAAGTACACTTTGCTGACAGGTACAGAATGCCTCATTACACTCTACTGTCAAGAAGTCATCACTCTTACATTTACACCAGAATCCAAATGCCTCTGTTTCATCAAATTCTGAATACCAATTATTTGGTTCAGTTTTATCATCAAACATCCAGAAACATCCACATCCACCATATTGTACTGGCAACGCATTATATAAAATTCTGCCATTATCTTTACTATCACAGGCTTTCCATGCATCTATTACAGGACCAGTACATTGCAAGAAGGCTTTTAAGAATTCATAATCAAATCTTGGTAGTCTCCAGGAAACTGTACTTACTTTCTCATATTCCTTTTTAAAATATCCAGTCCATTCATCACATCTACCAATGTCTTTACCTATCATAAATCTTGTAAGAACTCTATTTTGGTCTTCATCCCAAGTAGCACGTTGGTTAAATGCACCACATGAAGTTCTTATTCTCTCTACCATTGGGAATCTTAGCTGCAGTAATGGCTCACCTAGACCGAAAGGAGAATATGAATCCCTTACTGCCGAGTTACCTCTTATATGCTCTGTAAATGGAATAAATGATGGTCCATCACTAGTATATGGATTAAATGGCACCTCAAATTCACACCATAGGCTACCATTAGTTAAAGTAGGAAGATTTGTTTCCCATTGGTATACTTTTTTGCCTTTTTTGTATAAGAAACCATCATGCTCACCAAGACAAGTTAAGTCCTTACAGTCAGGAGTTTCAAAATACGAATCCTTCATTACAGTAAATGTAGTACAGCTTCTTGCTGGGTGAGTACCATCAACCCAATCATCCAACTCTACCGTGCTATCAATCATTGCACGATAAACTACTAGAGGCATATCAATCCCTCCAGTATGTATTTCCCAATTTAATGACCTTATATCTTCAATATCAGTTGTCATCAATGCGCCTGCAGCAAAATTTGCAGGATTATCAATTCTATCAGCTCCATCTCTTGTACTACAATTCATATTAGGGAATATATCTGGCCCTGATACTGTAGGACATCCTCTTTGTGCAAAATCTAATGTTCCACGATTAACTCCATCACTAGGCGTCCAGAATCTATCCTGACCACCATTTGAAACACCAAAAGTACAAATATCTGTATTCTCTAATAGAACACCATCTGGAACAACCTTAAGCCATCCAGTCCTATTTAAATTCTCATAATCATAGAATTCACTTCTCATACCCCTAGGCGTTGGAGTACTAAGAGCTGACGCTAGACCTGTTGGAGAAAATGTCATAGCGGCTGTATCCGCTCTGTACATTGCCACCCATTGACAGTGACCTTCACTATAACCTGATTGAGCTCCTTTTAAAACAATCTCACCACAATCACCCCTATGAGCCCACTGTTCTATATATATCTTCAGACAATCCATTCTTTTAGCACGAACACCTCTATTATTCATATTAAGAATCTCATCATCAGGAGCTTCATAAACAATTGTTGTACCTGTAGCTGGTGGAGTAGCCGCAACTATCCATTGTTGATTATATATATTTCTCTTATTAAATTCATACGCCTGCGGCATGCTTGTACCAGGTACAGTAACACCAGCATTAGTTGGATCACCTCTTGCAACACGTCTATCATTATATCCATAATCTCCCAAGTCATAACGCTGCATGGAATGAGCAGTACCAGTAGTATTGAAATTAGGAGTAGTTGCATTGGTAGAACTTAATTCTATAGCTAGAGGCATATAATGCTCTGGTATAAGCAATGAGGGTGGCGTCGGAGAAACAATTGCAGAAATTTTCTCAATTTCCCAACCTGATGTAGTAGGACTACCAGTACACTCACTCTTATAAACCAAACGATCTTTCTCATAAGTACCAGTCTTAACAAAATCTACACAGAAATTATCTACATCATCTGAATAATCATCACCCAAACATATAATTTCACTTGCTCGACCTGTAGATGAGTTTTTATCATTAAAACTTAAGAATCCACTACCACTTACACCTGCCATAGCAAATTTTGTAGCACATGTAGGATGCAATGTTAAAACCCAATCATCTGGAATTTTAATTGTAGGTCTCGGCAATGGTGTCAATGGAGAACTGATAACAGGGACATCAATAACAAATCTTTCCTCTGGGATATAACAACCTGTTTGACTTGGCCACGCATTAATTGGAGGCAATACAGGAGGAGAGAATTTACCTCTTCCGCCACAAACGCCTTTCCATTCACCTGATAATCCCCATTCAACAATAGGAACAACTGGCGGAATATCTGGATCAGGACAACCATTTGGATTTGGCACACAGCCTTTTTCACTAAGTATACTTAAACGGAAACATCTTGAACAGCATGCTTCCTGATCTTGCTCGCTCATCCAGTCAGGAGGAGTTGGACAAGTTGATTTAGTAATTATACATAAAGGCTCACGTTTACACCCTCTTTCTTTCTCAGCCTGCTGAACCTCATTAATTTTCTGGATACGAGCTTTCTTTTTATATACTTCACGGCCATTAGCAAACTCATTTGCATACCATTGATTAATTTCATTGAAGCTATTGAAATAACATTCACCGTTATCTGGTAAAGGCTTCCATTGACCAGCAGAATCTAATTGTGAACGACCAAGACATGTATTTATAGTAATTTCGATTGGTTGAGCTTCAACACGAAAATCATAAGAAAAATTTAGCACCGCTACAAGGAGCAATAGAAATGCCATTAATCTATAGTACATAAGAAACTCCGAACCTTAAAAAAATTACAACCATGGTTATCCTACTTTATACACCTTTCCTGCAAAAAATTCCAGAAAAAAATTTAGAGACTATCTATAGGAAAAAATAACTATCTGAATAATAACAACAAATATCAAATAGCTGTTTTACATATTTTATACACTTATTAATAAAATATTAAGTTTTAGATTGAACAATCATTATTACTAATGAAAAACAGACGTTTCCCATCACCATTTTTATTTAATTATGTTTCGGAATGACGATTATGTAGCCTATTTATCACAATGTCTCCATTACAGGATGAGATAAAAAAACAATAATCACGCACTAATGTCTTAGAAAGCATTTAACCAAATACACACTGAAAATTAAGCTACTTTACTATCCGTTTTGTTAACGAAATTACCGCCGTCAGAATTTTGCTTACCCCTGTTATGCTTCTTAAATTTAAAAGGACGCACTACATTTTTTTTACTTGATGATTTACTAGATTTTTTCCTTCCAGTTCCAGTTGGATATCCATCATTATTATCAGAAGATCCGTCATTTTTTTTATTTCGAGACTCATCACCATTATTATTTTTTGTATGAGATGAACGAGAATAATTACTATTGGCACTTCCTTTCTTATTAGACCTATTACTAGACTTAGGATTCCTTTGCTCAGAACTACTTACTATTTTTGACTTTCCTCTTGAATCACTACCACCCTCATCAACAGAGTCAGCAGACCTACTAGACTTCTTACTGTTCGAAAATTTATTTGAAGGCTTAGAATTGCCATAAGGTTTTCTTTTATTCTCACCATTTCTAGATTTACCAAAATTCTTGCCTTTATTATAATTTCTACTTCTAGACCTATTATTTTTCTTACCATTATCAGAATCGTCATTATCATCAAACTCAAATTTCTGACCAGGATTGATTAGCTTATTGATTTCTCTCCATTTCTTTTTATCAATTGGTGAAATCAAACATAGCGCAAAACCTTCAGCATCAGCACGTGCCGTACGACCAATTCTATGTATATAATCCTCAGGACATTGAGGTAAATCATAATTAATTACATGCTCAATATGAGGAATGTCAAGTCCACGAGCAGCAACATCGGTAGCAACCAATATGCGGAATTTTTTATTTCTGAATGCATTTATAACTTGATCACGTTTATTCTGACGTAAGTCACCATGAATAGCATCAGCTTTGTAATCCTCTCTACGCAAACGGATCGCCATTTTATCAGCACCCCTTTTCGTTTTAACAAAAATTATAATTGAACCTTCACGTTTTGCTATTTGATCCTTAAGCTGATCATATTTATTTGATTCAGTTACAGTAACAACTTCCTGCTTTATTTTTTCTAGAGGAGTTGATGAAGACCCAACAGAAACGCGAACTGGATCTTTTAAATATTTTTTTGACAAAGACATTATGTTTTTTGGCAAAGTCGCAGAAAAAAGTAATGTCTGATGTTCCTTCTTTACATATTTAAGTATTCTCTCAATTTGAACAGAGAATCCCATATCTAACATACGATCAGTTTCATCCATAACAAGAAATTCTGTATCATGTAGCTTAAGAGTACCCCTTTCCAAATGATCATTAATACGACCCGGAGTACCAACAATCAGCCTTGGACGTTTACTTAATTGCTTAAATTGCCTAGGGATTGCTTCTCCACCTATTAAAAGAGCAGTTTTTATACCACCTTCATCACCCAGCATTTCTTCAAGAGATTTCATAACCTGAACCGCAAGCTCACGAGTTGGAGTCAATACCAAAGCCGAACCACGAGGATTAGTGATAAGCTTATTGATTAAAGGTATACCAAATGCACCTGTTTTACCAGTTCCTGTTTGTGCCGAACCTAATACATCCTTACCTTCAAGAGCTACTGGAATAGCCTGATTTTGTATGGGCGTAGGAGCCGTGAACTGCATTCTCTCAAGAGAACGCATTAAGGACTCTGATAGCCCCAGCGATTGAAAATTATTCATAAAAACCTTAAGACGAGCAAAACCGAATCCTAGACTAAAGCTAGGATTCGACTTTAACTATATATTTAAACTAATGTAAATTTCTTACGAAAGAGAAATTAAGCATCAGCAAGTTGTAGATTAGCAGCTGATGTCTTGCCTTTGTTAGTTGTTAGTTCATAACTAACTACTTGACCATCATCAAGACTTGAAATACCAGCACTTTCTAATGCACTAATATGAACAAATACGTCACTTCCACCTTGCTCTGGTTGAATGAAACCATAACCCTTAGTCGGGTTAAACCATTTTACTGTACCTTTTACCACAGATAACTCCTTAATACTTAAACGTTGTGGCAACCTAGATTGCCTATAATAATATAAAAACAATTTCCCATCCCAGCAACACACATTTAAGCACGAAACCAGTTTACCCCCCGTATACATTTTGGATCATCAACTTCAGAAGACCTAAATAGCGATTTTAGACAAAAGCATTTTTTGTTAAACAAAAACAACCTGAAAATGCCTAAAATACAAAGAACAGATAGAAAACTTAAGCGTAAGATACACAGTTTTTTTCTTCGCACAAGGCAAAATTGTATTTTTAATTACGTGTGCAACAATAAAATTAAAAACAGCAGATATCTAGTCACTATTTCTTAGGTTTTTATTATGTTAAATGTAACCGATAAATGTTATAAACGAATATTATAATAATTACTTATCAATAAATTATTGAACTAATACAACTTACTAGATGGAAAATGATAATATACCGCTAGCAAAAAATATATTTATGAAGAAAGTTTTATGAGCAAATATGATTATAATATTATAGTAATTGGCGGAGGGGCTGCAGGTCTAGTTTCTTCCTATATTGCTTCAGCAACGAATGCAAAAGTAGCCCTAATTGAAAAACATAAGATGGGTGGTGATTGCTTAAATACTGGATGCGTTCCAAGTAAAGCACTAATAAGATCAGCTAAAATGCTTTCATACTCGAAGCGAGCTAAAGAATTTGGTTTTAAAAGTTCAGAAATAGACTTCGATTTTTCTGATGTAATGGATCGCGTACAAACTATAGTCAAGAAAATTGAGCCTCACGATTCTATGGATCGCTACAGAAAGTTGGGAGTTGACTGCATAGAAGGCGAAGCAAAAATTCTCTCCCCACATACCGTAAAAGTAAATGAAGAAACTATATCAGCCCGCTCCATTATTGTTGCAACAGGAGCAAAACCTTTAGTGCCACCAATTGAAGGACTTGACAAAATTGATTATCTTACCAGCGATAATTTATGGCAACTAAAAAAACTTCCTAAAAATTTGGTCGTTCTTGGAGGTGGCCCTATCGGAGTTGAAATGGCTCAATCTTTTGCACGCTTAGGGTCAAAAGTGACAATAATTGAAATGGCTCCACAAATTCTAATTCGAGAAGATGAAGAGGTTATTGAATTAACAACAAAACATTTTGAGAAAGAAGGAATCGAAGTTTTAACTAATCACAAAGCAAAATCATTTAATGGCAATAAATTGATTTGTGATAATAATAACAAGGATATTAAAATTGAATTTGACAAAATAATTATAGCTCTGGGCAGAAAGCCAAACATAACAGGTTTTGGACTAGAAGAATTAGGTGTAAAAATAAGGAAGCAAGGTACAATTGAAGCCAATGGTTTTTTACAAACCAATATAAGCAATATTTATGTATGTGGAGACGTAACTGGTCCGTATCAATTCACACATACTGCGGCACATCAAGCATGGTATGCTAGTGTGAATGCCTTATTTTCTCCATTTAAAAAATTCAAAGTCGATTATAGCGTAATACCATGGACAACTTTTACAGACCCAGAAATAGCTAGAGTAGGCATAAATGAGAAAGAGGCCAAAGAACGAAGAATCCCCTATGAAGTTACAAAATATGAAATAGACGACTTAGACAGAGCCATTACAGATAGCGAAGCAAAAGGGTTTATAAAGGTTTTAACTGTACCTAATAAGGACAAAATACTTGGCGTCACTATTGTAGGAACACATGCAGGAGATATAATAGCAGAATATATATTAGCCATGAAATATGGTCTTGGGCTTAAAAAAATCCTTGGGACAATTCATATATACCCTACCCTTACTGAATCAAATAAATATGTTGCAGGAAATTGGCAGAAAAACCATAAGCCTGAATTAATTTTATCATTACTAAAAAAATTCCATAGCTGGAGAAGATAATTAAAAACTATGACAGTCATATCTTTTAAAGAAAAGCTCAGCAATTGCGATATTACTTTACATCGTGAAGCAATAAAAATATTACAAGTAAATATTGGCAAGCGGTGCAATCAGGCTTGTAGTCACTGCCATGTTGAGTCTGGACCTAACCGCACTGAAAACATGGAAATAGAAACTGTAGACCGAATATTGGAGCTACTGGAAAACAACTCTGATATTCATACGGTAGATATAACAGGAGGAGCACCAGAATTAAATACTCACTTTAGATATTTTGTTTCTAAATTACGCGAAATGAATATTGATGTAATTGATCGCTGCAACCTGACTGTTCTTCTAGAGCCTAATCAGGAAGATACAGCTGAGTTTCTAGCTAAGAATAATGTACAAATTGTAGCCTCCCTTCCCTGCTATATGGAAGACAACGTTAATAAACAACGCGGGAAGAATGTTTTCAATAAAAGTATTGATGCATTACAAAAACTTAATAATCTTGGTTATGGAAAAGAAGATTCAAACTTAAACCTTAACTTAGTTTATAACCCTATCGGCGCACATTTACCGCCTGAACAAACCAAATTAGAATCTGACTATAAAATATACCTTAAAGATAATTACGGCATTGAGTTTAATAATTTATTCACAATAACAAATATGCCAATAAAGCGTTATAAACATTTTCTGGAACTGAACAATAAAATTGAAGAATATATGCATTTGCTTTCTGATAATTTTAATCCAGAAGCAGCGAAAAGCGTAATGTGTAATGAATTGATTTCAATAGGTTGGGATGGTCAGATATATGATTGTGACTTTAACCAAATGCTAGAAATACCATTAAATTGGAAACCAAGAAATCTTTGGGACATAACTGAATTCCAAAATGTTGAACATAATATAGCAATCGATAATCACTGCTTTGGCTGCACGGCTGGAGCTGGAAGCTCGTGTGGAGGCGCTCTGGCATGAAGAAAATTATATATATATTAGTATCATTTACTTTAATCACCTTAATGCACAATAACTCTTTCGCAGTAAACTCCCCTGGATATAGCTTGGTGAAAGAATGGCCAAAAACAGATTTTCATATTAACAACATTAAATTTGATGAAATAATGTCTGGAGGCCCTCCAAAAGATGGTATCCCCGCAATTGATAACCCAAAATTCAAACCGATATCTGAAATAACTAATATAGAGGATAATGAACCAGTTATCACCCTCAGCATTAATGAAGAAGTAAAAGCATATCCAATTCAAGTATTAATGTTTCATGAAATAGTGAATGATACAGTCGGAGGAAAAGCAGTTTCAGTGACTTTTTGCCCTTTATGCAACGCATCAATAGTTTTTGATCGTAATGTCGGTGGAAAAATATTAGATTTTGGTACAACAGGTAAACTGCGTCTTTCTGATATGGTTATGTATGACCGACAAACAGAAAGCTGGTGGCAGCAATTTACTGGTACTGGAATTGTAGGAGAATACACTAATAAAAAACTAAAAGTCCTCCCTTCTCGTATTGAATCTTTTGCACTATTTAAAAAACGCTTTCCTGATGGGAAAGTTCTTGTTCCAAATAATTCCTTTGCCAGAAACTACGGAAGAAACCCTTATGCAAATTATGACACATCAAAAACTCCATTTTTATATATGGGCAAATACGATGAAGCAATTCCGCCACTTGCTCGAGTAGTTGCAATAGGAAAAAATGCATGGCCATTATCAATATTAAGAAAGAAAAAGAACATAAAGCACAATGATATAACCATAAGCTGGACAAAAGGACAAAACTCCTCACTAGATACGAGTAGAATAAGCAAAGGGCGGGACATTGGCAATGTTGTTGCAACAAAGAATGGTAAGGATGTAATATATCATGTTCCTTTTGCCTTTGCGTTTAAAGCATTTTACCCTGAGGGAATAATACATTCAGATAAATCATATGAATCAGATAAAAAATGATGATTAATAATGAAATTGAAATAAGGATAGGGTTTTTCTTGTGCATATTGATACTTATAGCATTGCTAGAAATTCGATATCCCAAACGTACGTTACATTACAACAAAAAGTCCCGTTGGATCAGGAATATATCTCTTGTAGCTATTAATAATACTAGCATGCGACTTATTATTCCATTTACTGCAGCAAGCGTGGCATTACTAACAGAACAACAAGGCTCTGGTTTTTTTAATCTATTTGATATTTCCGACTATAGCAAAATAATCATTTCACTAATTATTCTAGATCTAGCTATATATTTTCAGCATTTATTATTCCATCACGTTCCTATTTTTTGGAGATTGCATAAAATCCACCATATTGATCAAGATATAGATGCAAGTACATCAATCCGTTTCCACCCACTAGAAATTTTGCTATCTACCATAATAAAATGCGGAATCATATTTGCATTAGGAATACCATTAATTGCTGTTATTATTTTTGAAGTAGTACTAAATGCCAGCTCCATGTTTAATCACGGTAATATTAGAATTCCTTATAAAATTGATAATTATCTACGTCTATTTATTGTTACACCAGATATGCATCGAGTTCATCACTCTGCAATAAAAGAAGAGACAAATAGCAATTTTGGATTTAACTTATCATTATGGGATAGGATATTTCGCACATATAAAGATCAACCATTAAAAGGCCACCAAGAAATGAAAATCGGGTTAAATGAATATCAGGACATTAATAAAACTAAATTGTTAGACCTTGTTATTATACCCTTTAAAAAACATAAAATATAATCCATAAAATAAGATCAAAAATAGTAAAGAGGACAAATGACCGATACAAAAACAATCACACAAAATGTACAAGAATATTATGGCGAAGTCTTAAGCACCAAAGATGACCTAAAAACCAGTGCATGCTGTCCTATTGATGCCATGCCACCTCATATAAGACCATATATGAATAATGTGCATGATGAAATTAAAGAGAAATTTTACGGCTGCGGCTCTCCGATACCTCATTCCCTAGAAGGGAAAACAGTTCTGGATTTAGGGTGCGGAACAGGTCGTGATGTATATACAGCATCACAATTAGTCGGAGAAGAAGGAAAAGTCATAGGTATAGATATGACTGACAATCAACTATCTGTCGCTCGTAAATATATTGGTTACCATATGGATAAATTTGGCTTTAATAAACCGAATGTAGAATTCCATAAAAGCTATATTGAAGATTTAAAAACTACTGGCATAAAAGATAATTCAGTTGATGTCGTTATATCTAACTGTGTTATAAATTTATCTCCAAATAAAGAAGAAGTTTTTAAGGAAATCTTTAGAGTATTAAAGCCGGGAGGAGAATTATATTTCTCTGATGTTTTCACAGGTAGAAGAGTCCCTGAAGAACTTACTACAGATCCAATATTACTTGGAGAATGTCTTGGTGGCGCATTATATATCGAAGATTTCCGTCGCATACTGAATAAAATTGGTTGCCATGATTTCCGTGTAGTCAGCAAAGGCATTATCGAGCTTAATGATGAAGAAGTAAAAAGAAAAGCAGGAATGATTGATTTCTACTCCATGACAATAAGAACATTCAAATGTGATTTTGAAGATATCTGCGAAGATTTTGGTCATGTAGCATATTATAAAGGAAATATAACCGACTCTCCTCATGCCTTCATATTAGATGATCATCATATTTTTAAAACAAATATGCCTGCTTTAGTCTGTGGAAATACTGCAAAAATGCTTTCAGAAACTCATTATAAACAAAATTTCCGTGTAGAAGGAAATTTCTCTACTCATTTTGGAGCATTTGACTGCTCTCCTGCCCTTTCAGATTCAGATGTACAAACAGGGGGATGTTGTTAATGTTAGCAATTATTGGCGGAACTGGTATTTATCAAATTGATGGTCTTAATGTAATAGATGAAGTTGAGGTCAATACTCCGTTTGGAGAACCATCAGCACCTATTATAAAAGCAGCATACAAAGATAAAGAAATATTATTTCTACCAAGACATGGAAAGCATCACCAATTTATGCCTCATGAAATAAATTATAAAGCCAATATTTTCGCTCTTAAAAAATTGGGTACGAAGCAAATTCTGGGTTTTTCAGCTACAGGCAGCCTAAGAGAATATATTCATCCTGGTGATTTTGCAATTCCAGAACAGTATTTTGATAATATAAAAGGCAGTCGTGACCGTACATTTTTTGGCGAAGGAATAGCTGCGCATGTTTCCACAGCAGAACCAACTTGTAAAAACCTAACAGAATGGGTTGCAGATACCGCTACAAAGATGGGTATAACGCTACATACAGGCAAGACTTATGCATGCGTTGATGGACCTAGGCTTGGCACTAAAGCAGAAAGTAATTTTTTACGTATGGCAGGATGTGACCTAGTTGGCATGACAAATGTGCCTGAAGTATTCTTAGCTCGGGAAGCACAAATATGCTATGCAACAATCGGGATTGTAACTGATTATGACTGTTGGATGGAAGATCCAAATCATCATGTAAGTGTTGCACAAGTTATAGAACGATATGGTGATAGTATAGAAAAAGCAAAGTCGCTATTGCTAGAGTTACTGGCATCACCATTGCCAAAGATTGATATTGATTATAGAGAGTCATTGAAATTTGCAGTACTCACTCCAGAAACAAATATCCCAGAATCCAAGAAAGAACTAATTGAAACTCTTAGAGCCTGATCATGCATAAACTCTCAGTTATCATACCACTAAAAGATGATGAAGAGGAGCATATAGAGCTTGTAAAAACCCTGGAATCTATATCTATGGAAGATTTATTGATTGATAGTTTAGAGATCATTATTTCATCCGAAAAAGGGAGAGCTTTAAGCCTTAATATTGGTGCTCAGAAAGCCTCAGGTGATTATCTTTGGTTTTTACATGCTGACACTGAAATAACAAAAAATAACCTAACTGATTTAATAAAAACTATTGATAAATCCCCAGAAAGTCTATTGTTTTTTGACCTTTCATTTTGCGAACCCAAATCGATCTTTATGAAGTTAAATGAAATCGGGCTATATTTTCGTTCTCATATTTTAAAAACACCATTTGGCGATCAAGGGTTTTGTATTAAGAAAGAGCTTTTTGATAAATTAGGTGGATATCCAGAAAATACAGAATATGGCGAAGATCATATTTTTATATGGAAAGCACGTCAAAATAATATAGCGATAGAACCCATAAACTCAAAAATATATACAAGTGCTCGGAAATACACAAAAAATGGCTGGGTTAGAACTACTCTTTTGCACCAATACTTATGGATAAAACAAGCATATCCCGAATGGCGAAAATTACATAAAATGAGAAAAACATAATGAAAGGATCTATAGCCATATTTGCAAAGACTATTGGTCTTTCTCCTGTAAAAACAAGACTTGCCGAAGATATTGGACAAGAACTGGCTGAAGAATTTTATTGCCTAAGTGTAGAATCTACCAAAGAAATTATCGACAAAATATCAAGTGAAATAGATAACATAACCCCATACTGGGCTATAGCTGAACAAAATGCCCTTAATAAAGATTGCTGGAGAAACCAGAAAACCATATGGACTGGTGAAGGCAATTTAGGAAATAGACTACATAAAATATATAATACTTTATTAAAAAAACATGACTATGTTATTTTAATTGGAACTGATAGCCCTCAACTAGACCCACAAATTTTTATTGATGCGATCAATAAAATTAAAAAAAATCCAGATTCATGTATAATAGGACCCTGTACTGATGGCGGGTTTTATCTTTTCCTAGCAGCAATTCCAATTAATGAATCGATATGGACTAATGTTAAATATAGCAAATCAGATACACTTGTTGAACTTGCAAAACAACTTGAAAACCATAATATAAATATTGATTACCTACCCAAAAAAGATGATGTAGATACATTAAACGACTTAGAGTCTTTAACTAATAGCCTGTCAAACAATAAGAACCTACTACCTCAACAAGAAAAATTATATAGTTGGCTTAATAAAAATAAAGTAAGACTATATGGATGTTAGCTAATCATAAAGGTACAAGCCTGCAAAGATTCCACTTGCCTAAAACCATAAGACTGGATAATCCCCTTTGATCTAGAGTCCTGAACTTGATCTAGATAGACACCTTGATTTAAATTAAAACTTATTCAGATCAGTAATAAAAGATTTAGACAAAAAAAGGGGCGTGTCCCTTAAAAAAAATTTAAGAAAATACACGCCCAAAAAAAGTACAACTTTTAAAAATACTGATCTATGTCAGTTTATTAGTTAGCTTCTTACTGCATTGCTGATACTGGAACTCCGTTAACTGTAAAATCATGATAACGGTAAATTTCGGAAGCTATTGATTCGAGAATCTTAACTTCGTCCATATATTCCTGTAGCGTTGGTATGCGTCCCAATTTTGCCGTAACCCCTGCTAATTCCGCGGATCCAAGATAAACTTGTGCTCCGTTTCCTAGGCGTTTGGGGAAATTGCGAGTTGAGGTTGACATAACAACAGCATCATTTGCAACACGCTTTTGGTTACCCATACATAACGAACATCCAGAAACTTCAAGATGACCCGAAACATTTAAAACATCAGAAAGTCCTTCCTTATCTAAAACAGCGCGATCCATACGAGATGGAGGGGCTGCCCAAAATTTGACAGGAAGATCATTCGATGCAGTTTCAAGAATAGTGCTTGTAGCTCTAAAATGACCAACGTTAGTCATACAAGAACCAGTAAACACTTCATCTATCTTGGTGCCTGCTACTTCTGAGAGTAGTTTGACATCATCTGGATCGTTAGGGCAAGCAAGTACCGGTTCAGTAACATCATCAAGATTGATTTCAATTACTGTATGGTAATCTGCGTCATCGTCAGCTTTCAAGAGAACAGGGTTTTTAATCCATTCATCCATCCTAGCAATACGTTTCAACAAACTTTCCTTGCAACCATAGCCTTTATCAATCATATCATGTAAAAGCACAATATTTGACTCTACATAACGGATAACTGAATCACTATTAAGTTCAATGGCACAAGCAGCAGCAGATCTTTCAGCTGATGCATCTGTTAATTCAAATGCTTGCTCAACTTCTAAGTCAGGCAGGCCTTGAATCTCCAGAATTTTACCATTAAACACGTTTGGTGCTCCATCTCCGAGTTTCAACAATCCTTCTTTCAATGCGAAATAGGGAATTGCGTTAACTGCGTCGCGGAGAGTAATTCCTGGCTGTAAAGATCCAGAAAATTTTACTAACACCGATTCAGGGACATCAATTGGCATTTTTCCGTTCATAGCTGCAAAAGCGACTAGACCGGAACCTGCTGGAAACGAAATACCAAGGGGAAAACGCGTATGCGAATCTCCACCAGTACCAAGCTCATCAGGAACCAACATTCTGTTTACCCATGTATGTACTACTCCATCACCGGGTCTTAAAGCTACACCTTTACGAAGCTCCACAAATTTCGGAAGGCTCGCATGTAACTCCAAATCAGTAGGTTTTGGTACAGCAGCAGTGTGACAAAAAGACTGCATAAACAAGGTTTCACTAGAAAATTCAGCGCAACAAAGTTCAATTAACTCGTCACGTGTCATTTTTCCAGTTGTATCTTGAGAAGCAACCGTAGAAACACTTGGCTCAACATACTGACCTACTCTAACTCCTGGTAAACCACAAGCTTTGCCGATCAGTTTTTGTGCCAAAGTATAACCTTTGCCTGTATCTATTGGAACATCAGATTCAATAAATACGTCACTAGGTTCAATGCTATGAAATGACCTCGCTCGATTAGTGAGTTCTTTGCCCATAATAAGGTTTAAACGTCCGCCTGCTCTATATTCATCAGGTAGAGTTTTAGGCATTTCAAATGTAGAAAGAATATTACCTTCTTCATCCTCAATTACCCCTTCATATGGTTTAACAACAATAACATCACCGGTTTTAAACTTAGATACATCAGCACGAATAGGTATACCACCTGAATCACGTAATGTATCAAAACCAATGGGTGCTAGGTTGTTTGCAATTACAACGCCGCCAGTTCGTTTTGCAGGAACAAAGGGGATATCATCTCCACAATTCCATTGAAACGAATTACCAGCCGATTTACGAGAAGATCCTGCCCATAAATCATCACCAACAAAAGCTAAAGGTAATCCTCCTTTTTTCATCTGCATTAAGGAAGGTAACACATAATCACCTTTACTACTCAACATACTTTGGGCATGGAGAGGAATATCAGCTCTGGTATGGGCTTCAGTTGCAGGAGAAAGATCATCTGTATTGGTTTTTCCGCTAACCATAAATACCCGAAGTTTAATTTCTTCTGGCATTGCAGGTCGATCTTCAAACCATTCAGCATTTGACCAATTTACAAGCAGTTTACTAGCAAAATCATTACCTAACTTTGACATCTTTACAACTTCTGCAAATTCTGTCTCAGTTATTAAGGTAATTTCCGATAATGCTAAATGTGCCGCCTGTGCCGTGTCTACATCTCTTAACAATTCCAATAAAGGTGGAATACAATGTCCGCCTTTCATGGTGCCAAGAAGATTAACTGCAATAGACTGTTTAAACCCTTCAATTTCAACATATCCCAAAGCAACTTCCAATAAGAAATCTGCCTTGATTTTTGCTGAATCCGAAAGCCCTGGTGATACTTCAGTGACAAGTAAACTCATCAAATCTGTATTTCCGAACTCCATTCTACCTTTCTCCAAAAGACGACAAACTGAATTAGTTTGTTTCTCGGAAAGTGGTAAAGGTGGAAGGTTATTACTTGAACGCGTTTTAGTATGTTTGAGATAATCGCCCATAATAATCACATGGTTCATATAACTTTACTCCTATATATTAAGTGTGAAAGAATTTTTCACAAAAAAGTGTACACATAACCAAATAAATGATTTTGCATACTCCTAAGAAAGTACAGAAAGTTTCCGTACCGAAAAAGTAATAAAATCTCGAGATTTCTTACTTACACAAGCCATTTGATGAATATAAAAACATCAAAATTAGATTTTAAAAAATAAAAAAATCAAGCTTATGGTCAATATTGAAGCATACTTTACCTAGAAATACAATCTTTTTGCTTAAAAAATGAGCTTAATGCTAGAAAATTTGAGTAATGTTAAGTTACTGATATTATTAACAATTGAATATTTTTCTTAGACTAACAATTGAATATAATACATAGCATAAATCAAATTGAACTCATATGGCATTTGTCACAACATATTCTTCTTCTAATAAATTATATTTCGATATAAATTTCTTGATTGAATTATAAGTGGTAGTTTTTATTGCAGAATCATGATCATTTGTTTTAAAATCTTCGACAAATATACTGCCTAATAGTCGTTTAAAAGGATTTATTTTAACTTTCTGAGCATCAAAATACTCTCCAATATTAGCTTTAATCTGAGCAAGATTATCAGTTTTATATATAGCACTTACTAAGGTATCCAAAATAAACTCCGTACAATTTTGATACTTTACATTATCAGGATTTGATACTACAGAATAATTTTCATTATGAAGATTTTTATATGTGTCAGAAAAAATCATTTCAGCAATAGCTCTTTGTACTTTTAATTTTGGTATAACCACTCCAGCTTCCAGAGCATAAACATCAGAAAAGAATTCAGCTGGATAATTATTTACCAGATGACTTTCATCAGGTTTTTCATCCTTCTGATAGAGATTATACACCTTATAGCCGTATATTTCTTTTCCATCAGCTGATTTAGTCTTAGAGTAAACCCAATATGCAACATGTGTATATTCTATACCTTTTGGAAGCTCTCGCTTATCTCTTCCAACCCTACTGACAATGGCAACTCTAGCTCCTTTACTGCCAATCTCCCTTTCTACTTTTTTGGAAAAAGAAACGATTTCTTCAGCTGTAAATTTAGTATTGATACCTTGAGCTTCGTTACTTGCCCCCGCATAAGCAGCAGGGGCAAGAACACTAATGATAATGGAGAATATGGTTATAATTTTTTTTATCATTAGCTTACTCTACAGATGGTGGTGGACCAGCGACAACAACCTCTTCGGATATTATCAATGGCTTATTGGAACTTTTCCACATCTCTTGACCAACTTGGCCAATTGCATTACCAACACCACCAACTGCAACTAGCGGGATCGACACGATTCCCGTAGTTACTTTTGCCACTCCTGCTAAAGAGTGCCCTCCAGCTTTAGACAAATTTCCAGATGCCTTAGCCAAATTATTAATTGCTTCTGTACTTTGATTAGAAGCTGCACAGGCTGCCTGCGTAGTACATAGAATTGCTACTGCGAATATAAATGTAAATTTTTTCATGATGTTAACTCCTTATTATATAGTTAAGAATTATTACTAATCTAGAGAAATATATTTATCACTTTCACTAGATTAACGATCAGTATTTTATAAATTAAGGCTTTTAGTATATAGCTTAATAAATATATGATCAGCGTTCATATATCATCAATATCACATCCATGATCGTCGTTCAAGCACTTTTTTATAAAAATCATAACACTGTTGGCAATTGTATTATCCGCCTATATTTTCCATAGAAACAAAATCACCCCTCTATATAGACTAGAACATCACTCACCCCAACTAGCCAACGATTATAACTCGAATAACTCATAGACAATATATATACCAAAACCGATATGCATAATCAGCCTATCCTTTTGAACATTTAATGCTTGCTAGCAAAACCATCAAAAAAGCAGATTTTTCTAGACTCGAAGCAATTTTTATGCGACTAAGATTAAAAAAATAGCTGATAAAAAAATACGCAAAAACAAACAGCAACACTTAGGACGCTTATGGATAAAATTTTAATAATAGATTTCGGATCTCAAGTTACCCAATTAATAGCAAGAAGAGTTCGTGAAGCTAATGTTTATTGTGAAATAAAACCATATTCTATTGGGTTAGAAGATATTAAAGAATTTTCTCCTAAAGCAATAATTTTATCAGGAGGGCCAGCATCTATTCATGATAAACAATCACCTAAAGTATCAGCTGAAATATTTGACCTTGGATTACCAATTTTGGGTATCTGTTACGGACAACAATTAATGTGCCACCTACTAGGAGGAAAAATTGAAAACTCAGATAAGAGAGAGTTTGGTCGTGCGTACATCCACACAGAAGAAGATAACAAACTTACCCCTAAATGCTGGAAAGACAATAAAAAGAACCAAGTATGGATGAGTCATGGCGATAAAGTAATAAAGATACCAGAAGGGTTTAAAACCATAGCAAGTACGGATTCTTGTGAATATGCCGCTATAGCAAATACGCAAAGAAATTTTTATGGTACTCAATTCCACCCTGAAGTAGTTCATACACCAGAAGGGGCGCATCTGTTAGAGAACTTTATACATGATATTGCCAAATGCAACAAAGACTGGAATATGCATAATTTCCTTGATATGGAAATTGAGAAAATAAAAAAGCAGGTTGGAGATAAAAAAGTTATAGCTGGTGTTAGTGGTGGAGTAGACTCCACTGTTGTTGCAGCCTTATTATACAAAGCTATAGGCGACCAACTTAACTGTATTTTTGTTGACCATGGACTATTAAGGAAAAATGAAGCAAATCAGGTAAAAGAGTTGTTTGAAGATTTCCATATCCCCCTCAAACTAGTTGATGCCAGTGATATATTCCTAGGAAAACTTGATGGTGTTTCAGATCCCGAGAAAAAAAGAAAGATTATAGGCTCAACATTTATTGATATTTTTGACCAAGAAGCAAAGAAAATTGGAGGAGCTGATTTCTTAGCTCAAGGAACATTATATCCTGACGTTATTGAATCTGTTTCTGTTCATGGAGATGCTTCAGTAACCATAAAATCACATCATAATGTTGGTGGCTTACCAGCAAAAATGAAATTAGACCTAATCGAGCCAGTTAGAGAATTATTCAAAGATGAAGTTAGAGAGCTTGGAAAAGAACTAGGCATAAAAGAAGAGATGGTTAAAAGACATCCATTCCCTGGGCCCGGTCTTGCGATAAGAATCCCTGGAGATATAACTAGAGATAAAATCGAAATTTTACAGAATGCGGATGAAATTTATATAAACCAAATAAAGAAACACAATCTTTATGACGAAATATGGCAGGCATTTTCTGTATTATTACCAGTAAGAACTGTTGGCGTTATGGGTGACGCAAGAACATACGAATATGTTTGCGCACTTCGAGCCGTAACTTCTGTAGATGGAATGACAGCTGATTATTATCACTTCTCGCATGAATTTCTCAGTGAAACATGTAATATGATAATCAATAACGTCAAAGGCATAAACAGAGTTGTTTATGACATCACAAGCAAGCCCCCAGGAACAATAGAGTGGGAATAATTGCCTACCTTACTGCACCTTTGCAAAGAATCAAACCCTTTTAAAACTATAAATAATTACAAATTATTGTTGCAATTAAATACTTATAATTCATCTAACAATAGGCTAATCACAACCTAAATATCACACTAATTATCTTACAAAACACCTTTTACAATTACCTTCCTATCAAACGTTTGTCTTTTGTGCTTTCAGTGATATATTGTAGTTTGTTGTAATATATATATGAATTGTAGTGTAGGGGTAATTTGTGAACGGTTCAGAAGATCAATATATAGATCCTGTAGAAGCGATGGTGAAACAGAAGGGTATTATCAATCATGATAAGCACGCTCATGCACCTGACGAAGAAATTCCTTTTGCCGAAGAAGATGACCTTGAGCCACAACGCCCACCACATGAAACAATAAAACCATCTGAGATGTCTTCTGCTCTCACTCCCCTAGGAGGAGCTGGAGGCAGTGATGACCCCAACGATGACCATAGAATTCCTATCGGTGAGAAGTTAATAACACACGGGCTTATCTCAAGAGATCAGCTTGAAATAGCACTAAAAGTACAACGTGACAGCACTGAAGCATCCATGATTGGCGCTATCCTTGTTGATATGGGTTTTATTACTGAAAGCGCACTTGGTGAAGTCCTTACAGAGTCAACTGGTATTGAGCAATTTGATCCAAAAAGCACAATCATTGACCCTAGCCTTATCAAGCAAGTACCTAAAGAAGTTGCGATTAGATATAAATCTGTTCCAATCCTACTTGAAGCTGGCTCTGCATACATAGCAATGGTAGATATATATAATGTATTAGCTATTGATAGAATACAGAGATATTTCCCTAAACGATTTAAAATGGTTCCAGTCCATTGTAGTTCTGCCGATCTATCAGAGTTAATTGACAACTACTATGATTACGAACTTTCAATTGATGGTATTCTCAGAGAAATGGAGAATACACAAACCGAAGTTTTGATTGAAAAATCAACTGATGGTGATGGATACACGAACCCAACAGTTCGACTTATTGATGCCCTACTTATTGATGCAATAAAAGCAGGCGCATCGGATCTTCACTTTGAGCCTGAAGGGGCTTTCGTTAGGTTAAGATATCGTGTGGATGGAAAATTAAGACTTATCAGAAGTTTCCATAAAGACTATTGGAATGCAATTGCCGTTCGTATAAAAATCATATCCGATATGAACATTACAGAAACAAGAGTTCCGCAAGATGGTCGTATATCTCTAACGGTTCTTGGTAGACAGATTGACTTCCGTGTTGCAACACAGCCAACTATTTATGGAGAGAATATTGTACTTCGTATATTAGATAAAGCCAAGTCCCTATTACCAATGGAAGCATTAGGTATGAGTGACCACAATATTAAAGCCTTATACAAAGGACTAAAGCGACCGGAAGGAATTATTATTGTTACTGGCCCAACAGGAAGTGGTAAAACAACAACTTTGTACTCCATCTTGAGCTATATAAACTCAACAGATGTAAACATCATGACTCTTGAAGATCCAGTTGAGTATCAGCTTCCCATGATAAGACAATCAAATATCCGAGAAGGTACGGGTATGGATTTCGTAGGTGGTATTAAATCTCTTATGCGTCAAGATCCAGACATAATATTCGTCGGTGAGGTTCGTGACAATGACACAGCAACTATGGCACTTCGTGCAGCGATGACAGGTCACCAAGTATTTACCTCATTACATACAAATGATGCTCTTGGTGCTATTCCAAGACTTGTAGATATCGGAGTAAAGCCTAGAGTACTGGCTGGTTCAATAATTGCTATTGTTGCACAAAGATTGGCAAGAAAATTATGTGAAAAATGCAAAATAGCATACTCACCTGATGAAGAACAAAGAAGAATTCTTGATATCGAAGCAGATGAAGAAATAACCCTTTATAAGCATAAAGGTTGTAACGAATGCTCAAACACTGGATACAAAGGTCGTATTGGGATTACGGAAATCATTCTTGTTGACGATGGACTTGATGACCTAATGGCAAGAGAAGCAAGTCGACAAGAGATGTTATCTCACTTAAAAGAACAGAATTTTGCTCCAATGGCTGAAGATGGAATATGGAAAATTAAGAAGGGTGTTACAGATCTGGACGAATTAATTAGAACAATTAATATGATGGATAGACTATAGAATATGCCAACATATAGTTATACAGCAGTAAATGAATCAGGAGCAACCGCAAAGGGAAAAGTTACCGCCTCCAATGAATTCGACCTAGAGGAAAGGCTTCGAGAACAAGACTTAATGCTCCTCAACTACAAGGCTGAGAAAAAATCTAAAGGCGGTCTTTTAGGTGGAAAAATTGGAGTAAAAGAACTAATCATGCTCTGCGTTCATCTGGAACAGCTAGATAAAGCTGGAGTTCCATTATTAGACGCACTTGCCGACATGAGAGACTCAGCAGATTCAGCTGCATTTAGAGACGTAATGTCAGATATCTTCGAGCAGGTAAAAGGTGGTGAAATGCTTTCAGCTGCCATGTCAAAAAGACCAGATGTTTTTAATGACGTCTTTATAGGCCTTATTGCAGCAGGTGAGAAAACAGGTAATATGTCCGCATCTTTTGGTCATTTATCCCATCACTTAAAATGGAATAATGACCTCCGTAGATCAATCAAAAAAGCTATGTCATACCCAATAGCACTTATTCTTGTCATGACGGGCGTGATATCACTTATGATGATATTTGTAATACCTCAGTTGGTAGACTTCCTTGAATCACAGGGGTTTGACCTCCCTATTCATACGCGAGCACTAATTGCTACTTCAGAGTTTTTTGTGAATTACTGGTATCTAGTATTAGGAATTCCAATAATATTTTTAGTTATAATGATAACATTATATAAAAACTCGGACACAGTCCGTTATAGAATAGATAGCATATTACTGAAATCACCGTTTATTGGAATTGTAATCCTAAAAATAAACCTTGCAAGATTCTCGCATTTCTTTGCGATAACCTTCAGTAGTGGTATTGGCGTACTAGATTGCCTTGATACCGCTAGAAAAGTTATAGGTAATATGGTAATAAAAGAAGCAGTTACATTTATTATTCAAAATGTATCTGAAGGTAATTCTCTTACTGGAGCTATTTCCACTACACAAAGATTTCCAAGTCTTGTAGTGAGAATGTTTAAAGTAGGTGAAGATAGTGGTAATATGGACGACGCTCTAAGGAATATTAATTTCTTTTACGACCGTGAAGTAGAGGATTCTGTTGCAAGAATGATTTCTGTGCTACAACCAACCATAACCATTGTAATGGGTGCAATAATGTTCTGGGTAGTAGCTGCCGTATTTGGGCCACTATACGGAAGCTTTAGTGAAATTGATTTTTAGTTAATAGTAGGGGTTGTATTGGCTAAGACGAAAAAGAATATGGATAAAAACATTAAGTTCTCACTGTCAATTGGTGATGAGGGAGCTATACTTGTTTGCTTAAATGGATCAGAAATAATTAAAAGAATTTTTGTTACCTCTCCTACATCTACGGAATTTATAAATTTCCTGTCGGCATATCCAAATGCCCCGCTATATCTTATTGTAGACGTAGTAGAGCAAGCATATATTAAACATACCTTACCTCCCGTAAGCAGAATAAATGTCAACAAATTAGTTGCCAGAAAACTAGAGAAAGACTTCGATAAAAACGATATAAAAGCTGCCATCCCAATGGAGAAGGAAAAAGGCCAACGAAAAGAATGGAACTGGCTATTTATTTCAGTAAGAAATATCCCGCCATTTTCTGATTGGATTGAATCCGTTTCAAATCTTCCTAATTATTTTGCAGGAATATATCTACTTCCTATAGAAAGCATGAACTATCTTAAAGACATAGAAAAAGCTCTAAGTCATGAAGATAAAGAAGTTGTAAAAGAAAAGCCTCAGAAAAAAGAGAAAGGAAAGAAAGCTAAAAAAGAAAAGAAAGAGAAGAAATTAGGCAAGAAATCTCATGGTTCAAGATGGCAGATAATAGTTAGTCATAATAGAGTTGGTGGATTCAGACAAATCGTATTCAAAGATGGTAAAGTTATCTTCACTCGTATGGCACAGCCAATTGGTGGACAATCTCCTGATATTATCGCCGGTAATATTGAGCAAGAAACTTTAAACACCATAGAATATATACGTAGGTTAGGATATGAGGACAATGAAGGACTCAAGATTATCATAATAGCATCTGGTGATGTTAAAGAAGCACTTGAAACCATCCCTCAAACTGGCGTAGATCAAAGAGTATTTACTCCATATGAAATTGCAGTTTTACTAGATATCAGCTCAGTAGCCGAGGAATCTGATAGATTTGGAGATGTAGTACTTGCATCCCATTTCCTATCGTCAAAAAAACATGTACTGCCTCTATTTACTAAATATACAGAAAAAATAAATTCTATAATCAAATATAAAAAAATCGTACGTATAGCAACGGTTTTAGCGGCTATTGGCGCATTAGGTTTTTCAGGGTTTACATATTATCAAACAATTAATATCAATGATAGCTTAGAAGAATCCAATAACAAGAAAAAAATCACTCAATCTTCTTTGGCAAAAACCAAATCTAAAAAACTGGAATTTGACGAAGATCCAAAACTTGTTAAAGTAGTGTCTGATATTAACAACAAATTGGCAAAAGACTCAAATGTACCGTTAACATATTTATCAAAAATTGCATCACTAAAAGGGTTCAATACATATTTTGATGAAATAAATCTTCAAATCGATTTATTTGATGACAGGTTAGATGTTATTACATCATCTTTCAGCGTTATGTTCTTTGAACAAGATCAGGCTGATAGAACAGTTGATACAGCAAATTTCCAGCAAGCTATAGAAAAAATATTTCCATCGGAAGGCTGTGGCTTAAGCTGCTACCAACTTAATTGGGAAGGCCTATTAGAGTTCCAAGAAGTTTCCATAATGGTAAAAGAAAAAGAATCACTATATTCCAATAGTGACATGACAAGAGTTGACCTTAATATCACTGGACCACAGAAGGAAACTCAACGTGCTAGACATATTATAAGGAGAAGATAATATGAGAAAGTTAGCTAAAGCAAAAAAAGATCTAGCAAAATCATCAACTGCTTCTATCATAATAATTGCCGTTTTTGGTGGTCTTGTATTTGGAACGATGCAATATAAAAACTCAAAAGAAGATGATCTTGATAAAGTTAAAAAGGATATAAAAAAAATTAAGTCTAATATTTCAACTATAAAGAATGAAAGAAAACAGGCAATGCTGTCTTATGAAACTTTTAATTCAATACCAGAGAATAAACTACCAACAAAAAGCGGATTTGAATCCTCTGTAGAAAGACAAAGAATTGCCAAGAAAGTTTTACTAGATTTAAATGATAAATATAGATTCACAGCAATGGATCCAAAACTGTCTCCTCCTGGCTTAAAAGAAAGCACAGCCCTTATAGATATAATAAGCAGCCCTCTAGATATCAATTTTGATGGAATGTCGGATGAACTTGTTCTTTCTTTTGTTAATGATCTAAAAGAGAAACTCCCTGGTTATCTAAAGATGACCAAGCTAAATATAAAACGAAGAGGTGCTATTGATAGCGAAACTCTTGAAAAAATAAAAGTTACAAGCTCCTACTTACCTTTAGTTTCTGGTGCCGTTTCATTCGAATGGTATACACTTAAAAGCAAGAACGATAAGGAGGGTAAGTAATGCATCTAAATTCTAAGCTTTTATTTAATACATTGCTTGTTTCTTCGGCTATTTTTGTATTATCTTTTCCAGATTTACTTTCCGCTCAAGATAAAAGTAAAGATTCTAAATCTGAAAGTAAAGACACAGAAGAAGAATTAGTAGATTATAGAATATACAAAGATAAAGATGTATTTAATCTTGATGGATCTGGCTCAATGATGTTTGACAAAGAGAGCCTTATGAAATTATATAAGTTACTAAAAAAAGCACGGGCAAGAAATATTTATGAGGATTATCCTGATTTAAAGGAAATCAATAAACAAAAAGAAGCTACACGAAAAGATATTAAAATCATTCCAAACTCTAGAAATTTCTTCCTGGACTCCATACTCTATTATAATAGCAAAAATTGGAGCATATGGATCAATAAATCAAAAACTACTTCATCAAGCATTCAAGATAATCCTAAAATCACCTATGTTTCCAAGAAGAATGTTATAGCTGTATGGCAGAATCTGGATATTAATGAAACATCTCCTGATTGGAAAAGCACTGTGCAACATATTGAAGGCACGCCTGAGGCTACAGAAATAGTAGATGACAAAGAAAAAACTGAAGAAGAACTTGAAGAAATAAAGGCTCTTAGAAAGAAGAATTTTGAAGATGGCACTTATTTATTTAATTACATTAGCAAAGATGGAAATGTAAAAATTGATAGCGAGAATAGGATTATAGAATTTAATCTCAGACTCCATCAGACTTTCATAGGTCATAAACTTTCTTTAGCTGAAGGATTTGTAAAAAATGATCAAAGAGTTGATCAAAACATGCTAAATAACGAGAGCAATACAGGTACTGTTAATAGCAAGAATATTAACCAGATTAAACAAGCTATTGAAAATTCTGGAGGCGAAGTCCCAGATCCTAACAACACAGAATTTGATAGCCTTGTAAATGACATTTTTAATGATCCAAATTTATAGATTAAAGGAATAAAAAATGAACAATGATCTTTATCCATTAAATATTGACAACATATATAAGAGCTACAAGAAGAAGAAAGTTCTTGATGGCGTATCATTTAATGTTAATAAGGGAGAAATTTTTGGTCTGATTGGACTAAATGGCGCTGGAAAGACCACTTTAATTAAAATAATACTTGGATTACTTTCTGAAGATACCGGAAAAGCATCAATTTTTGGACATAATGTAAATGAACTCCAGACAAGAAAAAAACTTTCTTTTCTACCTGAGAAGTTCCACCCATCTCGCTTATTAAAAGGCAGAGAATTTCTATCATTAACCCTTTCATATTACGGTAAGGAATACAATCATGAATTAGCTAGAGAGAAGGCTAAACAGCTTGATTTAGACCCCGATGTACTTGATTGGAAAATGACTAAGTATTCAAAAGGCATGGGACAAAAAATTGGACTTTTATCTGCGTTTCTTACCCAATGCCCACTACTAATGTTAGATGAACCTATGAGTGGCCTAGACCCAAGCGCAAGAATTCACCTAAAAGATACATTACTTGATTATGTTAAAGAGGAAAATACTATTTTCTTTAGTTCTCATATACTCTCTGACATTGATGAAATATGCAATAAAATAGCCGTTTTACACAACAATAAAATGATTTTTTGTGGAGAACCATCTAAATTTAAAAGTGAATATAATATAGATAACCTAGAAAGAGCCTTCTTAAATGCAATAGACAACTAATAGACCACCCAAACATATCTATAATATTGTTACAACTTGATAATATCATTTATCAAGCACGGTAATAATGTAATAATTTAATATTTGCTTAATTTATTTTATTGTGTTATAAGTTAGATATTCTCTTCAAGTCTGTATTTGTGAAAAGAATCTAATTTAACATTCCGTTAAGTTAGTACCCAATATAGGCTTGTACGGTTATTGCATTCCCGCAATATCCATAAGCCTATCACATATAAAGGTGATTATCATGAAAACCAATCTTAATAAGAGTGGTATCGTGGGTAAAATGCAATTTGTTTTACCTTTTGTAATGCTGTTTGGACTGTCTGCATGTAATAGTGGCGGCGGTAGTGATGATGGTGGCGGAAATACGAATCCCCCCCCTGTTAATCCTCCACCTACACCTAGCGTGAAGACATTTCCAGGACAACTCGGAGTAATTGCACCAATTAGCGGAGAAAACTGGGACTTACTTAGTAACGGTCTATTAGCTATTGATGTAAAACTTGTCGATAATAACGCAAGCGAAGCTTCAGTTGGTACCTTTCAGTCTGACGATCCGGATTTTACTTATCCAACAACCCGTAACTTTATTCGTTATGGTTTAATTGGAGAAGTTAATCAGGACCCCGATGTTGCCAATATCCCTGCCGTTTTATATTCTGATAGAACGGGAGCTGATTTTATTGGTACAGTTTGTGTTGACCTTAACTTTTTCGAAGAATTTATCGTTGAAGTACAAGGTGATATGACTGGTAAACTGAAATTTACGCAATGTACCTTGAGCCCCGCTGATCTTTCAGATACATGGGTTCCTGCACTGATTGCTGTACCTGGTCCAAATGAAGCAGCTATTGTTTTTGATACTGGTATTAACGTTGTTAATGATGATGTTGATCCAAATAATCGTTTCCCTGTTATTTATTTAGGTGAATCGACTATTACTGAATCAGGCAATAGTACTTCTGGTCTAACGTTTGGTCCTGAATCTGCTGTACTTTTTGGTATAGCTGACCCAAGGACTGGTGCTGTATGTTTACCGTTTGATATTGGATTCGGTTATGTAGCACCAAAAATTGTTGCGGAAGATTTATCTTACCCGTACACAAAAACTGGACTAGCAGCGTTCATGGGTGATGATTTAGCTATTAACACTATCACGTTTGTTTCAAACTGTGTGTTTAATATAGCTGATTATCAATAGCGGTGATTAACAACTTTAAAGGAGTAAATTGCCGTGAGTATCATATGGTATAAACTACAGTATATCTTAGAATATACGAAAACAACAGCCGTTGATGCTAAACAACTTGGAAAATTGAAGAGGAGGTTAGCGAAATCACTTGGGAGTAAAACTTTTTTACTCCCCCGTTTTTTTTCTTTTCTTTGGGAGTATAACTTTTTACTCCCCCTCTTTTTTTCCGATTTAGTAATATTCAAAAAATATCAACCAAAGAACCATTTTAAATATCTTTATAGATCTGCTGCTTGTTTAAATAGACAAACAAGAAAAACCCCATAGATAATAGAAATTCCGACATTTCTGGGTCATAAAATATAAAAAATGCTATCCCAAAAACTTCCTGACCGTACGGCATAATATTATTATCAATATAATTTTCAATTGCCTCTATCTGCCAAAACACCCCCAGCAATGCAAATAAAAAATAGAAAATTAGTATTCTGCTTGGGCAATAAATATACGTATTTTCCCTTAGTATTTTAGATAATACTAATCTTGAGAAAATTCCATAAAGACAAATGAAAATAAACGAAATATCAAAGATATCATCAAGTCCTATTAAGGGAAATTCAATATTATGTAAATCTATTTGGTCTTGATCATTATATTCAATGAATAGTTCAGGAGTTTCTATGTCAAAAATTCGTTGCCCCCAACTTATTTCTTCAAATGCTATAAAAAAACAAGCGAATGAAAGCAATAGATAGAAAAATTTTCTTCTTAAATATTCACCAGTAATTTTTTTATAAATTAAAAATGAGGTCACCCCTGCAAGCATATAAAAAACAAAAGTGAGCCATTCAATAATACCGTCTTCATCACGAAAATCTAAATAAGCATCCGTATCATAAATTCTTAGTATCTCTGTAAATAAATAAAATACTACAGGAAACAGAAAGATAATCAGCCTTTTATATCTGCTATTCTTTAGATTTGCGTTCTCCACATTCTCTATAATACACTTGATTTATAAACTTATTGAATCGACAAGACCTCTAACAGCAGCAACTGATTTGTCAAACCCTTCTTTTTCTTCGCCCTGAAGAGAGACCTCAATAATTTTCTCAACGCCGTTAGAACCAATTATAACCGGAACACCGACATATAGATCATCAACACCGTACTCACCTTGCAGATATGCCGCACAAGGCATTACTCTTCGCTTATCCTTTAGGTAGCTTTCAGCCATATCAATTGCCGCAGAAGCAGGAGCATAAAAAGCCGAACCAGTTTTCAACAACCCGACGATCTCAGCACCACCATCTCTGGTACGCTGTATGATTTGGTCTAATTTTTCTTGCGTTGTCCACCCCATATCTACAAGATCCGTAATTGGAACTCCAGCTATAGTACTATATCTAGGAAGCGGAACCATTGTATCGCCATGACCACCAAGAACGAATGCAGTAACATCTTCAACTGAAACATCAAATTCTTCAGCAAGGAAATAACGGAATCTAGCTGAATCAAGAACACCAGCCATACCAACAACTTTGTTAGCATCGAAACCAGTTTTCTCTTTCATTACCCAAACCATTGCATCAAGAGGGTTTGTAATAACAATTACAAATGCATTAGGAGCATTTTCCTTAATACCAGCAGCAACTGAAGAAATCACCTTCGTATTTGTTGCAATTAAATCATCTCTACTCATACCAGGCTTACGAGCTATACCAGCGGTAACAATACAAACATCTGCATCTTTTATATCAGCATAATCTGATGTACCTTTAAAATTTACGTCGAATTTTTCTATAGGGGCACTTTCAGCTAAATCAAGACCTTTCCCTTGAGGGACTCCATCAACTATATCAAACAATACCACGTCAGCAAGTTCTTTAAGACCAGCTAAATGAGCCAATGTTCCACCAATATTACCAGCACCAATTAATGCAATTTTCTTACGACCTGACATGTTATCCCCTATAAAAATAGAATTTGAATAATTAAAAAATTTGATTACTAAATATAATAAATAAACAGTAAATCATTTGAATCTTATACACCTGCTAACAAGAGCTATAAAGCAAAATATTAATTTATTTAACTTTATTCTATATCATCTACCCTTACCTTAATATAACTGCCAGGCGCATCTTCAATAGGCTTTACTTTACCAGCACCAACAATCCTTTTCTCAACCATATCTCCACCATATTTATTGGAATCCATCCAGCTTTTCCAATCTATCCACCATGAATCTTTATGCTCAGTAGTATTTTTAAACCATTCTTCAGGATCACTAGGATAATTTACCATAGCTTCATCACATGCCCAATATCCATATTTCTTCTTTGACGGAGGGTTAACAACTCCAGCCACATGACCAGAGCCACTTAACACAAAACGCTTACTACCCTTAAATATTCCTGTTGAATCATAAACACCTTCCCATGGTGCTATACGATCTTCAATTGTTGCAATCATATAAGATGGAGTTTCTATTTCCGAAAGATCAATATCGACACCACATATATTAATGCCCCCCTTATCTTTTAGTAAATTATCTCTATACATATTTTTTAAATAATATAGATGCATCGCAGCAGGCATATTTGTAGAATCAGAATTCCAATATAATAAATCAAATGGGAATGATGTTTTTCCAAAAATATAATTATTAACAACAAATGACCAGATTAAATCGTTCGCACGCAACATACTAAACATCTTGATCATGTCGCGACCTCTGAAATATCCCCTACTCTCTAGCTTAACTTCAAGATCTTTTATTTTTTCATCACTTACAAATAACCCTAATTCACCTGAATTATTAAAATCCATCAATGTAGTCATAAATGTCGATGACTTTACCCTATCAATTTGTCCCTTCTTTGTTAAGTACGAAAGTGCGATTGACAGAAGCGTTCCTCCAAGACAGTATCCAATTAAATTGACATCTGGTTTTCCAACAATTTTTTCAATTACATCTAGAGGCTCTAGGATACCATCCTGCAGATAATTGTTAAAATCTTTCTGAGCATGCTCTCTTCCAGGATTAACCCATGAAGTTATAAAGACTGTATAACCTTGATCAATAAGCCATTTTACAAAAGAATTTTTCTCCTGCATATCAAGAATATAATATTTATTAATCCAAGGGGAAATAATATATACTGGAACATCATGGACTTTTTCTGTAGTTGGAGAATACTGTATTAACTGCAATAAATCATTTTCCAGAACTACTTTTCCTTTTGTGCAAGCAATATCTACCCCTAATTTAAACGCATCAGGGTCACTCATACTAATATGGAAATCACCTTCTTTAGCCTGCAAGTCCTTTAGGAAATTACCCAAACCATTTACAACATTTTTACCATTGGATTCAATAGTTTCCCTAATAGCAACTGGGTTAGTAAACATAAAGTTACTTGGAGATATGGCATCTATATAGTGCCTTATATAGAAAGAAATATTTTTAGAAGACCTACTATTAATATCATCATTGAATTCTTCTACAGTATTTTCCATCCAATCACCTACCATCAGATATGACTGCTTTATGAAGTCAAACATAACATTATTTTGCCATTCATCATCCTTAAAACGCTTATCTTTTGCGTCAGGTACATACATATCCTTTACGCTAGTTGCATCATCAGACAATATTTTCTGAGATGTACTTGTCCATAGATCAAAATAATTTTTATACAGATCAAATTGTGCATTTATCATTTTTTCTGGATCTGCAGCCATTTTTGAAAAAACATCTACGAAAGATTCAAATATATCTTCCTGAAATAAAAGCAAATCCGTATCGCTTGAAGTATTATAATAATATTTTGAAATCTCAGATATTATATTTCCGCATAAATCAGATATAACAGCAGAGTTTTCTGCAATCTCATTTATATTCTTAGTGGAAGCTACTGACATAAAAATTTCCCCTTTTACATAAGATATGATCTTATACTACAACAATATTTATATATACTTATATTTTTGCTAATTTAGCGACTTTATGATAATATAAAGTAGCTACACTAATAAGGTAGATAATTTTTATTAGCAATTGGATAATGGATTTATATGACAAAAATAATCTCTAAACTGTTAACTATATCACTAGTTGTTGTTCTACTATCAAATTGTGGCTTTCCGGGATGGGCAAAAAGAATGGGAGATAAACTTCCCGTCTATGGCGAATCCAAAAGATGTACAGACTGGCTTTGCTTTGACGATGACAAAAAAAGAAAGAAAAAAGCAGAAAATATACAAAATCGTAGAAAAGTATTAAATGCCCCTAAATCTCCAAAGACAATTACCCCTCCTAAGAAATCTTATGCCCAACCTAGAAAATCACAACCCAATAATCAAAAATATAAACAAAATCCTTTCTTAACAACAGATTCTGACTATGGAAAAAATAACGCTGGCTCACCTCCACCAATGCCACCAATGGCTGCGATACCTCCTGGAGCTCCATCAAGACCGCCAACCCAAGCAGAATCAAAAAATATAAAACCATGGAATCCTGATAGTGACGACATGTCATTTGACCCTAATTTTGATCCAGAAGCCTTTAGGCCGGAAAACATTAAAATGAGGCAGGAAAAAAGTAGAGAAGCTGCATCGCAAGAATATAAAGATTCTGGACTGAAGCAGCATGAAATTGATGCAAAATGGAAAGATGACCTACCAGAAGGCCCATTAGGAGAAGTAAGAAAATCTATAGACTGGTAAACGTTAATAGATCACAATAATTACACTTTCCTTGATTTTCATTACTTTTATTCAAAATAATTGATAAATAAGCAATATAGGTTTGACTAAATTGCTATTTATACTTATTCTGTAGTGGTATTTTGTTTTTAATTACACAATATGTTGAGTAATACGCCAATAATATGATGGTAAAATTAAAACAATATAACATACATATATTAATAAAGAGGGCTATAAATGCTAAATAAAATATTAAAATCAAAAATTAATATTATAAAGAAATTATCTATATTGTCTTTTCTTGCCGCCTCTTTATTAACTGTTTCTGGATGCTCCGTACACAAAGCATATAAAGAATATATGGGATATGATAGATATGAGTGGGATGATTCTATTAGCTATATAGACGAACCTCATAAACTACCTTGTAAGCAGGTAAGCACAAAAGATGCACCAAGATTATGTGATGGCACATTAATCAGCACAGCAAAAAAGAAAAAAAATAAATAAATCAACAATAACAGCAACTAATAATTATGTTTGACCATGAATTTTATCGCATAAGGAGGCTTCCTCCTTACGTTTTTGCTGAAGTAAACAAAGTAAAAGCTGAAGCAAGGCAACAGGGGAAAGATATTATTGATTTTGGAATGGGGAATCCTGATTCTAAAACACCTGATCACATCGTAGAAAAGCTTAGAGAAACCGTACTAGATCCAACAACGCATGGATATTCAGTGTCTGCCGGTATTCTAGGGCTAAGAAAAGCTGTAGCGAATTACTATGACCGCCGTTTTAATGTAAGCATTGATCCAGAAACAGAAGTGACTGTTAGCCAAGGCTCAAAAGAAGGGCTTTATCATCTTGCAACTGCTATTACCAGACCAGGGGACTTTGTTTTAGTACAGAACCCAAGCTATCCAATACATGCTTTTGGATTTATTTTGGCAGAAGCAAATGTACGCCTAATGCCTCGAGATTTCTCAAATAAAGATCACGAGACTGATTTCCTGAATCAACTAAAGTTAGCCGTAGAAAATAGCAGCCCTAAACCGGTAGCAGTTGTTGTAAACTACCCTTGCAACCCTACTGCTGAAGTAGCTTCCTTACCATTTTATGAAGAAATCATTTCTTTTTGCAAAAAACATGAAGTAATTGTTATTTCTGACCTTGCATATAACGAAATATATTTTGATGATGATAATCCACCTCCCTCAATACTTCAGGTAAAAGATGCAAAGGACATTGCCGTTGAGTTCACAACCATGAGTAAAACTTACTCCATGGCAGGCTGGAGAGTTGGTTTTTGTGCAGGGAATAAAGACCTAATTCACAATTTAAAACGCATAAAATCATATCTAGATTATGGTAGCTTTACTCCAATTCAAGTTGCGGCAGCTTCAGCACTTAATGGACCTCAAGATTGCGTAATCGAAGCTCGCAACAGATATAAACAGCGTCGAGATGTAATGGTAAAAGGCCTGCATGACGCTGGATGGTCCGTAGATTCACCCGATGCATCAATGTTTATATGGGCAGAAATTCCTAAAAAATTCCATAATTATGGGTCTTTAGAATTTTCTAAATTACTTATGAAAGAAGCAGAAGTGGCGGTTTCTCCTGGTATAGGATTTGGCTCTGGTGGTGATATGCACGTAAGGATTTCACTAATAAATAATCTTGAAAGATCAAGACAAGCCATCAGAAACATAAAAAGATTCCTTAAGGACAATTAATTTATATTTTTTATATAAAACCAGTATTTTATTGAGATAGAACTAACTTGCAAAATATATGTTCGATGAATATTTATCGTGCCTGATAATAAATTATCTCAGGAAAGAAATATGAAATCACTCTTAAATGATGGTCTACTCAAAAGAATTATATAATTTTAATATCCATATATAATATAGCTAACAAATATCATAACTATCGCTTAGTAGTTTTATTTTCTTCACTATCTTTTTCTGCTTTTACTACATCAGCATAGCCACTTTCAAAACGCGGCCTTATACGCCTTGTTTTATTCTTACTAATTTCCTTTTCTTCCTCTAATTCTTTTTGTTTAGCTTCTCCGCCTGCTCTTTCTTCATCTTTATCAAGGCTTCTTTCAATTCTTCCGGCTTCTCCTCTAGATGCGATAGTCCAAGCCGCTTCAAACGTTCTTCTGTCGACATTATCCTTTTTCACCTCCTTAATTAGATCATTTTTATGCATTCCTTTATTACCAGCATATTCACGTATGATATCTAAATCCCTCATATGCTCTTGTGCTGTCTTTTCTCGTTCCATCTGTATTGTAACATACTCCAAACCAATTCCAACGATATTATCATTCTTAGGATGCACAATTGAATTAACATCATCAAGATTAACATCTTTTTCAAATTCTTTACCAGCACCAGAAAAAACCTTACTTAGTCTTTCTTGCTCTCCATCAATAGAAGCAGCATCCAAGTCACCGTCAAGAGGCAATATAACAGCTACCCTGCCAGCACCTATATGATACATATTATTGGCCTGATTCTCACCATATTCTTCTGAAATTTTCTCTTTTACTAGATTAGCAGCATCAGATATTACTACATCCGAAGCATAATGTCCTTTTTCTTCATTCAATCCTGATAAATTCTCAACTTCAACAACAGCTAATATAGCATCTTTGTCAGAATCATTAAACCTACTAACATCATCTATAAAATCTCTCGATCCTTTTAGTCCAGTTAGTGAGTCCCTCTCATCGTATAATTCTGTTAAGTTACTGAATAACAATACTTGCTCTAATTCTAAGCCAAGATCCTCTGCCTTATTTATAACCGCTTCAAGCCTTAATGTTTCTGGGTTCTCAGTTAAGTGACCTTCCCTTTTTGACGTAGGGAATATTTCTTCAGGCCATTCCATTGTTGCATCAAATTCTTCATCTAGAAAATTGATGCCATTATTGAAGTCTCCAATTACGAACTCTACTTCTTTGAAGTTTTCCTTTCTTCTTTCAATTTCATTTTCATTATCTGGCTCATGGAAATGGAAATCTGATGGCAATAATCTACTATTATTATCTCTTTCGAATTCTGCCTGAGAAAGGAGAAGCCTTTCTTTTCCTCGAGATATTTTTTCAAGCTCAATCCCGATATCAATATTTTTTTGAATTTCTTCTTCATCAAGACCAGCCCCCAAAGGAGCATATCCAGCACCAGCAGAAAAACCTCTTCTTTCCGGTACATCTGGATATTTTAGATGAATCAGAGAATCCATCCCTGCTTCAGCAACAAATCTTTCAACCCTATCCTGTGCAGCTTTTATAGAAGCTTCTATATCTATTTCTTCGCTTGCCACGACGACAAAACCAATTTCATCACCACCATCTCTAGAAACGATTACTTCAGATGATTCACTTAATTCCGCATCATACATATCAGTGATAATCTTCACCATATCATCTACATTTTTACGGCCAACCGCCTCATTAGCACCACCCATGTTTGATAAGTCAATTTGAACTTTATAGACATCAGACTCAGTATTAGAAGCAATGACATCTCCAGCTGCTTCAATCAAAGGTCTGTGTTTTCTATCATATGCACCTGTACCTGTATCAAAAGTAAATGAAGCCTCCAGAATTTCCATTGCGGCTTCTGCCTGTTCATCATTAAGATCAACTTCTTCCATTTTCTTATCAAGGATCAGACCAAGAATTTCTGCAGGATTTGCTGAACCAGTTTCAAGAACAGCCTCTGTAAATTCCTCGAAAGAAACCTCAAGAGTATCAAGAGTATTTTTTAGTGCATTTTTATGTATTGCGGGCAATTCACTCATATATATAATTATATTCAATTATTTATTATAAACAAATTGTAAATTATCATAAAATAATTAAGAAATAGTTAACCATTTCTAATAATTACTATTTCTAATACGAACCGATAATTCATGAGCCGTTAAGCCTTCCTCTTTAGCAAATCTTGCTGTCTGTTCTGATATCTTTTCAAAGGACTCTTCTGTACAAGAAATTAGCGATGTTCTCTTCATAAAATCAAGCACCCCAAGCCCAGAAGAAAAGCATGCACTTCCCGAAGTAGGCAAGACATGACTAGGGCCAGCTATATAATCACCTATTGCCTCAGGTGTATATTTACCCATAAATATTGCACCAGCATTTCTGACCTCTTCTGACATTTTCTCAGGATCATCTATTGCTAATTCCAAATGCTCAGGAGCAAGAGTATCAACAACACTTACAGCATCAGAAATTTTATCTATAATAATCACTACACCATTGTTATTCCAACTTTTTTCAGCAATATCCTTTTTATCAAGACCCTGAAGTATGTTAGATACTTCATTTATCACCTCATCGGCAAAATTCTTATCATCAGTAACCAGAATTGACTTAGCTATTTCATCATGTTCAGCTTGAGAAAGCAAATCTGCAGCTATCCATCTTGGGTTATTATTCTTATCGGCTACAATCATTATTTCAGATGGGCCTGCGATCATATCAATGCCAACCTTACCAAACACCTGACGTTTTGCAGCAGCCACATATGCATTCCCCGGACCAACAATTTTCTTTACTGGGGAAATAGTTTCAGTTCCATAAGCTAATGCAGCTATTGCCTGAGCGCCACCAATTTTATATATTTCAGTTATTCCACATATTTTTGCAGCAGCTAAAACTAGAGGGTTTAGAATTCCATTTGGAGCAGGAACAACCATAACTATACGATCCACTCCCGCAGTAATTGCTGGTATCGCATTCATCAATACTGAACTTGGATAAGAAGCCAAGCCTCCAGGAACATAAAGCCCAACAGACTCTACAGATGTCCATTTCCAACCCAACTTAACACCAGCATCATCTGTAAATATTTTATCGTCAGGTCTTTGCAATATATGATATTTCTCAATTCTATCCTTAGCTTCCTCAAGATATCCGATTAATTCCTTATCACTGGAATTATAAGCATTTTCAATTTCTTCTTCGGATACAGATATAGTGACTTCGCTAAAGTCTGCATTATCCAGTTTTTTGGTATATTCTAATAATGCTTCATTTTTTCTTTTTCGAACATCACGTATAATTGCATCAACAATGCTAACCACATCGCCACTAATATTACATTCAAAGTCCATGATATTCTGTAGATCGTCTTCAAAAGAACTATCTTTACTATTGAGTATAGTTACCATTATTATTGCCCATTATATAAAAAGATATTGCCCTTATAATCTATGGCATTTTCCTATAAACTAGTTAAATATTGAAAATCTTTCAATTAATTCTTCTATCTTATCCGTCTTAGTCTTAAAAGACCCCCTATTGACAACAAGCATAGAGGAAACATCCATAATCTTTTCCACTTCAACTAAGCCATTTGCTTTCAAGGTTGCACCACTACTAACCAAATCAACGATTCTACTACACAGGTTGAGTTTCGGAGCTAGTTCTATAGCACCATTTAGCTTAATACACTCTGCCTGAATGCCTTGCTCAGCGTAATAACGCTTTGTCATATTTACATATTTTGTAGCAACTCTAATATGACTATTCCACATTTCTTCATTATTATTCTCCACATACTCAACAGGAGCTGCCAGAGCTAAATAACATTTACCAACCTTTAAATCTATTGGTGAATATATATTTTGATAATTGAATTCTTTAATGACATCACTTCCAGCGATAGCTATATCTGCAGCGCCGTAAGATACAAAAGTAGCAACATCGAAGCTACGAACTCTTATTACGTCAAGGTTATCAATATTCGTAGAGAATGATAATTCGCGACAGTTTTTATCAAAAAAACTATCATCCAATTTAATTCCAACCTCATCAAGAATTGGAAGCGTATCTTCTAAAATACGCCCCTTTGGCAATGCCAATATTATTTTGTCTTTATTTCTCATAACATATCTGAAACTGGTAATTACTAGCTTAGTGTCTATCTATATAAAGAAAAAATAGCAACTATTTTATCATCGCAGTTGGAAGTTTTTTAGAAATCCACTCTTCAATACCACCTTCATACTTATATAACTTGCTGTACCCCTGATCTTTTGCTTTATAAGCAGCCAGACTACTAGCAGGACAAGCTGTATTTGTACAATAGAATGCTACTGGAGTATCTTTTGTAGCTATAGCTTTACTTAAACTAGCTTCTGTTACATCAGTTACAGGAAGATTAACAGCACCTTTTATTACTGTTCCATCGAAATATTTACCACCTCTTGCATCGATTAAAACAAAGCCTTTAATTTCTTTTTGCATTTTCACAAGCTCTTCAGCGCTGATAGACTTAATACCTGATTTATCTTCTGCTGAACTAATTGGATTTGTAGCATAAGCATTAGAAAATGACATAAGGACTACTAAAAATGTGATTGCTAACTTCATAATTATTCTCGTAAATATTAATAAAGGGTGATTATAGCAATATTTGACCGACTGGTAAAGAGAAATATCATCTGATAAACAGCCTACAGCAAAGGCATGCAAACAATTACTTAATCTCACTGCCGTTCGATATGGGTAAAATTTATAAAGAAAAATGAATTATTTTTTATTTCTGAAACTATCAAGAGCTACTACATTATTTGCAGCGCCTTGTGAAGCATCGGATACTTTATCAGAATCTGCTGATAAGAGCATAATCTCTGCTTCATCATCTTCATCAATATCAACTTCAATATCATATTGGAATTGCAGACCAAATTTCACACTTGGATCAGCAAAAGAAACAAGGGACTCAAAAGGGACTGTAAGATTTTGCTTAATATTACCAAAACTTAATACTATACTAAAATTAGTATCAGTTATTTCAAGATCCCAATATTGATGCTGGATAACTATAGTCATCTCTTCAGGATATCTTTCCTTTAACTCATCAGATATCATAACACCAGGGAAGCCAGTAGAGAACGTAATGAAGAAATGATGATCATCATACAAACCAAATTTCTGTACAAGCAAAAGTGCATTACGAACCACTTGATGCATCGCATCATCTATTAGCTTTCCGTAGTTTAATACATCATCATCGTTCATAGGTAAATTCCAGCTTTGTCAAAACTCATAAATATTATTATTCCTAACATATAATTATTTATTATTGTTATCAAACAGATAAAAATTAAATGTTAGCGTGGAGATTCTGGTGCCAGGCTCCCCACAAGCCCCGATAAACTAAAAAATTAGTTGTAACTCCAATTGGAATTAAGCAACGGCTTTTAGATCACCATATGCATTATTATCGTTTGCATTTACTTTTTTAACCCATTACAGCGGAATTATACTGAGCAAAATACTAACCTTTATTACGTCTGTCGATCCTATTTCGCCCCCGCCAATAAATGCTTAAAAATAGTTACATTCAAAAACTTTTATTGGTGGAGGCGCCGGGTACCGCCCCCGGGTCCAAAACGGCTATTCCGTTAAAAAATTTATTGCCATAGTCAAAAGAGACATCTTAATTATATGATATAGTGACCTTAATCTGCAAGATAAAAGTTATATATAACGATTTTTATTTTCAATAATCACAACTTTACATATGTTTTACTATAGCAAGCCATCTTCCAAGGGTAGAATTTTAGAGTTCTATAGATTAAATATGACTGATAATGACTTAAATTTAATATTGTACAATATCTTTATATATACTATAAATATCTTTATTAATAATACAAATATTAAGGGATTCTAGATGGCTATAACTAAAGAACAACTCTCGCAAGTAGATGATTTAAGACAACAAAATTACTCAACATATAGAGAAACAGTTCCAGCCATTGAAGATATCTTATACAAACCTTTTCCAGTTCTAGATCATGGTTTTGTAAGAGTAGTGGACTATATGGGGAATGACAATTCGATAGTTCAAGCAGCTAGAGTATCATACGGAAAGGGAACTAAAAAAGTTAACCAGGACAAAGGGTTAATTAACTATCTGATCCGCCACTGGCATACTACACCCTTCGAAATGTGTGAAATTAAGTTCCATATTAAAATGCCAATCTTTGTTGCAAGACAATGGATTAGACATAGGACTGCAAATGTAAATGAATATTCAGCCAGATATTCTGTTTTAGATAAAGAATTTTACATACCATCACCTGAAAATATTGCACCGCAATCCAATAATAATCATCAAGGCAGAAGCGAAGGTCAGGAACTAACTCAAGAAGAATCAAATATTGTTCTCGATATTCTAAAAAATGATTCTGAAAATTGCTATAATAATTATCAAAAACTAATGAACGAAGATGAAAATGGTAATGTTATAGATGAAAATTTCTCTGGCGTGGCAAGAGAATTAGCTCGCATGAATCTTCCTATCAATGCCTATACACAATGGTATTGGAAAATTGATTTACATAATCTAATGCATTTCCTTAGACTTAGAGCCGATAACCATGCGCAATATGAAATAAGAGTATATGCAGATATCATGATAGACATAATGGAAAAATGGGTACCTTTTGCATTTGAGGCTTTCGTTGACCATCGTCTAAATAATACTCAATTATCTGGCAGAGGAACTGAGATAGTTAGAAAACTACTTAGAGGGGAAAAAATCTCTCAAGAAGATTCTGGCATGAGCAAACGTGAATGGACAGAACTAATGGAAGTTCTTGAAATAAACGATAAAAGCTCTGATATTGCAGCATAGTTAAGAATTGTGCTTTTAAATATTATTAAAAACTGAGTAGTAAGCTATTGATAATTAAAGAATCAAAGATTACGAAGCATGGGTCTAAATACAGATTAGAAGCAACTGCTCAGTATAATGGTGGCGATGATGAAACCATTTGGTATGAAGTCGATGAAGAACTATCTCAATTTCTAACTGATCGAATGGATGCATTTTTAGTCGTTTTTCTTATGCAGGCAATGAGCGTGGGAGAAGATATACATGTAGAAGGAACTATATCTGAAAAATTATTCTATAATGTTTATAATCATTTCATGCCAATCATGCGCACTCTTGTTCCTGAATTAAAAAATGTAGAAATAACAGCTGCTAATTTGAGCAACGCACCCCTAAAATGCAAAAACCATACTGTAACAGGATTTTCAGCAGGAATTGATTCTCTATGCCTGATAAATGACAATCTAGCTAAAAGCACTCCCGAATCTTACCGCATTACCGACTTGGTATTTTATGATGTTGGCTCACACTCGGAATCAAAGGAACTTTTTGAAAAAAGATATAAAAGACTTAGTGAAGATGCTCTGAAAATAGGTTTTCCTTTAAGAAGAATAGAATCTAATATAGACAGCATCTTAAATGTAGACTTCACTAGAACATGTACATTACGTAATGTATCTGTAATCCTTATTCTACAAGGATTGTTTAGCAAGTATCTCTGCGCTTCCGGAGTATCATATATTGACTCAATGATTAAAGAAACAGAATATTGTGATTATGCAGATGCCGCCACTTTACCCTTACTTTCAACAGAAACTCTAGAGTGCATCTCTTCTGGAGGTCAATATTCTCGAACAGAAAAAACCAAGATAGTTACTGAAATGGAATTATCGCAGAACATGCTTGATGTATGCATTACTGATATGCCTGAAGACAAACCTCATAACTGCTCTTATTGCTTTAAATGCCTGAGAACAATTATAACTTTAGAAATATTAGGAAAATTAGATCTATATAAAACTGTTTTTGATATAGATAGATTTAATAAATACAGATATTTCTATTATATTTTATCACTTTCTAAAAATTGTGTTTTTGCCCAAGAAATCCTTATACTTGCAAACGAAGAGAATTACAAACTACCTATAGGAACCAAAACGCTAGCATTCTTGTATTCTTTTAAGATCTTCCAACTAACTAAACCTATAATAAAGAAAATCATAAGCCCCCTTACTAACAAGGCATAGAAAAGCACTTTAACTATACAATCTGATAACTATGCAATCTGACTATATAATTGTACTAAATAGTATATTTCTATTTAAGCACTTTGGCTTTCCTTATCATATATGTTGTACCCTCAGCACCTTTAGCAATAGCGAAGTCAACCAATACACTTACTCTTTTTTCACATAGCTCAACAAGCCACGCCTCACTTATTGAAGTATATTCTTTACCGCCTTCTTTTACAGTATGAATATCTTTAACAATCTTGCTGTTAGTAATTTTATATTCTGTTGGCTTACAATTACCACCAATAGCAGCCTGTGCTGCAGGAATTACACCTTTCAAACTATCTTTAACAAGAACAGAAGAAGCCATTGACTCCCCAGGTAATGGAGGAAGATCTGTAATACCATTTTCTTTCAATATTTCAATCGCCTTTGGATGCCCTCTTTTTGCTGCAACAGTAATATAAGATGAAGCTTTCTGAATTTTTCCATTATTTAAATACATAAGGCCAAGATTTAATTGCGCAACAACATCTCCTTTTTTTGATGCAGCTTTCAGTAATTTTTCTGCTCTTCCTAAACTAACCTTTACACCATTTCCCTGTGCATACATTAAGCCTAGATTACGCATAGCCTCAGGAAAACGCTGCCTAGTAGCAAGTACCCAATATTTTATGGCTAACTTCATATTCTTTTTTTGTCCAAAAGCTCCTTCAAAATAGATTCCACCTAAAGCACTCTGCGATCTTGGGTCTCCTTTTTCCTTTCCAGATGACCTCTTTAAAAGCTTAATTGCTTTTTCATAATTTTTATTTTTAATCTCGACTATTGCCTGCTCATAATTTGCCAGAGCTGGCTGAGATACGAAACAAATTACGCCGACCAATAATATATAAATTATTTTTTTCATTTTACCTTCGTGCTTTTAACTATATTTTATTTAAAAACTTTTATTGTAAAGGGGTATTTTCTAATAAAATCATTTCCCTTTAAATCCTTACCTTTAGCGAAAATATACATTTCTTCTTCAGAAGGTAAACTCTTTTCTAAAAAATATTCATCTTTATAAGATTTTTCCACTTCAACCTGATGAAATATATTTCCATAACGATCCTTAACTAAGAAGCTAAGATTAGGATCATAGAACTCATCACCATATATTATAGACCGTGAGAATGTAGGGTTATTTATTCTTGGATTATCTTCCTGAACCAACATCCTACCATGCCTTCCAATGGTACTCCTCATCCATTTAAACCCTGAAAAATCTATTGGGGACAGAGCTTTAATATCAACTTCCACTTCACCATTACCATCAACTTCAATACTCCAATCACCTACTTTAGGAGCTTTACTTATTATTATACATGATGATGATAATTGCTGGATTTTTGTATTTGAATTGGAAATAACTGCACCAAATGAATCTTTTACATATATTTTGACTTTTTTGTTAGAATCAATTTTAATTGATATTTTCTTTATTGTACTATCGACAGGAAATTCAGCCTTTAGTTTTTTTGAATCATTATGCTTATAGAAAGTAGATATATATGTTTCATATGCATTACCCCTCTCATTATCCAATAAATTACTAGCCCCCGATGAACCACCATCACCCAGGCCTCCTTCACCTCCCGAATCAATATTGCCATTATGGCTTTTCTTTTTGCTATCATTTAACAAAAGCAAAGGTGCTAAATCTATTTTTCCAAGTTCATCTGGCTGAAGATTAAATACCTGCCCGCCAGTTTGTCTAGCTATATCAGCATAACTATTATCAATTTTTCTGAATGGACCTTTAATTTCACAGGTAACATCACTTGATGCCCATAGATCAGATGGAGAAATTACCAGAATAGCACAAACAAAAAGCAGAATTATATTCATTCTTTTAGCTCTTTCTTCATTCTTTCGGCTCTTTTATTTTATAAAACAAAATTATACTTGCTAGGCTTATGGTTATTACATTCGCTACCACTATAGGTCTACTACCAATCATGGCACCATATATTAACCACATAAATACACCCATTATAAAAAGCACATACATAACCAATGAAATTGAATGAGTGTCTTTGGTTCGAACAACTTTAATCGCCTGAGGCAAAAAACTACTCGTCGTAAATATTGCAGCAATTATTCCTATAACTTCAACATTACCTTCCATATTTATTCACTCCCACTAAAGCAAACATTAGGCTTATTTTCTAGTATATCTGATGTTTCTCTCGGTGCATCTAGAATTTTTTCTTCATAGAATTCTTCACCAATTTTAATTTTTTCTCTGCCATTTTGTTCACGCCAGGAATTTGTATCCCTAAGAGAATATATACACCCGCAATATTCCTGCTTATAGAATTTCTCTCTTTTGGCGATATCATACATTCTTGCTCCGCCGCCTTGCTTACGCCAATTATATGTCCAATAAGTTATTCCATCATAATGTGATGCCGCAGTTTCTCCACTTCCATTAATTTGATCCATATCTTTCCATCTGGAGATACCCAGTGATGAAGTAATTACATTAAAACCATTCTCATAAGCATGTAATGCTGTACGCTCGAAACGCATGTCAAAACACATAGTGCATCTTATGCCCTTCTCTGGCTCATACTCCATGCCTTTGGCACGAACGAACCAATCTTGCACGTCATAATCAGCATCGATAAAATCTATACCAAGCTTCTCGGCATATCTGATATTTTCCTGTTTTCTGGTATTATATTCCTTCAGCGGGTGAATATTAGGATTATAGAAGAAAATTGTTAAATCCAGCCCTTCTTTTACCATTGCTTCAATTACTTCTCCAGAACATGGAGCACAGCAACTATGAAGCAATATTTTATTATCGCCATTTGGAGTGTCTAATTTTATATCAGGTCTTGAATCCAATATATCACTATCAATATTTACCATTATTTATACCTAAATATTATATGCCTACTAATTACTATACTAATCGGAAAACATTTTTTCAAATCGAGAATAATCTTTTTGAGATAATTTTCCGTTTATACGCATGAATTTATCTTCTGGAGTTACCGTAATATTTTCACCATGATCATATACCCACGCTATTTGCTTACCATCAGATATTGGCACAAGCAAATCAATATCAACCTGCTTTGCCAAAAAGAATTCATCTATTAAGCTCTCTAGCTCGGTAACATTTTCGCCTGTAATAGCTGAAATACTAATGGATTTTGTTTTTTTATGTTGAAGCCTCTCACGAACTCCATCATCAACTAAATCTATTTTGTTCAGAACTTCCACCATATTATTTTCTATTTGATCAGCAGTTAGCAAGCTTTCAAGTATATTTATTACATCAATCTTTTGAGCTTTAGTATCCTGACATTCTATATCCCTAACATGGAGTATCAAATCCGCTTCAACCACTTCCTCAAGAGTTGCTCTAAAGGCCACAATAAGTTCTGTAGGCAAGTCAGATATAAAACCTACTGTGTCTGATAAAATTATTTTCCTATGCGACGGAAGGACAACCTCACGCATTGTTGGGTCGAGAGTAGCAAAAAGCAAGTCTTTTGCGAAGACTTTCGCACCTGTCATCCTATTAAATAATGTCGATTTACCAGAATTAGTATAACCAACTAACGCAACAATTGGATACGGAACTTTTTTTCTAGACTTTCTATGCAATAATCTTGTTTTCTTAACTTCATCAATAGATTTTTTAATTTTAACTATACGGTTGTCGAGCATTCTTCTATCGGACTCAATTTGCCTTTCACCCGGCCCTCCCATAACTCCATGACCACCACGTTGCCTTTCCAAATGCGTCCAGCTTCTTACTAATCTCGATTTTTGATATTCTAAAGCAGCAAGCTCTACCTGCAATTTTCCTTCTTTAGTAGAAGCTCTTTCTCCAAAGATTTCAATTATCAAAGCAGTTCTATCAATTACTTTACACCCTAATTTAGTTTCAAGATTTCTTTGCTGAATAGGTGTAAGAGCGCAATCCATAACAACAAGATCAATCTTCATTACATCAATGATAGCTTCACAATCCTTTACCTTACCAGAACCAATATAAGTTGCTGACTGCACCTCTTTTATATTCACGATATCATTTTCAACAACATCAAGATTAATTGCCTTAGCAAGATTAATAATCTCTTCCAGCTTAGATTCTTGGCTTCTAAGAGATATATCAACTCCCCTAGTTACATGAGGATGTATTATCCAAGTTCTGCATAACCCTTCAGAATTCTCGTTTAGTTTTGTCATAAATTATTTTTCTGCCCTAATTTTATTTTACTCTAACTTTATATATACCGATTTAAATACACAGATTTGTAGATTTTGAGTTTACAAACCATCATCATGAATATATGTAATTAATCATTTTAAGCCATGATTCCATAATGGTTACAAGATAGGTAATATCTCTATATTGCATAGTAGTAAAGAACATTAAAGAATAATTAGGTTATCTATAGCCTATAATTTCAGACTGATAAGAATTTTTAGACACCGAGAAATCATATCTTTTTCCAATTTGGATTTTCCCTAAATCAGGAGAGATATCCCTTCCTCTGGAGTAAAAGAATATAATCATGTCCTTTTCTTTATCAATATCATGACCAGTATGACTTAGTTTTCTCTTTGTATTTTCGTTAGAAATTATCACCCCTTGTACACATAATTCAATACACATACTCTGCGCATCACAAGGAGATAAACACTCACTCTTACCGACAACATATCCACTAACATTATAATTGCCTGATTTTATCGAATATTTTTCAAAATCATAAATTTTCTTTTTTGCCAATGATTTATTATATTTCAATGGAGGACTAGTAACAAATTTCTCTGCTTCTATATATTCCTCTTTCGTTAATTTTATATCCTCTTCGATTCCATAAGCAAAAGCACTGCCTGCATTAATTGCGATAAATAAAACTAACGTAAAAAATGTTGCTAATATTCTCATAACAAATCTCCAAAAGCATCTATAATGAATCTATATTTACTATATATTTAAACAATATAATATTATACATTATTATTAATGTAACTTAAAAATTGAGACTATAAATGAAATCAAAATCTATAGGAATAATTGCAGATAACAATAAACGTGCTCAAGAAGCGATGTCAGCAATAGAATCACAATATGATGTGGTTGTATTAGACGATGCAAAAGGAGCAGAATATGTCGATATCATAATTGCACTTGGTGGCGATGGATTTATGCTGCATATACTCCATGATTACATAGATTTTAATATACCTATCTACGGAATGAATTGCGGTACTGTTGGATTCTTGATGAATAACTTTTCAACAGAGAATCTCCTAGAGCGTCTTGAAAATGCAAAAATGACAAAAATCCATCCATTGCTAGCTACTGCAAAAAATACTAAAGGACAAACAAAAGAAGAGTTAGCTTTCAATGAGGTTTCACTACTTAGAAAAACTGGTCAAGCTGCAAAAATATCCATTCATGTAGACGATCATTGCCAATTAGAAGAAATGATAAGCGACGGCATTCTTGTTTCAACACCTGCTGGCAGCAGTGCATATAATTTTTCTGTGGGCGGGCCAATTATCCCAATTAAGTCAAATATATTAGCAATAACACCTATTAGCCCTTTCAGACCGAGAAGATGGAGAGGGGCTTTATTACCAAATAATGTTGTAATTAAACTTGATATACTCGAGCACAAGAAAAGACCTGTAAATGCAGTAGCAGACTTCAGAGACATAAAAGATATCGTTTCAATAGAAATAAAAGAAGATAAAGACCAATATATATCTCTTTTATTTGACCCAGGCCACTCCCTTGAAGAACGTATTCTTCATGAGCAATTTATTACATAGATTACAATTGATAAATTAATAACTTTTATATACTACATACTCTTGAAACAGCATTAATAAGTATTTCAGGATTAAATGGCTTGACTATCCAGCCAGATGCCCCAGCTGCTTTACCTTCAGCTTTTGCATCCGCAGTAGATTCAGTTGTAAGAATAAGTATAGGGACAGCTTTATAAGAAGCATTGCTTCTTATTTCTTTAATAAATTCATAACCATTCATATTAGGCATATTAATATCGGTAATAATTACATCCATTCTCTTATTACCAAGTATTTTAATTGCACGCTTCCCATCCTGAGCTGTTGAAACGTCGAAACCTATTTGTTCTAATACAGCTTTAACCATATTCCGCATTGTTGGAGAATCATCCACTACTAAAGCCAACATAAAAACCCCTTCATAATTGTTAAATTATACAAAATTCAACTCGACTTATAGCCTAATTATTAACAACTATACACAACTTTTACGTTAATAATAATTAATAAATTGTAATTTATAAATTATTATGTAACCTATCGGCATCATTTTAAATTTACAAAAACTTTTAGAGCTTTATAATCAATAACCATGAACAAAACTACAAATAAACACGCCAAATTAATGAGAATTGCTGCAATATATTCTGTTGCTACAGCATTCGTGCTAATAGCTATAAAGTTTTATGCTTGGTTTATTACAGACTCTGTTAGTGTTTTATCTTCTCTAATTGACTCGATATCAGATATAACCATTTCAGCTATAAACCTAGTTGCAATAAGTTATGCATTAACACCGCCAGATGACGACCATAGATTTGGTCATAATAGCGCTGAAGATATTGCTACACTCTTTCAGTCTGCTTTTATATTCGGATCATATTTATTTATAACTTTATCAGCAATTAATAAATTTTATAATCATACACCACTAGATAGTAGCCAAGTTGGTATAATAGTAATGTTTATATCTATGACTCTTACTATGATGCTTGTTGGTTTCCAAAGATATGTAGTTTCAAAAACTGGCTCTACAGCTATTAAGGCAGATTCAATGCATTATTTTGGAGATATAATAGCTAATTTAGCAGTTATACTTGCATTATATGCATCTACTACACTAGGCTGGAAATATGCAGATCCTATCTTTGCAATATGTATATCCATCTATATGTTCATAGGATCATATAAAATTGCCAAAATAGCTCTCGATAAGCTAATGGACAAAGAAATGCCCGATGAAGAAATAAAAAAGCTTGATAACATAATAACAAATCATGAAGGCACTATGGGATATCATAACCTAAAAACAAGATATTCTGGGGTAAAAGCATTTATACAATTACATCTAGATATAAATTATAAACTTTCATTACTTGACGCACATACTATTACTGATAAACTCGAGCACAAAATAAGGGCAGAGTTCCCAGAAAGCGAGGTCATAATACATCAAGACCCTTATGATCTGGAAACTGGCGAACATATAGATCACTAAAATTAGTCTGCTAGAAATTAATCTATTAGACAATTCTCTGATTCTGCTCACATAGAAAGGAGATTGACATGATAAGAAGAAATATTTTAGTATCTTTAACAATATTATTGCTTATTAGCCAAGCAAACACAGCATATGCTACTGATAAGCCGTCATCTAATGTTGCTAATAAAGACAACAAAACCGTTTTTGTTCCTGTATCATTTAGTTCTCTGAAAGATAAGTTCAATACTTCAACAGACGAAGTTGAAAGAATGGTCATTATAAAAAAGTTGTGGAATCTAGGTGCAATTACTCCAGAAGAAATAACTTTTTTTAAGAATCTACTTGATAGCAAAAATAAAGTGATAAAAAATTACTCTGCTCTTGCATTATGGTCAATGAACAAAAAATCTCAGAAAACGTATAGTTTAAATAATCTGAACCAATATATAATTGATATGATACGAGATAAGGAATTTGATTTCTTTGGTAGCTTTCAAAATATATTATTCTCCAAGAAAGATAGTGTCCGAGATCTCTTATATGATCTAATAAAGATTGCAAAAGATAGAAAAGAGCCGGTTTATTTTAGAGAAAGAGTTATTAAAACTCTTAATATAATGGCACTTTTTTCTCATAATAGCGGATATAAACAATCAGTAAAACTTATCAATAGTGCAATTGTTAGCACAGTTATTGAGAACAATGGGAGTCTGTCTTTATCTTCGGCATTTATTCTGGATCAAAATGAAAATTTATATGGAACTTCAAACCAAAGTTTAACAGCACCTATTTTCAAACAATTATTTACAAATAAAGATATTAACGGTGAAGAAAAGGCAGATATAGCATTTTCTTTTTATAAGAAGAGCCTTAATGGTCAAACAGATGGACAAGAGTTTTTAGACATCATTACAAATATGATTAATGATAAAAATACCGAAAAACATGTCCGTCAGAAACTAGCTTATAGACTATTAGAGCTACCAATATCGTATTTAACAATACCATATTTATCCGAGGCAGCCTTTGACAATTCAGACCCTAAAATGCAGGAATATTCTATATCCCACTTAAGCAAAATGCTTCATAATATTCACTTACTTCATGATGGAATTAATATGGAAAATAAAGAGATTATAGTTGATAAACTACATGATTCAATATTTCAGGTAATTTCTGAATTACTAAAACACCCATATCAAAGCGTTCGACGTCATTCATTTAAATTCCTTAAAACTATTTCTTCTAAGGTTATAAAAAAAAGCACTAGAGAACTTAATAAGATGCTAGCAGATGATGATATTAGGGTTGTGGAAAGAGCAAGAGCGGCTTTATTAATTAAGAAGTTCGATGTAAATAAGCTTAAGTCTAATCTTGAACTAATGAAAAATGTACCTATTCCATCACGCCCAGGTGTAGCTCCACCCCCTCCACCGCCAGCACCATAACCAGTGCTATAGGATATTATTCATTCTTATATTTACTAATCTTATAAAAGCTATGTAAGCTTATCAATAGCCAGCAAACATTTATTGAAAAATATGATAAATTCCATTCATAGTAATTAGTTGATATCAATAAAGATGACCCTAATATATTTGATAAAAGATAGTTTTTACCGTTCGATTGCCAAGCTCCGTATTGCAGCAAGAAATATGCAATTAGGATAAGAAAAGTTCCCAACGGACCTAAAAAATAAATGACAATATTTTCCATCATTATTTCCTCTGCCTTAGGGTTTTAACTATTCCAAAGATACTAATTGATGCCCAGCAAACCTCAATTATAAATCCAGTAAGATTCCAATTCACTAATAATGAAGCCAGAATACATAATGCTCCAACTAAGTTTAATAAATTATAACTTATAGAGTTTCCTAGAATTTTTTTATTCTGCAATAGGAAATATGATGCTAATATTAAAAAAGCCCCTATCATTCCAATAACATCGTATATATATTGTTCCATAATAACTTATAACTATAATTCAATCATATCCTTATTAGAGTTTAAATATGAAAATAGCTGTATCTGCAATAGGTAAAATCAAAAATGGCTCAGCTGAGGCAACATTAATAAATGACTATATCAAAAGAATACCTTGGCAGACAAATATTTATGAATATGAAACAAAAAAGAAAAACAAAGGGGAAACCCTAAAAAAAGAAGAAGCTATATTACTAAATTCCAAATTACCAACTAATGGAAAAAGAATTGTACTAGATGAAAGAGGTAAACTTCTTAGCAGTTCTGAGCTGGCTAAAATTATTCATAACTGGCAAAATGATGGCATAAGCAATATATCATTTTTAATTGGTGGTGCTGATGGACACCTAGAGGAAACCAGAGACAAAGCAGATTTAGTTTTTTCACTTGGAAAAATAACTTTACCCCATATCTTAGCCAGAATTATATTAATTGAACAAATATACAGAATCCATACAATAAATTCAGGTCATCCTTATCACAGAGAATAACTTTCTATAAGAAAACTATTGAATATATGATTTTCTATCTTATCTCTACAATTATTACAGTATAAATACTAAAGTATAAAAATTCCACTAGCTGAATAGGGTATGAATGTCTTCAGAAAATAATAACAAAAAAAAACCTGTTGTTTTATGCATTCTTGATGGATGGGGATGTAGAAATGAAAAATCTCATAATGCGATCAAGACAGCCAACACTCCCAATATCGATGAGATAGAAGAAAATTACTTAAGCAGTACAATAGGTACTTCAGGTCTGGATGTGGGTCTTCCTGATGGTCAAATGGGAAATTCTGAAGTTGGGCATATGTCTATTGGAAGCGGTAGAATTATATTGCAAAATCTTCCTAAAATTAACAAATCTATTGCAGATGGTAGTCTAAAAGAGAACCCTACCTTGGTTAATTTAATTAAATCACTGCATAAAACTAATGGTACATGCCATTTAATGGGACTAGTTTCAGATGGCGGAGTTCATTCTCATATAAATCATATAATTGCTCTTGCAAAAATCATTTCAGCAAATGGTGTAAAAGTAAATATTCACGCCTTTATGGATGGTAGAGATACACCGCCAAACAGTGCAGCAGACTACTTAGCTATAGTTTCACGAAAAATATCTGATAATGACAACATCTCTATTTCAACAATTTCTGGTCGCTATTATGCAATGGATAGAGATAATCGCTGGGATAGAGTTCAACTAGCTTATGATGCAATTGTTCAGGGAAATGGAAAAAAGTCTGATGATCCCATTAAAATTATCGAAGACAGCTATAATGATAATAAAAGCGATGAATTTATAATTCCAACAATTCTATCAGACTATAATGGCATGAATGATGGTGATAGCATTCTTATGGCTAATTTCCGTTCCGATCGTGCAAGACAATTGCTCTCTGCTTTAGTAGATAAAAACTTTGATGGATTTAAAAGAGATAAAATTATCAATTTTTCTGATCCGATAGGTATGGTAGAATATTCAGATCAATTAAATAAATATCTAACAACATTATTTCCAGCACAATCTATAGAAAATACATTAGGTGAAATTATTTCCAAAGAGGGAATGAGCCAACTGAGAATAGCTGAGACAGAAAAATATGCCCATGTTACATTTTTCTTTAATGGAGGTGTTGAAGAACTTTATGAAAATGAAAAGCGTATACTAGTCCCCTCCCCCAAAGTAAGTACTTATGATATGCAGCCTGAAATGTCTGCACCTGAAGTAACTGACAAACTCGTTACAGCAATTGAGTCTAATAAATATGATTTCACAGTAGTTAACTTTGCCAACACAGATATGGTTGGGCATACTGGCTCAATGGAAGCGGCAGTTAAAGCTGTAGAAACAGTCGATAATTCAATTGGAAGAATTAAGGAAGCAATCCTTAAACAAAACGGAATATTGCTAATAACTGCAGACCATGGAAACGCTGAGCTTATGAGAGATGAAGAAAAAAATATACCTCATACTGCACATACAACCAATCCAGTTCCACTTATGCTAATTTTTGAAGAAGGTTCTGGAATTAACAAAAATATTAGTTTAGACTCAGGAAAATTATGTGATATTGCTCCGACAATATTAAGTATAATGAACATTGAAATACCTGAAGAGATAACTGGAAAATCTCTTATCCGCTCAAAATAGAGGAATATATGAATAACTATAAAAACCTTACTAATTGCCTTATGTCTAAACTTAATTTAAATTTAAAAATAGCTTTAACTATAGTAGCAATTTCTTTTTCATATACAAATCTTAATGCTGATCAAGCACATGCTGGCGAATCAAAAGAAACTCTGGAGATGCTTGATCTTTTCGGCGATGTTTTTGAAAAAATTAGAGAAGACTATGTTGAAAAACCATCGGACAAAGAACTTATTGAAGCGGCTATCAATGGCATGCTTACAAACCTAGATCCTCATTCAAGTTTCTTAAATGCAGAAGCTTTCAGAGAAATGAGAGTTCAAACTAGCGGAGAGTTTGGAGGATTAGGCATAGAGGTTACTATGCGTAATGGTATGGTATATATTGTTTCTCCAATTGATGATACTCCAGCATTTAAAGCAGGACTTAAATCTGGTGACTATATAAGCCATATTAACGACGAAGTTGTTATGGGAATGACCATCAGCGATGCAGTAAAAAGAATGAGAGGAAAACCTGGTACAGATATAAGACTAACTATATTGAGAGAAGGTGAAGAAGAACCTTTTGACGTAGAAATCATAAGAGATGTAATAAAAATACGTTCCGTTCGTTCAAAATTAGAAGATGATGTTATATATTTACGAATCACATCCTTCTCTGAACAAACTGATGTTGGCCTTAAAAAAGAAATTAAAAAACTTAAAAAAGAAGCAGTTGATAATAAGAAAAATATTAAAGGAGTTGTTCTGGATTTAAGAAATAATCCTGGAGGACTTTTAAACCAGGCTATATCAGTTTCAGATCTTTTCTTAGAAAGAGGGGAAATTGTTTCCACAAGAGGAAGACTTCCTGAAAGCTCGTCACGTTTTAATGCAACAACTGGTGATGCAATTGAAGGACTACCTGTTGTAGTTCTTATAAATGGTGGATCAGCATCTGCATCAGAGATTGTTGCCGGAGCATTACAAGATCACAGAAGAGGAATAGTTATAGGCACAAACTCATTCGGAAAAGGATCTGTACAAACATTAATTCCTTTACAAAAAGAAAGTGCTATGAGAATTACAACATCAAGATATTACACTCCATCAGGAAAATCGATACAAGCCAAAGGCATTGAGCCAGATATCTTTGTTGAGCAAGTTCAAGTCGAATTCAAAAAGAAAAGAAAGAACATCAAAGAGGCTGATTTACAAGGTCACCTTGAGTCATCGGATGAAAAGAAAAATAAAAAACTCCCTAAAGCAAAAGATAAAGATGGTAAAGAAATAGAAGAAACTCCTGAAGAAGCCAGAGAAACTCTTTATAAAACTGATTACCAATTAGCAAGAGCTTTAGACCTAGTTCGTGGACTTTTTCTATCAGGTGACTACGAAAATAATATAAGAGTAGTTGCTAGATAATATATTTATATATTTTTAGAAATTATTATAGTAGCCTCATTCTTAGAAATTATTACCATCAATTTTGGCGATAATAAATTATTGGATGAACTGATCACTTATGCTCCAGTTTTTCTAATATAGCTTAATGATTTTTGTAGCCTTTTAGAATTTTAAATAATGAAAAATATATCTCCAAAAATTATCCGTTATTTATTAATATTTTCTATCTCATTGCTAATATCTTTGAATATTATATTTTCCTATAAGACAGTCGAAAAATACACCCTTCTTGCAGATGAATCCGTTGAAGATGGCAAAAGAGTTATTATTGTTCTTCCGACTGAAGAGATTATATTAAAAAGTAAGAATGATGATTTAGACGAGTTAGAAGAAAACAACAAAATTGAAGCTGCTATAGTTCCAAAAATAGAATTTCCAATAAATAAAGATCAAAGCAATAAATCAAGAGTTGCTATTTTATTTGTTGATATCGGTAAAAATGAAAAGACTACAAATGCAATAATGAATTTTGCAGATGAAAATGACTCTAATGTAAAAATAGGTATAGCTTATTCTCCATACTCAACAAGATTAAAATCATTAATTGCAAGAGGTAACAAGTTGAAGCATGAGGCATATGTGTATGCACCAATGGAAACAAGTGATTATCCGCTAAATGACCCTGGTGAGATGGGAATTATAAAATTAGCCGAAGCTGAAAATATTAAAATAAACATGCGACATATAATAGAATCTGGAGAAGGTTACAAAGGCATAATAGGAACAATTGGTGAAACAATAACAGGAAGTATGGCAAAAACAATCCCCGTACTTGATATGATCAAAAAATATAAAATAGCACTTATTTATAATGAAAGACCTGCAAATGCCCATATAAGCGATGGTGCAAAATCCCGAGGTATTTCTATAATTAATAAATTTACCGTCATTGATGCAATTCCAACCACTGAAAATATAGATTTACAGTTAAAGAAGATTACTGAGAATATTCAAACAGAAAATAATCATACTCTGATTGTCGCAAGACCTTCACCACTATCTATAACAAGACTTAAGGTATGGATAGATAGGCTAAAAGAGAAGAATATAACTATTTCAAATGTTTCTGAACTACTGCATTGAATATTAAAATAAAATAATATAAATACAACATTTGATATTATACAATAAATATAAAATATTATGATTACAGACAACACAACACTACCTTACAGAAAATGCGCAGGAATAATGTTACTCAATGAAGACAACAAAGTCTTTGTTGCCAAGAGAATTGATACTAAAGCTGAAGCATGGCAAATGCCACAGGGCGGTATAGACAAAGGAGAATCTCCTAGGGATGCTGCATTAAGAGAGTTAGAAGAAGAGACGGGAACAAATAAAGCTGAAATAATTATAGAAAGCAATGGCTGGTATAATTATGACCTTCCTGAAGAACTTATCGGAATTTTATGGAATGGTAAATATAGAGGACAAACGCAAAAATGGTTCTTAATGCGATTTACTGGTACCGACTCTGATATCAACATAAATACCCATACTCCTGAATTCTCTGAATGGAAATGGGAAGACCCAAATAAGCTACCTGATATAATCGTAAGTTTTAAAAAGGAATTATACTCAGAACTATTAAAAGAATTCTCTAGTAAAATTTATTCTGATCTTGGATAATAAGTTTAAATTGTATATCATTAGTAAGTTTTTTAAGAATATAGCGAAGGTTTTATATTTTCAGTACGTATAATGTATGAAATTAAATAAAAATATAACCTTTTTGGAGAGAATAATGGCTGAAATTTTAGGAACACGTGATAATGATACTTTAACTGGTACTTCCGAAACTGACTTAATTATCGGTTTACCAGGTGATGACTCAATCGATGGCAATGCTGAAAATGATATTATATATGCAGGATGGGGAAATGATATTATAAATGGCGGAACAGGAAATGACCTGATTTTTGGTCAGCAAAATGATGATGTTATAAATGGCGGAGATGGTGATGATATCCTAACTGGAAATCTTGGTAATGACATTGTTAATGGTGAAGCAGGCGATGATCTTATCGGTGGTGGCCTTGGTGATGATACGCTTTCAGGTGGCCTAGGTAACGATATTATAAATGGAAAACTAGATGACGACTCAATTGACGGCAATGAAGGAAATGATATTCTCATTGGTGGACTGGGTAATGATGCTTTAAATGGCGGTGACGGCAATGATACGATAAGTGGAAATCTTGGTAATGACATTATTAATGGTGAAGCGGGCGATGATCTTATCGGTGGTGGAGCTGGAGATGATACTATAACAGGCGGTCTTGGTGATGACATCATAATAGCTCGTGCAAATAATGACTCTGTAGACGGCGGAGAAGGTAATGATACAATCAGCGGAAACTTAGGTGATGATATTGTCAATGGCAATGATGGTGATGACCTTCTTGGAGGAGGAGGAGGAAATGATACCATAGATGGTGGAGATGGCGATGATATTATTTTGGCAAGAATTGGTGATGATGTCGTTACTGGTGGCAATGGCGATGATACTATCGCTGGTAATTTCGGTGATGACATTCTAAATTCTGGAGCTGGAGATGATGTTGTAGGCGGTGGCGCTGGTAATGATACTATAGACTCAGGAAGTGGCAATGATGCTCTTACTGGCCGAATTGGTGATGACATTCTAACTGGTGGTGATGGTGATGATATATTTGTCTTCCATAAATTGAACGGCGTAGATGAAGTTACTGATTTTGGCACTGGTGATGATACTATTGCCTTTAAGGCAGTTGTTTTTGCTACAGCTCAAGATGCCTTCGATGCAACAACAGACGTAGGAAGTGATGCAGTTATTACAATTGATGCTAATAATAGTGTAACTTTAACAGGTGCAGCTGGGCTTTTAACAGTAAGTGATTTTGCAATAGTTTAATCATATAAAAACAAATGATTGAAGAAGGGTTATTTATAGCCCTTCTTTTTTGTTTTTTGGTAGCAAGATAATAATTTATAGATTAAGTTATTGTCCATATGGAACCACAGAATAAATATATGGAATCAGTTGAAGCTAAAAGGAAAAGTGAGAATTTCCCTGTAGCATCCTTTGTTCTTCCCAAAAAAATTCGCTCTGAAATTATTAATTTTTATAATTTTGCAAGAGTTCTTGATGATATCTCTGACGATGGAAATATAGACAATACTGAACGACTTAATATTTTGCTAAATATTAATAAATCCATGTTAGATGAAGATATAGATTCAATGGATGAGTGCTGCCAGACATATCAGAAAATGGTCAATAATGGAATAATCAATAAAAGACATGGCCTAGCACTTATATCTGCTTTTATTCAAGACACAACCACATCTAGATATGAAACATGGGAAGGTTTGATTGACTACTGCATGAGATCTGCTTCCCCAGTTGGAAGAGCTGTTCTTGAAATAAATCAGGAATGGAATGCAGATATAGACGCATCAGACTCTATATGTAATGTTCTCCAAATACTTAATCATTTACAAGATGTAAAGCCAGATTATCAAGATAGAAACCGCATTTATTTTTCATCTCAATTATATGAGAAAGAGGAGTATCTCTCACTAGATGAATCTAACCATGTGGTTAACAATATGAAAATTGAGGTATTAAACAAAGTCAACCATATGCTTGATAAAGGATATGAATTGCCAAAAACGCTAAATAGCAGAAGACTGAAAATAGAAATTTTTACTATCCTTGAAATTGCAAAATTACTTTCTAGTAAGCTAAGGAAAGAAGATATCCTTGCCAAAAAAGTTAAACTTTCTAAAAGACAATATTTCTCGTGCTTCTTTAAAGCTATTTATAAAGGACTCACAACTAAATCTAAAACTAGTTCTGGATATAAAAAAATAGCATTTATGTCCAAAAGCTCTTTTATAGCTCCATTATTAAAACTACCTAAAGATAGACGAAATGCAATGTTAGCTTTCTATGCATATTGTAGAATAACAGACGATAATATTGATGACGAAAAAGATAAGACTATCGCCAAGAAAAATCTAGATTTCTGGAGAGACGAAACTAAAAAATTATTTACTGAAGAGATAGAAAACAATCAATCTAGCCTTTATCCATCTCATCCAGTTACCAGAGCATTATACCCCGTAATAAAAAAATACATGATTCAGGAAGAAATCTTGCTTGAAATGCTTGATGGTCAGGAAATGGATCTCAACGATATAACAATGAAGCCTTCGCTAGAAGTACTTGATAAATATTGCTTTAGAGTTGCCTCTTGCGTAGGCCTTTGCTCTATAAATATCTTTGGATATAACAATTGCGAAACTGAAAATTTTGCTGTCCATCTCGGGAAAGCTCTACAGCTTATCAATATTATGCGAGATGTAAAAGAGGATGCGGAGAATGGTAGAATTTACTTACCACTTGAACTTCTTCAAGCACAAGATCTAGGAGGGCTTACCCCAAAGGATATTTTATCAGATTATGAAGAAATTAACGATGCTTTAAAAGAGGTCGCCAAAGAATTATCAAAGATAATTGATTCACATATTGAACAGGCAATGGCTTCTTTAAAAGAGGAAGATAAGATAAACATGACCCCTGCTCTATTAATGTATAAAGTATATAATAAATATTACGATCTAATCAAAGCCAATAATTATAAAATTAGTACTGATAGAATTAAAATCAGCCTGTTCCAAAAATATAAAATTGCATTTAGTTAGCTCTATTTTTGGAGTTATATCTATCCTATATTTGTCATGAGTAGAAAAGCACCTATAACCAATAGCAATCCGTAAATATATTTATTAAATTTATTTACTGGTATTCTATCATGAACAATATTACCCAAGAAATATCCAAAAAGTACTACAGGTATAGAGATTGCAGATATAGATATTACTTCCTTACTCCAGAATCCTGATGAGTAATGCCCTAATAATATTAATATCTCAGTTACTATGAAGTAACCCTGTATTGTCGTTCTGAAAGTTGTAGGACTCCACTGCCTCAGAGTACCATATATTATAATTGGTGGGCCACTTGTATTATATGCCCCTCCCAGAATACCAGAAATAAACCCAAAAAAATATGAGGTTCTCTCAGTCTTTAAAATGTGAGTTTTCTTTTTTAACAATTTATATAACGCAAAAGATATTATGATCAATGCCAATAATATTTTCATAAGGCTATCATTTACGCCTTTTAACAAAAATAGCCCAATAACTATTCCTGGGATTGCAGATAATATTAAACGCCTTGCACTGGCAAACTCAATATTTCGCCAACTGTGAAAAATAATTATAAATCCAATTAATGTTGAAATTAATGCAACTATAGGAGTTGCTGTTTTGACATCTACCAGTAATGCAAGGGTTGGCATTGCAAGAAGAGCATCACCAAACCCGAAAACAGTTCTAATAAAGGTAGCAAAGAATAGGATGATTAATATAAGTGTTATTTGTAAATTGGGGTCAGTCATTACTACTATATATTTCCATTCTTATTTTATCATTTCGTTAATTATAAGAAATAGTAGGACTTCCTTATAGGCCTTTCAAACACTATTGAACAGTTTAAGTCAATGTCCAAATTTTATTTGTTAAATATATGACATAACTCTTCGTAAAATTATAACTTTATTATTGAACACTACTTATATAAACTATTGTAAATAATAAAGTTTGCCTATGAACATAAAAAATACCATTTCCACAATAAACAAACAATATGTAATAAATATAGTGCGAGCAATAATATTCTTAATAGTATTATTTTCTACTACAGTAAAATTAAATACTTACCTTAGACCAGACGATATGCATGGGTTCTTATCTATTGCGTGCTTACCACTGCTAATGAGTTGCCTACTATTATATGTTTTAGGTGAGTTAGTGATAGAACGCAAAAAAAAATCTAGGAAATACTCCTATCTCATAATGTTAGGAATATATTTCTTCTATCTAATTAATATTATTTTATTTTTTAAACACCCTGAATATTTTTTATATAAATTACTATTAGGAAAGATATAGTTTTACCTATATTAAATACTTAAAAATTTAACATTTAGCATAATTGAATAAGAAATATTCTGTAGAAGACTAACCATTTCTTTCTTCATTCATAAGGATTGAATCCTGAGACATTTTGAGTCTTAAGTTACTTGGGTTATCAGCCTCTTTTAGTGCAACTTCCTTAGATACTTCGCCTGATTCAACCAATTTCAGAAGACATTGATCAAATGTTATCATTCCCTGATCAATATTCTTTTCCATAATCTCTTTTAGTTCTCTTATTTTCCCTTCTTCAATAAGATTCTTTACCAGACCTTCATTTATCAATATTTCATAAGCAAGAACTCTATTATTTGCAGTTCCTTCCACAAGCCTTTGAGAAATAATCGATTTTAGATTCAGAGATAATGTTGTTTGTATTTGGAAATGTTGCTCTTCAGGAAACAGATTAACTATTCTTTCAATAGCCTGATTAGAATTATTAGCATGAAGAGTAGCAACCACCAAATGACCTGTTTCACAGAAAAGAATAGCATTTTCAAGCGTTTCCCTATCTCTAATCTCACCAATCATAAGCATATCCGGGCTTTGCCTTAATGCACTTTTTAAGGCTATACCATAAGAATATGTATCAATACCTATTTCCCTTTGCGTTATTATGCACCCTTTATGTTCGTGATAATACTCTATAGGATCTTCTACGGTAACAATGTGACCAATGCCGTTAATATTTCTATAGTCTATCATCGATGCAAGTGATGTAGATTTACCAGAACCTGTAGAACCTACCATTATTATAAGGCCACGTTTTTGCATTATAAAATCAGCATAAATATATGGCAATTTTAATTCTGCAAAGGTAGGTATAACTGATTTAATAAGCCTTATAACCATTCCAGTATAACGCTTTTGCTTAAACATATTAACACGGAATCTTTCACCAGTCTCTAGTGATACAGCAAAATTCAACTCCATAGTTGAATCAAATTCATCTCTTTGGTCTTCATCCGTTAAATCATTGACAAGTGCCTCAATATCATTCTCATCCAAAGGAGGAACATCCATTGCAACTATTTTACTTTCAATTCGAAGACTTGGCGAACAGCCATATGTTATGAATAAATCTGAACCATCAGCAACAACTACCTGCCTAAGATATGGGGTAATAATATTTCCAACCACTTAAAACCCTCCATCATCACTACTTGGTCTACTTTTCTCCATACCACCGCTACCCATGCTGTTTGGCGTATTTCTCTGATTAGCACCTCCGCCGATACCGCCTCCGCCTGAACCACCAGCAGAGCCAGATTTCTGATCACCCTGCGCTCCGTAAGAAGAGAGTTTACTCGCATCTGATTCAACTACTTCATCATCTTTAATATTTAGTGCAGCTTTTGCAGCAGGCATATCGATAAGTCCTTTTTCATATAATCCGAAAACACTATCTTTCATAGTACGCATTCCAACCTTAGATCCAACTTGCATCAAAGAATAAATTTGAGGCATTTTACCTTCTCTGATGAGGTTTCTTATCGCAGGAGTACCAAGTAATATTTCCAACGCAGCAACACGACCTTTACCATCTTTTGTCTTAATCAAGGTTTGAGCTATAATTCCTTCAATTGATGTTGATAACATAGACATAATTAGTGATTTATCTCCAGCTGGAAAGGCATCAATTATTCTATCCATCGTTTTAGCAGCAGAATTTGTATGAAGAGTTCCCATTACTAAGTGACCAGTTTCCGCAGCTGATAATGCAAGCTCAATAGTTTCAAGATCACGTAACTCACCAACCAGAATAACATCTGGATCTTCTCTAAGCGCACTCTTAAGTGCCCTAGCAAAAGAAACTGTATTTTTACCTAGCTCTCTATGGTTTACAAGTGACTTCATTGACTTATGAACAAACTCGACAGGATCCTCAATTGTAAGAATATGCTTCGACATGTTTTTATTTATATAGTCAATCATCGCCGCAAGAGTAGTTGATTTACCACTACCTGTTGGTCCAGTAACAAGAACAAGCCCCTTATGAAGCGTAGAAAGTTTTTTGATAATGTCAGGTGTACCTAATTGCTCTAAAGTCAGAATTTTTGTTGGAATACTACGAAAAGCAGCGGCAGGACCTTTCAAAGTGTTAAATGCATTAACACGAAAACGCAAATCTTCACCAAATTGAATCGCAAAATCAATCTCAAGCTCTTTCTCGAACTCGGCCCTTTGATTCTCAGTCATTATCGAGTACAAAACACTTTTTATATCATCCGCATTTAAAATATCAGTTTTAAGTGACATGATATCGCCATTAATTCTCATCAATGGAGGTGAATTTGGAGAGAGATGGAGATCAGATGCATTATTCTTATTTGCATGCATTAATAGCTCTGTTATTTCCATATGACCTCTCTATTTAATTATGAATTATCTTTGATGCTATATTTTCCAGCTTTCTTTGAATTACCGCGGCAGATACAGGAAGTTTTTTTCCTCTTCTTGCTGCATAAAGAAGTTGTTGATAAATTTTCCCTGCTGATTCAATATCATCAACATGCTCTAAAACAAGTGCAAGATTATATCTATATTGATTATTCTCAGGGTCAAGTTTTACTGCCCTGACTAATTTTCTAATAGCTATTTTATATTTCTTTTTATCGGTATAAATAAGACCTAACTGTTCAGGAATAGGTGCAAATTCAGGGTTAGAAACCTCTAATTTTTGCAATTGCCTAATAGTATCATCACTTGCCTCCTGACCAGCAAGAACCAAGAAATTATTTAAAACATCCCAATTGGATTGATCTTCTTCGAGTAAATCAAGATATATTTCCTTTGCCTGATCTAAGCGATTAATCATTTGATAAATAGTCGCCAGACCAAACCTAGCTTCAAAGCTTTTTTCATCCTGAGATAATGCCATCTTATAATATGCTATTGCTATATCATTATCGCCAGACTCCATTGCATCATAAGCTTTACCAATGTTATCAAATACTTTATCTTCTTTATCTGCCTGATGCATTTTGATACCGACATCAGGCCTGTTATTTGCTTTTATATCCTCATCAAGAAACTCAGGTAAAACAGAACTGCTGTTCCTTCTATTGATTTTCACATCACTAGCAGGCTCAATGGATAGTTCTTCCTTCACAATTTTATTTGCAGGAATTTTTTCTAATACCTTAATTACCTCTTCCGACAACTTAGGCTTATTATTAAGTTTTAGAAGCTTATTTCCGGAATCAATATCTCCAGATTTCATATCCATTTTGTTCAATAATTCCATTTTCTTTGAATATTCAGAATTAATTCTTTCAATTTCCTTTTCATATTCTTCTTGAGCAGAATCTAATTTAGTTTGCTCTTTAGACTCTATTTTTTTAATAATTAAAAGACTATCCTTACTCATTTTAGGGCTGATAGTATATCTATTTTCTATAGATTTAACATCTAAACTACCTGTTTCCACTTCAGTAACTGGTTTCAATATTATATTAGTTTTTTCTATTGTTTTTTCAGCTTTTGGAATATCATCACCGTCATTAACAATTTCCATATTAGGCAGTTCATCTAACTCAGGAAGCTCAGGTAAATCTTCGTCAATGTCTTCAGCAACTATTTCTGTAAATTCTGTTGTATCCGATGACAAATTGTCTGATGCAGTTTCCTGACTTACTCTATTCTCTACACTTGCATTAGCCTGTACATTTTTTTCTGATTGAATTCCTCTTTCTTCTATAGGCAGATCTGAATCTAGAATAGGAACACCTACAGAATCATCAACTGGATTTTCTTTAGCTTTTGCTATTTTATCAACCGCTTTCCCAACGACTTTATCGTTATTTACCGCTGCTGGGTCGCCTATCTCAACATGAAGAACCCCAGCTTCAGGCTGATATTCCTCTTCCATAGCTTCAACATCTAATAAATCATCTGGCAATTCCATGATTTTACTATCGAAATCACTGTCAGCAAAATCTATAGTTTCTATAGTTTCAGTTTGCTCAGTAACTATTTCTGGAGGAGTTGTTAGGTTGCTATCCTGATAAGAGAATGACATAGAAGGAAAAAACAATATTGAGCTCGCAAGCATAAGACTAACAAACGATTGCCTTTTACCACTTCTACCAAAAACAGTTCCATTACCATTATTGGATGCTCCCTGTTCTCTATCAAGCGAACAATTCATGAAAAATCCCATTTTAAATACACACATATTTATATATTATTTTATATCTATATTTTTTTCCTATATACATTTAATAATGTTATATCTTTTTAATATACAAATCTTATTATTTACCCATTGTTAAAATGACACATAAACCTAAGAGAACCAACCAACAGAGAATTAAGAAATAATGTCACTATTCAAAGCCACAAAACCCCTAATACACAGTCTTAATCCTGAAAAAGCTCATAATGCAGCCATTTCACTTCTTAAAAAGAATTTAGTACCATCACAAGCTTGCTTCTCTCACTCTAATCTAGAATCGACTCTACTAGGACTTACATTTAAGCATCCTGTTGGACTAGCTGCAGGATTTGATAAAAATGCTGAGGCAATCCCTGCATTATTGAATCAAGGATTCTCGTTTGTAGAAGCTGGCACTGTAACACCTTTAGCACAAGATGGAAACGAAAAACCAAGACTCTTTAGGCTTGAGAATGATGAAGCGATAATTAATAGAATGGGATTTAACAATAAGGGTATTTCAGAGTTCCAAAAAAACATAAAAAAAGCAAAACTTAAAAAGAGTAATTCTATAATTGGTGCGAATATAGGAAAAAATAAAAACAGCCCCAATGACGCATCAGACTACATAACATTACTAGATAAAATATATGGAGAAAGCGACTATATAACTATAAATATCTCTTCTCCAAACACCCCTAATTTAAGACAACTACAAAAAAAGGAAACTTTAGAGGACTTACTAAAGGATATAACGGGGAAGAAAACGCAGCTTAGAGAAAATACACAAAAGAATATTCCCATACTTTTGAAAATAGCACCTGATATAGATAGTGAAGATTGCAAAGACATTGTTGAAGCTGTTAAGAAATATAATATCGATGGCATAATAGTTAGTAACACAACAATTTCTAGACCAGAGAGCCTAAGTAATAAATATAAAAATGAGCAAGGCGGATTAAGCGGAAAACCACTTTTCGACATATCAACAGAAACCCTAAGAGAAATATACAAATTATCTAATGGAACTATCCCCCTAATTGGCGTAGGAGGAATTTTCACTGGAGAAGATGCTTATAAAAAAATAAAGGCTGGAGCATCAATTGTGCAAATATATAGTTGCCTAATTTACGAAGGGTTTGAAGTAATCAATCAAATCAATAAAGAACTATCCGAACTACTTGAGAAAGATGGTTTTACCAACATTCAGGAAGCCATAGGCTCGGATCAAATTTAAAAATCCTAAAAACTAAAGCTTTTACTTGACTGTTGTGCTTATATTGGTTATTTATTGCCACTCTTTTATACCCTAGTAAAGATTGGGTATATTAAAAGAATGAAATTTAAGAAAATTATTAAGGGTATAAATAATGTCAAGACGTTGTGATTTAACAAATATATGTGCGCAATTCGGTAACAATGTATCACATGCACAAAACAAAAACAGAAGACGTTTCAGCGTTAACCTACAAAATGTAAGCCTAGAAAGCAGCGCATTAAAACAGTCTATCAGACTAAAGATTGCTGTTAAAACTCTTCGCACAATAGATTTCAAAGGTGGACTAGATAACTACCTAATATCTACTTCTAATGCAAAATTATCTGCTAAGGCTATCGTTCTTAAGAAAAAGATCATAAAAGCTTTAGATCAAGAAAAAACAACTGAAAAATCAGAAAACGCTAAAGCAGCTTAGTTTCTGATCAATCTATATACTGAATATTTAAGAGGGCAATGCCCTCTTTTTTTTGTTATTTGTTTGTTAAAAATACAAAATACTATAATATAAAGCCTTAATTTATTTATTATAATTTATTAGCAAAATTTCAAAATGGATGAAGAACAAAAAAATATACTTGATAAAAAATCAGGCAAAAAATTCTATGTAACAAAAAATGATAATGGCGATAAAAAAAATAGCCCTATCGAAATCATTGGCACAGAGGAAGGCGAAGTTAAAGACCCCAAAAAAGTAGAGGAAGAGATAACTAAAGTCTTAGGATATGCATTAGAATACATAAATAGAAAGAATTTTAAAGAAGCTGAAAATATATACAGGAAAGTACTTCTTTCCTACAAAAATCATCCAGATGCTCTATTTAGATATGCAGATCTATGCAGAATCCTCTCAAGGTTTAATGACTCTGAAGCACTATTACGCAGACTTATTGGGATAACACAGCCAAACCACCAATCATATAATCAGCTTGCCGTTGTTCTTGGTAATCAGAATAAAACAAAAGAAGCTATTGATTATTTCAAGAAGTCTATAGAGCTAAAGCCAGATTTTATAGACGCTTATATTAATCTTGGAAGTATGTATTTTCGATTAAACAAACTCAAGAAAGCAGAAATCACATATAAACAAGCCTCAGACCTTGATCCAAACCATATATTGCTGCTTAATAATCTTGCAACCTTATATAAAAGATATAAAAATTACAAAAAAGCAGAGGAATTATACAGAAAAGCACTAAAAATCAATCCAAACTCTGCTGAAGTACTTAGCAACCTTGGTGATGTTTATGGTCAAACAATGAATCTTGACAAAGCCGAAGAAGTTTTACTAAAGGCATATAGCATAAGCCCCAAAACCCCTGAAATAAACGCTAATCTTGCTATATTGTACAAAAAACAATCAAGATACGAGGAATCGTTAGCTTACGCAAAACAGGCTTACGAAATTAATACAAATAATCCAGCCCTAAAAGCCCTGTACGCAGATGTTCTGTATATAAATAAAAATATCATTTATGCAATTAAATTATACGAAGAAATTATTAGTGACACTCCTAATAATCTAAAAATATTATCAATGCTAGGTACATGCTATAGAGTTATTCAGGATAATAAAAAATCTCTAGACTACTTTAATAGAATTCTTGCAATTGTTCCAAATGATGAAAATGCTGTTATTAACATTTCCAAATTCTGTACACTGGAAAATCCAGTCTTCTCTAAAGATGAAGCCATTGAACTTTTAGAGAAGACACTTAAGGAAAGACCAGAAAGCTATAGAATAAAGCATCTTATTGCATCCCTTAAGGAAGAAAAAATTGATAGATGCCCAAAAGAATATGTCGAAGATGAATTTGATAGATTTGCCGATAGTTTCGATTCCGTACTCCAACAAAGCCTTGGGTATAAAATACCTGATACATTATATGATACAATAAAGCCACACTTACAGGAAAACCTAAATATACTAGACCTTGGCTGTGGAACAGGCCTTTCAGGAATTCCATTCAAAGATTCAAGCGCTCATCTAATAGGAATTGACCTTTCAAAGAATATGCTCAAAAGGGCAGAAAATAAAAAAATATATGACGAGCTTATCCATGGTGACTTAACTGAAGAAATAGATAAAATAGATAAAAAGTTCGACCTCGTCATATCAACCGACACCCTTATTTACGTCGGAAAACTAGAGACTATATTTAATAAGGTATATAATAAACTAAATAAAAATGGCCTTTTTGCCTTCTCTACTGAAGAAAATAACTCTAAAGAACAATATGTTATAACTCCATCAGGTCGCTTCAAGCATTCTGATGACTATATAAAAGAAATAGCCTTACAAAACAACTTTGAAACTATAACCTCCGAAGAGACAATAGTACGAAGTGAAGGGTCAGAGCAGGTTAAAGGATTTATTTATATTTTAAAAAAATAATACCCCAAAATAGCCAATAGATAAAATTTTAACTAAAATATTTGTATATATTTCCTAGTTTTGCAGGGGTTTCCAGCTATTGACATACGCAATTAATACGTGCATAATTAATAGTGATAGACATGTAGTCTATTAGTAGCATGTAGCTACAGCGTTATTTATATAACGTCTTTTTATTTATATATTTCCAAGTAGGAGAATATTATGGTAGGTATAATTTCAAACACTGCGGCATTGTTCGCACAACGTAATCTAGAATCAGCCTCAACTCAGTCACAATCATCAATCGCTCGTTTATCGAGTGGTAATAGTATTGTAAAAGCATCTGATGATGTTGCTGGTTTAGCGATTGGTACAACACTAGCAACAACAGTTTCAAGTTTAAGAACAGTATTGAGTTCAACAGCTCAAGCTGGATCTTTACTTTCTATTGCTGATGGTGGTCTTCAAAATATCAGTGATATTTTACAAAGACAAAAATCGCTAGCGGTACAAGCAAACACGGGTTCACTATCTAATAATGAGCGTGCGTTCCTTGACCAAGAATTCCAAAATCTTGTTTTGGAGATCGACCGACTTGTAACAAATACTAACTTTAACGGTGTAAACTTACTTGATGGTGCTATTAGTAGTGCAGCTAACTTAACTACTGCAACTGGTGCAACTACAGAAACATATAGTCTTAATAACACAACTGACTTTGTTGGTTCTGGTAGTATACCAACTCTTGGTAACCTTGATGAAACTGTTGGTAACGGCTCAGGTATTGCTGCTGTTAACTCAGTTCTTACCGAAGCTACTGTGGGTGTTGGTTCATCAACAATTACTGCTGGTACTATACAAGGTGGTACTGGAGCTAGTTCAGTTACTACATTTACTGGTATTGGTGTTAATAGTGAATCTGTTGCAATTAACGGTGTTACATTTACATTCGCTACAAATGGTGCTGGTGCTTCAATAACTGACATTGGTCTTGGTGCTAGTGCTACTGAAGCTGCAACTAACTTAGTTAATGCTATCAACTCAGTAGCTGGTCAAGCAGCTCTTGATGGTGGTACTGTTACTAACGTTGGCATTACAGCTGCAAATGTTGGTGGCGTAGTGACTCTAACTACTACTACTGCGCTAACTGGTGGTGCATTTTCTAAAGCTGCTCTTGATGCGACTACAATCACTACTGGTGGTCTTACTAACGGTGCAATAACAAGTACATTTGCTGCTAATGCGGCTGCTGTTGAAGCAGATACATTAGATATCAACGGTACTGTATTTACATTTGCTACTGCTGGTACAGCTAGTACAGGTACTACTATTGAAGTTGGTGGTACAAATGCAGAAACACTAACAAACATAGTTGCTCACTTGAACGACACTACTGCTAATGGCGGTCAAGGTGGCGGTAGAGCTGCTACAGTTGGTTTATTTGAATTTTCTGCTACTGCTACTGCATTAACAGCAACTTCAAAAATCACTGGTGTTGCATCAGATTCTGATGTTATTAACTTAATACAGAATTCTGGTGGTGATGTTGTTTCAACTGATGTTAATATCACTGGTGGTGCTGTTGAAGTATTAAATGCTAACTCAGCAACAACTTTTGACCCAACTCTTCAAGGTGCTTTAACAAACCTAACTGCTGAATATGTAGCTGGTTCTGTTGGTGTAGCTGATAACTTTACTGCTAACAGCGTTAAGTTTACAGTAGAAGTTGGCGGCAAAACTTATGAGTCTGATGCTTTTGCATTAGGTGGTGGTGCTGTAACAAATGGTGTTGGTACTGGTACTGGTACAAGTGGTTTAGGTCAAGTATTTGATGATGGTATCTCAACTACAATCCGTTTCTTCCAAGTTGGTCAGGGTGCTGCAGCTAGCGAAGAAGTTGGATTTACTTTAGCTGTTGATCCTGCTCAAACTACTAACATTACTGATCAAGCAACTGCTGCAACACTAGCTACTGCAATTCAGTCTGAGCTTGATACTGCTAACGTAACTATTAACCAAAGCCGTGAACTTGTTAGTTTTGATGCTACTGCTACAGTAGGTACTTCTCTACAAGGTCTAGCTGACGCTAATGTATTATTAGAATCAGATGCTTATACTACAACTGGTACAATAGGAAGTATTGGCGCATTTACGGTTAGCCGTAGTGCAAATACAATCACTACAACTATTGATGACATCCTTTATACTGTTGATCTAACTAACTCAGATACAACAGCAGCAAATGATGACGTTACTTACAGTACTGCAAATAAGACAATAGCAACTGATGGTGTTCTAGTATTTAGTACTGCTTCATCAACTGATGGAAGGCAATTGAAGATCGACTTAAATGCTATAACTCTTGCTGCTACTATTGATATCAATTCAGATGCAGGTGAAACAGCTTTAGCTACTGCACTTAATTCTGCATTTGGTACAAGTGGTGGACAAGGTGGTTTAACGTTCCAGGTTGGTACTACTTCAACTGACTCTATCAGTCTAACTTTATCAAGTGCTGCTACTACAAGCATTTATAAAGATGATGCTGGTACAGCTCAAACTCTTGCTGTTACAACAGCTGCTGGTGCGATTACTGCATCAGACGTTCTTGATAATGCGATTAATACGATCACATCATTAAGATCAACAGTTGGTGGTCTACAATCAAGATTTGATTTTGCTGCTGCTAATATTCAGTCTTCTATTCAGAATACTGAGGCTGCAAGAGCAAACTTCTTAGATACTGATGTAGCTGCTGAGTCTACTTCTTTTGCTACAGCTCAAGTTAGGCTTCAAGCTTCTATTTCTGTATTAGCTCAAGCTAACCAGCTTCCGCAAAACTTACTAAAACTAATCGGATAATATCTGGTTATAAGACAGTGGCAGTTCTGCTGCCACTGTCTACTTTGCTAATAATCAAGTTATCAAAGTCGGAGAAAAAGAGGAGAAAGAAATGGAAAATATAAATATAGTAAATAACAACACTGGTTTCTCAGGAATATCACAACAAAAAGATACTACATCATCAGCTGAAGTGGCTCTTTCTAAAGTTCCTGAATCAAACAAAACATCAGAAAACAATGTGGAACGTGATCAAAATCAAGCAAGATTCGAAGCTGTAAAACAAGCTGCCCAGAAACTACATAGCAGACTTCCGTTCTCAGCATTAAATGCACGATTCACAATATATCGCGACACAACATCTGATAGTCTTGCATATGTAACAAGATTTACAAATTTAGATAGTGGTGAAGTAAAAATAATTCGTGAGCCAGAGCTGCTAGCAAATAGCAACACAGGCAATGGTGCAATACTAAACGGATTAATTTAATATATAGTTTTCTATATATATTATTTAGGCAGACTGTTATAATATAAAGGTCTGCAGGAGGATCTATTTATGGGAATACAATTAGGAAATATAGTCTCAGTCGGAGATAAGCAAGTTGGAAGCGGTATAGTTTCTGGCCTTGACTCAGCTGGATTAATAGAAGGTCTAGTATCTGTTAAACAAATTCCTATTGATAACCTTAATAGTGACATTGAAAGGAATGATCTAAAGCTAACAAAATTTAATCAGCTAAAAGATATACTAGAAAATTTCAAAACATCAGTTGATTTCCTTAGAAACCCTCCGGGGATTGCAAATGCATCAAGTAATATCTTTGAATTCAGAAACACTACATTAACATCATCAGCTCTAGCAACACCGGAATCATATGCTACAATTTCAGCAGATCCAGGTGCGGCTCTTGGTGATGTAAGACTTTCTGTAGGAAATATTGCAAAAGCTCTTTCACAAAGAACTGAAACATTCACTGGTCAGACGACAAGTATAACTGAAGCTGCTGGCGGAACAACATCTGGTCAATTCTCTGCAGGAACGTTCCAATTTGCATCAAAAATTGCTACTCCAACAGCTGTATTTGCTGCGGGTTCTGATGCACTAAGTTCTTCTGAATATAGTGTTGTTGGTGCGGCAGGAACTTCTGTACTAACAGCAACTGGTATTAATAACATAACAGCTGCAACTAGCGGAGACTCTGGTTTAATTGGCACTGTATCAGGCATAAGTGGTTCTTATACAACTGATCCAACTAATACATTAACCCTTTCGGTTACTATTAACGGAAGAGTATATACATCGAATTCCATTGCAACAAATGCTGGTGGAAGCAGCGATTCAATAGCTGCAAACCAAACAATAACTTTCACTAATAGTACAACAGAAACATCTTTCCAGCTTCAAACTGGAGTAAGCGATTATGTTATAAACAATACTGAGTCTAATGCAGATGCTTTCGTAACAGCATTAAATGCAGATTTAGCAAGTCAGAGTATTTATCAATCTAGAGAAATTGGTAACTTTAATGGATCAAATATTCAGACAACTCTTAACGGATTATCAAGTACAAATGTAAAACTTAACAGTAATGCTTATGATACATCTTCAAACCATGGTGATATTGAAGGCTTTACAATTGCTGCACCTACTTCTGCCGGTGCAAATGACGCATCTATAAGTACAGTCATAAATGGCGAAACATATCAACTTACAGGCCTTGGCCAACCAAGCATCCTATCAGTAACAACTGGTCTAGCTGATGCAGACTATACCTCAGCGGGAACGGATCTTGAAACAACATTTACAGGCGGATATACAAATATCACTGCAGGTGCTACTGGAGATTCAAATCTATATGGCACGATATCAGGGTTTGCCGCAACATTTAACGATAATGGAGGCTTCCCGACTAATACAGTTAGTTTTACTGTTGATATAAATGGAAGTCTTTATACAGCAGCAAATGTTAGTATTGATGCAGGAACAGATCAAATAGCTACAGGCGCAATTACTTTTACTGATGGCGATACATCATTTGATATAACTGTAGCAAATAATACTGCTCTAGTTATCACAGACCAAACAAGTGCTGATACAGCTGCTGGTCTATTTTCTTCAGGACTTGCAAATCATGAAATAAACCAAACTCGTGAGTTAAGCAATTTTGATTCAACACTAACTACAGGCACTGCATTTAGTGGCATAGCAAGTACGAATATATTACTTACAAGGGATGATTTCAGCACAACAATAGAAGATGGTGCTTTAGGACAATTCTCAATCATACATGTTGGTGTTAATGACAATACATTATCAGTATCAATTAATGGAGAAACCTATGAAGCAACTGGCCTACTAGATTCTCATACTGCTAACATCACCCTTACAAGTACAACTGATACAAATAATACGTTAGAAATAAATGTAGGCGATGCAGGACTGGCTGCTTTAGATTTATCGAGTCAAGGTGCAGCTGACACTATAGCAGGAGACTTAAATACTGTACTACGTACGACAGATTATATTAATGGAAACCTTACATTAGTAAATCAAACTGATAGTAATAAAACTCTACAAATTAATCTTGCTGATGCTTCACAATATATTGATGTATCATCAACAGCAAAAACTACACAATTACAAGCAGCTCTAAATAATGCATTTGGAGTAGGAAAACTAGCTGATATTACAATCTCTGAAGGTGATTCACTTCAAGATATCGCAGCTAACATTAATTCCAATACATCTCGAAGCGGTGTATCTGCAAGTATAATCCAAGTATCTGATACAGACTTCAGACTTACAGTACAATCAACTGATGTGGGTCTTGAAAATGAATATCAAATTATAGATTTGGATGGTGTTGTTAATGAAGTAACGTTAACTACAGAACAAGCAGCAGAAGATTCATTTATAAGCCTGAATGATATTGTTCTTAGTAGATCATCTAACTCAATTACAGACGCTATTTCAGGACTTACATTTAATCTAATTAAAGAAACAGATGCATTTAATAATCAAGCGCAATATGATGCTATCGGTACTCCAAATGAAATAATTGGTTCAGTACAGGAAGATACAGCTACAGCTGATTCAGGTATCGTAAATTTTGTGAATGCTTATAATGAATTCCGTGTTTTTGCAGTTTCTCAAGGAATAAGAGATGAAGAAACTGGTAAATTTACAGAGGACTCTCTACTTGGTGATGAATCACTTTTACAAAACCTTATTAGACAAGTTCTTACAGAGATTAACAGCATTGTTGGTGGAGCATCTGACTCAGACTTCTCGGCTCTGGCAAATGTAGGTATAACATTAACAGACTTTGCTGGTGATGCAGAGACTGCCGAGACATCAAACGTATTATCTCTTGATCCTGATAAGCTAACTACAGCATTATCTTCTAATTTTAATAAATTAAGAGAAATATTTGAATATACGTTTACATCAAGCAGTACGGATTTCGATATATTCTCACGTACAAATACCACAACTCTTATCGATTATAAAGTTGATGTTGATACAAGCCGAGCAGTTGGTAACCAAGTTAGGATTCTAGATCTCAGTGATAATTTCTTATTCAATGCAGATATAAACGGAACTAAAATAACGGGACAATCTGGTACAACACTTGAAGGAGCAATATTTGTTTATTCAGGTGATGGAACAGATGTTATAACAGTACATTCAACTCAAGGCATTGCTGACCGCCTATATAACAACTTTGAGAACATACTAAAAGAAGATGGATCACTAGATGTATCGGTAAAAGACGTTACAGATAGAAACTCTAGAATTGAGACAGAATTAGACAGATTAAATTCTCAAATTGAAACTTTTAGGCAACAGTTACTTGATAGATTTTCAGCACTTGAAGCAGAAATACAAAAAGTTAACACACTTTTGGACTTTCTTGAGTCACAATCTAAATCTATTTCTAGTGATAGCTAAGATATTAATAATGTATAAATAGGACAAGTAGACTTATGACACATAATGAATATACAGCATACAAAAACAACACTGGTATGGTTCGCAAAACCAGACAAATAGTAATGTTATATGAAGGGGTCATAAAATATGTGCAGCATACGAAAGAAGCTATCGAAAAAAACGATATAGAAACAAGATATAACTCAATAACCAAAGCTTGCGATATTATAAATGGTCTACAGCTAAGTTTAGATTTTGAAAATGGCGATGAAATAGCAAAGTTACTATATGACTATTATGCTGGGCTAGATAGCAGGCTTTCTTCTGTTCACTTTAGCAATGATATAAAAATATGTGAAGCATGCATTGATCAACTAAAAACTATGCGCGATGCATGGGAAGAGATTGACCAAGGGCAAGATAGCGAAAGCGAAACTAACGAAAAAAAACACATGATAGTGCCTGATTTACAGGAAATCTCAGATAATCTAACAAATATTGCTTCACAAAATCAAAATAGCAATGATCTGAATAACAGCGTTTCTCTTAATTGCTAGAAATATTTTAGAAGCTGTATATCGAACCTCAAGACCATGAATCCTTATTAGCAACTAATCTTCTTCAGGCTTCTTATATAAAAACTTATAAAATTGCCAATAATCTACAATAGGGTTACTAGTTACATCCCTAGGATAGTCAAAATAGCATACATTATTTTCATGATATTTGTAAAATGTCATATCATTTATAAATGCTTCAGAATAATAGTTAGAATCCAACAGCTCTCTAAACCCTGATATTTCATAAGAGTACATGCGTGATGTTTTTGGCTGAACAATAGTAATGTCATTATCAAACATAACAATATATTCTGGCTTATTGCTATTTAAATCACTTACCAACTCTTTTGAATATTTATCAAATATATCCCCTTCAGACTTAGCAAATGGCATTATAAATGATAGCCTTGTAGGAGGTAATGTTTTTGACCAATAATGCAATACAGGATCAAAGCCAAGAATATAAACTGGCTTCTTCTCAGGATTATTCTTTTTAAGATAATCCGCAGCCATCATAAGATAAAAATTACTTCTATTTGTTGTTATCACCTGAAACTGAGAATAATATCCAACACTGGATATTTTCCCTGAATATAACTTAAAAGAAGGAATTATATAGTTTTTAACCCTACTATGATATGCCATTAATAATGCAATAATGCAGATATAATATAGAAATACGTGACCAAAGGTACTGTTAACCAATTTCAAACTATAAGCAGTTAAAATTGTAAAGACTGGTAAAACTAAAAATAGTTGATAATGAAAATAAGTACCTTGCAATCTTATTAAGATACAAGATACTAAGAACCATGTTAAAATTAATTTAGCTTTCTTTTTATCATTCTGCCACAATGATACAAACCCCATAAAAGATAATAAGAAAGGAATCAAAACCTCTTTACTAATAAAATATCTCAGTGTTAATTCATAAAAATATATTCCGGGGATATCTTCAAAATAATTACGGTGAGTTTCCCATGTATATACAAAAACTACCTCAAAGAATGCTAACAATGCATCATTTGCCCATAACCATAGCAATGATAAAGAAATAAGAACAATACATACCACAGCAGATTTGATAACAAATTTAGAGGCATGTTTTGCTTGCCCTTTACCATTCAGCAAAGCATATATAAATGGTAAAAAACTATATAATAAATAAGGAGGCTTTATTAAGAAAATAAACGCAAGGATAACACCAGATAATATCGATACTCTATTAGTTAATTTTCCATTATCATAAAAGAATAACGCTATCATGGTAGACATCAACACCCCTGCCCACGCATCTGGCTGCCCTCCCAAATAAGGGTGAGAGAAATATAATGCTCCCAGTATAAAGCATACTACAGAAGCTATAAATTTAGTTGTTAGTTTCTGTGATATATACCATACGGATGCCATACCATAGCTTAATATAAGAAAATCAAATACTCTAATTCCCCAATCCTGATGATCTGAAACCCATTGTACAAAAGCATAAATATAATATGGCAAAGGACCTTTAACATCCCAACCATCTTTATACGGAACGCCACCGGCAAGAATTTTATCTGCAATAACACTTATTATTCCTTGGTCTCTATCGTATGGCCAAGCTAATTGTGCAATAACTAAAAGCATAAATAGTAGCAGACCAATAAATACTATTATCTTCTCTAGTAACTCTTTTTCTATACGAATTATTTGCTTTTCTGTGCTATCTGTCATATCTTACATATAACATATTGGGCTCTTGAAAAGAAAGCTTTTATTAGCCATCTACAACTTAAATAACATAATAAGAAATACCAATCTTACTGGAAAATATCTATGAAGCTTATTATTTTAGCGATTACTTTAATAGCAATAATTATGACCTTCATACTTCCTCATATTGATGTCATAAGACAAGAAAGTAGGACCAAAAACAAAACTTCAATATACTATAAAATAAAGGAAAAAAAAGAAAAAGTCGTTTTCAAAAATTCAGATTTCGAAAAAGTTGAGATAGAAAAAGTAAAGCAGACAACTCTATTACATAAGATTGTATTGGAAGGAAACGTAGATGATGTTAAGAAAGTAGTTGAGAATGGAACTCCAATTAATATTCAAACAAAACATGGCCTTACAGCTCTTCATATCGCAGCTATATTAAACAAATATGATGTAATAAAATATCTGATTAATAACAATGCTGACCCAAATATCGAAGATAATAATGGAGATATTGCTGTTGATCTAATAGCACAAATTCCACAAAATTCTGAAATGATTAATTTTCTAAAGACAGAGTCAGCGAATAAAAAATTCTAACTACTGATTAGAATCGGATTTAATTATAAAATTAAATTATTGATGCTAATTCTAAGAATACCTAACAATGAATGCGGTTATATCGTCACTTATCTTTTCACCAAATTTTGTAAAATTATTAAAATCCTCTAACAATTTAAATAGCATATTATCAACAGTTGAAGAATTATTTTTTTGCAGATTCTCACATATTTTATCTTCATTATAAACATTATTACTAAAATCCCGAGTCTCTATTAGGGCATCGCTATAAGCTAATAGGGCATCTCCTTTTGCAAAAGAAACTTTTTCAGAAGTATATTTTGCATCCTCCACTGCTCCTACTGGTATACCTGCCCCGGACAGAACTCTTACTTCTCCACTAGATGAAATAATAATAGGAGATGGAGCACCTGTTAGAACATACTCTAAACTCCCTTCTTCAGTATTAATGACACCATAAAATACAGTTGCATATTGTCCAGTTTTAATAATATTTTTTAGTTTTGTACTTATTCTTTCTATATATAGATTTGGGTATTGCTGCTCCCTTAAATGATCCTCTTCTTCCATAAGAGCGTGTAATCTAAAAGTATTGATAGCTGCTTTTACACCGTGACCAGAGAAATCAACATTATATATAGCGAATTTATTATCTGATATTTCCTTTACGCCCCAGAAATCTCCGCCAAGTTCAGATGATGGTTTAAAGAATGATGCTATATCCAGAGAATATTTATCCTTAAATTTGGTAATATCCCCTTCAGATGGCAAAATGCATTTCTGCATTTCTCTAGCTTCTTCTAATTCATCTGCTACTCTTGACTTGTATATACTGAGTTCTTGCAAAAGAACTCTATTTTCTAAATGTATGACTGATCTGGAAATTAATTCATCAGGGTTTATTGGCTTATTAATAAAATCTGTAGCACCAGCAGCAAATGATGATGATATAAAGTCTTTACTATTTGTTGCACTTTGGACAAGAATTGGAAGATTTTTAAAATCCTTATCCTTTCTCATAATTGTGCAATATTGAAACCCATCTATTTTAGGCATTAAAATATCGAGTACTACAAGGTCTGGCTTAAATAATTTTGTTTTTTCTATTGCCTCTTGTCCATCCCTTGCCAAAATAAGATTACTAAATCCACTTGAAATAAAGATTTCTTTAATGACACAAAGACTGAACTCTGTATCATCTACAATGAGTATTTTTAGATCAAACACTGAATCAGAAACTAATGGGTCACTTTCAGTCTCGATATTTTTTAAACTATCTGCCATAGATTATATAATAGTAAATAAATCATAAAATTTTGAAATAGAAAACATTTTCTCAACTTCGTTATTAATATCTTTAATAACAATTTCAGTATTATTTTCTTCAGCACTTTCTCTAGCTATTAAAAACATTCCTAAAGCTGCAGAATCAATAAAAGTTAGCCCATTAAGATTTAGCGTCAACTTATTGGTTGAATTATCAGATATAATACCAAGTATTCGCTTAAATTCTGGATTATCTGCAAAAGTAAACCGACCATCAATTCTAACTTCAAAATTGCCAGCTCCTAAATCTTCAATTTTATATTCCATAACACCCCTATTATTTATTAAAAAAGCTCTATATCATCTTCTTCATCACCCTCATCAGGAATATTTGTAAGAAAATTATTATCCTTCAGGGAAACCCCTGATTTAACTAAATGATTGGCAAAATCATGCTTTAAATCATTCAATTTTATTTGTGATAATATTTTATCAACAATATTGTCTCTTATTTTTTCATCAAAGCTGTTATTAATCAAATTATTTTTATCAATATTATCCATAGTATTGTGGATTGTTTCTAAAGTTAGCACCATTGCATCTATATATTGACTTACTCTATCTTGGAATTGCATATTAACGGTCATATAGGAGATATTAGTTGCAGCTTCTTCTGTACTTTTAGATGCATCATCAAGTATTTTTTGAAATATAGCTGACTGACTAAGTAATGTCTCCATCATATTATCAAGTGCATCCTTAGTTGTAATACTATCAGACATATCAGTAGTAGCGACACCCTGTAGAACATTATAACCATTTTTAACACTTGTTGAAACTTGCTGTATTTTTTGATCCATTTCAAAAGACAACATATTAATATCTCTAGAAATCATTCTCACTTCTTCAGCTACCACAGCAAATCCTTTACCTGCTTCTCCAGCCCTTGCTGCTTCTATTGTTGCATTCAAAGAAAGAAGGTTAGCCTGTTTATTAATACTTTGAATTCTTCCATTAAAACTTTCAATATCTACTATAGCACTCATAGCATCATCCAGGCTATAGACCATACTTATAGCTTCTTTGGAGATAAATAAGATTTTTTCAATGGCATTATTTAGGGAATAACTAAGAAGCTCAGAAAATTCCTCCATAGTTATCTTTTTATCATCTAATTCAATAATTCCAGATCTTTCTACAACATCTTTAATTATTTTTGACTGCTCGTTAGTATTCGAAGCTATTTCTTTAAACTTCTCACCGAGACCCAATGTATTTTCTTCAACTATTGTTGAAACCTCATTAAGTTTTTCTATTAAAATTTCAATAAATGAAGCTGTTGGTTTCCCTATTGAGTTCCATGCTGAAACAATATCTGAATCAGATTTGATTTCTAAATCTATATTTATATCATTATTATTAACTGAACTTTTAGATGATTGATCATCAATTACTTCATTAGAATTCTCATTAATCGTATTTTTGCTATCATCATCAAGAGAATTCAATCCATTCTTAATTATTTTATCAACATTTCTTTCTTCAGTATTCTCGGTTGAGAAATCAGTATTTGAATCATCATGATCTTGCTTTAACTCTTTTAACATATACTTCCTTTATTATACTCGCATAAGAAGAAATACTCCTTCTCATGATACAACTTCAAGTGCATAGTTGCAATATCCGTTCTGTCATTTTACTTAGACTAACCTGCTCATCAACCGCTCCTGCAAGATAAGCAGCCTTTGGCATCCCATAAACCGTACAGCTCATCTCGTCTTGCCCAATTGTCACAGCATTTACTTTTTTTAGTGATAACATTCCTTTAGTTCCATCTTTACCCATACCAGTTAAAATAACTCCCAATATCTTCTTTCCTGTTACAACCTCTGAAACAGAATCAAACATTGCATCCACCGATGGACGATGGCCTGTAACTTTTTCACTACTATCTAATTTTATATAATAAGAATTCCCATTTTTCTTTAGATTAAGGTGGTAGTCTCCAGGTGCTATATATGCACAACCATTCTCAAGTTTCATTCCATCCTCAGCCTCATATATATTAAGTTCTGAAATTCCATTCATTCTTTCAGCAAAAGACTTTGTAAATTTAGGTGGCATATGTTGAGTAATTATTATTGGAGGGGCACATAAAGGCATTAAGCTAACAATCTCTTTTATCGCTTCAACACCCCCAGTGGACGACCCAATCGCAACTACTTCTTTTGAAAACTTCTTATTTTTTAATTTATCAACTATTTTTAGTATATTAGAATTATCATAAACAAAGTCTTTACTTAGTGGCTTAACTTTTGTTCTTGCCGCAACAATAACTTTCTGTATTAAATATTCACTTAACTCATCGGCATCGAAATTAGCGCTATCTATCTTTGGAATAAAATCTACTGCCCCCAATTCAAGAGCCTGAATAGTTGCATCTGCACCATGTTGAGTTAAAGACGAAGCCATAACCACTGGCATAGGTCGAAGTGTCATTATTTTTTCAAGAAATGTAATACCATCCATTTTAGGCATTTCAATATCAAGAGTTAATACATCAGGATGCAGTGTTTTTATTTTATCTCTTGCTTCAATAGGGTCGCTAGCTGTTCCTACAACCTCTATACTTGGACTCGAATTTAGAATATCAGAGAAAAGATTTCTAATTAACAAAGAGTCATCTACTATTAATACCTTTATTTTACTCATAATATCCCTAGAATAGCTCCACTTTACGTTCTGGTACAATTAATTTACGGCTATATTCAACTTCATCTTTTGTTACCAATTCAGTATCTGATCTTCTTTTCAAGATCCGCATCATAACTTTTCCTGAATCAACAAAATAATGTATCCTTCTTGGCAAATCGCCTCCAACATGCTTGGACTTAATTGGTATTCCTTCATCTGATAGGAATTTTTTTACAAAATTAATATTTTTAGTACCGATCTCAGCTGTTGTACTCTCGAGAACATTCCCTCCACCAAAAATTTTAACCTCTAAATTTTCTTTTCTACCACCATTTGTATAAATATTGTTTAAAAGTTCTTCCATTGCAAATGCACCATATCTAGTACTCTTTCCGTTATCACTATTACTGCCTAATCCTGGTAGTAGTATATGGTTCATCCCACCAACACCAACTTTTGGATCTCTTGCACAAACAGATATGCACGAACCAAGTATCGTTACTAACATTTCTCTTTTTTCAGCAGTTACATAGCAATCTCCTGTCATAATTTTAACGACTGTATGTTCTAAATTATGATCGTAATATCTCTTGATACCATCATAATAATCTCCTGCTTGCCTAGGGCTTTCATCTGTACTACGTACAATAACTTTTTTCATAATCTATAATCTCATAAAAATCGTTTTGCCCTGTGAATCAAACAATTCAGCAGTATCCAATAATGTTTCTGAATGACCAATGTAAAACCATCCACCATCTTTTAAAACTTTATGGTAATTCCTAAATAATTGAGATTGGGTCTTTGCATCAAAGTAAATCACTACATTTCTACAAAATATTACATCAAACGGTCCTTTCATGGGCCAGATATTCTCAAGCAAATTAAATCTTTTAAAATGAACCATTTTTCTTAATTTCTCAGATATAATCATGTTATCATCATCATATTTTTTGAAATATTTCTTAACCAATTTCTCTGGAACATTTTCAATATCTTTATTAGTGTAGATTCCATTTTTGCCCCTATTCAGCATGTTTGTATCTATATCAGTAGCTAAAATTTTGAAGTCCCATGAAACCAGATCAGGTATAGTTTCTGCCACTGTCATTGCAATGGAATATGCCTCCATTCCAGATGAACAACCAGCAGACCATACTCTTACTCTTTTTGATCCTCCCCTATTTGATATCAACGGAGCAATTACTTTATCTCCCAAATGTTCAAAATGATGGTTCTCTCTAAAAAACTTTGTTAGGTTCGTAGTGATTGCATTAATGAAATCAATAGCCTCACTATCCCCTTCTTTACTACTGATAAATGCAACATAGTCAGAAAAGCTATCCATCTTCAAAGCTCTTAAGCGCTTAACAATCCTGCCGTAGATCATATTTTTCTTAGCATCTGATATTACTATTCCAGTACGATCGTATATTATACGACCTAACTCCTGAAAATCTTTATCCGTAAAATCAAATTCTCTTTTTTTAACTGCAGAATTCGTAGCCATTACTATTTCTTCTCATTTATTTTTCAAAGCTCCTAGATATACTCTACTTGACCTCTTTAGAATTCCTCCCAGCCATCATTACCACCTACAGCCTTCTTTGTCTTAGATATAGTTTGTATTGGCTCTACCTCATTATTATTTGGCTTGCTACTCTTACTAGATCCACCTGATACAGTTGCTAATTTCTGAGGAATTTGCCTTTGCGATCCTTGATTATCATTTTCATCAATTACAAAGAATGATATCAAACCTTCTAATTCCTCTGACTGATCTACAAGAGATACAGCTGAGGCTGAATTTTCTTCAACAAGTGCAGCATTCTGTTGAGTGCTTTCATCCATTTGTGCAACTGCAGTATTTATTTCCTCTAAACCAGTTGCCTGCTCTTCAGATGCATTTGCAATTTCATCAATCAACTGTGCAACAGTTGATACTGACTCAACAATCTCTTTCAGAGTTTCACCAGCATTATTAACTAGTGCCGAACCTTGATTGACTTGTGTTGTACTTTCTTCAATCAAATATTTAATTTCTTTCGATGCCTCAGCAGATCTACCAGCTAGGGTTCTTACTTCAGAAGCTACAACAGCAAATCCTTTACCAGCATCACCAGCTCTTGCCGCTTCTACAGCTGCATTTAATGCAAGTAGATTTGTTTGGAAAGCAATTTCATCAATTACACCAATAATATCAGATATTTTCTTGGAGGATTCAATTATGTTACCCATTGCAACTACTGCATCTTGTACAACTTCACCACCTTTATTAGCAATATCACTTGCATCTGTTGCCTTTGTATTAGCATCTTGTGCATTATCAGTATTCTGTTTTACAGTACTAGTAAGCTCCTCCATTGATGCTGAAGTTTCTTCTAGAGTAGAGGCCTGTTGCTCTGTTCTTTGTGAAAGATCTGTACTGCCTGATGATATCTCATTACTTGCTGAGTTCACTGATTGGGCAGTATCTTGAATCTGTCCTACCATATCTTTTAGTTTGTCAATTGTATTGTTAACAGCAACTTTAATCTCATCAAATGAGCCAGCATATTCTCCTTCCATACTCATAGTCAAATCACCATTGGACAGAGCTGAAATCACATTTTTAGTCTCATTTAACCCTTTCAGAGAAACCTCACCTATTTGGTTAACACCTTCAGCCAGTGCTAACATAAAGCCCTCTTTCTCGTCAGTAGAAATTCTTCGTGTAAAGTCACCTTGAACACATCCCTCTACAACTTCTTGAACCTCCACTTTAACACCCTCCTCTACTGTAATATCTTTCCACTCTACAACAGTTCCTAGTCTTTCTCCTTCAGTTCCAAGAACCGGGTTAGCAATAAGATCAAATATTCTTCCACCAACATTTATTTGAGTATTATAAGCACCTTGTAACTTTTCAAGCATTCCTCTTTGATGAGCAGGATTCTTATGGAATACATCAACATTACTACCAATAAGTTTTTTAGTATCAAAATTAGGTAGATCAGTTTTGATATCACTTTCAGCAGTTTCCATCATTTGAAGAACAGCTGCATTCATATAAATGATATTATTTTTTTCATCTGCTAACATTACATTTGAAGAGACACAATCCAGTGAAGTTTGAATTCTAGCATTTCTTTGTTCTGCTACCCTTGACTCACTTACATCCTGCCATTCTACAACAGTTCCGAGTCTTTCTCCTTCAGCTCCAAGAACCGGGTTGGCAATAAGGTCAAATATCCTTCCACCAACATTTATTGATGTTTCATATGTATCTTGTAGCTTTTCAAGCATACCTCTTTGGTGAGCAGGGTTTTTATGGAAATCATCTATATTAGTTCCTATAAGTTTTTTGGTATCAAAATTAGGAAGATCAGTTTTGATATCACTTTCAGCATCCTCCATCATCTTAATGACAGCTTCATTCATATAGATAATGTCATTATTTTCATCTGCTAACATTACATTAGATGACACACAATCCAGTGAAGTTTGAATTCTAGCATTTCTTTGTTCTGCCACACGTGACTCGCTTACATCTGCCCATTCAACAACAGTACCCATTCTTTTATTTGCTGGAGAAACAATAGGATTTGCAACCAAATCAAATGTTCTTCCACCAACTTCTATTGTAGCTCTATATGTAGAAGCAAGTTTACTAAGCATCCCTATTTGGTGTGCAGGATTTTTATGGAAAGTATCTATACTAGTTCCAACTAATGTATCTACGTTAAAAGCTGGTAAATCCTTTCTTATATCACTTTCAGCATTTTTTAGCATATCTATAACTGAAGGATTAATATAAGTAATAATATTATTCTCATCAGCTACCATTACAGATGATGTTACATTTTCAAGCACTGAATCTCGCTGCACATAGGCAGACTCAATATTCCTAGAAGTTCGATAACCATATATACCAGCTATAGATGCTGCCCCTATGGCTATACCATCAACTATTTCTTTAACTAGATCTGATTCACTTATAAAACTAATAGCTGTTGCAGTAAGTGTTGCCGCAAACATAACTACAAATGCTGTTTTAACTTTACCATTATCTGATATATTTTTTAAGAATGCCATTTTTTTCTCCTGATTAATATTTTTTGTTATCTCAACTTATAAGTGTGCATATAGTTAATTTTTTTTACGCAGATGATGCTACCAACTCCGCATTATCAAGGCTCTGATCGTCAAATAAGTAGTCTATATCCAACAGTATCACTAGTTTCTTATCCACGGAAATCAATCCATTTAAATAATTATCGTCTATCCCTGTCTCAGATGATGATGGGGCTTCACGTATTTCGTCCTCTGTAGTTGTTAGAATATCAGAAACAGCGTCCACCAAGATTCCAATTGTCCTATCGCCAACAGCCATTACAATTACAACGTTCTTTTCATTTGCATTCGTAAAACCATGACCAAATCTGGATCTTAAATCAAATATTGGGATTACCTGACCACGAAGATTTATAACCCCCCTCATAAATTCAGGTGTATTTGGTAGATCAGTTGTGTCTGACCAACCTCTTATCTCCATAACCCTCATTATATTTACGCCATACTCATTTTTATCTACGCTAAATGTTAGAAACTGAATATTTGGACCAGCATTTTCCATACTTGAACTATCAGCACCTGATATATCATTATTTTCCGTTTCTTCATTACTCATGTAACCCCCTAAGCTGCTATCTCTTCTTTAAATTTATTTTCATTTATAATATTAACACCTGACATCATATAGATCTGACCAACATCAAGTATTAAGGCAACATTACCATCTCCCAATATTGTTGCCCCAGCAACTCCCTGTACAGGAGAGCCATAATGCTCCATATTTTTAATAACAACTTGCTGCTGACCGATTATCTCATCTACGATAAGTCCAAATTTATTAGAGCCACTCTCAACAAGAATTATTAATCTGCTTGATGATTCATTTTCAGATTCATCCTCTTCAGTTCCAAAAACATTATCAAGACCAATAACAGGAATGAACTCTCCTCTTACCTCAATAACATAGGAACCAACTTTAATTGTTCTTATCTCTTTTACGTCACAGCAGATACTTTCGATTATATTGTTAATCGGAATTATATAATCTTCTGCACAAACCCTAACTATCATACCATCAAGGATAGCGAGAGTAAGAGGTAGAGAAACAGTAAACCTACTACCTTTTCCTGGATTATTCTCTAAGCTTATTGTTCCACCTAAATCCTCTATATTACGACGAACAACATCCATACCAACTCCCCTACCAGATACATCTGTTATTTCATCTGCTGTTGAAAACCCAGGCAAGAATATTAATTGATCAATTTCGCTATCTTCAAGATTAGCCTTCTCCGATACAAGGTTTTTTTCAATAGCCTTTTTAAGAACACGATCTCTACTTATTCCAGCACCATCATCAATAATCTCAATTATTATCCGACCACCGCTATTATCTGCTGAAAGATGTATAGTTCCGTGCTCGCTCTTACCAGCCTTTACTCTTTCCTCAGGTTTTTCAATACCGTGATCTACAGAATTTCTAATCATATGAGTTAAAGGGTCACCTAGCTGCTCAATAACTGTCTTATCTATTTCCGTAGTCTCTCCAGTCATTTCTATAGTTATATTTTTACCAAGCTTTTTGGCAATATCTCTTACAATCCTAGGCATTCTTGCAAACACAGACTTAACTGGTTGCATTCTCACTGACATTACAGACTCTTGTAATTCTCGTGTATGCCTAGTTAATTCTTCAACACCTTTGATTAATTCCTGATATTTCTCTGAAGGTAGTTCTGAAGTATGGTTAACTATCATAGACTGCGTAATTACAAGCTCACCAACCATATTAACCAGCATATCGATTCTATCTATGTCTACTCTCATTGAGGTTATTTGAGCAGTTTTTGCTCCCTCAGTACTAGACTTTTCAGCACTAGAACTTACTACACTTTCAACAGCGGTTTCCTTTTCCTTATCATTCTCATTATCTGATATTCCTGAGTCAGATCCATTATCAGATATAGACTCAAGTGCACCTGCAAACACCCCTCCAAATTCATCTTCATCAGCCAAATCTGTTTCAGTGGACGGAAGCATTATTGCTCCAAATTCTTGAATATCCAGTAGACACTCACCTTCTACAAACTCAAACACTTCTTTTACTGTATCAAGCCCCTTTGTAGTTTCTACACTCAGTTCCCAAGCCAAATAACAATCTTCACAATCCATCTCATCGAAATGCGGAACTCCATCCGTATTTACATTTACTGTAACATCACCAACTCTTTTTAACTCTCTTATAATTAATAATGGCTCGTTACCAAATTGAAATAATTCCTTAAAAGGCTTAAACGTGATTTCAAAAAACTCTAGCTCTCCTGATGGATTATCACCATGATCCTCAGCAGTGCCACTAACTTGACTAGCTACTAATTTTGCAGCATTTTGATCAGAACTGACTTCCGCACCAGAGATGCTTTCTAATTTCTTCTGTAAATCCATTCCATAATCATCACCAAGATCTTTACCATTTTGCGCAGCAACCACCAAATTACGTATCACATCTACTGACTGCAACAAAGAGTCTATAACATTCTCATCAATGGCACATCTACCTTCCCTAAGATCATCAAGCAGATATTCGGCCACATGAGTAAAACCAATTAGCCTTGTAAAACCAAAAGCCCCCGCACCACCCTTTATTGAGTGCGCACAGCGGAATATAGCATTAATTTCTTCCAAGCTCTCAGAGCCTTCATCAAACTCCATCAGCAAATGCTCCATCTCTTCAATAAGATCAAAGCTTTCTGCTATAAAAGTATCTTTAAACTGATCTAAATCATACATATCAACACCTTAACAGACTATGGACAAACTTTTTTAACTACTGCAACTAATTTATCAGGCTGAAATGGCTTAACTATCCACCCTGTTGCACCAGCATTTTTACCTTCTTCCTTCTTAGAACCATCACTTTCAGTTGTTAGCATTAATATTGGAGTACCCCCATGAGTAGGGTGGCTCCTTAATTGCTTAATCAGTTCAATTCCATTCATATTTGGCATATTTAAATCTGTAACCACAACATCTACAGGAGCAGACCCCAATACTTTCATTGCCTCCCTTCCATCTTCAGCTTCAATTACATCAAACCCTGCTGACTTTAACGTAAAAGACACCATATCCCTCATTGTTTTAGAGTCATCTACAGTTAGCGCTTTCTTAGCCATATTACTTTACCCACTCTTTTAATTGTTTAGCAAAACCTATATCTTTTAAAGATTGTTCAAATGCATCTGAAACATTCGAAATAGAATATTTCACTCCCCCCTCTTCTAATACCTTAAAAAAGGCCAATATAACCTGAACTGCAGAGGTTGTTATCTTTTCAACTTTAGAAGAATCTAGAATTACATTTTTCTTTTCATTTTTTACTACTTTAGATAAGTCTTTATGTAAGTCAGATACTGAAGTTATATCAACTATTACTGGCAAAACAAAAACCTCTTTGCTAGCGACAGATCTTTTTGCAGGAGTTTTTTTATTCACTTTTTTTGAAGTATTTTTTTTAGTATCTTTGCCAGAAGAAGTCTTTCCTTTGGTAGCACTTACTTTGCCTGACTTCTTACCTTTTTTATCTGACATTCTAAAACCCCTTGAATTAAGAAAAAGATTTTTACACAACTTTTACTTTAATAAAAATATACAACCATAGCTCAACTCTATAAGCAATAGTTTTTTTGATTAGAACAACTCAACTTCCCCCTCTTCTGATGCCCCTATATCTGCAACGCCTAATTCTGTTTCATTTTGAATATATCCATGTGCAATTAAGTCACTAACAAACTTATGCTGCAGCTCCCCCAGAGTAAGATGCTTAAGCATCTTTTTTGCAAAACCTTTGTCTAGAGTCAAATCCCTAGATCTGGTTACCCCCTCAAAAGCTCGTGTTGTATCATTAACACTATTCTCAAGATAATCTTTAATCTCGGCAATTACATTTGTTGCAATTACTAGATTTTGAGAAATTCTGTCTTGGAATTGCATGCGAACAATGCACTCCATAAGCTCACTATTTAGCTTCTGGACTGACTCTTCTAAATTATCTAGCCTAGAGTTAACTCCAGAAATATTACCGTCATTGACATTATCGTCAATAAAAGATTTTATTTCAAATATTTGACTCCTCTGAGAACTGATTTCACTTGCAAAAATAGAAAAATGCGTGCTTATTGCCTCAACATTTTCTTCCAGCAAGACCCTTACATCAGGCAATTGATGACCAACAACATCTAAAGCACACATCTGAGATTCAGCAACGCTAATCCACTGCTTGATAGAATCAATAAGCATAATATAATCACTAATGACAATATTACTTACCGCCCCCTCATTTACTGCTTCATTTTTCATTATGCACAAACCCTATTAACCGCCCCCATCAGTACGGTAGGATCAAATGGCTTGACTATCCATCCTGTTGCTCCTGCAGCCTTACCTTCTTTCTTTTTATCATCTCCGCCTTCAGTTGTAAGAACTAGAACAGGGGTAAATTTATAATTATCCTTTGTCCTGAGATTACGTACAAACTCAATACCATTCATATTCGGCATATTTATATCAGTAATAACTAGATCAAATATGCTATCTGATATCTTATTGAGCGCATCCACTCCATCAATAGCAGATTCCACCTCAAAACCTTCCTCTTTTAGCGTTATAGACACCATGTTACGCATTGTATACGAATCATCTATAACCAATACCTTCTTCGACATTTCTTAATACCTTAATTTAAAAAAATTACTAAATTTAAAATTTTCTAGAGCTGATCAGAAATTAATACAGTTAAATATACTACCAACAAAAGATTATACCAATAGTTGTATTATTGATAGCAATATTTTCCATTAATATCAGCATTGCTATTACAACCACACGTATTTAAATTTATTTTAGCTGTAGAAAGTGTCTTTTTAATCACAAAACTAACCACCTGTTAAAAAGCAGTATTAGCCCGAACTTGGCCAATAACTCATACAACGATACAGTGAGTAGCCGCGTCTTTATTAAATATTTCATAACCAGATAATTAAATAATAGGTTGTATACAATAACTATTATTAATAATGTTTTGCTCCTAAAATACACATACAATATTGACAGCTTTGATAACCACACAAATATTTAGGTTGACTATTTCGAAAAATATAGCAAAATCATAGTACATTTTAGTGAATTTTATCAATTGACTGGCGGATTTAATGTTTAAAAAATACATATATTTATTTACAGTATTAGCTATAAGCACAGCTATTTTCAACAACATCGATGCACAGGCATTGGAAGATATCGAAAAAAATCCGACTGACGAACTCTATAAATGCTCATCTAGTATAGAGATTGATGTAGAGAAATTTTATCCAGGAAGTGCAAAAATTTATAGAAGCAATAACCTAAAAAGAAGATCAGGAAGTGGCTTTTTTGCAAAAGGTAAGAAAATATATATAAAAGGTAGAGTTTTTGATGACAATTGCGTTCCCGTTAGTAATGCCACTGTACAAATATGGCAGGCAGATGCAAATGGCGTTTTCAAAGATGACATCTCAAACCCAAAAGATGAAGACCCTCACTTTGCAGGATCTGGAGAAGTAAGAACCAATAACCTTGGACGATTCTCTTTCATAACAGTTCTACCAGGGAAAGTAGCCAACGCACCATTCCCATACATTAACATAATAGCATTCAAAGAATCATTAGGAAAAATACAAACAAGAATGTACATAGTTGATGACTTCAAAGCTACAAAAAGAAAGAAGCTATATAAAGAAAAACTTCAAGAGGAAAATGCTTCAGAAGAAGGCGAAGCTACAATCACTGATGCTGGAGAAGGAACTGAAAACGAAGATGAGAGCAATAAAGAAATGGACGAAGCAGAAATGGCGGAAGATGACACAGACATGCCTCCACCAGATGCTATCGAAGTATTTAGTGAAGTTGATCTTTTTGATAAACACAAAACTCTAATTGCAAAGAAGACTATTTCTAAAGATAATGCAGGCAGAAATATTAACACATACATATTTAACCTGACACTACCTGGTGAACAAAAGTTTAAGATGTATTAATTAAACAATAAGGGTCAATTAAGGTTAAGCTACCATATTGCAGAATTATCTATTTTACGGCATTGAGCCCCTCATAGAACCTTAACTGTTGATCACTATATATTATCTAACTTGCTTAATAACCATACACTCGCAGTTATGGCTACCTATAAAATTACTTGAGTTTCTAGCATGGGCTATTGCAACAACCCCTAACTATCATTCATTAATTTATAGCCATACGTTATTATGAAAAGGCTACTGTAATTATAATATCCGAAACATGTGCATCGATTAAGGAAAGATAACAAGACTCATAATATATAAAGCCATATTTTAAGACTCAAAATTACTATTATGCATAATTTTCATCACACATAACCTTTACTATGAATATATAGCCTATAGTCTAGGCAACTATAAAATAATTAATTGCCAGGATTAAACCTTCCAAGATTTCCTAGTAGCTGCTCCATAACCCCCATATCATTCCCTTCGGTTGGAGTTTCATCTTCAGCGATTTTTATATTCCTACCGCCAGCAGAAGAATCCTTATAAACGCTTAAGACTAATCCTTTATCGTCAAAAGCAACAGTTATTGTATCCTGCTTAACAGTTTCTGCATTTCCGAATGGAGTTTGTTCCATTTTCATGCCAACATAGAACCATTTTTTATCATCAAAGGTAGAGGAAAATGAAGGAGAACCTATTTTCTCAACAACATCCTTTTTTGTCATCCCTTTTTTAATTTGGTCATATTTAGAATATTCTGTAACATAACCACCTTTTGACTCACTTCTTACACATGCCGAAGATAATAAGGTTATTGCCATAACAAATACATATATAACGCTCTTCATTTTCATGTTATTACCCTCATTATTTCAAGATAAAGTTATTATATTTCATACCATAAAGAAAAAAATACTATTTTTTAATTATTTATGTAGATTTTAATAATATTTCATATTATAAGCACACACTCTATAATGCCTAATCGGTATAGGACATACATATATCATGTTATAAACATATATGGCAATATAGCAATTGAAATAATAAAGCAATCTTATAGGTTGTAACAGTAAACAAAGGAAAAGAGTAATGGCTGTTCCAAAGAAAAAGACCTCGAAATCGAAACGTAACATGCGTAGATCTCATCACGCGTTAGGTAAAATAACTGTTAGTGAAAATGCTACAACTGGCGAGCTAACTCTTCCACATCACATTTCAGCTGATGGATACTACAACGGACGTCAAGTTATTGTAGAAAATTCTATAGCTGATGAAGATGAGACTTTAGAAGAAACTCTTTAGCATAAAATAAAATACTAAAAACAGTCTATGGTAACAACTATGGACTGTTTTCTAGTGTCTGCTATAATTTTTTATTGTAATTCTATACAACTATATACAATATTACTTTTATAGTGTAACAAGACTCTAAAAATAAAGTGTATGGTTTTGTAGATCAAAATCTTGCTAACTATATATTAGAAGATCAGGGGTTTTTCTTATGAATTCAGAATCAGAGAAAGAAATTATTAGGATCGGACTTGACGCAATGGGTGGTGACCACTCACCAGAAGCTGCTTTAAAAGGTGCGAATCATTTTATTTCCAACCATAATGATCTTGCATTTAATATTTTTGGCGATGAATCTAAAATATCTCCAATATTAAATGAGCTACCAGATCTCAAAAAACTCAGCACTATAATTCACACAGAGGATGTAATTGCCTCAGATGATAAGCCATCAACAGCTATCAGAAAAGGAAAAAATTCCAGCATGGCTCTTGCTATCAAATCAGCAAAGTCTAAACAATCAGATTGCGTAGTAAGCGCTGGAAATACAGGCGCATTGATGGCAATGTCCAAAATTTTCTTACGCACTTTACCAGGGATCGATCGCCCTGCTATTGGTGGAATCATGCCTACATCGAAAGGAGATAGCGTGATGCTTGATCTAGGTGCAAATCTTGCATGTGATGCAAATAACCTATTTGAGTTTGCCGTAATGGGAGATGCATTTGCTAGATCTTTATTATGCATAGAATCACCATCTATCGGACTACTGAATATTGGAACGGAAGAAATAAAAGGCAATGAGGCCATAAAATCCGCAGCATTAATGATTAAAGATGCCAATACATCATTAAACTTCTATGGATTTATAGAAGGTAACGATATAGGCAAAAGAACTGTTGATGTAGTGGTAACGGATGGCTTTTCTGGTAACATAGCTCTTAAAACTGCCGAAGGAACTGCACTAATGCTATCTAAAGCATTAAAAGACTCGATGCTTTCATCATTTAGTGGAAAGATTGGAGCTTTATTATGCAAAAACGCTTTCAAACAAGTAAAAAATAATTTTGACCCAAGACTTCATAATGGAGCAATGCTTCTAGGACTAAATGGTATTGTCGTTAAATCTCATGGAGGAAGTGACGAAATTGGCAATTCAAATGCCATCAAAGTTGCTTACAATCTAACAAAGCATAAAATAAATGAACAGATTATTAAAGAAATGATCGATTCTGGACATATATCTCCAGAAGATGAAAATATGCCTTACTTAAATAACGGAGCTAAATAATATGCTTTGCTCAATAATTTCCGGATGTGGATCATACCTTCCTGAACGCATAATGACAAATGATGACATTTCGAAACTTGTTGAAACTAACGATGAATGGATTCAAGAAAGAACAGGAATAAAGCAAAGACATATAGTAGCAGATAATCAGCTTACATCAGATATAGCATATGAAGCAGCAAAGAAAGCAATTGCCAATTCAAATATATCCAAAGACCAAATAGATTTAATAATATTGGCAACAACGACACCTGACAATACTTTTCCATCAACTGCTACTAAAGTTCAGGCGATGCTTGAAATACCAACCATACCAGCATTTGATATACAGGCAGTATGTAGCGGTTTCGTATATGCATTATCCGTTGCAGATAGCTTTATTAAGTCAGGTCAGCACAAAAACATCCTAGTCATAGGAGCTGATAGCCTATCAAAAATTACCAACTGGAAGGATAGAGGAACATGCATCCTATTTGGAGATGGTGCTGGAGCAGTTATATTGTCAGCAACTGAGTCAGATTCAAAAACCGGTATTCTTTCTACACATTTATATTCTGATGGGAATCTACAGAAAATCCTTTACGTAGATGGAGGAGCTTCATCCACTGAAGAAGTTGGTAAAATGATAATGGAAGGCAAAGAAGTATTCAGACATGCAGTTGAAAAAATGTCATCTTCCATCAAACACGCAATTAAGGTAAATGACCTAAATGATGAAGATATTGACTGGGTAATTCCTCATCAAGCTAATTTACGTATAATAAAAAGTGTCGGAAAAAAACTTGGTTTTCCAGCAGAGAAATTAATCTCAACCGTCCAATTACATGGCAACACTTCTGCCGCATCAATCCCATTAGCACTTGATATTGCAATTAATGATAACCGCATAAAAAAAGGTGATTACATTGCATTAACCGCTCTTGGTGGCGGAATTACTTGGGGATCCGCAATTATAAAGTACTAAATACCCTTCATAATAATCCCATTTAATATTTTTATTATAATAATGTTGCTATATTTCAATGAATTAGTATAATGAATTGATTCAGATAAAATCTGAGGAAATTCTCTTTTTATAGTGAGGCACTTTATGACACAAACGCTAACAAGATCTGATCTAGCTGAAGCTATCAATCATGAACTGGGTATTTCTCATATGGAATCTTCGGAACTTGTAGATGCAACAATCAATGAAATTGCACAAGAACTAGCGAAGCATAATGCCGTAAAATTATCATCATTTGGAACTTTTGATGTTCGCAAAAAGAATGCAAGAATGGGCAGAAATCCAAAAACAAAAAAGGATGTTCCTATTAGCGCTAGAACAGTGGTTACTTTCCACTCATCAAATATACTTACTCAAAGAGCAAACAAAGATAATATCTAGTCATAATGAACAATAAAAGAAGTAACAGAGAAAAAAGTGATACAGCCCTTCGTACTATCGGAGAGGTATCCGCAGAACTAAATATTCTTCCACATGTATTACGATTCTGGGAAGGTAAATTTTCTCAAATAAAACCGCAAAAAAGACGTGGTGGTCATCGTTACTATCGCCCTCAGGATGTTGAAACAGTTAAAGAAATAAAAGAGCTACTATACGACAAAGGCTTCACAATTAAAGGTGCTCAGAATTATTTAAAAGAGAAGAAAAAGAATGATAACAATATCGTTGATTTTTCAGAAAATAAATTATCTAATACCAATACTCAAAACATAAATAGTAAGGAAGAAACTGATTCTAATAACTTAAAATCCATATTAAATGACCTGCTAGAGATAAAAAAACTTGCTGCAAAAAAAGTAGTTTAAATCATTTATCATCCAGACCGAATTTATTAGATACCAATGGAACAGACTACAGAGGTTTGACTCAAAGTATATAGACACTAATTTACTCACTCTATATAGACTTGATTTTCTAACTTGCTGACTTATTTCAAAATATCCCAAAACATATAAAAAAACACGTAAATTGACAATCCTTCTATATAATGCTAAGCTTGATATAGCGTTCTTACACAATTACTGTGTTCTAGAAATTTTCTTTCAATATGTTTTTTTACAAAAACTACAACTCTTTCAGGAGTTTTATTATGAAGATAACGGTTAATAATCCAATTGTCGGACTTTCAATCTGTGCATTATTCTTACTTGGATATTTTGCATTTATTAGTTTCTCGTTGGACTATGATAAAAATGTGCGTTTCTCTCTAGAAACATCAAAAGCACGACTTGCCATGATTCAAAATTCGAATTAATCTTCTAACGAAGGGTAGATTTTTTTAAAAATCTTTGGAACAATCTTTTTTGTTCCCCCTTCCTTTTTTATTAGCTAATCTTACTAAATTTACCACTCAATTAACTCTTTATAAATAGCTCTTATTTGTGCTATTATTACCACTTATTTTTGAACGCTTTTCTCTATAAAGCTTTATTGCAAATAGTTTCCGCTTAACGGCAATTAATGCACAAAAATCAATTTTAATTTAAAATAACCTCACCTTGTTTACTTTATTTTTCTATATTGTATAACTCCCTATTGAAATTCAATATAAAGCTACTACATTATCAACTATGTTTATTTAAAACATTTATTTTAAGAACCACCAAGGGGTCATATGACTAATATTAGGGAAAAGAACTTTCTTCAAAAAACAATTGAACTTTCAAAAGTTTCTTTTTTATCTATATTTATCTTTAGTGCAGCAATTAACTTTTTAATGCTCGCATTGCCTATATACACATTACAGGTACTGGATAGAGTTGTATCAAGTAATAGTATTGAAACCCTTGTTATGCTTACAATTGTGATAATGGGACTATTCGTAGCCTTTACATTCTTTTCCTACATAAGAAGCGCAACACTAATCCTGATTGGAAAATGGTTCGACAGAAAGATTGGTGAAGACTTATTATCATCTTCTATTGCTACTTCATCAATTATGCCAGGCATTAGCGGAAGCCAAAACCTTAGAGATATGAACACTCTAAAATCATTCTTAACGGGTGCTGGAGTTACATCTATTGCAGATGCACCATGGGCTATCATTTTCATAGTCGTATTATATATGATAAATTTCTGGCCTGCGACTATTGCACTTGGCGGCGGTATTTTACTTTTCCTTCTAGCTATATTGAACGAAAAAATTGTCAGCAAAGGTATGAGAGAAGCTAATGAAAAAAATATAAGAAATCTGCATTATGTTGAGGCATCAACAAGAAATTCTGAAGTTATAGAAGCAATGGGGATGACATCTGCTGTTTCTGCTTTATGGATGAAAAACAACAAAGAAGTTCTAGATACACAAACAATATCGAGCTCAAGATCAGCATTAATCACATCTCTTGCAAAATTTATACGTATGGTTTTACAAATAGCAATCATGGCTGTTGGGGCTCTTTTAGTTATTAATCAAGAACTTTCTGTTGGTGGTATTATAGCTTGTTCTATTCTTTCTGGTCGTGCATTAGCTCCATTTGAAGGCGCTATAGCTTCATGGCAAGGAATTAGAAATGCGAAAGATGCTTATATTAGACTTAACAAAGCTATCGATGCTACTCCACAAAGACAACAAGCAATGAATTTACCTACACCTGAAGGGCATTTATCAGTGGAAAAAGTAGTTTACGCTCCTCCAGGGTCACAAGCTCCTATCCTTAAGGGAATCGGCTTCCAACTAGTTGCTGGTGACAGCCTTGGTATGATAGGTCCAAGTGCAGCAGGAAAATCTACATTAGCAAAACTTATTGTTGGAGTATATAAAGCTAATTCTGGTGAAGTAAGACTGGATGGTGCAGATGTATATACATGGAACAGAGATGATTTTGGTCAACATGTTGGCTATCTACCTCAAGATGTAGAATTATTTAACGCTAGTATTCGTGATAATATCGCTAGACTAAGAGAAGATGCTAATGATGAAGATATCATAAATGCAGCAAAAATGTGTGGCGCTCATGACTTGATATTAAGACTTCCAAATGGCTATGATACAGTTATCGGAGTTGGCGGTAACAAGCTTTCCGCAGGTCAAAGACAAAGAATTGGGCTTGCAAGAGCATTCTTCGGGAATCCAAAACTAGTTGTTTTAGATGAACCTAACTCAAATCTTGATGATGTAGGAGAAAGCGCTTTAGCAACTACACTTAAGAATGCAAAAGCTAAAAATATTACTGTAATTGTGATAGCTCACAGACCTTCAATCCTTAACTTTGTTGATAAAGTTCTCGTACTAAGAGATGGTATGGTTGGAGAATTTGGAACTTCACAAGAAATTCTTCAAAAATATGCTGCGTCATCTCAGGGTCAACAGCAAATTAAACAAAAACAAAATGTGCAAAATAACTTAGGTGGTGCTGCATAATGGCTGAAAAAAAAATGAAAACAAAAAATAACGACAAATCAGATTCAAATAACTCGGAAACTTCTGATAATAATGTAGAGGTTAACGACCTGTCCATTCCATCTGATGAAATTAATTCTGATATTGATAACAATAATGATAATATTTCTCTTGAAGAAAGTTCAGCTATTAATAAATCTCCTGAAGATGAAAAAGATAATAAACTAACTAATATATTATCTTTTTTTACTATTTCTTCTGAGTTAAAAGAAGATTCAAAAGATCTTAAAGATTTTATACATAAACCAGTTAGATATGGTATTGCTTGCCTTATTATTTTATTTGTATTTATAGGTGGTTGGGCAGCTCTTGCACCACTTGATAGTGCAGCTATAGCAAGTGGTACGGTTGTGCTGGGTGAAAATAAAAAGCTGATTCAACATTTAGAAGGTGGAATAATTAAGGAATTATTTGTATCTGATGGTGACACAGTAAAAGAAGGTGATTTACTTGTAAAATTAGATGAAACAAAAGCAAAGGCAAATTGGGAGATTTTCACTGGTCAGTTAATGTCAGGAACAGTTTTAGAAGATCGTCTATTATCGGAAAGAGATGGCTTAACTAAAATAGCCTTTAGAGATTCACTTTCATCTTCTATTATCAATAACGTAGAAATAAAGAAACATATCGATGCTCAAAAAAGACTCTTTAAAGCAAGAAATGAAGCCCTAACTGGACAAATCGGAGTATTCAACCAAAGAATTAAACAGCTTGGTGATGAAATAGATGGACTAGAATCTCAGAAAACAGCAGCAGAAATACAATTATCACTTATAAGAGAAGAAATAGATGCTGTATCAAAGCTGGTTGATGAAGGTTTAGCACAAAAGCCTCGTTTACTTGCACTAAAAAGAGAGCAAGCTCAGCTAACTGGTAGAATAGGTGAATTTACTGCCCTAATTGCAAGAGCAGGACAAAGCATTACAGAAAATGAACTATCAATTATCAATCTTAAAAATGAAAAAAGAGGTGAGGTAGTTTCTGAATTAAGAAAAATCCAAGCTGAAAGAGCTGACCTAAAAGAAAGAGTTGGAGCCACAAAAGATATCCTTAACAGAATTGACATTGTTGCTCCAAGTTCTGGAATTGTTACTAATCTTAAATTCCATACAATAGGTGGTGTAGTAACACCCGGACAAGAGGTTCTATCAATTGTACCACAGGATGATGAGCTTATCATAGATTCTCAAGTTAAACCTACAGATATTGACCTTGTAAGAGAAGGCTTAACAGCTCGTGTAAGACTATCAGCCTACAAAGCACGTACTGTTCCTATAATGGAAGGAGTTATAACATCGGTATCTCCTGACAGATTTATAGATAAATATACAGGGCAGGGTTATTATTCAGCTAAAGTTAGAATCTCTGATGAATCTATGAAGGAATTAGGTCAAGACATTGAGCTTTACCCTGGTATGCCTGCGGAAGTATTAATTGTAACAGGAACAAAAACTCCTTTAAGATATTTAATTGATCCAATTCTTGCATATGTAGATAAAGCATTCAGAGAAGAATAGAAATTAACTAGTTAGTTGAATATATTAGTAGATTGAATCTTAGTAGCTATTGGCTTGGCTTTTAATTTGCTGACTATAGAGAATATCACCAATCAAGGATATTCTAACAACGATGACGATATAATTTTTCTATTAAACTATTATAGAATTTGGCCTATAAACACCTTCACCTGAATCCCCTTGCGATGGAGAAAGACCAATTATTGTTTCGAATATTTTTGAAGCCTGCTGGAATTTTATTTCAGGTATATTATGACCTGCATCGGAGTTTTCTTCTTCAGACTCTTCAGAAGCAGATATCCCCTCTCTTGCTTCATTAACATCTATGGCTTCATTAATATTTTCGACAGAGTTTTCTCCTACATTACTTGTCTTAGGCTCAGCAGATGTATCCTCTCCTTCTACATCTATACCCTCAAGATAATCAAGGCTAGAAGCTATTGTTTTAATTGAATTATTTACAAAATTTTGATTTTTCTTCTTAATCTCGTTATCAAGGGCTTTATTTTCAAAAAATGGAGATTTTCCGCGCAAATCATTCTCTGCCTTAATCGCATCAGCAGGCTTTGGAACAATCGTAACTGGCAGATCTCTGGCATTAACATTCTCAGCGCCAGAATTAATAGATGTACCGAATACATTACCCGGTGGTAAAGGTACATTTTGCACTATTGGCAACATAATATACTCCCTCAAATCTCTCTCAACTAATCATTATACCACAGTTCTGCCAAAAAGTAAAAATTGGATAGATTGATTACTATTTCTAGGTTAAAAAAACAGTAGATATTATTCTATTTCTGTGAATATAAGGTTTTGAATATGACATATAATAATTTAAGAGATTTTATAAATAGGCTTGAAAAGGATGGTGATTTGGTAAGAGTCACTGAACCAGTTTCAACAGTTTTAGAAATGACAGAAATTCAGACAAGAGTACTTGCTGAGGGCGGCGCTGCAATAATATTTGAAAATGTAATAAAAGATGATGGAACTAAATCAGATATACCAGTTTTAGTTAACCTTTTTGGTACTGTAGATCGTGTTGCCAAAGGTATGGGAAAGAAACCTGATGAGCTACGAGAATTAGGCGAGACATTAGCATTCCTGCGTCAACCAGAGCCGCCAGAAGGTTTTAGAGAAGCAGTAAACATGCTTCCACTCGTAAAACAATTAATCTCAATGAAGCCAAAAACGGTAAATAAAGCACCATGTCAGGAAGTTGTTATTAAAGGCGATGATGTCGATCTGAATATGTTACCTATACAAACATGCTGGCCAGATGACGCTGGAAAGTTAATAACATGGCCTCTTGTTGTTACCAAAGGGCCTGATAATAAAGATAAAGTAGATAATTATAACCTTGGAATTTACAGGATGCAGGTTACAGGGAAAAATACTACACTTATGAGGTGGCTGAAACATCGTGGTGGCGCACAACACCATAAAAAATGGAAAGATACTAAATCTAACCCCCTACCAGTTGCGGTAGTTATTGGTAGCGACCCTGCAACAATATTATCAGCAGTCACACCCATTCCCGATACTTTATCAGAATATGATTACTCTGCACTTCTTAGAGGAAAAAAACTCGAACTTGTAGATTGCCAAACAGTTCCCCTTAAAGTCCCTGCTAATGCAGAAATTATTCTGGAAGGGCATGTAAGCCTAGATAATTATGAAAATGAAGGCCCTTTCGGAGATCATACTGGTTTTTATAACTCTGTTGAGCCCTTCCCTGTATTTACCATATCTGCAATTACAATGCGCAAGAACCCAATTTACCTTAGCACACATACTGGAAAGCCACCTGATGAGCCATCAATATTAGGTGAAGCACTAAATGAAGTATTTATTCCCTTATTAATTCAGCAATTTCCTGAAATAACTGATTTCTGGCTTCCACCAGAAGGTTGTTCATATAGAGTAGCAGTTGTTTCTATAAAAAAAGCATATCCAGGTCATGCAAAAAGAGTAATGATGGGAGTTTGGTCATTTTTACGTCAATTTATGTATACAAAATTTGTTATTGTTGTTGATGATGATATAGATTGTCGTGATTGGAAAGAAGTAATTTGGGCTATATCTACAACAATGGATCCAGTAAGAGATATTACTATAATCGAGAATACCCCTATAGATTATCTAGATTTTGCCTCTGTAAAAGATAGTTTAGGAAGCAAAATTGGTCTTGATGCTACTACTAAGATTTCACCAGAAACTGAACGGGAGTGGGGAGAAAAAATTGAAATGGATGATGATGTAATTAATAAAGTTACCAAGAAATGGAAGAAGTATGGAATTAATAATTCTGGCAAGCCAATATGGAAAAATAAATTATAATATTGATTTATATAATTCAGGATAGTAATAGTATAACAATCGAACAACTCTACTTATAATAAATTATGCTTCCTAACAGATTAAGAATTCTTAGAAAGAAAAATGGGCTCACAATGAAGGAGCTGGCTGATAATATGGGAACATCTCAACAGCAAATCGATAGGCTAGAGAAAGGTCAGAGGAAGTTGACCGTTGATTGGCTTGAACGTTTTACCGAAGCATTTAACTGCGATGTATACGAAATATTACCAGATAACTTTGAAAGAAGAAATATACTATTAACAGTAAAATCTAAAGTAATTGGAAAAATTGAACATGATAGAAATATTACTTGGTTTCCAAAAGAAGAATATTATCCGATTATAGTTAGTAGACCTGCAGCGTTAGAGAATAGTAGTAATAATAAACTATTCTGTTTAGTAAATTACTGTGATGATGGCTCTATACCCTTCCCAGGAAAGAGCGAGTTAGTGTTTTCCGAAATTAATGATAAAAGACAAAAACTAAATTTGAAAAACAAAACATGTGTTTACTATTCAAAAATTAACGATAGCCACTTTATTTCTAATGACTGCGTAGCTAGTAATGACACTGAGGTTAAAGCCGTCTTAGTAAAATCAATAAAAGACGAATATTAGAAAAATATAGTTTAGGTATGATACCTAAACTTCAGTAAGCAAGCCCTTTTCCAATGCATAATCTTTGAAGTCATTTGCCGGGAGAGGTTTAGAAAAATAATAACCTTGGATAAGGTCACAACCAAGATCTTTCAAAATTTCAAGCTGATCTAATTCTTCAACTCCCTCAGCTATTACTTCTACTGCCAGATTATGAGCTAAATCCATAGTATATCTAACAATATGCTGATTAATTTTATCCGAAGTAATATCATCAATGAATGATTTATCAATTTTCAGCTTATTGAAAGGAAAATCTTTTATATATGACAATGATGAATATCCAGTTCCAAAATCATCTATACTTATTTGCACTCCAACCGCTTGCAATAACTCCAATGCGTCTCGGCAATGCGAAACATTATCCATTAATATTCCTTCAGTAACCTCTAAAATCAGATTAGATGGATCGATACCAGATTGGAATATGCTTTTCTGAACTACTTCTGGCAAATTATGCATTCTGAATTGCTTTGCTGAAATATTTACTGATATCGGAATATTAATTCCATTTCGCTGCCATTTTGCACATTGCGTACAAGCTTCCTCTATTACCCAGCTTCCGATTGATGCAATAAGACCGAATTTTTCAGCAATAGGTATAAATTTATATGGAGGTATCATACCCAGCATAGGGTGATTCCACCTAATTAATGCCTCACAAGTAACAATTTTTGAAGTCTTTGCATCACATATTGGCTGATAATGTAAAGAGAATTGATCACCTGCTACAATTGCATCTCTTAGGTTCATCTCCATTTCAATAATCTTTCTTGCTTCAAGATCGATATCTTCAGAGTAGAAATTATAATTATCACGGCCCATTTCTTTCGATTTATACATTGCCGTATTAGCACTCTTAATTAGGTCCTCCACAGTAAATGCAGACTCTGGATAAGAGGAAATACCAATGCTAACTGTAATATCAGCATTGATGCTATCATCCAGTTTAAATGATTGCTCCATTACATTCATTATTTTCTGAGCTACAATAGCACAATCTTTTGCATCTTTAATTCTTTCCAGCATGATAGCAAATTCATCACCACCCATATGAGCTATAAGGTCACTTTCTCTAAGGAGTATTTTCAAACGTTTGGTAAATTCTATCAATAATGAATCACCATAATGATGACCGTGACTATCATTAAACTTTTTAAAGAAATCTATATCGACATATAGCATTCCTATAAGTTCATTATGACGTTTAGCTTCGTATATTTTTTGTTCAACATTTTTATAGAATATACATCTATTTGCCAGACCAGTTAAATTATCATAATAACCCAACTTTATTAGATCTTCGTTCCTTTTCTCAAATTTTGTAGCATAGTCAGCTATTTGCTTTTTTAATTTTGCAATAGTTTCGCTTTGCTCATTTTCCAGATCAGTTGCCATAAAGTAAAAATCTTAAACTCTTTTAATTTATTAATAGATACAATTAAATATCGTAAAAATAGAATTTTTTGAATAGATTTTTACACTTGAACGATCTTTTTGTTCTCTATAGTTATAATATTGTCAGACTTTTTACCAAGCTCCATATTATGGGTAACCATTAGCATCGATATATTACTATCTTTTACTAAACCTATTAGTGTACTAAAAACATAGTCAGCATTCTCAGGATCAAGATTTCCAGTAGGCTCATCTGCTAAAATAAGCGAAGGCTTATTAACCAAGGCTCTAGCGATTGCTATTCTCTGCTGCTCTCCACCAGATAATTCCGAGGGCTTATGATTTGCACGGTCAGATAACTTCATTTTTTCTAGCAGAACCATTGCTTCAGCCTTGGCATCCTTGAATTTTACTCCATCTATTATCTTTGGAATAGCTATATTTTCCAATGCTGTAAATTCTGGTAAAAGATGATGAAATTGATAAATAAAACCAATGTCATTCCGTCTAATTTTTGTTCTTTTTTTATCAGAAATATTTGAAACATCGTTTCCATTTATTATGATTTTACCACTATCAAACTTATCAAGTAGACCCGCAATGTGAAGAATTGTAGATTTACCACATCCACTTGGACCAACTAACGATACCATTTCGCCTCTATTTATTGATAGTGACGCATTTTCAAGTATCGCAAGTTTTTCTTCACCTTGCTTGAAGGTTTTTGAAATATTCTCCATAGAAAAAATTGGTGCAGATACTTCCGAGCTATTCATATCGTATTCCATCAATAGGTGATCTCTTTGATGCTAAATACGCAGGTATTATTGGAGCTAGCAAAGATATGGTTAAAGACATAATTATAACATTGATTACATCCTCAGATCTCATATCAGAAGGAAGCGAGGATAGGAAATAAACCAATGGGTTAAACAGCTCTGCTCCCGTTATCTCCTGTATGTATTGCCTTATTGATTCAATATTTAATGCAAACCCGGTTCCAAGTGCCAAACCAGATATTGTTCCTAAAAGTCCAATAGATGCTCCACACAAAAAGAATATTTTCAGGATGGACATTCTAGTTGCACCAATTGTACGCAATATTGCAGTTTGTTTATCCTTATCTGTCACAAGCATTATCATTGAAGAAAAGATATTTATTGAAGCTATTAGTATTATTAAAGATAGAATGAAAAACATTGTTACTCTTTCAACATCAAGCGAATCTATAAAAGACTTATTTGCTTGTTGCCAATCAATTACCTTAAATCCGAAACCTAACTCTTTTTTGATTTCCTGAGCAATTTCATCGACTGTCCTTATATTCTCAGTGAATAATTCTATTCCTGAAACCGAATCTTTAAATTTAAAAAATAGCTGGGCTGTATCTAATGGCATAAAGATAGTTGAACTATCATACTCATACATTCCAACTTCGAATACTCCAATAACCTTAAAGGTTTTCATTCTTGGCATAGTCCCTAAGAAAGTCCGTTTAGCCTTTGGAGAAATAAGTTGTAAGTCATCACCTGGGGCTAGACCTAGTTGCTTTGCCATATTAATTCCGATTATTAAGCCATTGCCCTTAAAATCATCAATATTTCCTTTGACTAAATTATCGGAAACAAGCTTTTTATTTTTCATATTCTCAATAGAAGTGGCTCTGACATCTGCTCCAGTAGGAACTTCATTTCCAATTGCCAGAACTTGCCCCCTAATCAATGGAGATGTTCCTGTCACTCCTTTGATGTTTTTTAATATCTTTTCAAGGGTTTCATATTCAACAAGAGGCGCATTGATAGAATTCTTAACTGTAATATGAGAATTAATACCTAATATTCGCTCCATTAATTCAGTTCTAAAGCCACTCATAACAGACATAACAACAATAAGAGTTGCAACACCTATTGTAATACCTAGAAAAGCCAAAACTGCAATTAGAGAGATTGCCCCCTCTTTTTTTCTTGCTCTCAGATATCTAAAAGCAACCATTCTTTCAAATTTATTACACATATTCAGTTTTATAGTTTGAATTTATACTTAAGGCAATATCAAGAAATGATAATTGCTTAACATTACATTTAATTATTGCTGAATATTACTAAAATATTATTTATTGCTCGAATATTATTTATTGCTTACGGCAGCTTTAACGAAATTACTTAAATTCCCGCGAATCTTTTTAACCAAACCATCAAGACCTTTAATTTCATGTCTATTAGTTAAAATTTCTGGATCACTATAGCCGATCCAAACCTCGCCTTGATCACCTTCCCAAGCCAATATTTTCATTGGCAAATCTATAGCTGACTCTATTTCTGATAGCATAAATGACGTACCTATTTTTGGGTTACCAAATATCAGAAGCTCTGTCGGAAGCAACTTCTTTCCTACTTTTGCTGCACCATTTGAATGATCTACCCTCGCGAATATAGTCATCCCCTTACTTTTTACATTTTTTTCAAAACGGTCTATCGTTTCCTTCACGGTATATGGGCTTTTGGTTTTTATTAGAAAATCCTTCGCATTAGCACTACTGAAAGTAGTTAACACAAAACAGAATACAACAATTGCGATATTTTTCTTCATAATAGCTCCTACACAACAAGAAATCTTGGAATAAATTTTATTTACATAATATAGTTATTGAATAACTTAACAAGAATTATAATAAATATATTAGAAATAAGAGCATGATAAACACAAGACCCTTTGGCGAAGTACTTAAAGAAATTGTTAAAAAATCAGATTTTTCTGAAGATCTCTTTTCAGATCAGGTAAATAAAAGAATAAATAGCGGCACAAGTGATAACATAGCCCCAAGTATATCTACTTTGGATGCAGTAATTCAAGTTGGAAAACCTAGTATTGAATTACAAAGAGAATTGTATAAATCCATAATTCCCCTAATGTTATTAGATGAAGAAAGACCAGTTAATGAAATTATTTATGCAAGCAGACGAAGTCAAGGAGTCCACCTTTCAAGCATTGGTAAAAAACTTGAAGAGCTTATAGAAAAACCAGCAGAGTGCGACTTCTCTCTAATAGTACCACTGCTGGAGCTTGGGTATAGACGAGTATTAGATAATGAAATTGAGGCTATAGCAGAGATCTTATCTATCGATAATGTAGATATACTCAAGAGAAAAGCAAGACCAAAACAAGGGCTGAAGGTTGTAGATGACAAATTTAATGTAGAAGATTTACAATTAACAGATGAAAAGATTGAAAAAGCAATGAAGTTCCTCGAAGAAGATGATAGCTTGCATAATAAAAATATAGTTGATGCAGCAAGCAATTATATTACCGAGTATAATAGTCAAAAAGATACATAGATTATAAATATTTTAGATTTCTACTATATCTTTATATTAATCTATAATATGCTCAATATATTCAGATATCTACGACCAAAGGGCTGGCTCAATATCTTTCCTTAAATATAGTGGATGCGATGGCTGACCGCTTCCATTCATTTTCAAATAATATAACGGCTTATTAATATCATCTAATATTTTCTTAACACCAGCACCCCTATTCATAAAGTTTCCATGATTACCCCAAGCACAAATTATGTAATCAGATTCAGATGCAGAATCTGATATAGTCTTATCATTCAGTTCGCCCACAGGGTCAGATTGTGCTTTCATATCATCAGGATCTGTTGCCCTATAAGCAAATATATTTGTTACAATCATGTATGAATAGCCCATATCAATTGTTCTATTCTCACATCTAGCAACTGTTGGGTCGTTAAATTCCTCATTTGCTGTAGAAGGATTTAACATGATGAAATTCATAGTTTTATTGCCAGAATTTATATTTCGTAAGTCACGTTTTAGACTCCATCTATATTTCATACATGATGAGAAATCCGCTATACTATCTTGAGCCTTAGTAGAAATATCCATTTATATAATTGTTACCTATATTAACTTTTTGTTAAATACACTTAACTTCTTTTATATACAAAATACAGTTAAAAACTCTCGGCTATAAGAAAAAGTTTACTAGAACAAATCGTGCTTATGTCTTATTTGTAACAATGTTTTCAATATATGGAAATCCCTCTATCAATTATAAATAATTTTTGTTATTATCTCGAAAACTTAACAATCCAAATTATTTATATAACGGTTTGTTGAGCATAGCTATTAGACATATTACTACATTTTCTGTAAAGAATTAGTGTAATTTCATTGACTTTATATGTCAATCATGTATTATTATGTCATATTTTAAATAATTTTTGAGGTAGAAAATGCCAGACTTTTTAACAATACAAACATATCTAGCTGAGAACCATGGCGTTGTATGGTTAACTCTATCATTCATATTTATAATGATAGAAGTTTCTGCTCCGGGCATAGGAGGTCTTTTCTCCGGTGTAGCAGCATTAACGTTAGGTGGATTGTTAATTGGCGAAATAATAACTCCCGATAATATAGTTCAAGAACTTGCCTATTTCTTTGGTCTTACTATAGTATGGGCAGCGATATTATGGAAACCACTCAAAAAAATTATGCTACCGCGTGATAGTGCGTATTCAGACATAATTGGCACATCTGTAAAAGTAGTAAAAGGTGATTTAGCAAAAGGCAAGACTGGTTCTGTAAAATGGTCAGGTGCCATTATGAGAGCAAAGATAATAGACTCTTCAGAAGCTGAATTGATAAAAGAAGACGAAGAAATTTGGATTCACGACAAGGAGGGAACTTTATTCCTTGTTGACGTTAGTCCACCAGAAAAATCAGATGAGCATTAATCATGACGCCAGAAATTCATATGATAGTGATGACAATTCCATTTCTATTGGTTTTATATAGGGGCATTATTATTGTTCCCAAAGGAGAATCATGGGAAATTGATAGACTAGGTAGATACATAAGCACGTTAGAATCAGGCATCAATTTTATAGTACCATTTATTGATAAGGTTTCTGACAAGAAATCTTTAAGTGAAGAATAAATCAACTATTCAATTAAAAAAAATAACTTATTAATAATTTAACTAATTTAGGAGATTAAAATGGAATCAGAATTTTTTGCACTAGCTGTTGTAGCTATTGTTGTATTTGTTGTATATAAAGGTATTAAAGTTGTCCCTCAGCAACAAGCTTGGGTTATTGAGAGATTGGGTCGATATAACGGCACGTTAGAACCAGGCCTTAATATTTTAATACCATTTGTTGACAGCATTGCTTACAAACATTCATTAAAAGAGGATGCAATTGACGTACGCGCACAAACTGCAATTTCTCAAGATAACGTAACCCTAACACTTGACGGCGTTATATATGTAAGGATTATTGACCCTAAACAAGCATCTTATGGTGTTTCAGATCCATATTATGCACTAACTCAATTGGCACAAACAACAATGCGTTCCGAGATTGGTCAAATTACAATGGATCGTACATTCTCTGAGCGTGACTCTTTAAACGCAAATATTGTTGAAGCTATTAATGAAGCAGCTACATCTTGGGGTATCCAGTGTATGCGTTATGAGATTAAAGATATCAACCCTCCAGCAAGCGTACTGGATGCGATGGAACAACAAGTTACTGCAGAACGTCACAAACGTGCTGAAATACTGGAATCTGAAGGTCAAAGACAATCTCAAATCAATAGAGCTGAAGGTAGAAAACAGGAAGTTGTACTTGCATCAGAAGCATCTCTTATTGACCAAGTAAACAGAGCGAAAGGTGAAGGTGAGGCAATTTTAAGAGTTGCTGAAGCGACTGCCGATGGTATTGAGAAAGTAGCTCTTGCTACAGAGAAACAAGGTGGTAAGGATGCTGTAGCACTTCGTGTTGCTGAAAAATATGTTGAAGCATTTGGCAATATAGCAAAAGAAGGAAATACTATACTTCTTCCTGCTAACGCTAGTGATGCTGGATCAATGACAGCACAGGCCTTAGCTGTATTTGAAAGCATTAAAGGCAGCAAAGCATAATAAAGCTAACGACCCAAAGGCAGCTTCTGATGTAAAACCATACCATATCAGGAGCTGCTTTTTTGCATTTAATTTATTTTTAATTGGTAGATTAGTTATTTATAATTACCCACATTAATAATAACATCGCTGATACAACCATTTCCAAGCAAAAAATACCATCTGTCGCTTCTTTTTTGCCCTCTAAATTTCCTCTATTTTTATACATAAATATCATAATTTGCAATTTTTGTAATCAATGATATAATTAGTCAGTTTTTATTTTTCCTATTCTGGAAATTTTATCAGATGTTATTCTAACATCTTTTCTTTCATTTTATTACTCAAGAGGATCTTAAGAAATGAAATTATTTGCCTTGAAACTTTTTCTAGGTACTTGTTTTTTGTCGTTCGCTATCTTTATTTCCGAGCTTCCACATATTCGCTTATTCTTTGAGCAAACATTTGGATTCTCCTTTTCATTATGGGAAATTGGATGGTCAGTTTTAGCAATAGTTGTTACCTATTATTTCTTATCTTTTATCATTAACTTGATTCGAGCAAGAAAACTTAGATTTTCAACTAAACTATTACTAGCCATCAATCATAATACTGAAGGTTGGGAATTAGTACGCGTAAGAATTTCTCGTGATTATATTGAAATTCTTGACAAGGAAATATATGGCGATGTTATTAATAAACAAAGGTTCGAATGGATCTTAGTTAATTATAGCAAAGGCCTTATGTCTTATATCGGAAAAAATATTAGAGGAAATGTTGTTAAACATGTCCGAAAATATAATAAACCAGATGATCTAACCTTACAGGTAAAATCATTTAGTTCAGTTTTATCCGAATTATAAGATTCAACGTTTGTAGAGTAAATTTGCTTTTATAGAAATTTCTCTACTCTTTCTTTTACCACTACTAAAGAGGGATTTGTTATGAATATTATATTAGAGTTTATAGGAAGCATTTTCAGTTTCTTGGATATCTATTTAAGTATTGTTGTTATGGTAGTTATTGTAGTATTGTTGTTATGTTTCATTGCGCATCATTTCATAATTTTGTTACCTAAAGAAATAAAATTATCAGATGCCATAGCTCTTTCAAAGAATAATCCTGAAAGTAATTGGCAACTTGATCATTTGTTTCTAAAAGGAGAAAAGCAGTATTTTCTTCTTAATGTTGATAAATCTTATGAAGGTATTAACATAGTATTTGTTAATAGGGTCACAAAGGAAATTGCATTTTTATCTGACTCAAGGATCCGAAGGAAATATACAATTCATGATGAAAGATCTTTTGATAAAGATTACACATTTAGAATTGTATCCTGCAAAGATCCTTTGTTAGATTTTAATGTAACATTGTAATATTATATATGGGGGCATTTTTTAAAACAAAGGAACGTTTTAAGCCCCCCTTTTTTATGTTCTATTTTTATTTTAGATTTATTACTTATAAAGCAACCTAAATAATATGAAGCCAAATTAATTATATTATCAGAACATCTGCTTCAGATATAGAATTTAGATCATTAATTTTAACGATATTTCCATTACCAAAATCAATAGTTTGATTACTAAAATTAGCCAAAACATCTGCAAAACTATTAATACTAGCTAAATCAATCTGAATTGCATCTTCGCCTGATACAAAATCGAAAATTATATCGCTTCCACTTTCTTCTTTGAAAACAAATATATCATTACCTGTTCCGCCGTAAATACTATCATTCCCTTTATCGCCATAAATAGTATCATTTCCGCTCTCGCCGAAAACATTATCATTATCTTTTCCACCGCGGATATAATCATGACCTAAGCCTCCAAAGACTTGATCATCTGATCTATCACCAGCAACGAAATCATCACCACTACCGCCGAATACTGTATCAAGCTGCTTTCCACCTCTTACAGTATCATTTCCGAAATCACCATAGACAACATCATTATCCTTATTGCCATTTATAAAGTCATCACCGTCATTACCGTGTATAACGTCGTTACCATTGAATCCCTTCAATATGTTAGCAGCTTCATTTCCCGTAATTTCATCACTACTCTGTCCACCAATAACATTCTCTATTACTACGTTAGGACCAATCCAGAATGCAGCATCACCAATACGACTATTTTCACCTGAACTTCCGTCATTAAGATTTATTGTTACAGAAGATTGACTGGAAAAAGCATTTATTTCATCTATACCACCTGCGTCCCATAAAGTTGATACAGACTTACTATTAAAAGTATAAACATCATTTCCAGATTTATAATTATTATTTGCTCCATACATCCATTGTATTGTGGCCATATCTGCAAATTGGAGCGTGCTAGGACTACCTAAAGCAGTTGTAACTGGCCCAAGATCATCAGAAAATGGAACCATCAAAGTGAAATCCAATGTATTAAAGGATGCCGAAAGAGGAGTTCCCCACAGCCCATTCCCATCAGGGTGAGCCAAACCTAAACCATGACCAATCTCATGTATAATTGTCTCGTAACCAGCTTCATTTATAGCAAAATCTGCATCAGTAAAGAAATCTGACGAAAGATCTATACTAATATCCCCGATTGGAAATATAGAATTGAAATAAGTAATTCCTAGAGTATTGGAGTCTATAGAGGAAAGTCCGAAAGTAAAATCAACAGATGAAGCACTAGTTTCAATAAAAGTTATTTGACCAACATTACTAAATTCCTGCAAAGCATTTTTGATAGCATTATTATAGGCTACACTGCTACTATTTATTTTATATGTAAGAGTTATAGGAGAACCCCTATCACCTTCCCAGCTATCATCAAGTAGTGGTGTAATGAATTTCTCATTATCCTGATTAGAAAAAGGTCTGTCAGATCTTGGACTTAATGCCATAATATTACTTAACTATTTTTATGAATATTTATTAATGCTAACATATCATATACAACATGTAAATTTTTCTGTATTTTATCATAAAAATTATTGACATAGAATGTTATATGTTCAATTCTACTGATTCTTAAAAATAACATATTGGTCTACTTAAAATGAAAAAAGCTCTTATTATCTTAGCTGTAATCGCGGTTACAGTTTTTATCGGTTTCGGAATATTCAAAAATATAGCTGAAGGAAAAATTAAAAAAGAAGTTGAGGCTAATTTAAAGAAAGAAAAGAATCTAACATTTAAAGATGTACAAGTGTCCACTTCAGTTAGTAGTACAAGTGTTACGATTAATGATCCTACACTAAAATTTGATCTAAAAGAACAGTACGAGAACCTTAGAAAAATGCATGAAGTAAATTCAGGCATAAAAAATCCAATTGATGAAAATCTTCAATGGGAAATTTTCATGAAGGCAAAAGCTTTAATTATTGATGTTAAGAATGACCAATCATCTTCAACAATAAAAATTGTAGGACCAATTGAAACAGAAGAAACTGTTGATGGAAAAATAGACAAAAGAAAAACTACTTCTTCAACACCTATAGAATATTTCATATCACCAAACATATTTAATGATAGTCAGAAGCAGATAACTGCTGGAATGAGTACAGAGGAAGTTATTAAATATTACCTAAATCAAGGTATCGAATTCAAGTCAAAATCGGGTAAATTAGAAACTATAGATGCTAAATCTAACGAAGTAATCCTAACGTCTGATGCATCAAATACCCACCTACTTCTTAATAAAACAACTGGTAAATTTAACATAGCTTTATTTATCAAGAATTTAAAATTCACTGAATATGGTAATAACTTTTTAAAGAACCATCCATTCTTTAAGAATCTTGCTATATCACCAGACACTGTTAACTTTGATGATATGGGAAATGTAAATACAGATATTGATATTTCTGGCCTGTTCTCTGAACCAGGTAAAACTCTAGATATAAAAATGAAAAAAATGGATATATCTACTGATTTTAATACAATGAAATATAATGGTTCATTTAGTGGTACATTTGCAAATCCGAAAGTTCCAAACATTGATCTAAAGCTTAATGGTGAAACTACATATTCTGATAAATGGTATAATTCAACTCTAGAAAATGCTTCTCTTTATAAAGACTTAATAGGGGAACAAATAAAGATGAAATCATTTATTCAAGGAAAATCCAATAAGCAATCTGAAGAAATAGTAAAATTCACAAATGCTTTTTTGAGTAACTTCAATAAAATATTACCTCGCTTTCATGAACATGGGAAACATATTTTCAAAGTAGATTTCGGAGTTTCTTCTGAAGCTGGTGGCATGCCTAATGTTAGCCTAAAAGATTTTATAATCTCAGATGATAAATATTCTATATCTATTGCACAGCCAGAAGGGTCACAACAAAGCCTTATTCTTGATAAGAAAATAGATATTAAATTAAGTAACTATAGAGACTTAATTGATGATCTTACATCTTACGCACATAACTTTATAAGTGTACTGCAAAAAGCCAGCAATGAAGAAATACCTTCTCTTTCTAGCGACCTGAACAGTAAATTCAAGGAATTACTAACTAACATAGCTAATGAGCCTAATTCCAATAATTCTGACATTATTATTTCTATTGATGGCAATTCAGGACAAATCGGTAGCAAAAATATTGGTGAAGCAAACTCCCTATTCAATAATATATTTGCTGAAGAAATTAGACTTGCAAATGAATTGAAAAGAAAGAAAAGAGATGCAATGAACAAGTCAATGCAAATTAAATAATATAAATTAATTTCAGAAATGTAATATTTACATAACATTTCTTGTTTATCTACCTTAAAACTATTGCACATTATACAATAACGTATATGCTGCCTGCTCTTTAGGTAAAAATTTAAAATTAAAGAAAACTAAAACAATAAAATTAGGAGCCAAAAATGGTCAAATCTAGCAATCTGGGATTCCCACGTATCGGAGCTATGCGTGAATTGAAAAAAGCAGTGGAGAGTTTCTGGAAGGGTAATTTATCAGAAACAGAATTATTATCTACAGCAAAAGGCCTTAGAAAAACACACTGGCAATTGCAACAAGATGCAGGTGTTGAAATAATCCCATCAAACGACTTTTCATTCTATGATCAAGTTCTTGATACTATCGCTCATGTGGGTGCTATTCCTGATCGTTATAATTTTGATGGTGGTCAAATTGATCTTACTACATATTTTGCTATGGCTCGTGGTCTACAAAAAGATGGTGAAGATGTTACTGCAATGGAAATGTCTAAATGGTTTGATACAAACTATCATTATATCGTTCCAGAATTTTCTGCTAATCAAGACTTCATCCTTTCGTCAAACAAAATTGTTGATGAATATCTAGAAGCTAAAGAGTTAGGAATTGAAACAAGACCAGTTCTATTAGGACCTGTATCATTGTTAAAAGTTGGAAAAGCTAAAGATGGTGATTTTGATCCAATAAGTCTTCTTCCAAGACTTTTACCTGTATACAAAAAGATTCTTGCTAAATTAGAAGAAGCTGGAGTTCAATGTTTACAAATTGATGAGCCTTGCCTAGTTCTTGACCTTGATGCAGCAACTCTTGAAGCATACAAAACTGCTTATGATGAATTAAGCAAAGCATCAAATATAAAAATCTTATTAGCGACATATTTTGGTGATCTAAAAGAAAATGCAGATGTAGCATTTGGACTTCCTGTTGATGGCTTCCATATTGATCTTGTTCGTGCGCCTGCTCAACTGGATTCTGCACTAAGTAAAATATCTGATGATGCACTTCTTTCATTAGGTGTTATTGATGGCAGAAATGTGTGGAGAGCTAATCTTGAAGAATCACTTTCTGTAGTTAATAAAGCTGTTGAAAAACTTGGTTCTGAAAGAGTATTAGTTGCAGCATCATGTTCTCTACTTCATACACCTGTTGATCTGGATAGTGAAACAGCTTTAGATGCAGAAGTTAAAACATGGTTAGCGTTTGGTAAGCAAAAATTATATGAGATTTCTCAAATTTCTGATGCGGCTAACGGCAATAAAGATGAAGCTGTATTTGCTGATAATAGCAAAGCTGCTGAAGCAAGAAAGACATCTTCACGTATCCACAATGAAGCAGTTAAAGCAAGAGTTGCTGGTATAACTGAAGATATGAAATCAAGAAATAGTGATTATAAATCTCGTGCGGATAAGCAACGTCCTATTCTTAACCTTCCTTTACTTCCAACTACTACAATTGGTTCATTCCCTCAAACAACTGAAGTTCGTCAGGCACGTGCTAAGTTTAAGAAAGGTGAATTATCAAGAGAAGCATATGATAAATTCCTTGAGGAAGAAACAGTTAGAACAATCAAAATCCAGGAAGATCTTGGTCTAGACGTGCTAGTTCATGGTGAATATGAGCGTAATGACATGGTAGAATATTTTGGTGAGAAACTTAGCGGTTTTGTATTCAGTAAATTTGGTTGGGTACAAAGTTATGGTTCTCGTTGTGTAAAACCACCTATCATTTTTGGTGATGTTTCTAGAGATGAGCCAATGACTGTACGTTGGGCAGAATTCTCTCAAGCTAATACAACAAAACTTATGAAAGGTATGTTAACTGGCCCTGTTACTATTCTACAATGGTCATTTGTACGTAATGACCAACCTGAATCAACTACATGTGAACAAATTGGTCTTGCAATTCGTGATGAAGTTGTTGATCTTGAAAAAGCTGGTATTAAAGTTATTCAAATTGATGAGGCTGCTCTTCGTGAAGGCCTACCTCTTCGTAGGTCAGAATGGCAAAACTATCTTGATTGGGCTGTTGGTTCATTCAGAGTTTCTGCTTCTGGCGTTCAAGATGAAACACAAATCCATACTCATATGTGTTATTCTGAATTTAATGATATTATAGCTGCTGTTGCTGATATGGACGCTGATGTTATTTCGGTTGAGACTTCTCGTTCACAAATGGAATTACTTGATGCATTTGTTGACTTCAAATATCCTAATGAAATCGGACCGGGTGTATATGATATTCATAGTCCTAGAGTTCCAAATCAAGGCGAAATGGAAGACTTATTATACAAAGCTCTTAAAGTTCTTTCTCCTGAGCAAGTTTGGGTTAACCCAGATTGTGGTCTAAAAACACGAGGATGGGCTGAAGTTAACGATTCTCTTAAGAAAATGGTTGATGCAGCGATTAAAATCCGTGCAGAAATTGAGAATGGAACTTTGAAACAATCTGCTTAAATATTAGGCTATTTGTTATAATAGATTCAAAAAGGAGAGGTCAATGATCTCTCCTTTTTTATTTATAACACCCATATTAATATCAGTACTTTTGGAATTTTTATACAATATCCCAAAAAAACACTTGCAACTATTATGGCTATATATTATTAACCCTGATAGAAAGTGTTTTTAATATATAATCTGCTGTTTTCTAGTAAATATATTATATTTTTAACCATATTATTCCGCGATAGCTCAGTTGGTAGAGCAGGAGACTGTTAATCTCTTTGTCGCAGGTTCGAGTCCTGCTCGCGGAGCCACTTTCCCTCCCAACACAATCCCATAAAATCCAATTTTCCTGATTTACCGTAGTTTTTATGCTAACGCTTGGCTTATGCCGCCTTAGAACGCCCCCTTTAATCCACTACATTAGGGGGTATCTATGGGAGAGTATTAACTAGGGAGTGCCTCAATAATACAGAGCGTGGTTTCAATGAAATATATAAGCAGCTTCCTGAAAGAATATCATCATAATATTTTGCAGGAATTTAATTAGTTATCTAAGAACTGCTAAACTTTTCTATATCTAGAATAATGATTTTTGTATATATCGCCATATATGTTATGATACTAATACAAACATAAAGGTTAATAATTAAATACAAAGTGAGGCAAAAGTTAATCTATGGATCCACTTTCACAAGGTTTACTGGGAGCAGGACTAGCTAAATCTTTTTCCAAAAGAAAGAACTTAAAAGCTGCAGCTATCTGTGGTGCAATAGGAGGAATGGCACCAGATCTAGATATTTTTATAAGATCGGCTGGAGACCCCTTGCTTTCACTAGAATATCATAGGCATTTTACACACTCTCTTCTGTTTATACCATTCGGAGGATTGATAGTAGCCTCTTTTTTGTGGCTTGTTTTTTATAGAAAGAAATCAAGCTTTGTTATAATTTATGCTTTTTCTACATTGGGATTCGCAACACATGGCCTCCTTGATGCATGTACCAGTTATGGCACAAGGCTATACTGGCCACTATCTAATGAAAGGGTATCATGGAATATTGTCTCCATTATTGACCCTATTTTTACAATAACCTTGCTTGTATTTCTTATATTAAGCCTATCAAGAAAATCTGTCATTCTAATGAGAGTCGGTCTTATCTTATCTCTTTCATATCTTGCTCTGGGTTATATTAAGCATGAGCAAGTTAAGTCATTCATATATGAAACAGCTAAAAGCCGTAAACATAAAATTGAGCGTATACTACTTAATCCTACAATAGGTAATAATATATTATGGCGGAGTGTTTACCAATCAGATGGCTATTACTACATAGATGCAGTCCACTTATCATTATTTGGAAACCCTATAATACGTGAGGGTAAAAAAGCAAAAGTTATAGATAAGGAGTCTATATTTCCAAATCTTAAAACAGATTCTGTACAACGTGAGGACATAAGAAGATTCTCATATTTTTCTCAAGATTATATATATTTACACCCCGACCAAGATAACATTATTGCTGATATTCGCTATGGTACTTTACCATATGATGATCAATCCTTATGGGGTATTATTATCGACGAGAACACGCCTAACAATCATATAAAATTTAGGCATTTCAGGAGAGCGAAGGACAAGAACTATGATGAATTCTGGCTTATGTTAGATGGTGTTTTCCAGAAGAACAAAGAAGAAGAATAGAAGCCATATAAACTATATGGCTTCATCATGACTCTATTAAGCCTAATTAAACAGTTAATTCAGAGCATTTTACAAAAGTTTTGTCTAGACATGTTCTATTGAATTATATGCCTTACTAAAAAATTAAAGATAGCCTATTAGTTTCTACTCAACATATCTATGAGTAAATTGTATGCACTCTCATCTGCATTTCGTAAGATGTTTGAAATTGAGCTATATCTTTACTACGAAGCAATAGCAAATCATACTTACATAATAATTTGAAAAGCTTTGTAAATTCATCAAATAAACTCTCTTCCGATGGGGGGTTATTTCCTTGAATCCTTATAGATTTTCGTACTGATTTAATAATCTCTTTAGTTGATTTATTTCCATCAATATATTTAAAAAATTCTTGGTTAATTAAAGTGCAATTGATATCAAATTTAATACCATTAAATTCAATGTTTATTTTCTCAGATTTACTTGATTTAATCTTATTATATATTTCCTTATTATAGTCTGGAGAAGATGTCATTGAAAAGCATGGTACATAATCTGAGTTTTTTATATCAGACACTTCTTTCTTAATTTTAGATATATAAAAACTATGCTTAATAATATTTCCACACAGAAGTTCTGCTATTATCTGCTGCTCTTTAAGGCTCATTTTTTGTACCTTATCATATAGAGAGCTATCATTGATGTATGGCAATGGGTCATAAGCATATTCACCTGGACCAACTAAATTCGGAATAGATAGCATCGATAAGTCACAAGATTCTATATAATCATAAACTTCTGATACAGTATATGCCCTATCTTGTGAATGAAGAAAGAGATCATAGATCCCTGAATCACCAAATGTCTGTATTTCATGCAATATTTGTGGCGATTGGTGTAACCAATTTGAATTTGGAAGATTACCTAATATTTTCTTACAGTTTACAACTTTCTGATCAATCTCATCCTCACCAATATTAACCATCTTCATTAAGTCCTGCATTTGATATACAGCACTTCTGCCATATTTACCATATAGCATTATATGCATTGCACCATTTTCTTTCAAAACCGACTTCAGAGCTAACAAGCCTTTTTCTGGACTTTCAAGATGATGAAGAACACCTGAGCAATTGATATAGTCGAACTCACCAATATCGATATCAGCTATTGATAATATTGAGTCATGTATCCATGTTATATTATTTAACCCCCTAACCTCAGAACGCTTCTTGGCTATATCTATAGATGCCTTACATATATCTAAATGCACAACCTCACTATCAGTTCCATATAATTGTTCAGCCAGAAAAATTGTTGAATCACCTGTTCCACCTCCCGCAACTAGAATTCTTGAATTAACTCTGAGATCTTTCCTTCCTTCAAAACAATAAAAGTTAATTCGATCAATTTTATCAGACCACATACATCTTAGCTGCCTCTTTTCACTCTCTGGATCTCTCGGAGGATAAGGAAGTGATTCATATTGATTGCGAACTTCTTCTAGGTAGTTAGTCATCTATATACTCCATATATTAAAAGACAAAAGCTTTAATAATCATTATAATCTTAAGAATATAATAATAATTATTATTCCTATATAACTATATAACCTAAAATAAAATTTTCTAGAACTTAGTGATAATACTACAATGGTTTCAAATAATCCTGTTTTAATTTCTAATATACATAAATAACTACCCATTAGGCAGTTATTTATGTAAAGTATTACTAGCTAAAGTTGCAAATATATCTATTAAGTGTTACAAGTTAGAGTTGCCAGTATATATGTTAAAAAATTATCTAGGAATGAGTAATAAATAATGTCTGATAAACCAAAAATACTAGTTGTAGATGATATTCCAGCAAATATTGTTGCAATAAAAACTGTCTTAAGAAACATTGATGCAGAAATTGTTGAAGCTAATAGTGGTCAGGAAGCTATAGATCTTTCAAAGAAATATCGTTTTGCATTAGTTCTATTAGATGTACAAATGCCAAATATGAACGGCTATGAAGTAGCGAAACATATGCGTGATTGTCAACATAGTAAACTTGATCCAATTATTTTTGTTACAGCTAATTCTAGAGATGAGATTAATATTAAACAGGGTTATGAAGCAGGTGCAGTAGACTATATAATGAAGCCTATAGATACCATGGCTCTTAAAAATAAAGTTCGCATATTTCTTGACTTATATAATAAGCAAGTAGAGCTTAGAGATGCAACAAAGAAAGCTGAAGAAGCTAATAAAACAAAATCAGAATTTCTTGCTAATATGAGTCATGAAATAAGAACACCATTAAATGGTATAATTGGAATGTCTGAGCTTATGATGTCATCGGATCTTTCGCCCGATCAATTTAATAAAATGAATAATATTTTATATTCTGGAGAAACCCTACTGCAACTAATCAATGATATATTGGACCTGTCAAAGATAGAGGCTGACAAGATTATAATAGAGAAAAAAGAGTTTGATCTACTTTCTTTAGTTGAAGACATATCAGATATCCTCGCAATTAAAGCTCATGAGAAAGGAATTGAATTTATAATTAATTACCATATTGATATGCCGAAAAAGGTAATCGGTGATTCTACAAGAATAAAGCAAATAATATATAATCTTATTGGAAATGCTATTAAGTTTACTGAGAAAGGATATATATCTATAGATATATATCCTAGTAAGCCTTGTGAGAGAAATAATACAGAGATTCCTATAATAATCTCAATTAAAGATACGGGCATAGGGATATCTGAGGATCAGCGAAAAAATATATTCGATGATTTCACTCAAGCAGATGCTTCTATTACACGTAAATTTGGTGGAACTGGGCTTGGCTTATCAATATGCAAAAGACTATCTGAACTAATGGGAGGTGGGATTAGTATTGAAAGCAATCCTGGTATGGGTAGTAATTTTATAGTTAATATAGTTGCGGAAAGTAATGATATTGCTGAAACAGAATTTATAAGTGAATTAGAAGGCTTGAAAGTTCTGGTAATAGACGATAGTAAAGCCATTAGGGATTATATGTCTTACGCGCTTAAATCTTTTGACTGTGATGTATCAACAGTAGAATCTGCAAAAGATGCTATATCCAAGATGGGGAATGCAGTTATAAAAAACAAACCATTTGATGTGGCTCTAGTAGATTTTATGATGCCAGATATTGATGGAATTAACTTCGCTAATATGATTAGAGAAACAAATGCTAAAGATACATTGTTAATTCTTATGACAGCATATCCAAGAAAAGGACTTGAAAATGACTTAAAAAATGCAGGTTTTTCTGGATATCTTACGAAGCCTATACGTATAAAATTACTTAAGAAAATGCTGAACATAATATGGAAAAATAATAAGAATGATGTAAGCAATAACTTGATAACTCAAGAAATTCTTAAAACAGAAGAATTTTTCAATGTAAAACAAATTACTCATCGGTCATTTACTAATTCGAAAATATTGCTTGTTGAAGATAATATTGTAAATAGAGATATTGCAAAACAAATGTTAGAAAATTCTGGATGTAATGTTGTTACTGCAAGTAATGGAGAAGAAGCGGTAGAAATTGCAGAAAAAGAAAAATTCCAACTTATATTTATGGATTGCCAAATGCCAGTCATGGATGGCTATGAAGCCGCAACAAAAATTAGATCATTAGTGGCAGAAAGAATAATACACCCCACTCCTATAATTGCTTTAACTGCCAATGCCATGCGTGAAGATAGACAAAAATGTTTAGATGCTGGGATGAATGACTATATTACCAAGCCTATAAGGCAGGAAGGAATTAAAAATATGCTATCTAAGTGGATATAGATAAATAGATAAGAAAAATTCCAAGTAGATATCTATCTATTATTTAGAATTATATATTTCAAATATAAAGTTACCATATACACAAAATACTACCATGGGTATAAGAATGTATAGTATTTCTACTGTTTTTGTAATAATTATTAGTTTAAGAATTTATGTTCCTACACATTCATTTAGTTGTATATATGCATCTGCATCAGATTCTTTATACTGTCAAATATAAAATAATTTAATTAATTATTTCTCCACCATACGGTAGTGAGTTATAAAAAATAGGGCATTTAGTAGGAGTTTTTCAATAACTTCCTGATGTTTTTGGGGTTCTAAATAGAATATTTTTTGTAATGATTGCCACAGTCATATTAGCATAACTACCTGCTCGTAAAATTTCTTAATTAATACTGAAAGGATATAATTAAATGAAAATAAAAAAACAATTACTTATTGGGTCTCTAGGTGTTTTGTTCGTATTAATATCTGTATCAGTTGTTTCTATAGTATCGTTTGATAAACAGAGGCCAATTCTTTCTACATTTGAAGAAGAGCTTGAAAAATTAATTTATAATGATGTAAGAATTCTTATTCTATCGAAAGATTTGAGAACATATGTTATTCAAGTACAACAATGGCTCACAGACATTTCAGCTACACGTGGTTTAGATGGTTTAAATGATGGTTTTGATGAAGCACAGAATAATGCAGACAAGTTCTTGGCCTCATTGAAGGAAGCCAAAAAAATTGCTTCGGAAGCAGAATATAGTGAAATAAGTAAAATTCTAGATAATATGGAAACTGCCTTCCCTCCATATTATGAAACCGGTAAGATAATGGCACAATCATATATTGATAATGGCCCTGAAGGTGGAAATAAGATAATGGCAGAGTTTGACGCAGTAGCGGCTACTATTTCTGAACAATCCGAATCTCTTGTTTCTGTTGTGGGAGAGAGAAAACGTGAAGTTGTTGACCATTTAATACAAAGCAGTAAGGATATTGAGAATTACAATAAAGAAAGTGAAACCATTACTATAATAATTAGCATACTAGGCGTTATTATTTCGATTACAGTTTTTACTTATTTAATAAAATTAATATCCAGACGTTTTGATAAATTAGCGCTAGATATTAATGATATTGAGCAAGGCAATCTTGAAGGAGAAATGAATTCTTGCGTTGATGGAAATGATGAGTTCAGCAATACTGCAAGATCACTTGAAGAAGTGAAAATTTCACTAAGAAGAGGAAAAAGAGTTGAAGCAGAACAAAAAGAAGAACAAGAAATTAAGCTAGCGAGAGCAGGTAAAGTTTCTTCTTTAATAAAAGGTTTTGAAGATATTGTCTCAACTATTATTCAAACAGTTGCATCTGCTTCTAATGAGTTAACTAATACAGCAGAGCATATGTCTGACACATTGAATAAATCCAATGAAAAAGTTGGTAGTGCAAGCGTAGGGGCACAACAAACAACAGATAATGTAGAATCTATAGCAACTGCCTCCGAAGAGATGTCCACAACAGTAGAAGAGATTTCTTCTCAAGTACATATTTCAAATGATCTAGTAGCTCAATCAGTTCATAAGGTTGAAGATGCTGACTCTCATGCTCAGGCCTTAGCTTTATCATCGCAGAAAGTAACTGAAGTTGTTCAGTTGATATCTGAAATAGCAAGTCAAATTAATCTTCTTGCCCTTAATGCAACAATTGAGTCTGCTCGTGCTGGTGAAGCTGGTAAAGGCTTTGCTGTTGTTGCTGGTGAAGTTAAGAATCTGGCTGGTCAAACAGATAAATCTGTTCAGGAAATTGAAAAAGTAATCGGAGAAATGAACTCAGCTTCAGATGATATCATTACATCACTAGCTGATATTAAAAGCTCTGTGAACGATATCGCAGAAACATCTAATAGCGTTGCCTCTGCCGTAGAAGAGCAATCAGTTACTACTAGTGAGATCACAACTAATATGAGATCAGCTGTGCATGGCGCTAAGACAATATCAGATAATTTGGTAGAAATTGATAGAACATCAGTTGATACAAAAACTGCTGCTGAACAAGTATTTCTTGCAGCGAAAGAGTTATCTAGTCAGTCTGAAACCCTTGATAAAGAAATACGTGGCTTCTTAACGGATATACAAGAAGCATGATAATATAAGATTATTATTTTACCTGTTTCTCGGTAATTATTTAAAGTATATTAGAATGATTGATTGGTAGGTCAGATCTATCAATTGCCCGTTCTAATGGTCGCCTTTACCCATTGATATTTTATTAATTCCATACGTATTATACTAAGATAATGTGGTTTACCTTTAGTGAATAGCTTCTTATTTATATTTAAATATTAATATGTCAGTTCTAACCGAAGATACTTGTATATTTCAATCTAGATACTCATTGCTTAATAAATTTTACCATTAAATTCTTAATACCACTATTGACATTTACAATAATATATACAATACTGTGAACATGGCTCATTGGATGGATCCAGATTGTAAGTTGCTGCCTTGAGGTTTATTTATTAACTATCCAGAAATATAAATTGTATTGTAATGACTATAATTAACGAGGAATATAGAATGAGAAAAAAAGTATCAACCATGTTAATATCTATATTAGCTATTTTAACAATTTCCAGTACCTCATATGCTTCCCCCAAGCATATTAATACAAAAGTCAAGGGTAGCTTGGAATCAACTCATGACATAGGCTGTGTGGATATAAAAAACCTTAGCAATAAATATACACCAGCAGACCTTTATAAAGCAGTTCCTACTTGCATTAAAGAAGGTAAACTTGATTTTGGAGGTCAAATATTTGCATTAGCTAGTGCTTACGGAAGGTTTGATTCAGAAAGAGTTGCTGATAAAACTGCACATCAAGGTACTAAAGTTTTAATAATGAGATATTTGTCATTAAATAAAGACATAAGTAAAGAAGAGAAAAAGGAATTCTCAAATATTATTCAGAAGGGTTTAAAAGAAGGTTCAAATAAGCATATAAAATTATGTGCTGATTTAGTCAAGATAGGATCGCCAGACTATTATCCAGATTATATGATCCTTCATGGAATGAATGCAATATTGGGAAAGAATACAAACAGTAATTTAGTTCCTGGATTCAATGCAGAAAAAGCTTGGAAAAAAACATTAAAGGAATACATACATTGCTCAAATTTGAAATAAATTTCTATATACAGCATTTTTTTGATCATTGATATTAACAATATTGTTGGAAATATCACTTAGCACATAAACAGTTTATGTATGTGATTTTACATCCTCAACAGTTGTTTGCACAGTTTTCTTTATTGAATAAACTTGATCGCCAATTTCAGAAGTTGCTTTAGAAGTTTGTTCTGCAAGACTCTTTACCTCAGAAGCAATATAGCAAAGCCTTTACCTGCATGTCTACTACTCTTGCCACTTCAATTGTTGCATTATACGAATAAATCCGATAAGTACATAAACCAACTAGTTCATATACTTACTTTCCAAGAAATCTATCACTACTTTATATTCAATTTTCATTTTATCAAATAAAACTAATTTTTCTTCGGCTGTTACATCGCCTTTTTCTGTATTAAAACATATCTCTGATAACCCAACAGCTCCAATACCCTCACATATACCTCGAAGAGCATGCAAGCTTGCTTTTAATGTCTCTTCATCGGAATCAGGACCAATAGAATCCATACATTCTTGTGCTGAAGATATGAAGATTTCCGCTAAAGTTTTCTGAAGATCACTATCGCCCCCTGTAATTTCATTAAAATACTCTATTTTAATTGGGAATGATTCTTCGTCACTATACATTTTAACTGCCCTTATCTCTATTTTCTTTAAAGATAATGTAATTTTTTATAATATCAAATACTTTCTGCTTGTTAAATGGCTTACAAATAAAACCTTTGGCTCCTTCTATACCAGCCTGTTTCACATCTGCAACCGCCTTACTCGCAGTTAACATAACAACAAAAGCCTGAGGATCTAAACGTATAATTTGTTGTATCACCTGATGACCAGTTAAATCTGGCATTTCAATATCAAGAAAAACAATATCCGGTGCTTCCGCAATATATGTGACAAGAGCTGCTTTACCACATGAAGCTGTGTAAACTGCATGATCTTTTATCAATACACCCTTTAATAATTCACGAGTGAACTCTTGATCATCCACAATGAGTATTTTTAATGATTTTCTAATACTTCTTCCCTTTAGGGCTATCTCGAAAATCTGTTTATCTCTGTCGTACTGTGTCATGTTTACAAAATTTATTACATTTAATTAATTACGCACAACCTATAGTAAAATATCATTACCCACAACATGTATTTAGTCTATACTCTAACGATAGTAATTACACTGTATCATAAAAATCAATAATTTTGGTTATTAATAATAATGGTTAAACGAAGTAAATTAAAAAGACATGTAATAAAGTTACCAGCCTTACTGATAGTATTTATTGGGGTAATAACTTCACTTATAGTTTCCTATTTTTTTAATGAAGCCAAAAATAATAGTACAACAGAGGCCTTCAATAAAGAAGCAACAAATAAAATTATACTTTTTACCGAGAAATTTTTACAAGATATTAAAATTTTAAACTCAGTTGAATCATTTTATAATGCATCAAATAATGTAGATGCGGAAGAATTCAAAATTTATACTGCATCGTTATTCCCAGAAAATGCAGCAATAAAAAATTTGTTATGGCTTCCACTTGTAAATGATAAAGACCGTATATCGTTCGAAAAAGAATTATCTTCAGGTAATTTTATTATTAGTGAACTTAAAGAAGACAATACAAAAGCTAAATCTGATATTCATGAAACATATTACCCCGTAACTTTTTCTGAACCAAGTACAAGAAGCTATAAACATGTAGGGTTAAATTACTATTCAGTACCAGAATATAAAACTGCTATGGAGAAAGCAAAAAGCACAAGAAATATATCTATATCCACATATAATGTAACAAATGACGAAGCAGTAATAACTGCTTTTAAGGCTGTTTTTAAAACATCTGATAGTAAAGAAAGGCTATTAGGATATCTAGTAACGTTAATAGATATAAATGGTATATTAGAAGACATTATATCAAATAACAACTCAAGACATACTAATTTGATAATAGAGGAGATGATTAGTCCTAATGAGTTTAGAACTATATACCAGAATCATAACCATAGTTCAGATGAAATAGATCATAACCTCAGCATTTCGAAGATTGTAAATATAAACGACAAAGAGCTTAGAGTTAACTATTTTTCCATAGGAGATAAATACTTTATAGGAATACATAAGGAATCATTGATAATACTGATTCTAGGTATATCACTAACTATTTTACCACTATATTATTACACTTTAATAGATAGTAAAAACCTTCAGTTACAAAATGAATCTTCGTCAATCTTACTCTTAAATAAAATCACAATTTCTGCCAATGAAGCTAAGGATGATAATGAAACAATTCAATCTTGTATGAAGAACATTTGTGAATATGTGGGGTGGCCTCTAGCACATGCATATACATTCCATGAAGAAAAAAAATTACTCATATCATCAAAAATATGGTTCATAGGCAAAGAAAATACTTTTAATAAATTTATTGATAAGACTGAAAAAACTGAATTTAAAATTAATGAAGGTCTGCCAGGAACTGTACAAAAAGAATCATGCCCAATATGGATTGATGACTTGCAAGACAGTCAAAACTTCCCACGCAAATCTTTAGCCAAAGAATGCGGTATAATTTCAGCTTTTGCCTTTCCTGTTATGGTAGGAAACAAAGTTCGTGCAGTTCTAGAGTTTTATAGCTTGGATTTTAAAAAGGAAGATAAAAAGATTCTAGAACTAATGTCAAATGTTGGCACACAGATAGGACGTGTAATTGAGAGATCAGATTCTAAAAAAGAATTTACTATTGCAAATGAAGAGCTCCTTAGAGAGAGTAGAAACATTACTTTATTACAAGAAATAGCTGTAACTGCTAATGAGACCACTGATGAACATGAGGCTATAAATAATTGTATAAAACTAATTTGCCAATATACTAACTGGTCAATGGGTCATGTATATTTATACCATATCGCATCCAATACAACATATCCAGATTCCATATGGTACTTTAAAGATTCAGAAGAATCTTTAATAGAAGAAAATATAAAAGTTCCTAAAGACTTTCTTATCGCAGCAAAATTACTCAGCAATGTCCTCATAGAAGGTAAGCCAGTATGGGTATTAGATAATATAAATGAATTTAATATACCTGATTATAATGTACAAACCGCCTTTGCATTTCCCATTAAAGTAAAAGGTGAAGTAGTTTCAGTGATGGAATTTTTCTCATATACAAACATTGATGTTGATACCGATAGAATGTCTGAAATAGTAGAAAGTATAGGTACTCAAATTGGACGTGTTATAGAAAGAAGTAAATCTGAAAAAGAACTTTTGAAACTAACTGAAGAAGCCATAGCCGCATCACAAGCCAAGGGAGATTTCCTTGCAAATATGAGTCATGAAATAAGAACTCCAATGAATGGCATTCTAGGAATGTCTGGGCTTATTTTAGATACAGATTTAACTAGTGAACAACAACATTGGGCAAGAATCATTAAGAATTCTGGAGAATCATTGTTAGACATAATAAATGATATATTAGACTTTTCCAAGATAGAAGCAGGCATGTTAGAACTTGAACCCATATCATTCAGCCTTCATGAAGAAATTGACTGCGTAATGGACATTCTTAGTATTGCAGCAGATAAAACGAATGTTGAATTACTAACAAAATTTGCGCCTAACTTAAATGATATATTAATAGGTGATTCTGGAAGAATAAGACAAATTCTCCTTAACCTAATCGGGAACGCTATAAAATTTACAGATGAGGGTTATGTTCTTCTGGAAATAGACTCAGAAAAAATTGACGATAATACTACTCGCCTACTCTTTGATATCAAAGATACAGGAATAGGAATTCCAGATGATAAAATTGATTATATATTTAATAAATTCTCTCAAGCAGAAGAATCCACAACCCGCAAATTTGGAGGAACTGGATTAGGTCTGGCTATATGCAGCAAACTTGTTTCAATGATGGGTGGAAACATAGGAGCAAAAAGCAGCTTAGGTCGAGGTTCGCACTTCTATTTCAACCTTGTTCTAAGCAAAGACAAAAATAATAGTCTTGCAGAAAAAACCAACATTTCGATTACCAGCTTGAAAGATGTAAAAATTATGGTTGTCGATGATATGCTTATAAATCAGGAAATTTTAGAATCCTATCTTAATAAATGGGGAGTAAAATGTGATTGCTTCTCTACAGGGGAGGATGCCTTAAAAGCAATATATAAAGCATCTGAAGAAAACGACCCTTATCAAATTATTTTAATGGACAACATACTACATGATACAACTGGCATTAAGATAGTAAAAACCATACAAGATGAAAATAAAATTGGAGATATGATTTTTATAATGACGACCTCCTCTTCTCTTCAGAAAGAGGAATACTCTAGTGATTATTTATTTAGGTCTGGCTTCTCAGGTATACTTACAAAACCCTGCAACCCGAATTATCTAAATGATATGATTGTATATCTACTAGATATGAAGAAAAAAGGTAAAGATACCAAAAAACTAATTACGAAACAGGCGCTAACAGAATTTTACAGAAGTCAAAATAAGACTCAAGATAGCAATCAAGAATTTAAAGGTGTTAGAGTCTTAGTTGTTGATGATATGCATGTAAATCTACTTCTTATTACCAGTCTTCTTAACAAAGTGGGATGTAGAGTGGACTCCGCATCCGATGGTAAAGAAGCTGTAGAAATGCTAAAAGAGTTTGATTATCATATTGTATTTATGGATTGTCAAATGCCAATAATGGATGGATTTGAAGCTACAGAGTTAACAAGAAAGATGGAAGCTGACACTGATGATCATACCATAATAATTGCAGTAACTGCAGGAGCAATGCAGCAAGATAAAGACAAATGTTTTGAGTCCGGTATGGATGATTACATTACCAAACCTATTAAGCCAAATAATATTATAGATATATTAAACAAATGGATTAAAAACAATGAAGAAGGTAAAAATTCATTAGAAGAACCACAGACAGATGCTGATTCAAATTTTAATATTTAGATTTATTTAAGTGACAACTATTATAACTTTTATGCAGTTATTATAAAAACAATAAGTCAGTAAGTGACACAACATATATTACAAGATGAACAATATCTAAAAATGAATATGCTGAAAATAATACATCACAAAAAATTAGTAGAAATAAAAAAGAGTAGCAAGTGGAAATATACTCCACCATACTACTCTTTCAATTTACTTACTATCAGACTTAGATAATAACAATATCGCTTTCGGATATACTAGTAATACCAGCAAGTACTATTGAGTTACCTCCTGTTAGATCAAGTATACCACCAGAAAAGGCAGATACAGCTTCAGCAGCAGTCGAATATATATCAGAAGATATATGTATTTTATCTTCGCCAATATCGAAATCTTGAACTACATCAACACCAAGACCTACTTTCTGGAAGATAAACACATCAAGACCATTACCGCCATTTAGTATATCGCTTCCTAAATCACCGAAAATCTGATCATCTCCATCTCCACCAGAAAGACTATCCGATCCTTTACCGCCGCGAATTATATCACTTCCTAAATCACCAAAAACAGTATCATTGTCGAAATCACCAGCGACAAAATCATCGTTCTTACCACCATGAACAGTATCGTTACCTTTACCACCACGGACAGTATCACCATCATTATTGCCGTTCACATAGTCATTTCCACTATTACCTTGCACGAAGTCACTTCCTTTACCGCCACGAATTTCATCATCGCCGCTACCACCTCGCACATCATCAGACCCTTTATTACCCTGCAGAGTATCATTTCCTCCACCACCAGTAACAACATCATTACCATCGCCAGCAGAATATTTTTCATCAGATTCATCATCACCAGAGAATCTATCATCACCTGCTCCACCTGATAATGATTTCTCCACAGGAGTATTATCCTCTTCATCAGCTGAATCATCATCCTCATTGTCAATAGAATCGTCATCTACTTCATCAACAGAATCATCATCATCATCTTCAACAACAGGACCACCAGCAGTTTTTGTCGATAATGCTAATATCTCACCTACCGAAAGCTGACTATCATAAACAGCAAAATCAGTAATAGTACCTTCAAATTCTTTGTTGGCTTTATCACCTTTATTACCACGATTCATACCGCTTGCACCTAGATGAAGAATCTCATTATTATCGAGCATAGTTTGAGTAAAACCTGCATCTTCAAGAACTAAATTACCATCCAGAAATACTTTTAGCCCTTCAGAACCAAATGATACGGCAAGATGATATTCTGTATTCACCTGTATAGCCTGATCCTTTAGATATAAATATTTAGATACATCATCAGATTGGAATCTTACTTTTAATATTCCATCATATATATATGCAGTAAGATGTCCTCCCATTTCGTATCCTGTAGCATCCTTAGAAAAGATAGCATGTGCTTCCGAAGTATCAGTAGCCTTAAAGTGCATAGCATATGTACCTTCTGCCAATCTCAAAGAAGCATCTCGGCCAAGATCATAATAATCACCTTTCTCACCAGTAAAATACTGCTCACCCACAATTCCAGTAACAGGGGCTTTACCATTAACGACACCAAAGTTAGATGGTGTATCGCTAGCAGGCGCACCACTTATACCTCTATCTGTACCATAATCAAGAGGGGTAATAGCCTCATCTTTTTGCTCAACACTCTTAACAATACCATAGTTTGTTCCAGCAGTTGTGAAATCATTTTCACGTAATAAATCGCCGTAAACAGTAATACTACCTAGTAAGTCATCATTATGCGCACCGCCATTATTACCCTGATCAGAATATAGACTTATTTTTGATAAATCCGCTATTCCATCGCCATTATTATCATGATGAGTAACATCTAAAACCGTTGTTGTATGCCCTTCTATGATGATCTTATCACCTTCAGAACGGTTGAAATCTGTTATAACATCATCACCTAATGACTCAACCCAGTGATCATGTATTTTATCATTTTCACCAGCAACTCCTTTCCATTTTATCGTACCATCACTTTGAGTATGTTTTTCGATGTAACGTTCTTTGGCATTAATAAGAGTTTGGAAATAGAATATATCTGCACCAGATCCACCTGTAAGAATATCATCTCCATAGACCTTCTCTGGATAAAGTTTGCCAGTTGCAGGATCAAGTTCATTATATGGATCTTCTTCATCACGCAAACGATCTAATGTTACATCTGGTTCACGACCATCTGCTCTGGAAATAAGCATATCATTTCCATTTCCTCCAAACAGAATATCCTCTCCATGACCACCATCAATTAGATCATCACCGTCACCACCGTAAATATCATCATTACCATATCCGGCTTGCAGTTGATCATTTCCAGAACCGCTATTGATAGTATCATTTCCCAAACCTGAATTTATGAAATCGTCACCATCACCGCCATTTATGAGATCGTTACCATTTGTACCATTCTCAACAAATCTTGGAGCAACAGTACCATTTTCATCATAACCAAATCTAGCTGCTAGAGCTACTAGCTCGTCAGTAATATTGTTATTAAATTGCGCGAATGCTGGCATTAATTCTTCAATGGTTAACGCATATATTGCACTTCCATTATTTGATAATATAGCCTGATCCCAAGCATTAAGCTGCTCACTGTAAATAGCAAAATCTGTAATAGTACCAGCAAATTCATGATTTGCATTTTGACTAGAATCATATCTATACATTCCAGATGCACCAAGGACTAAGCTTTCCTGATTCACCTCCATAGTTTCTTTAAACCCTGCTTTCACACCAACAATAACGCCATCAAGATAGACTTTAAGACCATCATCTCCAAAAGAAACTGAAAGATTGTAGTCTTTACCAGCCCCTACTGAACCTAATTTTATGTATTCACTCTTATCATCCGATTGGAAACGAATCTGCAAAACACCATCTTTTATATATGAAGTTAGATGTCCACCAGCTCCATAACCACTTGCATCTTTTGAAAATATTGTATGTACGCCAGAAACATTCGATGCATTAAATTTCATCGAATATGTTCCTTCTGATAACGCCAATAATGGATCATGTCCAAGTTCTTGGTAATCACCTTTATTACCAGAAAATGATTGAACACCGCTTACACCATATATTGGGTCTTTACCGTTAACACTGCCAAAACCACTTGGTAAATCATTTATTACTAATGGTCCTGAGATTAATCCCGCACTTCCGTCTGGTTGTCTAGTCATAGCTTTTCTCCCCTAAACAATTATAAAAACCTAAAATTACGCACGGCAAACACGTTGCCAGAACATAACAAAGGCAGATATATAAACTAAGACTTGGAAGAATCAACAAAAGAAATTGAATTATTGGAATGATACTACAACATCACTCTAGTAATAGAACCCATTTCATTAAAGTCTAACAATCTTATTCACACAATTTCATTGTAACATATTTTTAATACCCAACCAACATATTTTAATCAAAAGTAGCAAACATATACTTTTTGGTGTACTGACTGAATATTCTCTATTATGTAATAAAAAACTAAATTATTACTGCTCACAAAGGATTATAGACATTATATAATGAAAATTTAAAAAATATGCACATTACGAAGATTCACCCTACAATACAACCTATACAATGCATCTATACTATTAATAGATGGTCAATTATTACTATATAAATGCAATATATTATCAATACACACCCCAAAACTTATCTATTAAGTTGAGCCAAACCAGACGATATATAGCATTTAAAGCGATTACCTTTAGTCCTATTCCTTAATTAGTGGCAACTGTACAACATAATATTAAGTACTAGCATACTTATTGTGCTTTTATCTTACCCTAAACGAATAACTAGGAGAAATTATGAGAAATAAATTATTAAAATCTACCATGCTAGTTGGCGCTCTTAGTATACCATTATCGGCTCAATCTTTAGATATCAACGTTGGTGGTTTTGCAAATTTTCAAGCTGCCTTTTCAAGTAACGACAGCTTATTCGAAACAGGGTCTTTTTCACGTGATCTAAAATTCTCGAACAATACAGAAATACATGTTAATGTATCTGGAGAATCAGACAAAGGTCTTAAATATGGTACTACAATTGAATTAGAAGCTGATGTTAGTGCAGATGCACATGGCGAAGGACTAAATGCAGATAAAACATTTATATGGCTGGAAACCAGTGCTGGACGTGTTGAGCTTGGTAATAACGAAGGTGCTGAATCTACAATGGGAATAAATGCAGGTTCAATTGCCCGTGCAACAGGTGGTGTTGATGGCGACAATGAGTTCTATCAAAATATTTCTGGAGTAGGCTCTCCTGCTTTTGTAATTCACCCTAGTCTTCCTACTGCTGATACTGGCGGGATAAAGGAAGATGCCACAAAACTTACTTATTACTCACCAAATCTAAGCGGTGCGCAATTGGGTGTTAGTTTTACACCAGATGAAGGCAACGGCGGAACAGCTGCTGGTTTCACTAGTGATACTAATGGCGACTTTGAGAATGTATTTGGCTTAGGACTAACATACGGTACAAAAAGTGGGGATTTAGACATTGGCCTATCTTTAGCTGGCGAATTTGGTGATGCTGAAAATGCTGGAACTGAAGATTTATCTGCTTGGACAGTTGGTGCATCACTTGGTTATCAGGGCTTTAGTGTTGCTGGTTCATACGCTGACTGGAATGATAGTGGCAAGGCTACTGGTAGCAATCAAGATGCTAGTAACTGGTCACTTGGTGCAGCATATGAAAATGGCAATTATGGAGTTTCACTAACATATCTTGAAAGTGAAAATGCCAATGATGATTTCACTAACTATGTATTTAGTGCTGATTATACTATTGCTCCAGGACTTACATCATATGCAGAAGTTAGTTTCTTTGAAGCAGACGAAAACGGCGCTGTTGTAGATAATGATGGCTCAGTTGTAATAGTTGGTACATCACTTGCTTTCTAGATTAATTATGAATTCTATAAAGTAATATTAGCTAAAATATATTGTAAAATATATTGATACCACATTTAAATGGGATTGTTTCATTGAAAATTCATTACTGAAAATTCATTTGAAGCAATCCTGTTTGTACATATGATTTTTATTGCATCTAATATATTAATCCAATAATTGAATCTAACTCCTTATTCCTAATTTTTATATCCTCAGATTATGTATTTTTCCACCTCACCTATCATTCTTTCCTTACTCCCATCCACAGTATATAAGGCAAAAGCTTATATTCTTGTATTTACAAGACATTCAACCAAATTATAACCACTTTCATTAATCACAAATGATATTAAATTATTGGTAATATCTGGTACTCCATCTAGCTCTATAGGCTCTTCTTCTGCCAAACCAAGCTTAACAAGAATTTCAAAAAAAGCGTAATTATTGCTATAGTTAGTAGTTGCTACCGCACCTTCCCCTTTTTGAAGAATAGCAACCAAAATAGATAAATCTCCTGCAGACAATTTAGAAAATCTATTTAATAATTCAGTTTTTATATTTTCAGGGATACGATGTGTAGCTAAATTTAGTAAATGCTGACTAGCATAACCCTTAGGTAATAAATAGTGAACAACAGTTTTATTATTCTCCGTAACATCAATTCTATCCAATACAATATCCATAAGATGATTTTTTTCCAAGAAATCATCTGTAATATCAAAATCAACCTTATGCTGCCTTAAACTATGATAATCTTTATAAAGATTATCAACATTCTCATCGAAAATTTTCTTCAATTTTCTTTTGAATTTTTTGCTGACTGCCCCCTTCTTAGTATCCTTTAATCTTAAAGCTTCTTTCTCAGACAAATATCCAAACGAATGTTCAATATAAATTGATTCCCGAACAATTAGCTTTAGAGTTTCTTGAAGATCACTATTTTTGATATCTTCGGATTTATCTAATTCATAATTGTACCCACCTACCAGACCATTAAAAAGCAGTATTTTATACGTTAACTCTGGAGAAAATTTATTATTTTCATCTCTTTCACCAAAAGCAGTAGCGTATAACCTCCCCTCTATCTCTATATTTAAAAATTCTTCCACTCTTTCAATTGGAAACCGTTTTAGGATGTTATCAGAAGTCTGAAGCTGATCTAAAGCCATGTTTCTTATGTTCTTATAAAAATTTGCCAAACCACTATATCTTTCAGTATTCTTACTATTAATTAGTTGCAAATTCTTGTAAAATTTTCTAGCTTCTGCAAGTTCCTCTTCACTTAGTTTTAAAGGCTCTTTAGGGGTTTTGTTCTTGTCTTTAAATATTTCTACTATGTATATAATAGCAAGAGCTAAAAAGAATATTCCAAAGATAACACTAAGAGTTGTACTCTTTAAAAGGGAGTTTTCAGAAAAAAATAATAGAAAAAAAGAGTATATACTGAAACTGGAATAAATAATAGCATTTCTTATTTTGCCTTTAAGATTTTCAAAAGGGATTGCCCATGATATCATTAACAGCCCTGCAAAAAACAATTCTATACTAGTTCTATGCACTAATGGGTTTTCATTACCAAAATACTCATAGCTTCTAAAAAAAAGCCAGCTTGAAAAACCAATCCAAAATATTGCATTTATCTTTTTATCCTTAAACATAATCTTTACAGTAACAATAAATATTTCTTTTTTACAAATTAGATATATATTAATTTATTCTCTTTTACTATATAAATCACTGGTGTATTTAACTTCTAGATCAGTTTTAAAAGTACCAGAGTAATTAGTAAAATTTATATTGTGTAAACAAAAGATAATACCAAGCTCATTAACTGACAGTACTACATTAAAGAAATGCTTTATAAACATGCCTTATTTATACTAAAGACCTTCTGCGACAAGATCAACGAACTGTTCTGTGGTTGAACCATTACTACCAGCAAGATCTCTTGTACCCTTACCTTCTATCATTACTTTATACATTACATCACGTAATTTTGATGTAAAATTTGTAATTTCAGATTCAAGATCATCATCCCCAGAAATTTTAGCACTATGATCCATTGCACCTATTAACGCATCAACTAAGCCAAGTGGGTTAAGAGATGTTTCTTTACCGGCAAGCCTGTCATTATCCATATCGGCAACTGTTCCATGAGATGCCTCAAACTCTTTTATCAAAGTACCGTCATCGGATTTACCAACAAGAGATGAACGGATAAACCCAGGGGAACGATGCACTTGACTCATGAGATCTGTAAGCATATCACCATCATAATTATGCGCTGCCATACCAAATCCACCATCTGTCCATAAGACAAGCTTCATTGTAGCCGCATCAGAAATAAGATGCGTCAATTCTCCACCACATTTATCAAGCAAACCTGCCTTTATAAAATCAGCCTTATATTTATTATCAAATACTGTTTTCATGCTTTCCCAAAAAGGCTCTTGCCATTTAAAAACAGTTTTCTTAGTAACAATATAAGGTGTAAGTTTTGCATCCAGACAACGTGTAAAAAATATATCAGCAAGCTCTTTTGTATTATCAAGTGGGTTATGATAAGTAACCACCATAGAATTATCATCTTTAAGATTTCTCTCATCAACAGTAATTTCAGGCCCACCATCTTCAGGATAGAATGTAGTAACAGTTTTACCCTTACCTACTTTTTTAAATCCCGCTCCATATTCTCCACCTATAGCCTGACGCTCGAAAAATATAGGACGCTTATAGCCAAGTTCTATCCCCGGAATATTAATTGTATCCCTTGAAATTGTTATACCTTTCCACCCTCTTCGCATTGCACCATTTGGAGAGCCAAGAGGGTTTTTAAGATTCATTGAGATTTGCTGATCTTTTGTAGGAGTAATTGTAGGCTCTTTGAAAATCGCTTTTATTCGCTTACCAGCATCAACAACATCTGCAAGTGCCTTATCATCAGTTTCATCACGATTCTTAACGCTTAAGTCAAAGAATTCCCATGAAGATGTATCTATATGAGGTTCTATCCATTTTTCTAAAATAAGATTCATAGTGTAGCGAGTCATTTCCTCGCCCTTAACATAGACCATTCTTGGTGCAGATATTTTCTCAGACATAGTACTACTCCTTAATAAATATTATTTTAATTTAATTAGTTTTTTTACCCCAAGCTATAAAAAATGTATTTAAATAGTTCTTTTCCGTATCAGGATAATTATTTGTTGTTTTTGCATATACAAATTCAGATCCATCAGTTTTTTCTAATGATCCTCCAGCAGCCAGTAATACAGCATGTGCCGCCGCAGTATCCCACTCCATTGTATAGCCAAATCGTGGATAGATATCAGCTTTACCTTCAGCAAGTAAACAGAATTTAAGAGAACTGCTAGCAGCAGCAAAATCTTTTACATTCAGTTTATCGATATATTCTTTGGTTTCATCTGTCATATGAGATTTACTCGCCACAACAGTCATTCCATCAACAGGAACGTCCCTTACATTTATCAATTGCTCAGGTCCACCGTCTACTGTTTTATATGCCTTGCCATCTTCTCCTGTAAAATACAGCTCCTTGGTAACAGGAATATAAACAGCTCCAAATATTGGTTTCTGATTTTCAATTAGTCCGATATTTACAGTAAATTCATCCGTATGTTTTATAAATCCCTTAGTTCCATCTAATGGATCAACCAGCCAAAAAGTTTGTTTTTTTTCAACAGTAGAATTTATTCCTTCCTCTGAAACTATAGTAATATCTGATAGTTTTTCGAGTTCAGAAACTATATAATCATTTGCAGCGATATCTGCCTTTGTAACAGGTGAATCATCGTCTTTTATTGTGGATTCTATGTTATTATCATAATATTGCAGAATTATATCACCTGCATTCGTAATAATATCAATAATAGGCTTTACAAACGTTGAATATTCCATCATAAGATTTTTCTAATTGTATGTTGTTTAGAGGGCTTCTGAATATAGTACTTTATTTTACTTTTCAAAGCTTATTTTAAATAACATGAATATTATTTTTGAGTAGTGTTAGAATTATATGCCAAATAAAGATCTTGAAGAAGCTTCAGCTATAGTAAATGATGTAATTAATTCAGAAAAAGGGAAAGGCTTAAAAGATAAAAATCTTCTAGAAGATTTTATCAAAATTTTCTATCAATATTCCCCTGTCAGCTTTTTAAGAAAACAAGACAATAAAGCACTTTTCCATTCAGCAGCAAATTTATGGGAATATATTCATAACAGCAAGGATGGAGCTCCTAGAAAAGTTAGAGTTTTCAACCCAGTTGAATCTACGGATAATTGGGAGTCAAATCGTACGATAGTAGAGCTTAACACTACTGACTCACCTTTTATACTAGACTCAGTAACTGCTGAACTAACAAAACTTGGATATAATATATATGCAGTAATGCATCCTGTTATATCTATCGACAGAAATGATAATGGTGATATATCAAATATTACTAATTCAGGAAATAGTGATAAAAATCTTGAATCAGTAATGCACATACAAATTAGTTATATTGCTGACATTACTGCTCATAGAGATATAGAAAGAAATATATTAAACATTCTTGCCTTTGTTTCATTTGCTGTAAATGATTGGCAAGCAATAAGAGGCAAAACCGCTGAACTAATAAAAAACGTCGATAAAAACTCAAGCCAATTTGACAAAGAATATGTCAATGAAGTCAAAGACTTTTTGAATTGGATTTTAGAAAATAATTTTATATTTCTTGGATATCAAGAATATGGATTTGCTTCAAATGTAAAAAGTTCAGAATGCTCTATATCTGTAGTTGATGGATCTGAGCTTGGTATTTTCCGTGCAGATAATATTTCTGCAAAACCATCTGGCCTGAAGTGCATATCAGCCGATAATGTTCTACATCAAGATAATGATGTTTTATTGGAAATAACGAAATCAAATAATAAATCTATAATACATCGACCAGTTTCAATGGATTATGTTGGCATAAAGCATTTTGATAAAGATAATAACCTGATTGGAGAGTCACGTATATTAGGCTTGTTTACCTCTTCTGTATATTATCAAAGCGCAATGACTATACCAATCATTCGTAAAAAAATAGATACCATAGTTAAACGATCAGGCCTAACTGCTGATAGCCATAGCTCAAAAGCATTGCTAACCGTACTTGAAAGCTATCCTAGAGATGAGATGCTTCAAGTAAAAGAAAGCGACCTATTTAATATTAGTATGGGTATGGCAGAACTTGCTGAGCGCCCACGAACTAAATTATTTGTTCGCAAAGATCGATTCTCACGCTTCATGAGTTGTCTGGTTTTTGTTCCTAAAGAACAATTCAACACAAACCTTAGAGAAAATATCCAGAATGTTCTGGAAGAATCCTTTAATGGTGATGCAACAGATTACTATACTCAAGTTACAGAATCACCCCTAGCAAGAATTCATGTAATAGTTTCTTTATCAGAAAATTCTAGTGATAAAATAAACATTACAGAAATTGAAAGAAGATTAGTTGAAATAACAAATAGCTGGAATGATGAATTAAGAAATACTCTTATATCCAATACTGGCGAAAGAAAAGGTGAAGAATTATTTACTGATTACTCAAATGCTTTTCCTGAAGTATTCAAAAATTCATATCATTTTGGTGGAACATATTGTGACATCAAAAAGATAGAGGAATCATATGCTCGAGATACTCTTACTATTGATATTTACCATCTGGAAAAAGATCCAAATAATATTTATCAGCTAAAAATATATCAACCGACTAAAAAGGTTATTCTTTCTGAAATATTACCAATTCTTGAAAACATGGGATTTGATGCAATTGATGAAAGAACCTTTTTCATTGAGCCAAAACACCATAAAGATGGAACTTGGGTTCACCATTTTGCACTTCGAATCGGCGACTCACTTCTATCAAAAGAAGAATTAGATAGCCTAGCACTGAAAGCAATCAAAGATGACTTTGAAACTGCCTTATATAAAATATGGCATGAAGAAACAGAAAATGATGCTCTTAATAAATTAATTCTAATTGCTGGCTTGACGTGGAGAGATGTTGAGATGCTTCGTGCATATAGCAAATATATTAGGCAGACAGACTTCACGTATAGTCTGGATTATATGTTAGAAGCCTTATCACTACATCCAAAAATTACTAAATTGCTTTTAAATCTGTTTAATGCAAGATTTGACCCCTCTTTAGCAAAATCTGATAGCGTAATAAGCCAAAGCAAGATTTCTGCTGAAATAGATAAATCATTATCAATGGTTAGTAATGTTGCTGAAGATAGGGTTATTAGACAATTCTATGAAACGATTTTATGCACTCTTCGTACTAATTTCTTCCAAACGGATGACAATGATGATCATAAACCTTACATTTCCTACAAACTAGACTCACAGCAAGTTCCGAACCTTCCTTTACCAAGAATGCATGTAGAAGTATTCGTATATTCTCGTGATATAGAAGGCATTCATCTTCGTGGTGGCAAGGTTGCAAGAGGAGGCTTACGCTGGTCAGACAGAATAGAAGACTTCAGAACAGAAGTACTTGGCCTTGTAAAAGCTCAGATGGTTAAGAATTCCGTAATTGTTCCTGTGGGTTCAAAAGGTGGTTTTGTTGTTAAATACCCAGATAATTCAAGCAGAGAAGCATGGCTTGAGCAAGGAAAAGACTGTTATAAAATTTTCCTATCTGGATTACTTGATATTACAGATAACATCGTTGATGGAAAAGTTGTAGCTCCAAAAGAAGTTGTAAGACAAGACAAAGACGATCCTTATCTTGTTGTTGCTGCAGATAAAGGAACAGCTACATTTTCTGATATAGCCAATGAACTTGCAATAGATTACGGCTTTTGGCTTGATGATGCATTTGCTTCTGGTGGCTCTGTTGGATATGACCATAAAAAAATGGGTATTACAGCCAAAGGAGCATGGGTATCGGTTAAGCGTCATTTCATGGAAATGGGTATAGACTGCCAAGAGGAAGATTTCACATGCGTTGGTATAGGAGATATGTCTGGTGATGTATTTGGTAACGGGATGCTCTTATCAGAGCATATAAAGCTTGTTGGTGCATTTAACCATATGCATATATTCGTTGATCCAAATCCTGATTCTTCAATTTCCTTCAAAGAACGCAAGAGATTATTTGAACTCCCCAGATCAACATGGTTAGATTACAATAATGACCTTATATCAAAAGGTGGCGGAATTTTTGATAGAACATCGAAGACTATAACAATTTCTAAAGAAATGGCAGAAATATTTGGCATTGAAGAATCCAGCATTTCACCTGATGAATTAATCAAAAAAATGCTATCTTCTCATGTGGACCTTCTTTGGAATGGTGGAATTGGCACTTATGTTAAGTCTGAAATCGAAAGTCATGAATTTGTAGGCGATAAAGCAAATGATATTCTTCGTATTGATGCGAAAGAATTAAATTGCAAAGTAATTGGAGAAGGTGGTAATTTAGGCTTCACCCAAAGATCACGAATCGAAGCTTCTGCAAATGGAGTACGAATCAATACAGATGCTATTGATAATTCTGCGGGGGTAGATTGTTCTGACCATGAAGTTAATATAAAAATTGCTCTTCAGGATGCCGTTTCCAAAGAAAGTATTACAATCGAAGAAAGAAATTCAATTCTTGAAGAAATGACTGATCAAGTTGCACAGCTGGTTCTTCGAGATAATGAGCTTCAAACACAGGCTATTACTATTGCTGAACTTGAAGGTGTTAGTGTTCTTGAACAGAAAAACAGGCTAATGAATTTCTTAACTGATGAAGGCTTACTTGATAGAAGAATAGAGTTTTTACCTGATGAAGAAAATATATCTCATAACCAGTCTGTAGGACGTGGTTTAACAAGGCCAGAAATATCAGTATTATTAGCATATTCTAAAATGAGTGTTTATAATGATTTGATAGCATCCAATATGCCTGATGATAAATATTTCACTAAATATTTGGAGTCATATTTCCCTACGAGAATGCAGAAAGACTTCCCTGATGAAATTTCTAATCATCAGTTAAAAAGAGAAATTATTACTACATGTGTAAGCAATGAAATTGTTAATCGTATGGGTTCAACATTCTTTCATAGAATGAAAGAAAATACAGGAATGAAAGGTTGTGATGTAGTTAGGTCATATGCTGTTGCTAGAGATCTTTTTGATATTGATAACCTATGGAGTGAAATTGAATCTCTTGATGGAAAAATTGATCTTGAGGTACAAATAAATCTTTATCTGGAAATTAGAAATCTGATATCACATATTATATCTTGGTTCCTACGAAATGGCGAGCAACCAATTAATGCAGCCGATATAATAGAAGAATATTCTGATGGAATAAATGAACTTAAAAAATCTCTTGATGATGTGATGTCAAAAGTTCTTAAGAATGCAAGAGATGTTTGTTTCGGTAAATATAAAAAAATTGGGCTTCCTGAACATATATCTAAGGAAATTTCAAATCTCGAGGCATTGTCATCTGCATGTGATATTGTGTCTGTAGCAAGAACTAATAATTTATCTGTAGAATTAGTAGGTAAGATTTACTTTGAAATGGGCTTTAGGTTTAATTTTGGTTGGCTTCGCCTAACAGCATATAAATTAATGTCAGATTCTCACTGGGATAATCTATCGCTTAAAACAATAATTGAATCGCTGTTTGACCAACAAATGATGATTACTGCTGAAATATCCAAGGAAGCTTCTTGTAGCAATGATGAATGTAGTAATGCAATAGAATTTTGGTATAGTAATAATGTTAAGAACATCGAGAGATATGATAAATTTATTACCGATATTAAGAGTCATGACACTATAAAACAGTCAATGTTAACGGTTGCTATACAAAGAAGTAAATCTTTGTGTAACTAGTCTCTTAGTGATAATTTCTTATTTATAAGCGTGATACTGTGGTTGAAACTATTTAATCACACTATCTAATGCTGCTTTTAATTCATTCCTTGACCATTCCGCAGGGCGTATATTAAAAGGCCCTCCAGTAGTTCTCTTTATACGCATATCCGCAATAACATTACCCGTTTTTACGGATAAAGCTCGAATATGTAAATCTACCTCATTAGATCCACTCCACAAAACTGGCAATGAGAATGTGAAATAAAATCTAGGTGTTAGTTCTTCAATACGTATTATAATTATAGTATCAATATTATTGTTAGAAAATTCATTCAACAATTTAGATTCTGTTTTACTTGACCAATTAGAAAATTCTCTTATTCCATTAGACTCTGCAATAGTTCCACAAGGGAAATTACTAAAAGAGTTTTTAATTTCTTTAGATGCCATTAACTTACGATCTTCAGGGTCTTTCTGATCAATTCGCCATGCTGTTTCTGGTAAAATAGCTACATTACCAAGATCAAGCCTATCACCTATACCCAGACCGCCGCCCTCACAAATCACCTCTTTACCTGAAGATTTATATTTATGAGTAATAGTATTTGAGCATCCCAAAAGATATATAGACATAAAAACAATAGATATTATGTTGATTATTTTTATATTTAATATCATTCCATAGCCTTATTTCAAATTGCTTTTAGAAATATCATATTAAAGCTGCAATATTTATTATATCTTTAAGTTTTTGCCCTTATCTTTTTTACTCTTTGCAAGAACCCTTCTGATTCAGGATTTGAATCTTTCTTGGAAATATCAGCAAACTCTTCTATAAGTTCTTTCTGTTTCTTTGTAAGATTTATAGGGGTTTCTACTTCAACATGAACATACATATCGCCGAATTTACCCTTCATACGCATATTAGGCATACCTTTATCTCTAAGTCTGAATTGATTACCAGACTGAGTTCCAGCCGGAATTTTAATTCTAGCATAAGCACCATCAATCGTAGGAACTTCTATTTCTCCGCCTAAAATAGCGATATTCATTTTTATAGGAACTTTACAATGCAGATCGATATTCTCTTTTATATAAATATTATGTCTCTTGATTGAAACAAAGATATATAGATCACCTGCTGTTCCACTTCTTACTCCTGCCTCACCTTTTCCTGCAAGACGTATCTTCATACCTTCATCAATACCTTTTGGAATTTCTACAGATAAAGATTTTCTTTTACGTGATCGACCTGTTCCATTACATTTTCTGCAAGGGTCTTTTATTACTGAACCAACACCTTGGCAACTCGTACAAGGCTTCTCTACAGAGAGGAATCCTTGCTGAACACGAACCCTTCCTGCACCATGGCAAATACCACAATCCGAAGCTGATTTTTTTGATTCACTACCAGTACCAGAACATGGGTCACAAGATGAGAATGTGTCTACGGTAATCTTTTTTGAATCACCTTTATATGATTCTTCAAGAGTAACTTCCATATTGTGTCTGAGGTCTGACCCTCTTAGATCAGGCTTACGATGTCCACCGCCGCCTCTGCCCCCAAATAGTTCCTCAAATATATCAGAAAATGAACCAGCTCCTGAGAAATCAAACCCTCCTCCACCAAATCCACCTTGCTGTCCGCCACCCATTCCATTGAAAGCATCTTCGCCATATCTATCATAGGCAGCTCTTTTCTGGTCATCCTTTAGAATATCATAAGCTGCATTAATCTCTTTAAATTTTTGTTCAGCATCTTTGTCACCCTGATTTTTATCTGGGTGAAATTTAACTGCCAACTTTCTATATGATTTTTTTATCTCATCTGCCGTTGCATCCCTGTTAACACCAAGGATGTTATAAAAGTCTTCTGCCATATTTTATTTTCTCTGATATATTTAAATTAATTACCAATCATCGCCTTCAGATTTTTCATGATCTTGATTCTTATATCCAACTTTATCACGAAAATAATCCAAGGCTTTCTTTATATTTTCTAGATTTGCTTCTCTTTCTTCATCACTAAATTTTGTATCCGAACTAATATCACCATATATCCTATTATATGCTCTCTCTGCATCAGTAACATCAGAACCACTACTAAGACCAAGTACTCCGTAATATCCGAAACCTTCGCTTTCAATCATATTATAGGCTTCAGTTATTGCTATAAATTTCTTTTCAGCATCTTCATCTTCGGAATTTCGGTCTGGATGATATTGTAAAGCTAACTTCCTAAAAGCCTTTTTAATATCATCCTCCGAAGCACTGCTATCTATTCCTAATATTTCATAATATTCTTCTGAAATAGTAGTTACAGATAGCTTTTTACCTTTTCGTCTAACCATAAAGAACAATAACCCATGAGAAAATAACTATTCAACATCTAAAGTTCATTATCAAGTTTTAAAACAGCAATCAACAATATTATCGTAAATTGGGTTATTATGCCTTCTTTTTATCTTCACCGCTATCATCTACCTCTTCAAAATCAGCATCAACCACTGTTGCACCATCATCTTCTGGAGTAGAGTTAATATCTGTATTTTCCGGTTCAGAACCAGCACCCTCAGCTTCTTCTTGTTGAGCCTTATACATTGCCTCACCCAGTTTCATTGAAGCAGTAGAAAGCTCTTCTGTTTTACTAACAATACTTTCAGTATTATCTTCTAGAACTAAAGTTTTAAGCTCAGTAAGGCTAGTTTCAATTTCTACTTTATCATTACCAGATAGAGCATCACCATATTCTTTCAGATTTTTTTCTGTAGAATATATCAAGCTATCAGCATTGTTTTTAGCTTCAATAAGATCTTTTTTAGCTTTATCCTTTTCAGAATTAGACTCAGCATCTCTAACCATATCTTCAATTTCATCATCACTCAAACCACCTGAAGCCTGTATAGTAACTTGCTGCTCTTTGCCTGTTGCTTTATCTTTTGCAGATACATGCACAATACCATTTGCATCGATATCGAAAGTTACTTCAATCTGTGGCATACCTCTTGGCGCTGGTGGAATTTCCTCAAGATTGAACTCACCAAGAAGTTTATTATCAGCAGCCATTTCTCGCTCTCCTTGGAAAACTTTAATATTAACGGCGGGCTGATTATCTTGAGCAGTTGAGAATACCTGACCTTTTTTTGTAGGAATAGTAGTATTCTTTTCGATTAATCTTGTAAATACACCACCTAATGTTTCAATACCTAATGAAAGAGGTGTTACATCAAGAAGAAGAACGTCTTTCACATCACCTTGCAATACACCACCTTGAACTGCTGCTCCAATAGCAACAACTTCATCTGGATTAACTCCTTTATGAGGCTCACGTCCAAAGAATTCTTTTACAGTTTGAATTACTTTAGGCATACGAGTCATACCACCGACAAGTACAACTTCATCTATATCACCAGCTTTAAGACCAGCATCTTTAAGAGCTGATTGACAAGGCTTAACTGTTCTTTGGATTAAGTCATCCACAATGCTTTCTAATTTAGCTCGTGTTAATTTTACATTAAGATGTTTTGGGCCACTAGCATCTGCAGTAACATATGGAAGATTAACTTCTGTCTCAGTTGTAGCTGAAAGCTCGATTTTTGCTTTTTCTGCTGCTTCTTTCAATCTTGTTAATGATAGAGGGTCAGAACGTAAATCTATTGCATTATCTTTTTTGAATTCATCAGCAAGATAATCAAGTATACGCATATCGAAATCTTCACCGCCAAGGAAAGTATCACCATTAGTAGATTTAACTTCAAATACACCATCACCTATTTCAAGAACTGATACATCAAATGTACCACCACCAAGGTCATAAACAACAATAGTCTTACCTTCGTCTTTGTCTAGTCCGTAAGCAAGTGCTGCTGCTGTTGGCTCATTAATAATACGAAGAACTTCTAGACCAGCTATTTTACCGGCATCTTTAGTTGCTTGACGTTGTGCATCCGAAAAATAAGCTGGCACTGTAATAACTGCCTGCTCTACATTTGAACCTAAATAAGATTCAGCCGTATCTTTCATTTTCATAAGAATATCAGCACTTATTTTACTTGGTGAATGTTTTTTTCCACCAGCTTCCACCCATGCATCTCCTGCATCAGATTTAACTATTTTATAAGGAACTAATTTCATATCCTTTTTTGTAGCAGGATCATCGTATGTACGTCCGATTAAACGCTTAATAGCAAATAATGTGTTTTCAGGATTAGTGACTGCTTGACGTTTTGCTGGCTCACCAACTAATTTTTCACCTGATTCAGTATAAGCTACTATCGAAGGAGTTGTTCTTCTACCTTCAGAATTTTCAATTACCTTTGCATCCTTACCATCCATTATAGCAACGCAAGAATTTGTAGTACCTAAATCTATACCTATTACTTTACTCATTTTTTCCTCACCAATTTTATATTAAAATATTTATTCATAAATTCGTCTACAATGCATATATTAATGACTCATAATATAGACTTTCGAATCTCATATTTCTGATATGGTAAATTAATTAGTGAATTTCAAGATGTAGAGGATAAAAAAATGCTTTTTTTTAAATTGTTAATAAAATAAGGCCCTAACATGCAAAAAACACGATAGAGCCTTACCATATATTAATTATATATTAAATTTATTTACTTTTTATTTTCTTATATCTTTTATTATTAACTTAAATAAGATTAACTATACAAAATGGGATTATAGCAAAGACTACCTTCCCATTCCTCCATCTCCCGTTTGAGTTCTTTCGATTCGTGCATCAACCTCAGCATTTCCATTTGTATGAGCACCTTCCCAAGCATTTTCTCCATTAATTGCTTGCGCAACTTCTGTAGCTTCCCTTAAATAATCAGCATCAGAATCAAAATTAATTTCACCCTTATCATCTAGATTATTACTACCCCTTAATTCATCCGCTACGTCCTGAGAAGTTAGTTCTTTTACTTCAATTGCATCACGATCATTAAAATCAGCTGTCTGGGCAACTTTACCTTCATCAACTGCGGCAGCACTATGCTCTTTCATCTGCTCCATTCTTTCTATCTTTTCTGCAATTTCTTCTTCATTCTTTGAAGCCTCAACTACTCTTTTCATTTCTTCAACAGAAAGAGTAGAATCCTCAGCACGTTCCTCTATAGTAGGAGCCTCTTCTGGGGCATCTTTACTAATCAAACCTTTTATTGCATCTAAAAGCGGCATAACTTTATCCTTTTATATAGTCAATTAATTATGCATAAAAAGTTGTTACTTAATATGCTTTTTAAATATTCAAATTACCTTGATGCACCCGAGCTACGCTTAGTCTCTTGAGCTGCAGCAATATCAGGGTCATTTGCTGCGTCCACATCTTTCTGGTCTTCCATTTGTTGAGTAACATCTTCTATTACTCTTTTAATGTCTTCAATTTCTTCATTGAAATTAATTGCTTCAACCTCTGTTCCTGATACATTAACAACTTCCAGATCAATCCCATCTGCAGGTCCATTTACAAAATCAGCCTTTTCATCTATTTCTCCAGCTTCTACTCTACTATCTCGATGCTGTTCCATTTTCTCGATTCTTTCCATTTGTTCAGCTGACAGCTCTGGCTTTTCTTCTTCTACAGAAGTAGCAACTTCATCTTTATCTATGTTTTCAGATTTTTCTTCAACTTGAGTTTCAACATCTGCCTCTGCTTCTCTTGCTTGTTGTGCAGCTACTGCAGCTTCGTATTCTTCTATGCTTATATCAGCAACTTCAATATCAGGATCAACTTGACCATGTTCTTCAACAGTTTCGGCAGTTTCAACAGAAGCACTTGAATCCTTTTCAGTTGGATTAAGTATTTCTTCCATTTGTTCAGGAGAGATCTCTACCCTTTCATTTAAGTCAATTCCATCAGGTGATTCAGAAACTATTTCTTCATTAGTTACCACTTCATTTTCTACTGATTCTGTTGATACTTCAGTCTTATCTTCACTAGTTCCCATTATAGCTTGCATTTCTTCGGCAGTAAGTTCAATACGATTTTCATCAAATGAGATTTCTTCTACATCGACCTCAGCATCTTGAAATGCCTTACCTTGAGGTATATTGCCAGCTCTAATTTGTTCAGCTTGATACTCAAGCATTGCTTGCACATCTTTTGGAGCAGGTAATTCATTTTCTTCTATTGCAGATGATGATTCGTCCTGAGAACCTGAGAATTTTTCTATTAGTGAACCTAATAAACCAGCCATGATACACCCTTAACAATCATTATATAATAGTATATTATAGCAATAATTTGTTAATAAATCATTAAGATTTTATATAAATACAATCTATTTTTAGACTATTAGCACTCATCAAAATCTATCATTGTATCATTTACAGCTACGCTTTTTCCATTTGCAACATGTATTTTTTTGATAATACAATCTCGCTCTGCATATAGCATATTTTCCATTTTCATAGCCTCAAGAATCATCAATTCCTGACCCGCCGTTACTTTTTCACCTTCTTTAACTTTCAGATCTACAATTATTCCTGAAATTGGAGCAGTTAGCACCGATATATTAACTTCACTAACCACTTTCGGCATATATTTATCTAGTTCAGCAGCACGAGGAGAACGAACCGTAACTTTTGCCTTTGAACCAGCATATGTTAATACATATCCACCGGGAATATGATCGATTTTTACATTAACCTTATTACCATCTACAGTACCTTGAAATAAAGTACTACCAATGACCCACTGGCTATATACGCCAAAACGTTGGTTCTCATATTGTATATCATACCCATCTTGACGCTGCCTTACATTTACAGAATAACTAGAATCATCGACAGAAACTACCCATCTTGTAGATATTTGCCTTTTTCTACCAGGCAATTGACCCGTAATATTTGAGGCCCTATATGCATCGATAAGGAATATATATAAACCAACACTTAGTAATGTTTTAGATTTTGCAGCATCCAATTCAGTGCCAGAAAAACCGTTAGGATATTCCTGATCTATAAAGTTTGTTGATAAGTTACCTTCAGCAAATCTAGGATGAGACATCAATGCCTCTAGGAAGCTTATATTATGTGAAACACCACCAATAATATATTCACCCAATGCAGACTGCATATGCTTTATTGCCTCAGCACGAGTGTTACCATAAGTGATAACTTTAGAAATCATAGCATCATAAAACATACTGACTTCACCACCAGCGTATACACCGCTATCAATTCTTATATTATTTCCTATTTGTGGCTCAATATATTCAGATATACGACCAGTAGATGGAAGGAATCCTCTAGTTGGGTCTTCCGCATAAACCCTTGATTCCATTGACCAACCTTTTAACTTAACATCACTTTGCTTTACTTTAATTTTCTTACCATAAGCAATATTGAGCATTTCTTCAACAAGGTCTAATCCTGTAACATTTTCTGTAACAGGATGTTCAACTTGAAGCCTCGTATTAATCTCCAGAAAATAAAAATTCTTATTTTGATCAACTATATATTCTACTGTTCCAGCAGATTTATAATTTACCAGCTTCGCCAATGCTACTGACTGCTCATACATTTTCTTTCTGGTTTTCTCATCAAGAAATGGGCTTGGAGCTTCCTCAATAACCTTCTGATGATGCCTTTGAATAGAGCATTCTCTTTCACCAAGACAAACCACATTACCATAATTATCAGCTAAGATCTGAATCTCAATATGACGTGGGTTTTCTATAAATTTTTCAATAAAAATCCTGTCATCACTAAAGCTTTTTTTAGCCTCATTGGTCGTAGATTTAAATGCTTGCTCTACTTCAGACTTTTTATGAACGATACGCATTCCTTTACCACCACCACCAGCAGCAGCTTTTATCATCACAGGAAAACCGATTTTGGAAGCAATTTTTATAGCATCCTTAGCATCAGTAACCTGACCTTGATATCCAGGGACAATATTTACTTTTGCTTTCTCTGCACGTTTTTTAGCTTCAATTTTATCACCCATATGCTCAATAGCTTCAGGATCAGGACCAATAAAAACAACACCTTCTTTCTGCAAAGCACGGGCGAATTCAGCATTCTCTGAAAGAAAACCATATCCAGGATGAACGGCTTCTGCACCAGTTTGTCTTATCGCATCCAATACATTCTCTATTACCAGATAACTTTGATCAGCAGGAGAAGGACCAACATAAACAGCCTCATCAGCATTAGATACATGCAGAGAGTTTGTATCCGCCTCGGAATATATAGCTACAGTCTTGATGCCCATTTTCTTAGCAGTTCTTATTATTCGTAGAGCTATTTCTCCACGATTCGCAATTAATATCTTTTTAAACATGTTTTTCCTTAAATAACATAAGCAATTAATATCCTATCTATTTATTTCATTCAAAAACTTTTGTTCGTCTTTTATATATTTTTGTTTTTGTTCTTTTATTTTCTTTCTTTCTTCTAAATCATCAGGAATAATTTTTACACATTTTTTTGTGTCATCACTCCAACATTTATCCTTACCACATTCACAACCTTGAGACATAACAGCAGCACAGCCTATATGCTCTGGGAATCTTCTTAATAAACAATTTCCTCTACATCCACTACCAAACTCTTTCCATTCCCCATCATTATTAGTACATAATAATTGATTATTATCAGTCGCAAAAGAATATTGCGAACTTATTATGCATATAAATGCAGCAAATATAGCAATAATGATCCTAATTTGTAAAAACATACTATTCTTTTTCACTATAAACCCCCTCTAAAATAGGAGTTTTATTATAAAATACTGTTATTTTATCATTTGGCATTACCTTGGGAAATTCTTCTTCTTTTTTATCATCCAACCATATATCAAATTCGATCTCCCTATTTCCCTTTACCTTTGATAACCTAAAAAATACATCATTTATATATATTTCCAGCTCTTCTCCCTTTTCAAGAGGAATCTTATCAATCTCTACTTTAAAACTTTCATCCTTCATATTCTTGAAAAAGCTTCTACTGGAATATCCAATACATTTAGAGAATCGATCATCAATAGCAGAAAAATCAGCAGAGAATCTATGAGTAACAACGCCACCTTTTGATTCCCCAAAAAAAATGAAGAATATAACGATAGCAATTAATATATACCACCAATGAAATTCAAGGAGATACTCTACCATATTTATTACCTTTTTCTATAATGGCAAATTATCGTGTTTTTTCCATGGAGTTTGTATCTCTTTGTCTTTTAGCATTGTAAGAGCCCTACATATTCTCCATCTAGTATTTTGAGGACGAATTACATCATCAATAAAACCTCTTGAAGCTGCAACAAAAGGACTTGAGAATCTTTCGCTATAATCTTTCTCAAGAACCTTTCTTTGATCTTCTTCTTCATTTCTGAATAAGATTTTAGATGCTCCATCAGCACCCATTACAGCTATTTCAGCGTCAGCCCAAGCGTAATTTATATCACCCTTCAAATGACGGGAGTTCATAACAATATACGCTCCACCATAGGCTTTTCTGGTAATCACTGTGATTTTTGGAACTGTTGCCTCTGCATAAGCATAAAGTAATTTTGCACCATGTTTGATAATTCCATTATGCTCTTGATCCACACCAGGTAAGAACCCTGGTACATCAACAAAAGTAACGATAGGAATATTAAATGCATCGCAAAATCTTATAAATCTAGCCGCCTTACATGATGCATCAATATCTAGACATCCAGCAAGTTCTGTCGGCTGATTAGCAACAAATCCAACGGTAAATCCATTCATTCTACCAAAACCGACTATAACATTTTTCGCAAACTCAGGATGCATTTCAAAGAAATCACCTTCATCAACTACCCTTCTAATTAGCTCCATCATATCATATGGCTTATTTGGGTTTTCCGGTATTAATGTATTTAGAGATAGATCAATTCTATCTTCAGGGTCTTCTGTTTCTCTACTAGGCACTGTTTCCCTATTAGACAAAGGCAGAAAATTAAATAGTCTTCTACATTGTATAAGAGCATCTACATCTGTTTCAAATGATAAATCTGCAATACCTGTTTTTAGAGTATGAGTAGAAGCTCCGCCAAGATCTTCTTGCGTAACATCTTCATGTGTTACAGTTTTTACGACATCAGGGCCCGTTACAAACATATATGATGTTTTTTTGACCATAAAAATAAAATCGGTCAATGCAGGAGAATATACTGCACCACCAGCACAAGGACCCATTATAAGTGAAATCTGAGGAATAACACCTGATGCATTTACATTTCTCTGGAATATTTCACCATATCCAGCCAATGAACCAACACCTTCTTGTATTCTTGCACCACCTGAATCATTCAACCCAATAACTGGCGCTCCAACCTTCATAGCCGAATCCATAATTTGACATATCTTACTGGCATTTGCTTCACTCATTGATCCACCAAGAACAGTGAAATCCTGACTATATACAAAAACTAAACGGCCGTTAATTGTACCATGTCCAGTTACTACACCATCACCTGGTATAACTGTTTTTTCCATACCGAATTCATTAGATCTATGTTCAACGAACATACCTACTTCTTCAAATGAATCAGGATCGAGAAGGACTTCTATTCTTTCTCTTGCGGTGAGTTTGCCTTTGGCATGTTGGTTATCAATCCTTTTTTGACCACCACCCAGACGAGCAGCTCTCCTTTTTTCTTCCAACCGTTTTACGATTGATGTTTTCATACATGCTCCCAACAAATATTACCTTAAGACAGATATAGAAACTATCTAGCAGATTTTTTCTTGGCGTGCAAACATTTAAGATTACTCAAATGATTTTTTTATAATTAAATTTTATTATATTATTGATTTATATAAGGGTCATTATCGCAATAATATTTGCTAAAGCTTTAATAACATTTTTCCACTATGCTGAAAGCTCTTCATTTTAGTATGAGCCTCATTGGCATTTTCGAATTCATATATTGAGTCAATAACTGGCTTTATTCTTCCATCTTCTATCATAGGCCATATAACTGAATAGATAGATTTTCTCAACTCGTATATTTCTTGCTCATTTTTAGACCGCAATGTTGAACCCGTCCATGTTAGGTTTTTCATTAGCAAAGGAGCCATATTTATTTCTTGTTTAGCACCTTCAATAAATGCAATAGAAATTAAGCGTCCATACTTTTTTAATAATTTCAGATTTTTATCAAAATATTCACCACCAACGATGTCGATAATTAAATCTATCTTCTCATCATTATTAGCAACTAATATTTCTTGCACAAAATCATTATTATTATAATTGATAGCCTTATTTGCACCCAACTCTTCACAGAGTTTGCATTTTTCATCGCTGCCAGCCGTTACAAAAATTTTATTTGTAAATATTTTCGCCATTTGGATTGCAATAGTGCCTATTCCGCTTGAACCACCATGTATTAGAACTGAATTAGTTGGCGAAAGACAGCCTATTTCAAACAAATTCAAATATGAAGTAAATATCGCTTCAGGAAGTGAAGCAGATTCTACAAGATCATAGCCAGATGGAATTGGTAAAACCCTCCATTCTGCAACTGATACATATTCAGAATAACCACCAGATTGCAATAAAGCGCAAACTTTATCACCATTCTTGAGACTTTTTACATCTGATCCAATTTCTATTATTTCGCCAGAAACTTCTAGCCCCAGTATATTGCTAGCACCTTCTGGTGGTCTATAATTACCTTCAGCTTGATATATATCTGCTCGATTAATGCCACATGCAGCGACTTTGATAAGAACATCATTTTTGCCAATTTCAGGCAAAGAAAAATTATCGATGACTTCTAAATTATAGCCATCTACATTCTTAATAACTTCTAGAAATTTCATGTGCCCTCACTATAAATATATAGAGCATCTACAAACTAATACTGCAAGGGTCAAAAGTTCTTGAACTAACCTTGACGTGCTTTAAAGCGTGGATTAGTTTTGTTGATTACGTAAACTCTACCTTTACGACGAACTACACGACAATTTCTATCACGTGTTTTTGCAGATTTTAATGAATTTAAGACTTTCATTTTCTTCTCTTAAATGTTTCCAATAAATTGAGGGGCGAAACTACATAATATAGATAGCTATGTCAATAGCACTTTCTAAAAAAATAATATTTATATCAATTAACTTTTTCTTAATTTATTGAATATATATTAATGTTATAAGTTTTTTATAAATAACTCCTATTAAATTAAGAATAAAATATGAATGAAGAAACCGCAAAAATTATACAGCATAGTATTTTTATTAACGCAGAGGATACAGCGTCTGATCTGCGTGATGGTGTAACAGTATCATATTCGAGAAATACTGATCTTGATGCTCATGAGAAGCTAATTCTTTCTTTATCTAATGAAAGCGATTCCGAAGAATATGATAAAAAAAGAAATCAATTATCTGTAAATGGATCAAAACATGCAGATAGAGAATTAGTAAAATTATCTTTTGGACTTTCATCAGATAGCACTATTAGCGAACAAGCGGCAGATTTATTCAATTCTTCAATACGTAAAATGGTGAAGGATGCAGACTTAATACCAACTATTGAGACAGACCTTAATCAGGAAGAATGGCCAAAAAGAGAGAATACTCCAGCTAGTAATGAAGTTAAAGTTCATTATCGACCAAAAATCAAAACTGATCGAGGAGAGGAACTTTATACAACAATTTTCTTTGATAAAGCAAATATAAGACCAATCATAAAAAGTGCCATAGAAAACACTGACAAAGTATATGGCACGGTTGAGCCTAAGCCGACATTAGAAGCAGAGATAATAACTACAGCAGATTTTACAGCAACTAACAGAAAGGAAAAATCTCCTTTTGCAGATAAAATAATTAGAAATAGAGGCTCTGTAACAGACACTGCAGATCGATTTATCAATAAAGGGTCAAATAACAAAGACAATAGTCCAGAACGCTAATATTAATTTAATATAAAAATTAATATTAATTTCTTAAAGGTTTATTAAGTATTAGGCATCATAATAGATTAATATTATTGATGAATAACTTTTATTATGGCAACAGAAAACATAAAGATTCTTCTTATTACTGATGATATTTCTATATCTCATCCAGTATCTGATGCTATTAAAGAAAATGAAAATTGGGAATTGATCGAGAGATCAGATATCAAACAAGCTCAACAATTATTGTCATTAGGTGATGCTGCAAATGAACCACCTGTTGATAAAAATGATAGAACAGAAGTTAATCAGCAACAAGATTCCCCAGATGTTATACTTGTTTCTAATCCTCAAAGAGGTGATAGACAAGCTGCTACAAGAGCTATAAAAGATGGTAGCTTTAAAGATGTACCAACCATAATGCTTTTAGAAGAAGGACAAAAAGTATATGGAAGTACTAAAAAGAAAATTGCTGGCACGATCGATATAAAGCCATCATTTAAGTCTTCCGCAGTAGATACAGAACAAGTAAGGCAAGTAATAGAAACTGCTCTTGAAGTGAATGGTAAGGAAAAAGATTCTAAAGAAACTAGTCCATTACCAGAAAATACTAAGATACCTTCTGCTATACAAAAAATTATTGAACAAAAAGAAGCCAGTAATAACAGCCAAGAAAGTTTTGCTGAAAAATATTCTAAAGGCAAAAGCTCAAACACTGAAATATCCAGATAATAAAAAATTAGTCAACTTTGGTTAATAATCTAAATTTATTAGTAAGAAACTAGTACAGTAACGAAACCTTATTTCCTGCATGCCTTTGTAATCTTCCTGCAATTTCAAGCTCCAAAACTACAGTTAGAACAATATTTATATTTGCTTGTGTCTCAATTATAATATCATCAATTGATATAGGGTCATAGTTAAGAATATCCCCTATTTTACTACGGAAATTATCGATATCCTCTTCAAGACTATTTGTAATCTTGGCGCTTGTGAATGTTTTAGATTCAGACTCTGATAATCTTAATATATTTTCCGATTGTGAAGAAATTACTTCCATAATATCTTCTGCCGAAGTCACCAGACATGCTCCATTCTTTATTAATAGATTTGGCCCCTCTGCCCTAGGATCGACAGGGCTACCAGGAATTGCCATCACATCTCTACCTTGCTCATTCGCATGCCTTGCCGTATTAAGAGAACCACTTCTTTTTGCAGCCTCTACTATAAGGGTAGCTGTTGAAACACCAGAAACTATCCTATTGCGTCTTGGGAAATTCTCAGGCCTTGGGGTAGTGCCAAGTGGGCATTCAGCAATAATTACAGAAGTTTCCGATATTTTTTTATATAATTCTATATTCTCCTTTGGATACACAACATCAATTCCACCTGCTACAACAGCAATTGTACCAGTTTCAATAGCACCAATATGTGCCGCAGTATCGATTCCCCTAGCTAATCCGGAAGTAACAATTATTCCTTCTTGCCCTAATTCTTTTGCAATTTTCTGAGTTAACTTCTTTCCATTAATTGATGCATTTCTTGCACCGACAATAGAAACTGATTTCTTAGAAAACAAATCTGCATTACCAATAATAGAGATTACAGGCGGCGCATCACTTATATATTTTAACAATTCCGGATAATCTTTTTCACATTTTGCTACTATTCTACCACCTAGTTTATTAAGTGACTCCACCTCCTTTTCAGCAGCTTTTTTTGAAAAAACCACTGTCGCCTTATCTTTCCCACCCCGAAGAGAAAGCTCAGGTATAATTTTAATTGCATCTTTGACTGAACCATATCTTGAAACTAATTGCTCAAATGTTTTTGGTCCAATATTTTGTGTTCTAATTAATCTAAGCCAGTCCAGCCTTTCATTATCAGATAATTCTATAATATCATTATCAGCCATTATTTTTTGAACCCACCTTCCTCTCCACTAAGTAATCTTTTAATATTTGATTGATGCCTAAAAATTACGACCAAACTTATAATAAATGCCAAAATTTCTAACCCATCTTTATTAAAATAGAAAGCTGCCAAAGGAGCAGAAATCATCGCAAATATAGATGAAATCGATGAGACTTTTGTTAATTTAAAAGTAGCAATCCATACAATTATTAAAACTAAACCCATCTGCCATGATAGAGCTACATATACAGCCAAACTTGTCGCAACACCTTTGCCTCCCTTAAATTTAAGCCATATAGGAAATATATGACCAAAAACTGCCGCTCCAGCGGCAATTAGTGCTATTTCCCAAGAGAAAAACTCTATTGCTACCAAAACAGGAATAACACCCTTCAATGCATCTAACAGAAAGACAATAGCACCTAGTTTTTTCCCTCCCAAACGCACAACATTAGTTGCTCCAATATTACCAGACCCTTTTGTTCTTATATCCCCTATATTAGCCAGCTTACCTACTACTAAACCAAATGGTATAGAACCTATAAGATAAGAAATAATTATAAAAATAATGTCCATATTTGTGATATTTGTCATACTAGTTCTTCATAGATAATTTTAATTAGCTATATTTGCAGAAACATGCAAACCAGCATCAGTTTTTGAAATAATTTCCTCTACTGAGATATCAGGAGCTACTTCCTTCAATATCATACCAGAAGAAGTAACATCAATTACTGCCAACTCAGTGATTATTCTATCTACAACTTTCTTTCCAGTCAAAGGCAATTTACATTCCTGCAATATTTTTGGTGAACCATCTTTTGCGGTATGACTTTGTAAAACAACAACTTTTTTTACTCCAGCAACAAGATCCATAGCACCACCTGGGCCTTTGATCATCTTCCCAGGAATACACCAATTTGCTAGATCACCTTGCTCAGATACCTCTAAAGCGCCTAGAATCGAGAGGTCTATATGACCACCTCTTATCATTGAAAATGACGTTGCACTATCGAAATAACTACTTTCTGGCAACTCTGTAATTGTCTGTTTACCAGCATTTATCAAATCAGGGTTAACGTTCTCTTTTGTAGGAAAAGGGCCCATCCCCAACATACCGTTCTCACTCTGCAAGGTTACATCCATCCCGTCAGGAATATAATTAGCAACATTTGTTGGCATACCTATCCCTAAATTAGCATAGCAGCCATCAAAAAATTCTTTTGCGGCAATTTTACACATATCTTCACTAGACCATGGCATTTTTATACTCCTACAATAAATAATATCTATTATATTATAATGATTCTATATATTCCTTTGCTTCCTTAAGACCAACTCCTGTTTTTTCTCTCAAGAATTTAATAGCTTCAATTTTCTGACCATTTCTTAGTAACCCTCTAATATGATCATCAGTTTCCTGATCAATCTTTACTGGCAAATCATCCTTACTTACGATTTGATCTTCATTAATAAAATTATCTGCTACAGTATGTTTATTCTTTTTATTAAATAATCCAATTACCAAGAACAGAATAGTTGCAACCAAATATATAATAAAGTTATTTTTATCATCTGTAATATTGTAAAAGTCATAGGCAGTTTTTAGACAAACACCTGATAAAACAAGAGAAATAGATCTATATATACACATCTCCTAATCCCTAATAGTTTCCTGTTCAATTCTCTTCTCGAAATTATCTCCTTGGAAAATTTTCTGAACAAATATTCCAGGAGTATGTATTTGATCTGGCTCAAGATCACCTATTTCTACAAGCTCTTCTACTTCTGCAACTGTATAGGCAGCAGCCGTAGCGCATATGGGGTTAAAATTTCTAGCTGTTTTACTAAAGATTAGATTTCCTGCTTTATCACCCTTTTGGGCCTTAATTATTGCAATATCACCAAAAATCCCTCTTTCCATGACATAATTCTCTCCATCGAATATTTTTGTTTCCTTACCCTTTGCTAAATCTGTTCCGAAGGCTGTTTTAGTATAAAACGCTGGAATTCCAGCACCTCCTGCCCTTATTCTTTCTGCCAGTGTTCCTTGAGGATTCAATTCAAGTTCTAAATCACCATCAAGATATAACTGCTCAAATAATTTATTCTCTCCTACATAGGATGAAATCATTTTTTTGATTTGTCTCGTATGCATCAATAAACCAAGACCAAAATCATCAATTCCTGCATTATTACTAACAAAGGTAAGATTCTTTACTCCTGATTTTTCAATAGCCGATATACAATGCTCTGGTATACCACATAAGCCAAAACCACCTGAAATAATTGTTAAATTATCCTTTAGTTTTCCCTTGAGTGCTTCCGAAGCATTAGAACAAACTTTTGACATTCTGATTCCCTAAATATGATATTATTAAATTCTAATTAAATATCCTGTGACTGATGTCTATTTATAACATAATTTAATGCTATATCTGCCTTATTTTTAGTATAGAGAATGTATATATACCAGCGTTTCTTAAAAATTTTGTAAAATTAATAGCTAATTAACTTTGTATTTTTGTAATAATACCCGTCCAATACAACATATAGTGCTATAAAACGTAATAAATACTAGATTTTATTGTGTTTCTTATGTTACTATCAAACATAATTTAGAATTTTTGTATTATAATTATTTGGTTCATATGAAAAATAATAATTTGCTTTTTATTAATAAAGTAGTTTCTGTAAGTTTATTAACTTCTATTTTAACATTCTCAACATTGCATTATAGTCAAGCATACTCACAAGAGGTTGACTGGCGTGCAAATAATTTGGAAGGCTTTAAAAATCCGTTGATAGAGGCCTCAAATATGGGTCTTGATACCCTTGTTGTTAGAGCTATTGAAGCTAAAGGTGCAGATAATAAATACGTCAATGCCAAAGGTAAAAACGGTACAACTGCCCTTATTGAAGCAGCTTATAAGAATAACCTTAGTACTGTTGAAATACTTCTTGAAAGAGGTGCAGATATAACCATTGCTGACGACAGAGGTGAAACAGCCCTTTCAGTTGCAAAAAAGGCTAATAACACTAATGTCATTCAGTTGCTTCAAGCACATGCAGATAAGATATCAGCAAAAAGATCATCACTTAAAAAACCAATCAGAAGAAAAACCTCCTCAACAACAAAAAGAAAAGCAACGACAACGGCATCGGCATCGGCATCGGCAACAAAAGCTGCACCAAGACAAACAGCAAGCCAAAGAGCAAAAAGATTAAATAAATTCAAAAGAAAAATGCTTGGCTCTAAAAAGGTTACAAAAAAGACAAAACTTTCCTCAAGTAAAAAACCAAGAAAAATTAAGAAACAAGTGAGAAGAAAACTTGGAGATAATAAAAAAACAAAACTATCAAAGAAGAAAAACTCTAGCAAACTTGGTCAAATAGATGGCTATGTATACAATGAAGATGGTTTCATCCGCCCAGATATTTCAAATAAAATAAAAAAAGAAAATGAAATTAGATCTGATATGGCAGATACAAGACAAACGAAATCCAGTTGGAAAAATTATGGAATGATTGCTCTAGGCGTAGGCGTTGTCGGTGGTGGTGTAGCAGCACTTGCATCTGGCGGTGGTGGAAGCTCTAGCGGCGGAAGTTCTACGAGTAGCAGTAGCACTAGTAGTAGCTCTTCTGGTAGTACAAGCTCTTCGAGCAGCAGTGGAAGCACTCTGGCGTCGAGTTTTGATACTGCAGAATTCCAAAGTCAACCAGCCCTTAATCAAGTTAATGCTATAACTTCATATGATAGAGGTCATACTGGTTCTGGCATAGTTGTTGCAGTTCTTGACAATGGCGTAGATAGAAATCATCCAGACTTAGCTGGTAAAATAGATAGCAGAAGTTTTGATTTTATTTTTCAAGACTCTGATCCATTCCCATCTGGTTTTGGATCATTACAAAGCCAAGGAACAAGCGTAGCAGGAATTATCGCTGCGAATAAAAACGACTCTGGAATGCATGGACTAGCTTACGACTCATCTATACTAGCACTTCGTGCTGGAACTTCTGGAGGAGCATATAGCCCAGAGAAATTATCTGAAGCTTTAGATTATGCAGTGGCAAATGGGGCAAGAGTTGTAAATAATAGCTACTCCTCATCATTTTTAATTTCTAATGCATCAAGTAGAGGAACAGCAATATCTTTAGTAGGGATAAACTCTATAAATTCATATTTATCCGCAAATATCAATGGAGCAATTAATGTTTGGGCAGCTGGAGATGGATCTAACTCTCAACCAAGTTTAGAGGCTGGCTTACCTGCCAGAATAGATGAGCTAAAAGGAAAATGGATAGCAGTTGCTTCGGTTAATAATAATAATGAGATTTCTTCATTTTCTAATAGATGCGGTTCAGCAGCAGAATGGTGCATAGTAGCACCTGGAGAAAATATAAACAGCACTTTAGCTACTGGTGACCCGACTGATTCAGATAATGATGGATACGGCACTACTTCAAGTACAACAAAAGCTGCTCCTATTGTTACAGCCGCAGCAGCAATATTATTAGAAGCATTTCCAACATTAACTCCTGAACAAGCTGTAGAATTACTACTTTCTACTGCAACAGATCTTGGAGATGCTGGAACTGATGCAATATATGGTAGAGGATTATTAAATCTTGATGCAGCTACAGCACCACAAGGAAGTTTAAAAGTACCTTCATCTAGCAAAATAACTGGAAGCACACAATTGTTACAATCATCATTTATCTCAACTGGCGGAGCATTTGGAGATGCAGTAGCAAAATCCAATGTACAATTTACTGTTCTTGACCAATATAACAGATCATATCAAGCCGATCTTGCTAGCTCTGTTTCACCTCAAAGTTCTTCATCTGATTCTCATCAATTGCTTTTATCTTTTGGTAAAAAATATGTATCAAGCAAAGCAACATTGAATAAAAACACAACTTTAGAAATTGCAGAAAGAGATGCTTATATACCGAGAAAGCCATCTCAAAATGACTTTAATTCCAAAAGAGCATCTTTTGTAACTCTTGGAAAGAATACTGAAACAGCTGTAAATTATAATGTTCCAATGGAAGAATCATTTAGATTTAACGCTGCTAACGACTACAACAAAAATATGATTATCGGAAAACATGTTCTAACTAACCCGTTCCTTAGCTTTGCTGGAGATGGAGTTAACGTAACATCAAGCCATAAATTAAACAAAAAAAGTTCATTTAAAGTTGCCGCTTTCCATGGTTCAAAAGAAGATGATAAATATGGCGAATATACAGACAAATCTACTGGTGTAGTTGGTGAAATTTCTTACGCAGCAAATGACAATTCCATTATCAGCCTTCAAGCTGGTGTTATGAATGAAAATAACAGCTTCTTAGGTACAAAATCAGAGGGAGCATTTGCAGTTTTAGGTAACAACAAAACCTTCTTCTATGGTGTAGCAGCAAGTCATAAATTAACTAATAGAATTAGCTTATTCGGTACTATTTCAGCTGGCTCATCATTTATTAGCGGAGGAGAAACAGATTCTATCGTTAGAGATATAAGCATGATTAATAGTTACTCCTATAGTATTGGAGCTACTTACACAGGTGCCGTTGCTGCCAAAGATACTTTTGGATTTGCAGTATCACAACCTCTTAAAGTTTCATCTGGTTCTTCAACTCTATTTTTACCATCATCAACGGACAGAGCTGGAAATATCTCCTACTCAGAAAGCAGAGTTGGCCTTGCACCATCAGGTAAGGAAATTGATATAGAAGCGTTCTACGCACTTCCTATCAACGACAATACATCAATTAATACTGGTGCTATACTTAGAAAAGAACCTGGTCACATAGCTGATGCAGATGATGAGGGTATCTTCATGCTAAAAGTTAACCATAACTTCTAGAATATTTAAACTAAACTTATTTAAGATTAGGGATTTCAATAGTAAATCGTTTAGAAATTTTGTTATTTGCTTAGTTGAATTTTTGGCTATGTTACCAAGTGGATTTTGACATAGTTCATCTGCATAATAGAATATATTATGAGAATATCTTATAGAATTCTTGCTTTAGAATTGCATCAACCTCTTCAAGGCTAGCATTAACTCCTAATTTTTCAAAAGAAGTAACACCGAAATTGTTCAATCCACAAGGTATAATGCCTGAAAAATTATCTAGATTTGGATTTACATTTAAAGATATGCCATGAAAACTAATCCATTTTTTAACCCGAATACCAATAGCGGCTATTTTTTCTTCATTTCCATCTGAATCCTTAACCCAGATACCAACCCTATCTGATCTTGTTTCTCCAACAATTCCAAAATGACCTATACTATTTATAATCCAATTTTCTAGTTTTGATACATAATCACGCAAATCAGGTTTAGCACAATAGACTTGGTTTAAATCCAATAATGTGTAAGCAACCCTTTGACCAGGACCATGATAAGTATATTCTCCACCCCTACCAGCATCATATACAGGGAATTTATTAGGCAATATTAAATCAGATTTTTTAGCGGAAGTACCAGCAGTATAAATATCTGGATGTTCAAGAAACCATAGCAATTCAGATTCAGATCCTGATATTATATCAGACACCCTGCTAAGCATATACTCTTTGGCGGCGTTGTAATCGACTAAATCAGTGTTTTTCTTGAATTCTATCACAATATATAAGTTAGTTGGTTAGCTATTAAATAACTATATAATGCTTAATAATGGAAATGCAAAGCCGTATTTCTATTCAACAGTTAAGAACTATTGGAAATCCGCATGAAATATTTATTTCAATTAGATAAGAAATCACTTTTTTAATACTGTATTTCAGACAAGACACAGCTCATAGCATATCCATAATAGATATTATATAAAACTAAAATTGGAAGTTATTGCCTATAAGAAGTGTAACAATTGTTACTATTACTGTGCTTCTTGATGAAATTCATCTAGATATTCAGTAGCAGCAAGAATATCGATTACCTCATTTGTTAACTCTTCAACTTCAAGAGAAGCAACCGTTCCCGGGTGAGTTTCAGTAACAGTTTTACCAATTGCCATTGAAGAAGGGAATCCAATACGATTTCCCAAAGTGCTTCTTATTCGGCTTCTTGGTAAATCTCTTAAGAACTGCTTCGCCAATTTAGTATTTCTTGTAATTCGATTTAGTAATAAATATGTATTAGCATTTTCATTATTTGTAAGTTCTATCGTTTTGGCTGTTGCCCATAGATCTGTCGGGCTTGGCTGTATAGGGACTATAACTAAATCCGCCATTTTTACCGCAATTTTAGCATCATTCTCCGCATGAGGAGGTCCATCAATAACCACCACATCAAAAACTGCTTTTAACTTTTTTATTTCAGATGTCAATCTCCAATAATCTGAAATTGCTCTAAAACTAATATGTGCAATCCCTTCACCAGCATTTTTTCTTGCTTCATTCCACGCTGTCAGACTACCTTGAGGATCGATATCAAGTGCAACAACATTTAGATCTTTTTGAGCTAGAGCAACAGATAAATGAGCTGCTACTGTTGTTTTACCTGCACCGCCTTTTTGTTGGGCGACAACTATTACTTTTCCAGACATATTCCCCTCTTTGAGATGAGATTTTAAGACACACTCTGGAAGTATATACTCAAAAGATACTTTTGTCTTTTAGATTGCAAAAGACTAAACGAAATAATCCATGCTAGTTGCAAAAAAGTATCTTCTCCAAATTGATACAACTATTAGATATTTACTAAAATTCAAAGGTTTATTACCTCTTAACTCTTTTGGGAAGAGTTAGACCAGTAACCTCTCCATTATTATTATCGCCATTTAATTCTGCCCTCATTTCTTGCCTAGCTTTTTCAAATGCACTATGTTTTTCAAGTGTTCCGTCTTCTTTAAGCTGTCTTATCAGAGGGTTATCTTCTAATTCTTTTTGATTTCTCTTTCCTTTTTCTTCTAGTTCAGAAATTTTCTTTTCTAAATCCATAGCTCTTAATTTCCTTGGATCAATAGGGACAATTGGACTTACACGGTTAACTGGATTACTAGCATGGGTAGTCGTAGATGGAGCAATAGAAGATTCGCTTCTCTGTAATGCTTGTGGAGCAACAATTCTAACATTAACAACAACCAGATTATTTATAACTTTCTTTACACCAGCTTCTCTTCTAGCCATATCAATTGCTCTATTTACAACTTCCTGACTTGGAGCATTTCCGTAAAGAGTGACCACACCATCTTTAACGATAGAGTGGACAGATAGTATTTTTGTTAGACCTCCACCAAGCATTTTAGACGTAAGGTCAAGAGATATCTGCTCATCCTTACTGACGCTCTCTTTAACCTGTTGGCTAAATTTATTTCTTTCTTCAATACGCGTCTTTTTTTCAATAGCACGGGATTTCCTACTATTGGATTTATCCAATTCCTTTTTGGTATAATATGCACCTGCTCCACCAGCGGCAGCTCCAAGAATAGCGCCAAAACACCCTGATAAGGTCAATACAAGTATTGAAATAGTTAATAAATTCCTAAGTTTACTCATGGTCATTAATCTCTCTCACAAAAATATAACCTGCAAATTATAGTATAAATATTACAATAATACTAACATAACTTAAAAAAGTTATTATTTAAGGAAATTCTTCAAATTGCCAGGTATCTTATCTTTTAAATCAGTTGGTATTTTATCCGTTAGGTCACTAGGTATTTTATCTTTTATAAGTTTCTGAACATTTCCAGTAGTATTTTTTAATACATTATTTAATTGGTCAGTAGTTAAAACTTTCATAAAGCTATCAGATGCCTGCAATAATACGTCAGTTATTGCTTCAGCAAAAGTCAGAGTATTATTCTTTCCGATATCATTCATTTCAATTTTTGGCATTGGAACAGCAGCTTTAGCTTTTTGTCCTGCTATATCAATTGATGTATTAACCATTATATTATCTATAAGAAGATGATCTATAACAACAGTTTTACCACTCTTTCCTGTACTCTCTGGAGAAGATTTTACAGACTCACCTTTATCTTTATAACTTTTACCATATTTATTCTTAAGAGAAGTTAGATTATCACCAGATAAAGTTTTTTCATATGTAACTGCAGAATTTAGCAATTTAATATCTTTTATACGTACTTCATTTGATAGTAATGATGAAACATCAACTTTTACATCAAAGATTCCGATATATAGAGCATTTTCTGCGTCAAACCCTTCTGGATTAGCTATTTCCAACCCTTCAAGAACTAAATCACCACTAAGAATCGATAATTTTGCCGATTTAAGTTTGACTTCAGTTTGTAAAAGATCTGATCCAAAAGATTCCACCGCACCTTTTATAATTAATCCAGGTATAAAGAATACTGCTACTATAACTAAAACTATAACAACTAATAATATTTTTTTTATCATCTTAATGCTCACTAATTAAATTGTTAATAATACTTTTATATTGACTGACCTGTTTTAGCCCAATCTTTTTCAAATGCCGCTAACCCTTTATCTGTTAAAGGATGCTTAACCAATTGTGTAATTACACTAGGTGGTATAGTACAAACGTCAGCTCCGATTTCACCAGCTCTAATAACATGCATCGGGCTTCTTATCGAGGCAACAAGCACTTCTGTTTCCAATTCAGGATAATTTTCATATATAGCTACAATACTTTCGATAAGTTCCATTCCATCTTGACCAATATCATCTAGACGACCAACGAAAGGAGAAACATAAGTAGCTCCAGCTTTTGCAGCCAATATTGCTTGAGCAGGAGAAAAACAAAGAGTCACATTTGTTTTTATGCCTTCTTTATAAAACTCACTACATGCTTTTAAGCCTTCCATATCTAATGGTAATTTGATAACAACATTATCAGCAATTTTAGCAAGCTTCTTGCCTTGATCTACCATATCCTTATGATTATTAGCTGTAACCTCAGCACTAACGGGCTTACCTGGAACAATTTCACATATTTCAGTAATTACTTCTTTAAAGTCCCTTCCTGATTTAAGAATTAATGAAGGGTTTGTTGTAACACCATCAAGAAGACCTGTTTCTGCTAAACTAACTATTTCCTTTGTCTCAGCTGTATCAATAAAGAATTTCATTTAAATTATTCTCACTATTTTCTAATTGTTTAATAAATTATTCTGATTGTTAAATTTTAAAAATCGTTTAACATATAGCATGTGAAATTGAGCAGATCAATCCGTTATATTTATTAATAATACATAAAAGTTAATCAATGAATAATGTATAATCTATGAACGACAAAAAACAATCAAAAAATATATATGTTCAAGTTTTATTGCCTTCAATTTTCAACAAAGCTTTCGACTATAGTATTAGTGCCGATATTAGTATTAAAAAGGGACAATATGTAAAAGTTCCCTTCGGAAAAAAGAGTATTTATGGAGTTGTCTGGAGCAAAAACAAGCCTGAAACTTCTTTAAGTAAAATAAAAGATATTATTGAAGTTCCTGATATAACACCTATGAGCCAACAACTAATGGATTTCATTGAATGGACTGCTAATTATACTGTTTCTCCAATTGGCAGTGTTCTTTCAATGTCCATAAGTATAAAAGATTTAACACCCATTACCAAATCAGAGAATATATATAATCTTTCAGATATTTTCTTAGGTGCAGAAATTACAAAGGTTAAGATTACAAAATCCAGAGAAAAGGTTATCGATCTTCTAAAATCAGAAAATAATCTCAATAAAGATTACATAAAAAGAATAACAGGTGTTTCTGATTCTATAATTAGTAGCATGGTTCAGAATGATATTATAATTAAGACAACTCAAGAAGACATTATAAATATAGAACCTCCAATAATACCAGAGTCCCTTAATATTGAATTATCTAAGGAACAGGAATTAGCCTCAAATAATTTAATTGAGCAAATTCATAGTAATAGTTATTCAACTACCCTACTTGATGGGATAACTGGATCGGGTAAAACTGAGGTATATTCCACAGCTATTCTGGAAGCTATCAAGAGTGGAAAACAAGCTCTAATCCTACTGCCAGAGATAATCTTAGCCACTCAGTTAAATAAGAGGATTATAGATAGATTTGGCTTCGAACCAACATTATGGCACTCATCACTTACACCAAAAAAACGCAAAGAAAATTGGTTCTCTATTGTTAATGGCACTGCTAAATTAATTGTCGGTGCAAGATCTGCTTTATATCTTCCATATAATAACTTGGGGATAATAGTAGTAGATGAAGAGCATGACCAATCATTCAAGCAGGAAGAAGGTGTTATATATAATGGTCGTGATATGGCTGTTACCAGAGCATTTATCGAAAAAATACCAACAGTTCTTGTGACTGCATCCCCATCTGTTGAAACTGTGTATAATGTACAATGCAATAAATTTAATGAATTAAAGCTGCATTCACGACATGGAGAAGCTGTACTTCCAAATATCCAGCTTGTTGATATGAGATGTGAGAATCTAACTGCAAGCCAGTGGATTTCTGAAGAATTAAAGCAAGAAATAAAAACACGGTTGGAGAAAAATGAGCAAAGCTTATTATTTTTAAACCGCAGAGGGTACGCCCCCTTAACTCTATGCAGAAAATGCGGCTATAGATTCCAATGTCAAGATTGCTCATCATGGATGGTTGAACATAGATATCCACCAAGCATGCAATGTCATCAATGTGGACATACTCAAAATGTCGTTAAAGACTGCCCTGAATGCGAAAGTGAAGATAGTCTGGCATTCTGTGGACCAGGTGTAGAAAGACTTGCGGAAGAAGTCGGATTATATTTCCCTGATGCTAATATAGACATAATGACTAGTGATAAAATAAATAATGCTGCACAGGCAAATAAAACAATATCCAGAATTATGGATGGCGTAACCAATATAATTATCGGCACTCAAATGGTAGCAAAAGGTCACCATTTTCCTAATCTTACTTTAGTTGGAGTTATCGACGCAGATCTTGGTCTTGAGGGGGGAGATATGAGAGCGGCAGAGAAATCCTTTCAGCTTTTACAACAAGTATCTGGAAGAGCAGGAAGAGAGAAAGTTAAAGGACAAGCCATAATACAAAGCTATATGCCAGAAAGCCTTGTAATGGATGCCCTACAAGCAAATGATCGTGACAGCTTTATTAAAAATGAATTATTGATTAGAAAAAATGCAGGCGTAACTCCATTTGGTAGGATGGCAGCAATCGTGATTTCAAACAAGGATGAAAATATGGCTCAGGATTATGCCAAACAAATAGCAAGAACACTTCCAATGAATGATAATATAAGGATATTAGGACCAACTGCTGCAACCCTTTATCAATTACGTGGAATGTACCGATATAGAATATTGATAATAACCAAAAAGAATATAAATATTCAGGAATTAATAAGAACCAATATCGCTAGAGTAAAAATAGGACATTCGACCAAAATAAAAATTGATATAGACCCCTATAGCTTTAACTAGCTTTAACTAGCTTTAACTAGCCTTAACTAGCTTTAACTAGCCTTAACGGCCCTCTGTTTACTATATATTTGCCAAGCTACGCAAATCCGAAAGATGTTTGTCCCATCCATTATCAAGCACTGTAAGTAAGTGCATTGCAGCTTCTCTGGTTGCTTCTGCTATGCCTTTGTGGGTAAGCAATAATCTTGTTCCACCAGCAGCCTCATCCAATACCACAGGGCATAAATTCATCCTTCACGGACGATATAAAATGCACTGTGCCATTATTCACAAAGAAATAGAACGTATAATATCACCATTAGACAGCCAGCCCATACAAGACTAATATCGTCCTATAACAAATTCAAATCGACATTGTAATGTTGAATCGCTTTTTATGTAGTTCGCACTTGATATACAATCTGTTGGCAGACCAGAAGCATCACGACCACGGACATGTCCTGTAAAAGGCTTTCCATCATCCATTTTTTGATCTATCTGAAATGCATCTCTAGGAGAAAATATTGGTCCAGTAGTGTCATTTGCAGGGCTCAACAATAGGACATTGTTAAAAGTTTTCCAGTTCCTCCACCAAAATTATCTGTATCCCAGAGTCTCCACTCACCATTAAAAGATTTTGTCGTCCTTGTTGTACAAAAATTGCTGTTATTACTTCTACCTTCTAGAAGTTTTGCTTCCAAAAGGTGAATCCAAACATATCTACTTTCATAATCATGATATATAAGACCATCTCCATCTCCTTCAAATAAGCTTGCACCAGTGCAATAATTATTTCCGTAAGATGGCCAGTATTCATCGGCATCTGGTAAATCACCAGGCAAATAGTTATATTGCTGATTGAATGTGTTTAATGATGTTTTTATATTACTAACTTCACTAACGATATTTCTAATTTCCGCAGAATGTATAAGTGACTTTCCGCCAACAACACCAGCTACAATAAGGCTGATAATTATTAGAACTATACTCAGTTCAATTAGGGTAAATCCTTTCTTATTAGATATTTTCATAAGCTTAATTCTAACTGTTATTGTTATTTTCTAATTTGCCATATCTCCATAAGTGAAATTAATTCCTATATTTTATAAATCTTCTTATTATACCACAATTACTCCAATATATATATCAATTAATATTACCTGATTTGCAGTTAATCCCCTAACATAACACCAATCGAATTGCTACCAATCGTATCTCAACCTAAACACTAAGAACAATATCTATAATATAGTCTACTCTAGTCCAGACATAAGGTATATAGATGCTGGAAGAACACATTCTTATTATGGTTATTAACATTATAGATAGATAATAAATTCATATAAGCACTATAAATATTATTATGTGATGCTTGTACTAGCTTATTTTTTACATTAAATCTTCTATTTGGATCATAGCTCCAATCGATGAAAAACTCTTTCTGCTTTTGGAAACCATTAAGTATATAACTATGAAATCTACTCAATTTAGCAGGAGGTATGATATCGTATATTTTCTGAATTATTTGATCATGCCTATGAACTATAACAGCATCACTATGATAATTATTATGCCACATTAAATGCCTTGCTCGTTCAATAATACCTTCATTAACCAACGCAAATATCTTTTTCAGATATTCTTCCTCCGCCGCTGTCATATCTGCACTACCGTGAAAATCTGTCATTCTACCATTTAGATAACTATAGGCATCACTTAATGTCACTTCTCTAATTTCATCATTTAAATCTTCCATAGGAATATCGGTATATACTTTTCCACTACCAACAAGACCAGACAATGAGCCTTCCATTTTTCCTAAAATTATAAATATAAAAACAGAGGAAAATATTATGACAGCGATTAGATTGATTTTTTGCTTAGAGTTATTATTACGGTCTTTATACTTAGAATAAACCCCTGAAATGTTTACTTCATCATGTTTAGCTTCAAATATTTCTGGCTTATTTTTCATAGTTTTATAGTAACAATTCTAAAGATTATTTTCAATAGAACTATTTATTAAACTATATCTATGATTAACCTTTAATTTCGGTTATTTTATTACTATATATAAAATATATCAATTATTTGGAGGTTATTATGAAAAAGATAAGTGTATTATCATTAGCTATTTTTTATTTAATTCCAACTATGAGTTATGCCCAAATATACCCTGAAGATAAGGTGGAAGAGAAAGAATATTTCCGATGCGCTGCATGCCATACAATTAAAGAAGGTGGACGCCATAAAGTAGGACCAAATCTTTTCGGGATTTTTGGCAAAGAGGCTGGAACTAACCCTACATATTCAAAATTTTCTAAAGAGATCAAAGAATCTGGTATTATCTGGACAGAAGATACCGTTGATATGTATATCGCTAATTCCAAGAAATTCATCCCGGGAAACAAAATGGCAAGTGGACGAATAAAAGATAAAAAAGTTAGAGATGCTATTATAGCCTACATGAAAACATTTCAGTAATTATTGTGTATCTGCAGAATTCTTAAGGTTTTCTATTTAAGAACCATATATATTATTGGAATTATCACCTATAGATACAATAGTACTTTTTGTTCCATAACATTCCTTTAATGAAGGGAATGCACCAGATCTGACATCGTCCGAATATTGCTTAACCGCCATAGATATATCATTTTCCAGATTGGCATATTGCCTAACGAATCTTGCGACATTTTTTCCTGTTAAACCAAGCATATCATCGGTTACAAGAACCTGACCATCACAAAGCTTAGATGCTCCTATTCCTATTGTTGGTATCTCTACTATCGTGGATATTTCTGCAGCAGTAGCCTCATCTACGCCCTCAATAACAATACTAAAAGCTCCAGCTTTTTCAACTGACTTGGCATCAGAAATTATTTTCTTTCTAGCCTCGTCTGTCTTACCATGATAACCATAACCACCATATACATTTGCGGATTGCGGCTGCAAACCGATATGCGCCATTACAGCTATACCACGAGATGTTAGAAACTCTATCGTTTCAGCCATTTCATGACCACCTTCAAACTTAACTGCGCTACATTTAGTTTCCTGTAGAATTTTTGCTGCATTCCTAAAAGCCTGCTCTTTAGACTCTTGATAGCTAGCAAACGGCATATCCACCACAACAAGTGACTGCTCCGACGAATTAACTACAGCTCTACCATGATTTATCATCATATCCATAGTTACGGGGAGAGTTGACTCCATGCCATATAAAACCATTCCTAGTGAATCACCGACGAGAATAATATCAGCATGCTCATCAATAATTTTTGACTGCATAGCACTATAAGCAGTAAGGCATACTATCTTACTCGTGTTTTTTAGCTTTTTAATATCAAGGATGGTTTTTCGTTTCATATGAATTATTATGATTATGCATGTATAATATAAGAGCCCATATAATATGAATTATGTATTAAAATCAAGACTATTATATATATGATTAAGTTCTACCTTATATCAGAACAATTTATAATGAATTTAATAATAGCTTATGGCTCCATTAAATAGTCAGATTCCACGAATGGAAGGCTTATAGTTACGCAAGTACCAACATTTAATTCACTTTCGATTTCCAACGTTCCACCCATTAATTCAACCAATTTCTTAGTCAAAGGCAAACCAAGACCAGTACCCTCATATTTCCTACTTAATTGATTTTCCACCTGACCAAATGTTGCCATTACTTTAGAAATATCTTTTGGAGCTATTCCAACACCAGTATCTTTCACCTCTACAATAAATCTATTATCAGATATATCGTACCACGCATATAAGGTAACCGTTCCACCCGATGGAGTAAATTTAACAGCATTTGAGAATAGATTTAATAGAATCTGTTTTAGCCTTTTCCCATCGGTCTTAAGAATAATATGCTCTTTTGGAATCTCACCTATAAGAGTTACTCCCGATTCATCTGCTCGAGGAGAAACAAGTCTAAGAGAGTTTTTCATAATCTTAGTTACATCAACTTCCTCTTCCTCAATATTCAGCTTATTGGCATCCGCTTTAGAATAGTCTAGAATATCATTTATCAAACTCAATAAATGAGTACCAGATAGATAAATATCAGTAATATACTCTTTATATTGTTGATTATTCAGTGGCCCCATAACCTCATCCTTGATAATTTCAGAGAAACCAATGATGGCATTTAGCGGGGTCCTAAGCTCATGACTAATGTTAGCAAGGAACTGTGATTTAGATTGATTTTCTTCCTCAGCAGTAGCCTTTTCTTCTTCAAGCTCTGAATTAACTTCATATTGTTTTGTAAACTCTCTTTCGTATCGCAATGAAAGCACATACATATAAATAAATATAATAGCAAATATTGCCGTCAGACCTCCTATAGCATAGAAAATAAATATTATTGGGTCTTTCCAACTACTACTAAGATTAAAGTCTACAGCTATTATAGTATCCAGATTAAGTTCATTATCAATCATAATTGGTATGAATGTCCTAATGATACTTGTATTGTCCGTTCCCAGAGAAAAATCTTCGATTATAAAACTCGAAGTTTTCCCCCCTAATGCATCATTAAAATACTCAATACTTAATGAATCAATCGCCTGACCGTTCATAATATCAATGCCATCATGATTAAACATCCTTACATTTAACACGGGCAATCTTTTAATAGCGCCGTAGATTCTATTTTTGGCTTCACTTATATTTCTTGGACATTTATTAGATTTATTATTTTTGTCATATGTACATGGCAAATAGGAAATAAATTTCTTATATGGCTTAGCAATTGTTTTGGTGAATAGTTCTGCAATACTTTTATTTGATATCTCTGCAGTCCTTATTATAACATTATTTTCTAGATAATCCTTTCCTACAATTGCGAAAAGCAAGAATATTAGAACCGTAAACAAGAAGCAGCCTATGTAAAAAAACTTATAAGATGACATTTATAACATTAATCAAAAGATATTTATAACAAAATAATTTAGAGTTTCTAGTAATGGTTACTATTTAAATAATAGTCAAATTCTAATATTTAATATTCCTTGAATTGATTATTTTTATTTTATAGTGCAACGAAAAAGACATATATATTGACCTAATAAACATGTTGATATATATACACCATTCTTAAATGACATATATGTTGGAGATTTAAAGTGAAACGTACATTTCAACCTAGTAAAATAGTTAGAGCCAGAAGACATGGCTTTAGAGCTAGAATGGCTACTCTTGGTGGTCGCAAAGTAATTAATGCAAGACGCGCAAAAGGACGTAAAAAGCTTACTGCGTAATGGTTATAGCTATTATGTATATGATAGCTATATATTAAATAATTATGTTATATACACTAAAAAAACGCTCGGATTTTGTAGAAATTTCTAAATCAGGAAATAGCATTGCAGCTAAAGGGGTCGTTGTTTTAGCTATGAAAAGAAAGAATATACCTACTTCTCTATTAGATAAAAATATCGTTAGGGTAGGTTACACGGTAACAAAAAAAGTAGGCAATGCCGTTGTTAGAAATCGAATAAAACGTAGATTCCGCGCAATAGCCAATTCTATAATGCCGCAATTAGCTATGAGTGGTTATGATTATGTATTTATAGCTCGCTATCATTCTGTTGATAGAACATTTAGTTCTCTTGAGAAAGATATAAGTTATGCATTACACAGTTTGAGAAAAAATTATGACGAAGAAAAAACTACTTCCAAATCTACCTAGTTTCTTTGCTGTATTAGCTATAAAGATATACAGATATTGTATATCACCTATATTACCATGTTCTTGCAGATATGCTCCCACTTGTTCTGAATACTCTATTGAGGCAATTCAAACTCACGGATTTTTTAAAGGTGGACTACTATCATTTCGCAGAATATGCAGATGTACCCCGTTAGGAAGTCATGGCTTTGACCCGGTTCCTAGCAATATTAATAAAAATTGTAACAAAACAATGTGTAGAAATAATGACTGAAGAAAGTAGAAATCTGATTTTAGCCACCATATGTTCAATAGTTGTTATAATTGGTTGGCAAATATTTTTTGTAAAACCATATCAAGAAGAGCTGGCTGAACAAGAAAAAAACAATCCAAAATCTTCTCAAGAACTAACTATTCCTTCAGCTTCTGATAATGCTAAATCAAATAGTGCTACCAATACAAATAATGTAGATTCTACTCAAAATATATCAGACAGAATTTCTGGAAATTTAGAAGGAACTATAAAGCAATATACAAGCAGAGAGGACTCTCTTGCAAATAAAGAAAACCGACTTACCATAAAAACTCCAGAATTAGTTGGTAGTCTAAACCTTAAGGGTGCGAGATTTGATGATATATTATTATCAAATTACAAAGACACACTTGATGGCGATGGATATGTTTCTATGTTATCTCCTCAAGACACAGAAGAAATGTATTTCGCTGATTTCGGCTGGGTAAGTAGTAAGAAAAATATTAGTCTACCTAACTCGAAAACACTATGGAAAACAAAAGATACTTTATTAAGTGAAGCTGCTCCTATAACCCTAACTTGGGATAATGGTCAAGGTCTTGAATTCAAAAGAACCATCTCTGTTGATGAACACTATATGTTCAAAATTACCGATGAAGTAAAAAATACGACTGATCAAGATATACCTCTTTCTTCCTATGGATATATTGATAGAACAAGACCAGATTCAATGACTTTTTATATTTCACATGAAGGTCCGATTGGCGTTTTTAATGAAAAGCTAAAAGAAATTACTTTTGACAACTTAAAAGAAAAAATGAAGGTTACTGCACAAAGCCATAATGGGTGGACTGGAGTTGCTGACAAATATTGGCTTACTGCTTTAATTCCAGACCAGTCTATCAATAATAAATTTAACTATAACTACAGACTAAAAAATAATATGAATCGTTATAGTGCTGATTTCCTCTCACCTACACATAATTTACAGGCTAATTCTACACTAGAAAATGTAACTCACTTTTTTGTTGGTGCAAAAAAAGTTAATCTTCTAGACGAATATGGAGCAAATCTGAAGCTAAAATTATTTGACCGTGCAGTTGATTTCGGATGGTTATATTTTCTTACAAAACCAATGTATATGGCTTTAACTTTCTTCCAAGGATATGTTATCAATTTTGGTCTAGCTATTTTGTTAATGACAATAATTGTGAAGGCAATTCTATTCCCTCTTGCGAATAAATCATACAAATCTATGGCAAAAATGAGAAAATATTCTCCTGAGCTAAAAGAACTCCGTGATCAATATAAGGACGATAAAAACCGTCAGAATCAGGAAATGATGAAATTCTATCAAGAGAATAAGATAAATCCGCTTTCCGGTTGTATGCCGATGTTAGTACAAATTCCAATATTCTTTGCCTTATACAAAGTATTATTCGTAACTATAGAAATGCGTCATGCACCTTTTTATGGCTGGATAAAGGATCTATCTATTGCTGATCCAACTAATATATTTAATTTATTTGGACTATTTGATTTCGAACCTCCTATATGGCTAATTAGTGTAGGTGTATTGCCAATATTATTTTCCCTTACTATGGTGATTCAACAAAAGTTAAGTCCAAAACCAACAGATCAGACTCAAGCTGTTATAATGAAATGGATGCCAATAATATTTGTATTTATCTTTGCAAGATTCCCTGCTGGACTAGTTCTTTACTGGGTATGGAGCAATATCTTATCAATTATTCAACAATATTTCATTACTAGAAAAATTGATGAAGGCTCTGATTAAGGTAGAAAAATTGTGGTATCAGCAAAGAATCTTTTTAAAGGCGATTGTGATTTTAAATATGGTATAACTAACGTAGAAAATCTCCCTGCCCCCTCACTTCCAGAGGTTGTTTTTGCAGGAAGATCAAATGTTGGAAAGTCAAGCCTGCTAAATAGCTTAACTAAAAGAAAAAACCTAGCTAGAACATCTAAAACACCGGGCTGTACGCAACAACTGAATTTTTTCTTACTCGATAGAAGAATCAATCTTGTAGATATACCGGGATATGGTTATGCACGGGCATCTAAAAAAGAAGTAAAAGGTTGGAATGACCTCATTACCAACTATTTAAAAGGTCGACCAAACTTAAAAAGAGTGTTTTTGCTTATTGATTCCAGACATGGTATAAAGAAAAATGATGAGGAAATAATGCTTATACTTGATGAGGCTGCTGTTTCGTATCAGGTTGTATTAACAAAAACTGATAAACAATCTGAAAAGAATATTGAAATCATCAAGAAAAATATACAAGAAATGGGCGTTAGGCATCCTGCATTATACCCAGAAATCATCCAAACCAGCTCCAGAACTAGTTCTGGTGTTGAAGATGTAAGAAATGCGATAGCAGAATTTGTTAAATAATTGAGAATAAAATGACAAATACAAATAAAAAGAATTCCATTCCAGAAGATTTATTAAAGAAAGCTAAAACCCTTTCAGAAGCCCTTCCATTTATGAGAGAATTTTCTGGAGAAACATTCGTCATAAAATTTGGCGGAAGCGCAATGGGCGATCCAAAGTTATTTAAAAGCTTTGCCAGAGATGTTGTCCTTATGAAACAAGTTGGTATCAACCCAATTATTGTACATGGTGGTGGCCCACAGATTGGGGCAATGTTAGAAAAATTAAAAATCAAGAGCAGATTTATAGATGGCTTAAGAGTCACCGATAAAGAAACTGTTGAAATAGTTGAAATGGTACTCTCTGGATCAATAAATAAACAGATTGTTAGTGCAATCAATGAAGCTGATGGCTCTGCTGTTGGTTTTTCAGGAAAAGATTGCAATCTTATTGAAGCGAAAAGGCTTACAAAAAGAAAACAGGATACTGACTCCAACATTGAAAAAATCCTAGATTTAGGTTTTGTTGGTGAACCAACTTATATAAATCCTGAAATATTGGTAGCCTTCGAGAATACAGATATAATACCAGTCATAGCACCTATAGGAGCAGGCCCTGGTGGAGAAACATATAATATTAATGCAGATACTGCCGCGGGAGCAATTGCAGCCGCTACGGCAGCTAAAAAGCTGATTATGTTAACTGATGTAGAAGGGGTTCTTGATGACCAAAAGAACTTACTTAGCAAATTGGCTCTAGCCGACATCTTGAAACTTATTAAGAAAGGCACTATATCAGGTGGAATGATCCCTAAAGTGGAAACATGTACTAAAGCTATAAAACATCATGTCGATGCAGCTCATATACTTGATGGCAGAATGGAACATGTATTGCTTCTAGAGATTTTTACAGAACATGGAACAGGAACTATGATTTATTAGGTGGATTTGTTATAATTGTTCCTCGATTTACTCAAGTGTTCATAGGAAATAAGGAACAAAAATCAAAAACATGGAAGCTTTTGTGCTTTAGTCAGCTTTAGCTGTTAGACTCATTGTTAAATATAGGAATATTTAACAGGAGTAATACATAAAAAGAGGAATTATGAAATTTTTATCAGAATTTTTACCACTAATAATATTCTATATCTCATATAATTTTTATGGAGATATTATAATAGCTACTGGAATCCTAGTATTCACTACCCTCATTAGCACAGCTATGCTTTATTTAGCCAATAAAGAAGTATCACCAATGCTCCTTATCGCAACTGCTTTTCTAGCTGTAATGGGTGGCATCACATATTTCACAGGTGACCCTACTTATATAAAAATGAAGCCAACAATAGTTAATCTTCTTTTTGCTTCAGTATTACTTGGTGCAATTATTCTTAAAAAACCATTATTGCAGAAAATATTTGGTAATGCCTTTGTAATGGATGCTAACAAATGGCATAAATTATCAATTGCATGGTGCATGTTCTTAGTCTTTAATGCTGGATTAAATGAATATGTCTGGAGGAATTATTCCGAAAGCACATGGGTTAATTTCAAGGCATTTGGACTTATGGGAATTTCCATAGTATTTTCTATAATTACAGTATTTTATATGGTTAGAAATATTAAGCCTGAAGAGGATACTAAAGTTGCTGAAGCAGAGCAATAATTTATAACTAAAACCCTATCATTATATCACCAATATCAATTGATGTGATTCCTTCAAAAGTAATTGAACTCGCTCCATTAGAAAAATTCATAATAGCTTCAGAATTAAAGATTGTTCCAGGAGGGTTAAATAATGCCAATGCTTGCTCAGCTGTTAAAATATCATCCCTAAGGAATACTAATTTATCTACACCTGATTCAAAGTCAGTTATTATGTCGCGACCATTAGAATCATCAAATACAAATCGATCAAACCCATTTCCTCCCGTTAAAGTATCAAAACCTTTATCTCCGAACAAAGTATCATCACCATCTCCGCCAAAAAGTTTATCTTCTCCTTTTCCACCACGAACGATATCATTACCTTTATCGCCGTATACAGAATCATTCCCTAAATCACCATTAAGAAAATCATCGTCTTTTCCGCCATGGATTAAATCATCAGCCTTACCACCACGTATTGTATCTTTATCTAAATCGCCTAATATAGTATCATTTCCATCATTTCCATTAATAAAATCATTACCTTTTCCACCACGAATACTATCATTTCCCAAATTAGCAAGGATACTATCATCACCCTTATTGCCAAATAAAGTATCATTTTCCTCACTTCCAACAATCGTATCATTACCATCCAAACCTTTATAAAATATTGCAGGACTTCCAACAGGAGCAATATAATTATCGGCAAATGATGACCCTGTTGGATTAGGAGGAAGCTCTTTGAAGATAAAATCTTCTGCCGATAAATTACCAATATTATAGCTCGTATCTGGAAAAATAAGGAATGATATATCATCAACTGTTGATGATATAAGTCCACCAAATAACACCAGATCACTCATGGAACTTATTTCTGTATCAGATAGATCTATTCTATCCCCTTCTTCAAAATCACCAACTAGAAGCACATATCTAAAACCATCACCAGCAATAATTTGATTAGGAACAAATACATCTTCTCCAGTTCCACCAAATAAGCGCTGATCTTTATTTGGAGACCCTCCTCCAATTATGGTATCATCTCCGGCATTCCCAAAAACAGCAAATATTTTATCTTGGGCTGGTATGATGTCATCTAGATCTGTTCCATCAGTAATCTGATCTATAAATCCAGGTGGATTAAAGGTTACTACCTCCAATGGCGTTGGTGTATTACCAAGACCAATTAAAGTCCTATATTCATTTCCTCTATCATTATTGGATATTGTAGTTACCATATATACCTATGCGTATTATTAATTATATTAAGTTTTATGAATAAAGTAATAGTTGAATAGATATTTGTCAATTAAGATACTACCAAGCACTCAACCCACCATCGACAAGAAGGTTTTGCCCTGTTACATAGCTTGATGCATCTGATGCAAGAAATATCAAAGCCCCTACCATTTCTTGTGCATTTGCCATTCTTCCCATAGGAATACGGTTGGAATAATTATCTTTAAATACCTGATTTTGACCACTTTCAACTCCACCAGGGGATATTGTATTTACTCGTATATTATTTTTTGCCCAATATGTAGAAAGATATTTTGTTAGACCAATAACGCCAGCTTTTGATGCAGAGTAAACGGCAGGTGAGTTTATTTCCACCCCCATATATTCAGAACCTTTATATATTCTTTGATCTGGCGACATATGACCATAAATAGATGATGTTTGAATGATCGAACCTGCAATATCTTGGTCTATCATTTGCCTAGCAACATTGCGTGCCATTACAAACATGCCATCAATATTTACCTTAAATATCTTATCCCATTCTTCCATATCAAAATCTTCGACAGAATCGAACATTTTTTCTATTTTTTCTGTTTTGGTCGCAGCATTATTATGCAAAATATCTATTTTACCAAACTTATCTACCGTTTTATTAACAACCTCAACAACGGATTCTTCGTTGGTAAGATCTAGTTTCAATGCTATAGTTTTATTACCGAACTGGTTATTTAGACTTTGAGATACGTCTCTAGCAGACTCTTCATTAATATCTGCTACAACTACATTTGCACCAAATTGAGCTAATGAAGAACAAAAATATCGTCCTAAAATACCGCTACCACCAGTAACTATTGCAACCTTACCCGTTAAATCAAATAATGAATTCATATTAGCTAAATAATTATGCTCCATAACCTTCTCCATCTAAGTTAAGTTTATCACTCAAAATCATTTCAACTATTTTGAAATCAAGCTCTGAATCAATATCACGTGATCTATTCTCAGGCATTACATATAATTTTGTATTATCATAGAATACAGCTGGTTCATCTAAGAAATCTCTACCCCAAACATAAATTGATGCATTCATATCATAACATTTTGGTGAATCTTGTCTTCTTAATACTGATTTATCTAGAGTTTTAGAAAGATATACCATTCCATCTTTATTTACCTCAACAAGATTAAAATATGGAGAACGATGCGATTCCATCCCAGTAATAACATTAGATATATTTCCTTTATCACTTTCAAATAGATCAACACATGCTTTTATATCATCTATCACGCGCAAAGGAGATGTTGCATCTAAATCCACAAATATATCAAACTTGCTTCCTGATAGCCTTTCTGTTTCATTTATTGCATGGATAATTGCTGGAAGTTTACCAGATGTATCAGAAGCTAGTTCATCAGGTCTTTTAACTACATAATCAGCACCAAAACCTTTAGCAATATTTAAAATATCATCTGAATCACTACTAACTGAGATGACATCAAACATAGCCGACTCTTTTGCCTGCTTAATTGAATGTGCTATCAGTGGGATTCCAAGTAATTCACGAATATTTTTACCCGGGACTCCTTTAGAGCCTCCCCTTGCACAAATGGTACAGAGTTTTTTAGTCATTATCTTTCTCCGCTTCACAAATTATATGCATTATTTCTACGCCATCATTTATACTACATAGCCCTTCATGATTTTCTTCAATAATAGCTTTGTGCATGTTTATATAACTGATATTTCTATCAGAATTTATTTCAATATTAGAACCATTAATTTCTAGAACCGAATTAACTAAATCATATTTATAGCTGTTATCTTCAGTATTGATAATAGCCTCTCTTCTTGCCACCCTATCTAGATAGTTCATTTGCATTGATATAGCCTTGCATTCCTCGTTAGACATAACAAAACAATATACATCATCTGAATCGACAGTTATATCAGAAAACCTTCCGCCTATTGACTTGAAATCTATATTCTTTCCAAATAGATATTGTGCTAAATCAAGCTCATGAGAAAGATCTCGAAGAACTCCTCCACCTTTTTCTTTAATTGATGAATATGTTTCCTTATGATTTCTATCAGGACGCCAATCTGGTAAATATTGCCCTACATACATATGAGCAGAAAGAATTTTTTGTCCCTTAAGCTCATCTTTAAGCCTTGAAATAATTGGGTGGAATCTTAAATTATATCCAACAAATATCTCACTATCATACTTTTTTATATCTTGAGTATTTTTAATTTCTTGAGGAAGTTCAGAGAATATAGGTTTCTCCACTAATATAGCCTTAGGATGACAATATTGGTTTATTTTTTCTAAATCAGAAAAATGATTTTCAGTTGATGATGCTATAATCACATAATCAGGATCAAATCCTTCAACTTCATCATAAGATGTAAAAGAATTATCAATATCATGTTTTCTAGAAGATAAAACAGCAACATTAATTCCTAAATCTATAAGGATTTCTCTATGCCTTTTGCCTATAGAGCCGTATCCTATAATAACAGCATCTGATATTTTATGTTTAGTCACTCTTATTCTCTCTGGAATCATCACCATTATCTCTGGCCTTTTTTAAGTCTTCTGGAGTCCCAACATCCATCCATGTTTCACTCAAAGGAAAAGCACATACTTTTTTGTTTTCTTCAATTAATTTATTAAATAATGTTGGCATATCATAAAATTCATTATCTGGAATATATTCTATACATTCTGGATCAATTACATACATTCCAGCTGAAACAAATATATTTTCCTTTGGTTTTTCGGTAACTGATTTAAGTTCATGACTATCTATATCAACTACTCCGTAAGGAATTTGATAAGTAAATTCTTTCAGACACATAGTAGCCACTGAATGATTCTCAATGTGAAAGTTCAATAAATTATCAAATTTCAGATCAGTTATAACATCACCATTAACTACGACAAACGGAAGATCAGGTCGTTTATTTATAAATTGTAGAGATCCTGCAGTTCCCATTCTGTCATTTTCAAAAATATAATCAATATTAGCGCCAAAATTTTCACCATTACCAAAATATTCCTGAATAACCTCTTTCTTATGATTTACTGAAATAAATATATTGTAAAATCCCTGCTCAACAAAATTATTAATAATAATTTCAATCATTGGCTTGCCATTTATACTAACCATCGGCTTTGGCATACCTTCAGAAGCTGACTGTAGACGCGTTCCTAAACCACCAGCCATAATTATTACGCTATTGGCCTTCTTATTCTTTACTTCTCCAGCTATATTTAGAGTTTCGATAGATGTTACTTTTCCATCATCATCAACAAGTGGAATTTGATTAATCTTATATACTGATAACGTACTCAACACTTCATTACGAAGTACTTTATTTGAAAGCGTAACCGGGTTTCTATTCATGATTTTATGAACAGGTGAGTCTAATGAAAGATTGCTTAGAATAGCTCTTCTGATATCTCCATCTGTTATTGTTCCCAAAAGAAGGTCAGTTTCATCAACAACTAAAGCAATTTGAATAGCTCCTTTATTAATTACTCCAATAGCCTCAAAAATACTCAATGATGGAGGAATTGATATGTCTTTCCAGTTCTTTTGTGTCATTTTATAATTATTAATCAATGTATAATATTCAAAGCTTGTATTATACTATACGTGAATTTAAAAGTATATTCTTTATCCATTATGTGTTATTTCGACATTATTTATAAAGAGAGAATTAAGGTTACAACTTACATATTATGGGTGATTTATTAAAGAGCTTAAGACATATAAAAAGGATTTATGGCAGACCGTCAACACAGGATGTATTTAAAGAAATACTCGCAAAAAAGAGGCTGACCAGAACACTAGTTCGACTATTTAGTAAATATAGATCTACAAAATTCCTTACATTGTTATTATCTATCTACAGCATGAAAGCATTGCTATCCATACGATTTCCTAAGAAAAAAGGGGCAATTTTTGCTACTGGCACAACAGCAAATGAATTTTCTTATATTAAATATATAGAAAAATGCATGCAGGGCGAAGAAATTGAAATTGTTTCACCAAGTATTAAGAATATTATTAGTTTAGGTAATATTTCTTTATTATTAGCTATAATATTCCATCCAAAACGGACAATAAAATATTGTAAAGTAATTTCATATTTTAACAATGATGATTTCATTACGGGATGCCTAAGAGCAAGTTTCGTAGGATATTATGTAAAAAATATTTATATATTATCACGTACTTCTCCAAAAGCAGTTTTAGTTACGAGTAACTATGCAGCAGATAGCTGTGCTATGGTTTCTGCAGCAAAATCACTCAATATACCTGTAATATTTTACCCTCATGGTGCTGTCACAAGCTTTAACCAACCAACCAATATCGGTTATGATATCGCCATATTCTCAGGGAAGTATGGTGTTGATTTGTATAAGGAAAATTCTCCTGATTTCTCTCCTAAGCTGTTGTTTTGTGGCATAAAAGGAAAAACTGATCCTCTGAAAATAGATTTTTCAGACCAGAAGCCTCCAAAAAAGGTTGGTATATTTTTAACTGCGAAAACCAATATGCAAATACTAACCGAAATAGTAGATGAGTTAACTGACAAATGGAATGTAGAAAAAATATTGATACGCCCTCATCCTGTTGATTTAATAAGACCAGACTTTGTGAGTCTAGGAAGCAAAAAAAATATCTTTATTTCAGCTAAAGGAGATCCTCTTATTGAGGATGTTAAACAAGTTGACTTTGCATTTGTTGGTAATAGTAGCGTTCACTTGGAGATATTAAAATTAGGAGTTCCAACTTTATATTTTGGCTCAATGGATAGTTACGACTATGATATTAATGGTTTCGTAAAACATAAAGTTGTCCCTTCCTTTGATAATTTTTCTAGCATAAAGTTGGACGATATTGCATCATTTTATGGTTCAGATTGGAAAGACAGTTTCTCTTATTTTGATGCTGGATATGGGCTATCTGAGGAAGAAATAAATCTAAATATAAAAAATGGTATTGAAGAGTTCTTAGGATCTTCTAAAAAATAGATTTAGTATTATAAAATTTTATCCAACTACCTTTTTGGAAACCCCAATAACTTTAGTGCCATCTGCGACATCATGTAGTACAATTGAATGAGCGCCAATAATGCAATTATCTCCTACTAATTTTTCTGCAGTTATAGTAGATCGAGTTGCTGCGAACACTCCATCACCCAATTTAGCACCACCATTTAAAGTAGTGTAAGGTGATAATACGCAATGATCACCAACTTCTGAGTCATGACCACAATATGTGTATACGTTTAATTTACTATAATTACCAATTTTGACATTATCAGTAACTATACAATAAGGGCAAATCACAACCCCCTCACCTATTTGACTATTGCTAGAAATTATTGCTGTTGGATGTATTAGGGTTAGAAAAACTGCATTCTTGGCTTTTAGTTTTTCTATTACTTTTCTTTTAATTTCAACATTGCCTATGGCTATTATAAATACATCATCTTGTTCAATGTTATAATTATCTTCACCGCCAAGAATTGGTACGGGAATATCAAATCCATCCAAGTCATTTTGGGTTTTTGATAAGAATCCTTTGATTGTATATGTGTTCATATCAAAAGCATCCAATGACCATTGATAGACTTCTCTACCAAACCCTCCTGCACCAATAATAATTATATTTTTCATTATATAACCTATTCCACCCTCTGATCATCAGATAAATTCTTATTACATTCTTGCCCTAACAAGTCCCAATATTTCATTGCAGATATTCCATCAGCTGGTCTTTTACATGTAATATTATCTTTAGAAAATACTTCACCTTTTTTGATAGTCTTTGATGCCACTAAACTTCGTCTTGCTATCGGTATATTTTTAATTTCGCTTTCTTGTGGCTCTTTTATTCCATTACCCATTGCATCTTCAGTATCTCTTATATGTTGCACCATATTTTTGAGTTCTATTGGCTCTAAAGATGCTTTATGATCTGGCCCTGCAAGATTTCGATCTTTGGTATAATGTTTCTCTATAATAGTTGCTCCCATTGCAACAGCAGCAACTGGAATGTGAATACCTGCACTATGGTCTGAAAACCCTACTGATACATTAAATTTATCTGCAATAGTTTTCATAACATTTAAATTAGTATCTGCATAAGGAGCAGGATACTCCGTAACGCATTGTAGAATTGTTATATTGCCCTTTAGAATATCTGGATTTCCAGAATAGAAATCATAACATTCCTGCACTGTTTCAGGTTCTTTATTCCCAGCCCATCCATAAGCTAGAATTGCTAATGCTTGCTCTATTTCTTCTAGATTAGCCATTCCTGTAGATAAAATTAGTGGCAATCTATATTTACCAATTTCGTATAAAAATGGTGCGTTGGTAATTTCTCCGGAAGGCACTTTAAGGCATGATATTTTGCATTCTTCTACTAAGAATTTCAGACTCTCGACATCAAAAGCAGTGGAAAGAAATTTTATTCCTGATTCTTCACAATATTTATAAAGCTCGATAAAATCACTTTCCTGAAGCTCAAGTTTTCTAACCATCTCCAATTGTGACTCTGATATGCCTGTATTTTTTGTCTGATATTCAGCCTGACTAGCAAATGTAGAAACAACTTTTTCGGCCTTGAATGTTTGGAATTTTACAAAGTCGGCCTTTGCATCAACGGCTATATCAATAAGTTCCTTTGCAAGTGATAAATCTCCATTATGATTTACTCCTGCCTCAGCAATAATTATTGCCCTTTTGTTATTAGGTACTGTTTTTCTTTCATTATTCATGATAATATCATACTATGTTTTGTCTAAAAAACACAATATAAAAATATAACTACGATCGATGAGTAATATATTGAAAAATAAAAAAATATTAATAACTGGTGCTGAAGGTTTTATAGGTTCTCACCTTACTGAATATCTAATAAATGAAGGCTATGATGTTAGAGCATTTGTTCTCTATAATTCATTTAACAATTGGGGATGGATAGATAGTTTCCCTAAGAATATAAGATCTAATTTAGATATTTTTACTGGCGATATAAGAGATCCTAACGGCGTTCGCGAAGCAATGAAAGGATGTGATATAGTCCTTCATTTAGCAGCTCTTATAGCAATTCCATATTCATATCACTCACCAGATATGTATATTGATACCAATATCAAAGGCACATTAAATATCCTTCAAGCAGCTAAAGATTTCGGCATTGAAAAAATTGTACATACTTCTACCAGTGAGGTATATGGCAGTGCTCAATATGTTCCTATAGATGAAAAACATCCGCTTGTAGGTCAATCACCTTATTCGGCTTCTAAAATTGGAGCAGATCAATTAGCAATCTCTTTTCATAAGTCGTTTGAAACTCCAGTTTCGATTATCAGACCGTTTAATACTTATGGACCAAGGCAATCATCAAGAGCGGTTATACCAACTATAATAACCCAACTGGCTTCTGGTAAAGAGGACATACATTTGGGTGATATAACTCCTACAAGAGACTTTACATATGTAACTGATACAGCCAAAGCATTTATTGATATAGCTGGGTGTGACAAGGCAGTTGGAGAAGTCACTAATGTAGGTAGTAACTTTGAAATATCTATTGAAGATCTTGCCCTAAATATTGCGGATTGCATGAATAAAAAGATTAATATCATTACAGATGAAGAACGGAAACGTCCTGAAGCAAGTGAAGTAAGACGTTTATTTGCATCTACTGAAAAAGCACAAAATTCTTTCAATTGGAACCCTGAACATGGCGGCAGAGAAGGCTTCATCAAAGGTATAGAGAAAACAATTGAATGGTTCAGCAAAGCTAAGAATCTTTCCCAATATAAAACCGAAATTTATAATATATAATACCAGTATGACAACAAAAATACCTTTAGCAGAACCAGATGTAACAGGAAACGAACAAAAATATTTAAGTGAATGTATTTCTACAGGATATGTATCCAGTGTCGGTAAATTTGTTAACTTATTTGAAGAAAGAATAGCCGAGACAGTCGATGCAAAATATTGTGTAGCCGTTAATTCAGGAACATCAGCATTGCATTTATCACTTCTAGCTTTGGGTGTAAAGAATGACGATCTGGTTATACTTCCATCCTTAACATTTATCGCAAGTGCAAATGCAATTTCTTATTGTGGTGCAAGCCCGTGGTTATTTGATGTTTCAGAAACTGACTGGTGTCTTGATGCAAATCTTCTGGAAACAACCCTGAAAAAAGAAACAATCTTTTCTGAAGGAAAACTTATACATAAAGAATCTAATAAAACTGTATCAGCCATAATGCCTGTATATACTAACGGAACTCCAGCTAATATTGATGCGATATCAAAGATAGCCCAAAAATATGGGCTTCCAGTTATTGCCGATGCAGCAGCTGCAATTGGAGCAAAATATGAAGGAAATAAAACTGGAAACCTTAATGCTGACCTAACTACTTATTCTTTTAATGGAAACAAAACAATCACATCTGGTGGCGGTGGAGCTATAGTGGGCAATAATAAGGAAATTCTGGAAAGAATAAAGCACCTTAGTACAACAGCTAGAGTTGGTCGAAATTATGACCATGATGTCGTTGGATTTAATTATAGAATGACAAATATACAAGCCGCAGTTGGTTGCGCACAGATAGAGCGTCTAGATGATTTTATACAAAATAAAAAATTTATAAAAGCATCCTACAAAAAAATAGTTGATGAAATAGCTGACATATTTGTTATTCCCGAAAATGACAATACAGAAAGCGCATGTTGGCTTAGCGGGATAGTTGTTGGAAGAACTTACGATATAGACACTATCCAAAATCAGCTTAACGAAGCAGGTGTTGAGAGCAGGCAATTCTGGAAACCAGTACATTTACAAAAACCATATGCAAATTCTCCAAAAACTCAAATGAATATTTGTGAGAATTTATGGAACAGAGTTCTGATTCTTCCTTCTTCAAGTAATTTAAGTAAAGAAAACATAAATTTTGTAGTTAACAAAACAATCGAGATATTTAAAGAAAATGGTGCAAAATAAAACAATTGGCGTAGTTACAGGATCTCGTGCTGAATATGGCATCATGAAAAATGTCATTAAATATATTAATGAGGCTTCAGACCTTAATCTTGTACTTTTTGTGACTGGCTCTCACCTACTCCCTCAATATGGTAATACTTATACAGAAATAGAAAATGATGGTTTTACTATAAATGAAAAAGTACAGGTAATCCCTGAATCAGATAATGATATAGGCATTTGCAAATCAATGGGTCAAACCATGGGAGATTTTGCAGATGCGTTCAATAAATATAATGTAGATATCTTATTAATTCTTGGTGATAGATATGAAATATTTGCTGTAGCAAGTACTGCATATATGATGAAAATTCCTATAGCTCATATTTCAGGTGGAGATTCCACAGAAGGCGCTCTTGATGAAGCATTACGTCACTCCATAACAAAAATGTCCCATATTCATTTTGTCACTAATGAAGTAGCTAAAAACAGAGTTATACAGCTCGGTGAGAACCCTGAAAATGTCTTCCTGACTGGCAATCCTAGCCTTGATGGAATACATGACTATAATTTCCTGAGTAAAGATGAAATATCTAATAAGGTAGGAATAAAGCTAACCGAAAAGATTATTATGGTAACTTATCATCCTGAAACATTAATTTCTGATTCAAATAATTCTGAAATTACACCACTTATCGATGCCCTTTCTAATCTGGACAACGATTTTAGTATTATTTTTACAGGCACTAATTCTGATGCTGGTGGAAATGAAATTACAAAAAGAATACAGAATTTTGTTGATTCCAGAGATAATACTGCAATGGTAGACTCTCTTGGTCATCTTGGGTATATGAGTGCAGTGAAAATGGCAGATCTTGTTGTAGGAAATTCATCAAGCGGATTAGCAGAAGCACCATCATTGAAAACCCCTACTGTTAATATTGGAAACAGGCAAAAGGGAAGAGTTTGTGCTGATTCTGTAATTTCTGTTTCAAATAATAGCAAAGACATATCAAAAGCAATAGATAAGGCCTTATCTATTGATTGCTCAAATATAAATAACCCATATGAGTTTCCTAATTCTTCAGCATCCATAGTAGAAATTTTAAGAAAAATAGATACTCCAAATGATCTACTTAGAAAAACTTTTTTCTAATTTTAAAATTATTTATATATAGCTAGACTATATAATAACCATATAATTTAACCATTTGGTATTTATATTATTAGATAACTTAACTATTCAGTTAAGTCTGTTGATTCCTTTGATTCATTTCCATTAGATGCACCATTTCTATATAACACAGCTATAATAACAAAGCTTATTACTATGGATACTAGATATGAAAATATTGTAGCCCATGCTGCTCCTAATAGCTGATATTCTGGAATTAGAATATAATTAAATACAAAATTCAAAGCGATCACTATAAGAGTACATAATGAGATAAGAGCTGTTCTTTTCTTGAAAAGCATATATCCAGTATTATGTTGTAAATAACCTTGGAATACTACGGCAAATACTAACCAAGGTATATATTCTATAGCCTTATGAAAGTTATCTCCCAATAGGTAAGGAGCAACAAATATAGATACCATATAGAGTACAAAAGCGGCAATAGGAAGACAAATAAAATACAAAATAGAGGCAAGCAGTATATCTCTTAATTCATGCTCCTCATTTCCTGATAATTTTCTAAATAACCAAGGTAACCACGCAAACATAAAGGCATTTATGGCTATTACCAAACCAAATGAGAACATTCCCCCAATTGTATATATAGCAGTAAATTCTACACCTAGCATATTTGCAATAAATAACCTATCAGTCAGAACTACAATTACAGCAACCAGACCACTTGGAAGATACTTAATACCGAATATAATTAACTCCGACATATAGTCTTTTGATACATGCCTAATCCTTACAACCTTTCTGCCACCTATTAGAATTGTTCCCAGAAATGCAGTTACTGAAAGACCTATAATTTTTGCTATTATACAACCCTGCCAACCATAATCATTCATCACTAATATTATAGATAGTACTAATGTAATAACTGTTTGTGTCGATTGCAGAATAATAAATTTCTTTCTATCATTACCAAACTGCATAATTGCTCTAGTAAAATAATAAATACTATACATAAAGGCAGCTAAAAATATTGACCACATCCATAATTGAGGGAACTTCGTATATGCCAGTATTTCATTAGGCAACATATATACTATTAATGTAACAAATACTGTTACTAAACCAGTAACCAATAATGATGAAGAAACATATCTTGCAAGCTTGGTATTACAGAGGTCGAAATATCTCATACGAAGAGAATCATGAAGGGTAAGACCAACAACAGGAGTAAGAAATGATAGCAAACTTAAATATATTGCCCATGTTCCATAGTCATGTACAGATAAATATCTTGTTAATATAGGAGCTAAAAGAAGAGGTGTTAATGCCTCTATACCATTTGCAAAACCATAAAATATGATATCTTTTACCAATTTTCGTATATTTCTTGCCATTCACCCTGCAAAAGTAATTTATTAAAACCTTATATATAACAAGGAATTAGAGTTATAATTCCTATTAGTCTTGGAAGCAAGCTTTTAGGTTAGTTACACATTATGAGCAAACAAAGTAAATAAAAAGTTAATAGGATATATTATATTCCTAAAAATTATATTTGGGAATTAATTACATTTATAAATACGTAAATAAATTTTATTGTAATCACTATACATCATATGTATAACATGATCACTTGCACAAACGGCAATTTGAGATATTAATTTTATATATTTATAACCATTGTTTATGCATTCAGTACATTATATTTGCCGCAGTAGCTCAGTGGTAGAGCACGTCATTGGTAATGACGGGGTCGGAAGTTCAATTCTTCTCTGCGGCACCATTAATTCAAATAATATATAGATATAATAATAACTACCATCTATATATTCTATATTGCCATTAACTATATCCTCATTAAATATCTGTACTAAATTACCAAACTATCGAGTTTTAATAATTAAAATCCAGTAATAAACATATCCGTCTATTTTTCTCTTGTAAAAATATTTTTAATCTGTTAGTTACACCCTCGGACAGATGACCGAGTGGTTTAAGGTACCAGTCTTGAAAACTGGCGTGCGCGTAAGCGTACCGTGGGTTCGAATCCCACTCTGTCCGCCATATCTCTATCCATCCCCATCTCATATAGTCCAACTTTCCTTGACTCACCTTACATTTTAGCATATATTCTGCCCATTGCCATCCAATGGAATGTACCCTAATCCAGAGAATTTAGGGGCATATTTAGGGGCATTAGATAATAGCAATAAAGAATATGCCCCCCAATGGAGTATTGCAATGGCTTTAACAGATACATCATGCAAGAATGCAAAGCCAAGCGAGAAACCTCGCAAGCTATCAGATGGCGGTGGTTTGTACCTTGAAGTTATGCCAAGTCGGTCTAAATATTGGAGGCTGAAATATCGTTTTAGTGGCAAAGAAAAACGTCTAGCTATTGGTGTATATCCACAAATATCACTAAAAGAAGCACGCATTAAACGTGATGAAGCCAAAAAATTATTATCAGAAAATATTGATCCATCACAAGCTAAACAAGATGCAAAACGTCAAAATACATTAAAAACCGAAAACTTGTTTGAAGAAATAGCCAGAGAATGGCATGAAAAGCAAAGTAATGGCTGGACAGAACGTCATGCAAAATATGTTCTTGTGCGGTTGGAGGCTGATATATTCCCTGAACTTGGCAATATCCCTACAAATGAAATCAAAGCCCCTGATTTACTAGCAGCACTACGCAAAATTGAGGATAGAGGTGCATTAGACATTGCAAAACGTGCAAGGCAAACATGTGGTCAAATATTCCGATATGCCATTGCCACAGGCAGAGCAGAACGTGATATAGCCGTTGATTTGAAGGGTGCATTAAAAGTTGCCAAGAAAAAACATCATGCTCATTTACAAGAATCTGAATTACCTGAATTATTAGAAAAGTTAGATTTATATGACGGTGAGCCTCAAACTAAACTAGCTATAAAATTTACACTTTTAACATTCACCAGAAGTGGAGAAGTTCGAGGTGCAGAATGGTCTGAAATTGATTTTGATAAAGAGCAATGGATAATTCCTGCACAACGAATGAAAATGCGGGTAAAACATATTGTGCCATTATCAAGTCAAGTTTTAGCAATATTAAAAGAGCTTATAAAACATACTGGCAATGAGAAATATCTTTTTCCTAGTCATAATAATTCCTTTAAACCTATTAGTGAAAACACTATGCTTTATGCAATATATCGCATGGGTTATCATTCACGGACAACAATACATGGTTTTCGCTCCACAGCATCAACAATATTAAATGAGAATGGCTTTCCACCAGATCATATAGAAAGGCAGCTTGCACATGCTGAACGCAATGGAGTTCGTGCAGCATATAACCACGCAGAATATCTACCAGAAAGGCATAAAATGATGCAGTGGTGGGGAAATTATTTATACAATAAAGGAAAATGATGTGTCAGAGAGTAATGAGATTTATTATACACTGAATGATACTGCAAAAATACTAGAGAGTAGTAGTAAGCAAATTATATCATATGCAAGAAGTGGTTTATGTAAATTATCTTTACGTAGAGGAATTATGGTTAATAAACTTGGATCAGGTTATAGAGACTGTTTTGATGATCCAAATGAGTCTATTAATCCAGATATGTATGAGTGGGATATTCCAACATATATACAAGGTAATTTTACACTTCTTGAGGGCTCACTCTTTGGGTTATTCAATGAGGATAAAGCAACAATAACTTTTTTAGAAATAGGTGATCAAATATATATAGTTGAAGGAACACGAAATCAATCAGCAGAACAATATGAAGGTGAAATAGATGTTTATATTGATGATATAGAAATATCTAAAACAGAGTTAAATACACTTAGAAAATCATTAAAAGAAATAGACTGGGAAGAAAAATATTATTCTTTAAAGAACAAAAGTGATACAATCATTACTGATAAGGATAAAGAAATAGAAGAATTAAAAGCAAGTCTTCAAAAACCTATTAATAAATCTGCTGAAACAAAAAAATATAATTACTGCGTAAAAATTATTGCAGGAATTGCTATACAAAAATATCACTATGACAAAACAAAATCAAAAAATAGTGCGGCAGCAAATATTGCGGATACATTGCTAAAAGAAGGTATACGAATAGATGAAAATACGATACTAGACAAAATACGAGATGGTATAATATCGATAGAAGAAGATGCCAAATAACTAGCCATATAAACCGAATTCGTTTTGTTATTTCCGAGTTCGTCCAAATATTTTCATCCCCTCCTATAATGCTTACATGTATCCAATTGGATATGTGCATATCCATTTCATAGAGAGGTAAAAATAATGGAAAATACAAAAAATAATATATTACCAGCAACTGGTTTTCTGCGTCTGCCACAAATACTGGCTGTAATACCAGTATCAAAGAGTCACTGGTGGGATGGGGTTAAATCTGGGTGTTATCCACCATCTTATAAGTTAGGGAAGAATATCACAGTATGGAAAGCCTCTGATATTCATGAGCTAATTGAAGGAATATCAAATAGAGGAGGTGATAATGACTAAATTACTTAAATTAGATATAGAAATGCTAATGTGCCATATGCATCACCTTTCACCAATTGCCAAAGGTGGTTTAATGTATGCTATTCCAGACAATAAAAATGATAAGCGTCCAATTATAACAATATGGGGGTTTTTTGATGAAGTAATGGATCAACTTGAAGAACTTAATAATGATGGATATGGTATTTTTATATGCGTTAATGAAACTGAAGACAAAAGCCGTAGAACATCAAATATAACTAGAGTACGAGCAATATTTCATGATGATGATGGAGGTGGCTTACCTTTGCCACTTCCTCCTAGTATGATTATTGAATCTGGTGGAGTTACTAAAGATGGTCGTCCAAAATTGCACTCTTATTATTTTACGACTGATCAACTAACTCATGATGATTATTTAGGCATGATGCCTGTTATGTCTGATAAATATGGTGGTGATCCTGCTGTTAAAGATTTACCTCGCTTAATGCGGATGGCTGGTACATATCATTGGAAAACTGGTACACCTCGTAAAGTGAAAATTATATCAGAGGGGCAGAAATATACTCGGGCTGAACTTTTAAAAGCCTTTCCACCGCAGCCAGTTAGAAAATCTACAAATAATAAGAATTCTAAGAATACTGGTACGGCTACTTTATCTCAATGCAGGTCTGGATTAGTTCCTGATAATATAGGTTTGTCAGATGTGCATGAAATTGTCACAGACCTTTTTTTGTTAGACCCTGATTGTGATTATAACACATGGATTAAGATGGGGATCATACTAAAAAATGAATTAGGCGATCGTGGTTTTCAACTATGGGACTTATGGTCCAGTTTAGGAAAAAAATATGAAATGCTAGATATGACAAGTAAATGGAAGGGTTTTAAAAGATGAGTAATAATACACAACGAAAAGCAATGCGTGGAAGCATTAAAAAAGCAGTAAAAGAGCAAGGTACAGCAGTAACCACCTCAATTACTACAAGTGATTTATTTGGGAATGATATTGCAAATGATAACAACATACTTAAATATAATACAGAAAATCTTTTAACCTTTATTCCATATATAATTTCGTCAGAATTTGGAGGGTACTTAATATATTCAAACGATGCATTTAGACATTATGACGGAAAGAAGTGGGTATATTTATCCGATGATACCGTACAAGGTATAATTCAGCGTAAATTATTAGGTATTACTGGACTATCTCAATATGAGATAAATAATATCATTGTTGGTGTTCGCAAAACTTGCTCTATTTCTGAGAAACCTCATAATAGCTGGGTTGATTCAGAGGAATTAGCAACCTATATACTCCCTGTTGATAATGGACTGCTAAATTTGGAACCATTGTTGCATGGTAAAGATCCTATTTTGTTAGAACATACACCAAACCTTTATAATACAACATGTGCACATTTTGTATATAATCCAGATGAAGAGCCAACTTTTCTACAGTCATTTTTAGATGAGGTGCTGCCAGATAAAACTGCACAGATGGTGTTGCAAGAATTTGTCGGACTATGCCTTACATATGATACCACTGCTCAAAAGATGCTTTGTACCGTTGGAGCGTCACGTAGTGGTAAAGGCACTTATTCACGATTGTTACATATCTTATTTGGTGCAGATAATTGTGCAGATATGACTATGTCATCAATGGCAGGTCAATTTGCACTTTCTTCTTTGGTTAATAAACGTGCTTGCTTCTTTAACGATGCCCAAGATGCAACACCACAGCTACGAGGTACTTTGAAAGAAAATATACTTACTATTGTTGGTGAGGATAGGTTGTCTATTGATAGAAAGTATAAGAATACATGGGATGGTACATTATATGCTCGTTTAATAATGATATGTAATAAAATCCCTTCATTTACGGATTCATCAAATGCTTTGGCAAATCGTATGATTATTGTACCTTTCCTTGAATCATTTGCAGATAAAGAAGATACAGAATTAACCAAAAAACTATGTGCTAATCCTAGTGCTGCTTTAAACTGGGCTATTGAAGGTCTTAGAAGGTACTATAGTAATAATAGGTTTACTGAATGTATATCAGGAAAAGAATATCTTGATGAGTATAAGGGGGTTAGCAACCTCACACTTAGTTTTATTCAGGAAGAGTGTAAATACCCTGTACCAGATGGATTCTCTATATCTAAAGATATTTATAATATCTATAAGGGTTTTATGGAATCCAGAGGGTGTAATCCAATGTCAAATGCTAGATTTTTTCAAGATCTGCGTGCAAATGCTCCTAAAATATCAAAGAAGCAGAAGCGTATTAATGGCAAACAAGAATATCTATATCAAGGTATTGTACTCAATAAAGATATTCTATTTAGTGATCAGAATATCAAAGATTGACACCAGCTATGTCACTAGTTCTAGAATTTACAATCCAGTCTGAGCCTAAGCTTTAGAAATGCTGTCATCACCATATTACATAGGTGGTGACAGCTCAAATATAGAGTGATAAGGAATCGCAGGAGATTAATACTCCTAATGTCACCACCACCACTCTAAAAACTTTCTCTATGTATATATAGTTTTATAGATTCTATATATTAATTTCTTATTTTACTAATGACACTGGTGACAAAAAGACTAAAAGCAATAGTAGAACTGGATTACATCTGTCACTACCTCATATATATTTACTAGTGACAAGGTGATGGCGGTAGCGACAGTAATGTTAGGCACATTTTATACATGTTCTAATGATTGAAATTATAAATAGTAATAATATATACTATTTAATTCAAACAATAACAAAGTCAGATTCAGTTACAGAGGTTGTCCCAATAAGTGTAACTGTATTGGCTTCACCTAAGTCAAGTATTCCATCACTAAATGCATCTACAGCCTCTTTTTTTGTTGAATACAGCTCAGATGCAATCCCTATCAAATCCATACCTTGTTGAAAATCTTTTATAACATCAACTCCACTATCAGCAAAAAAACCAAAAGCATCTTTTCCATTACCACCCCACATAGTATCATCTCCTTTATCCCCAAGGATAACATCATTTCCTCCTTCGCCAAATAATCTATCATCATCTTTACCGCCTCTTAATGTATCATAGCCAGTACCACCGTAGACCTGATCATTTCCTCTATCACCAGCTACGAAATCATCTAGTGCTTCACCAAAAACTCCATCATCATGTTTGCCACCTCTTACAGTGTCGTTTCCAGTTCCTCCATATACTGAATCATTACCTTGATTCCCTTGTACAAAGTCGTTGCCTTCACCTCCAGTTAAAGTATCATTATCAGCACCACCTTTTATGCTATCATTTCCTTTGTTTCCAGTTAACAAGTCATTGCCTGCTGCACCAAGAATGGTATCATTACCATCTAATCCTGAAAAAACATTATCAATAGGAATTTCATCACCATTATTAGAAAACACTATGCCATTTAGGAAATCATCACTGCTTGTTGGTGTTGTTGGAGGTGAAGGGGGTATATCAATAAGGGTAAATTCTGTTAAATTTATTCCACCACTTAGATGAGCGATAGAGAAATCAGCAGCAGAAAATACTCCCGGAAATTTTATATGAATATCAGCTAAAGAATCTCCATTACCATCTGCTATAAATGTTGTAAATTCTCCATTAGATACTACTTGTGCTGTATATGGCTGAATATTTGATCCATCACCATCTATAATAGATAAAACCAGACCTCCTTCAGCCGATACTTGTATAGAATCTCCGTAAGAAAAATCTGTAACAAGTTGGTCAGATAAAAAAGATGCAGAATGTACTACAACGGCAATAACATCATTACCGCCACCACCAATTATAGTATCGCTGCCTCCTCCACCAAATCCAAAAATAAAGAGGTCATCTCCAGGATTACCTTGAAAAAAACTATCTCTAGTGGTGTCAAAAAATTGTCCCATAATCAATTCTCCCATAGATTCAGGAATGGATATGACCACACCTGAAATTATAAATATAAAATGATTTAAGCTACGCTTGGTAGCTGGGAGTTAGTAAACCGCCAGTAGACGATTGTGACAATCTTTAAGCTAGGCTCTGAACATACACTGCCACCTCCCAGCCATAAGCTAGAAAGTGACATTTATTTACGGTAAAATATCAAACCGCTACTGGAAGAGGTTACTACACCCCACAGTACAATATGTACTGCCACTGCACAGTATGTTCAATCTTTGATCATGTCAATTATTTCTTTTCTTTAAGAAACTCTAATATTATTCCAGCAGCCTTAACATCACCCTGCAAAGCTCGACTAGTTATTGCAAGGCATATAGCTTCTGTAGTAGATGTATTAGTAGCCTCGTCGTCCCAATTTTTGACTATTTGATCTTCTTGAGCTATTTTCTTAAAATAATTAGATACACGTTTACCCTTGGGTGCTCCACCAAGATTAGTAGGCTGGCCAGAACCAAATTTCTTACCCTTCTTCAAATTGCCTAAACTGTTGGGATGCATAACCATATCGGCGTTTATTCCTCGTTATTATATGTAATATATGGATTATATCATGCTGCACGCCGGATTAATAGGTAGGTGATTGCGCCAACGGTGATAAAAATGGGGGTATTTTGTATAAGGGGTAGAATTATAAGATATATTAATAAAATGAATATTAGAGACATAAGGGGGCATACCCGTATATAAATGTATTAACACAATAATTGAGAGATAAAAACTATGAATGCCGATGAACTTTTAAATGCGCTAGGTGGTTATACAGATGAAGTCACAAAAATTATTGAGAGATTCTCTGATCACCATATAAAGACTGCTGATAACATACGACTGAATGGGATTGTTCTAGAATTGAGGGATCTTTTTGATGATGAGATCATCGATGGACAGCGACATTCCAATGAGATTATTCATGCTTTCAATGATGCGAATAACAACATGTATAGGAGGGCATCATCCGCTGGAACCAATCGAATTTTACAAGTAATACGAGCGGCGATTGAAAGAATATCAAGAAATCCCAATTGTCTAAAATCAACTATGCAAGCTACAGTAAATCAAAATACTAGTTCTGATGCACTTTACACTATTGCGGGGCGTTTCCACCGTGTTGCTCAGCAGATAAGAAAACGGCACAAAAATAGAGATACACTTGATGTAAACGATGAGTATGACGTACAAGATTTGATGCACGCATTATTAAAAGTCTCGTATAATCTTATTGTACCTGAAGACTACTCCCCAGAATACGCTGGATCAAGTTCAAGAGTTGATTTTATTTTGCCAGAGATTGGGACTGGAGTTGAAGTTAAAATGACTAGAAAAGGGCTTAGTGATAAAAAATTAGGAGAAGAACTAATAATAGATATTGCGCGTTATAATAAACATCCAGATGTTAAAACACTATTTTGTTTTGTTTATGACCCTAGTGGATATTTAAGGAATCCTGATAAAATTGAAGCAGACCTAAGTCAAAATCCAGATGATGGATTAAACGTTATAGTAATGATTGTTCCCACCCAAGACTAAATGCGTATGAGACACTTTGCCCTATTTATTCTAGTTATTTATAAACCTTAACATAACATACGGAAAAGAATTTGGGGGCATAAATGGGGGCATACCGCCAACATAAACAATTAAATATCCATGTCAATCAATGAGTTATAGTCTGAGTATGGACGACACTCTGCCGCCATTAATTTTCAGGCATTAGACCAACAGGATGATGTACCCTGACAATAAAAAGCACAAGTAAACCCTACTCTTCTTACCATTCTTTATCAAAAATTAGCGTAATAGTTTGTTAAATATTCAGAAATTATACTTCATAATCATCTAGAGACCTTTTTATAGCATTTGACTTATTTTGTAATAATTGATCAAACATTTACCGTATCTAACTTTAATTACCAATTATAGTTAGATGAAATTATATTCACTTTACAACTTGGAATATTTAATAAACATTTTATAAAAAAATAGTTACCGACTAATTTATAGTTTTGATTATATCATCGTGAATAAATGTGTCTGGAAGTGGAGCATTTTTTATCTGCTCTTCACTTAATAATAACTTCATTATACGAGAAGCAGTAACATTCATAGACTTCTTCTGAAATATTTCTTTCTGCTCAGCTATACTAGGCATATAGACTTCATTAAGTATTACTTCAAATTCCTCTCTAGTATTTAAGCCATTGTTCTCAACCATAATTTCAAATAGCTCATCTGGGTTTTCTTTGCTATATATTAAAGCCTTATTCCAAGCCCTAACCATACCCGAAACTTTATCAGGGTGATTAAATAACAAATCATCATTTACAGCTAATACATCAACTATCTCTCCTGGTATTTTAGTGCTATCAAATATTATATTTACAGGGATGGAGTTTTGTATTTCAGTACTTGATGGAGGGAAACCAACAAAACCATCCACCTCTTTTTTAATCATGCTTTTAACACCTTCAGAGAAGGATAGATTAACAATATCAATATCATCTAAGCTCATACCTGATAGGCTCAATGCCCTATTAATCATATATTCCCCAAGTGCAGAGTTCTCTACAGCTACTTTCTTTCCCTTAAGATCCTGCATAGTTTTTATATTATCTTGACCAAGAATCACATCACCACCATTGGAATAGTCCAATATTGAAATGAAATGCATCTTCTTTTTCCAATTCACATTGTTATCTAGAGCATCATTGATCGTTGTAGCAGCGGCTGATATATGACCATTATTAAAGGCAACAGCTTGATTAGTAGCACTTAACTGTTCAACCAGCTCCACATCAAGACCTTCTTGAGCAAAATAACCTTTCTTTTTTGCTAGATATAATAGGTCATAACCAGGCCAAGGTATAACACTGATACGAATTTTTATATTTTTATCAGGCTTCTTACTTTCTACAGTTGTTGAATAATAGGTTACACCACCCACAACAGCTAACAATAGAATAATAGTAAGTAATTTTTTCATACTCCTAGCCTCAAAAAATTAATGTTACCATATTTTTCTATATTAATTATACGATAAATACAACCATAAGGCACCTATTTCTACTAATAAAACTATTTAATAGTAAATATATATAATTAATTATATAGAACAGATAATTTTATGTAGATTGTAATAGATGCAATCAGTAGAAGTATAAAAAATACCCCTACGAACACAGAAATTTTAATACTTAGAGAAATATCATTAAGAATTTTAGACACTACACTACCTATAAATTTTTATTAAAGTCTAGAGTTACTTAATATTTAACGCCTTTATTGCATCAATTAGTTTTTTTGCATTAACACTAGGATCACCAATAGTTAATATAGTTAATGGTTGCTCTATATTTTTATCAGTCTTAATTTCTTTAATTTTGTCACTTAATATAGCACTATTTGCAACCCCTAGAGCCGTAGGAAGCTGACTAGTAACTTTAATGATCTGCGGAGCATTAGCAAGCTCTTTTAACTTCCCTCCAATTGCAGCCCGAAGAAGATTTTTCCCAACAGTAGAGTGTGTTCCTCCACCTGCAAATTCACTAACAATAACAATTGGTTTATCTTCCCCGCCAACTTCTGACCATTTTTTGATTTTACCAGATAAAATATCAGTAAGTTGCGCAAGTGTTAGATTTGTTACAGGGTTTTTCTTATGCACAACAAATGCTATACAAGCAATACCAATATCATGTGATTTTATCTTATCCCATTTTGCATCTTGTATTTTCTTTTTCATTGATTCAACAGATGATGAGATCATTCCGATATCGGCCTTACCTTCACTAACAGCTCTAACACCACTGCTTGATCCATTTCCAACTACATGTAATTTCAAACCTGTATCAGATTCTAACTTACTTTTATAAGAATCAAATACAGTTGCAACTATAGCTGTAGAATCATGTAACGTTAAATCAGCTACAACTGCAGACTAAGCAAACACACCAATACATGCCGTAAGCATTAGACTTTTCATAATTTTTTCCTATATATTAAAATAATTTATTTAGTTTTTCTAGTTCATATAAAAATTAAAAATCAAACTGTGTTCTTAGAGTAAAAGATTTTGGTTCATCATTTGGAACAACGCCATTTTGATCTGTTTCAGCTAGTCTATAATTTGCCATCACTCGTATATTATTATTAACATACCAGTTAATACCACCTGTAATGACATCTAGCTCACCACCTAGAATACCAGCACCTGTATCGTTTAGATCTGTATTACTATAACGACCTACAACTTCGAATGCACCCCATCCACCATTTTCAATATCGAAAGGACTTTTTGGTTTGATACGACCAAATGTTCCTGAAGAAACTTTATATGGTCTTGATTCACCAGTTAATATATATCCAGCTTGGGCATACCATCCGCTAAAGTCTGCATCTGGCGCTCCATTATCTCGGCTAACATCCATAGTTAAATATTCCGCTTGCCCATGGAAACCACCTAAAATTCCAGCTAGTTCCAAACCATAGACTTTGACATCATCAACATTACTAATTGTACCTGTGCTAATTAGTTTATCGCCATCACCTGTTTCACCACGACTAGAATAGCTATTACCAGCACCATTTCTATCGGCACGTACGCTAGCTGAGAAACCTAAATGAAGTACTTTACCCTTCTCGTTAAGAGGGGCAGCAGTAACACGAGCTGCTAAAGAAACATCCTCATCATCAGTATCAGATGTACTGCCAGCAGGCTCTCCAAACAGACCAAGATGTGCTCCCCAATTATCGCCATGTGACTGAATAGCTAGACCTGTTGTTTCACCTCTTGCAAATACATCCATTGCAGATGCACGTTCAGTAGCAGAGATATAGTTTGAACTGGTTAATTGGTTAAGACCCTGAAAAGGCTTGAAATGACCAATCTTTATATCAAAAAGATCAAGCCCTGTATACTTTAAGTATATTTCTTTATATGCAACTTTCTGGTCTGCCAGATCCATTTCATATTTATATTTAAGGTTATCTCCCAATTTTCCTTTAAAGCCAAAACGAGTACGACGCCAGTCTGAATTATCAGGATGATTATGAAGATCATCATCAAATGCTGTATAGTCTAAATGCACACGACCAAATGGTTGGAATGAATATTTTCCATCAGCAGACTCGATTTTTGGAGATGGTTTCATAGAAACTTTTACGCCACTTAATCCAGAACCAGAGCCACTTGACATTTGTTTAGAATAATTTTGAGTAATAGAATCTTGATTCTTTGATAACTCTTCAACCTTTGCCATTAAAGCTTGCATTTGCCCTTCAAGTCTAGCTATCTTATCATCTTTTGCATCGGCGTAAGCAATTGTACTACTTGCTAAAATTACGGATACTGTAACAGTAGAAAAAAGAATTTTTTTATTCATCGCACGCACCTTATCTTTTAATATTTATTAGATTTACTAAATGAATAGTTTCTTCAAATAACACAATCATAAGGAGATGTACTTAAAAAAAATATTTCATTTTATTTAAGTCATTAATATACAAAAATAGAGATGTTTTTGGCACAAAAATAATGTTTATCTGCTTGTAATTACAAATTTTTCATTCTAAAAAGTAAAAATACCACGATGAAATTATAGATATTCTTATAGAAAAATATCACAACCCAGCCTGATTGAGACAAACAATACCAAAAATGCTGTTAGTAGAGCTATTACACGCGATGAGATAATTTTGACTGTCATTTGATTACCTATCTGCCCACCTATAATAACTAATATAGGCAAATACCAATATTGCGTTATAGAATCGGTAATTCCTGATTTTTGTAATTGTCCAAAAAGTCCAGCTATAGAATTTATTAAAATAAATAATGAGCATGTTGTGGCGATTTGCTTTGGTGATCCTGCACGTATATTATATAAAATCGGAGCAAGAAAGATTCCTCCACCGATGCCAACAACACCTGCTAAAAACCCCAATACTGACCCAATTACCGCCCCCATCGATATTGAAATATAGTTATAAGATTTACTATCATCGCTATCATATTTACGGAAATTTACTAGCATCCGAATACCAGTAATAAGCAATGCTACAAATAATAGAATAACAAAAATATCCTTATCTATTTCCAAACTACCGCCCAAATATGCAAAAGGAATAGATGGTATAACAATAGGCAAAAGTATTTTCTTATTTAAATATCCAGCTTTTATATAGTGATAGCTGTTTCCAGATACGACTGATATATTGCATATAAGAGCAATTGCGGGGATAATAATATATGGAACTTCCCATAAAATTAATAATGCCAAATAGGAAGAACCGCCTCCGAAACCTACACTAGCATAAAATAATGCTACAATTGTGAATAAGGTTCCCAGAAGCATGTTACCCTCTTTTTCTTTTCTGAGTACGTATATCGACTTCAAGAACTAGGTTTATAGATTTATTTTGATCAATTGTTTGAGTAATTTCTAAACCATCTCTACTTGGTAAAGACTCATAAAACGCCCTAATATACTCATTATTTACATATAAAATCATATAATCATTATCGTAGGATAAGAACATATCCTTATAATTAGTATCATTTTTGATTAGATATTTTAATGATTTATCATTAGACAAATATGTGCATTGTTCAATATCATTTCCTGCACATAGTAACTCTAATTCTGATTTACTCACTCTGAAACGCAACTCTTGCTCTGAAAAACGTAGATTCATAATATCTTCTCCAATTCATCATAAGTATTAACATTTACAAAATTATCTTTCTGATATAACTCTAAAGGCAATTCTTTTACATTAAATTCAGATAACAAAGATGATATCGAAAGATCACTTTTTATAGACTTAACTCTATTCTCAATCTCTTCATTTAACCTATCAGATACTCTTATTTTTAGGGGAAAATTAAAATTCTTATATCTTACTGCATCAGCATCAGCATATTCAGTTTCAATCAGATTTTTTAAAATCTCTACGGATAATAATGGCATATCTACTGGAATAATTATCAATTCTTGCTCATTACTTTTTTGCAAAACTGAGTATATTCCCCCTAAAGGCCCGCATTCAGGAATAATATCCTTAACTTCACCCTTTCCACTAACATATATTTGCTCAATGTCAGAACATGATAATAATGAATACATATGATCTAACAATGATTTTCCCATATACTGGATCTGGGCTTTATCCCTTCCCATTCGAGAAGATTTACCACCAGCAAGTACTATTCCAGCAATATTATCCGTGTTGACATAACGCATGACCTTGTACCCACTCACTGTCACCATCAACATAATGCTCTTTTTTCCAAACAGGTGATCTATGTTTTATTTCTTCTATAACATATCTGCACGCTTCAAAAGACTCTTTACGATGTGGTGAACCTGCTGCAATTACTATGCTTATTCCGCCAATTCCTAGCCTGCCTTTTCCATGGACAACATAAATTTTCATCCTTGGTCCCCATTTATCTATAGCTTCCTGACATATTTCTTTAAAATTATTAATTGCCAATTCTTCATAGACATCATAGCTTACTCCATTAACTGGCTTACCTAAATTATGATTTCTAACCGCACCTAAAAATAGATCTGCTGCTCCATGAGCATCATCAGCTACAAAATCAAGAGCTTTACTTGCATTTATTGGATTTTTTTCTATATCCCATACATCTACAAATATATTTTTATTATTATCATTTAAATTATCACTCATATTATCCTCCTGATACTGGGGGTATTATTGCTACTTCAGATAAATTATCTGTAATTTCGGAATCATCATCTAGCATAATTTTATCTGTAGCAAATCTTGAACTAGAAACCAATTTTTGGCTATCATCGCCTATAGCTTCTACTAATAAACTTTTTAAATCCTTAACTATAGCACCGTCAGGAATTTCAATATCAATTTCGTCACCATATTTACGAAATTCTCCGAATAACCGAATCTTTATTTTCATAATTAAGTACTCCTATATTTATATTTTCAGGATTAAGTGGGTAAATTTTTACCAGTTCTCCCATGTTAATTATTTCCTTATTTTCAGGAAGCATTAGCCAACAATTTGCTTTTAATAGTGAATGTATTTTGAAAGATTCCTGACCATTAAGAACATCAACATTTAATTGTCCATTTTGGTCATTATACATATATGCTTTACGGAAAAATCTAAATCCTGATTTCTTCTTTTCACTTGCAGAAATAGTAGCTGTTAAAGGCATTTCCTCAGGTAATTTTTGTAAATTCCTTATTAAAGGATATGTAAAAAAACGTAACCCTATAGCTGCAGAAACAGGATTCCCCGGTAAGCCAAAATAAAATTTTGTGCGGGAATCTTTTCCGCATGAATCTTTTCCAATAGTAAATTTTGCAAATAAAACTGGCTTCCCTGGTCTAATAGCAACTTTATGAAATAATATTTCTGCTCCAAGCTTGCGTAAGCTATCAGGAATAAAATCGTATCTTCCCATTGAAACAGCGCCAGTAGATATAATGATATCACTATCCCCTTTCAGCAAATCTGATATAGTTTCTTCAAAATGTTCTACATCATCATGTATAGTACCAGCATATTCAGCTTCTATATCCATTGCCGACAACTCAGATATAATATATGGGGCATTCGAGTTACGAATCTGCCCTGACTTCAAAGGCACTGATATATCATCAACAAGTTCTAACCCTGTGCTGATAACGCTAATATTTGGTTTTTGATTTACAGAAATTTCAGATATACCCAATGAAGAAAGAGCCATTATATGTTGTGGATATATAATATCTCCTGCAGTTATAACCAAATCTCCAATTTGAAAATCTTCGCCAGAATTTCTTATATTCTGCTTAATTTTTGAAGAAACAGATATAGATATTCTTGATGGTCTACCACAATCATTTTCTTCTAAAATTTCTATATCTTCTATTTTTACAACTGAGTCATAAGCACTAGGAACTGGTCCTCCAGTCATTATTTCCCAAGCACCTTCTCCTCCACCTTCATTTAGTGAATCTCCAGCTGCCGTACTTCCTTCTACATTCAAAATAATAGGATTATTTTCTGAAGCATCTTTCAATATAGATGATTTAACTGCGAATCCATCCATTGCAGAATTATTAAATGGAGGTACATTTTCAGGGCTTGTTATATCTTGCGTACATACCAAACCCAAAGCATCAATCACTTTAACAGTCTTTGACTCTAATGATATCGAATTATTCTTGATACATTCTAATGCTTCATCATAACTTATCATGATACCTTCCTATTGCCTTGCACCTCTTGCAAGGCTTTATGATCACCATGAATATTCTGCTTATTATTTATATGATCTAGAGCATGGGGGATAATAGCTTTTAAGGCTTCCACACCGTCTTTAACGCCACCCGTACTTCCGGGAAGAGATATAATCAATGTTTCTTTTACCATACCAGCGATAGATCTACTCAGCCACGCATTTTGAGTGCTTCTTGCACCGCTATTACGTAATAATTCCCCAATGCCTGGAATGATTTTATCGCAAATATTTTCAATTGTTTCTGGAGTAATATCCCTTGGCGACATTCCAGTTCCGCCAGTTGTAATCACAAGGTCAATATCATCATCAACAAGCGATTTAATTTCATTCTCTAGAAGTTCTTTTTCATCAGCAATAAGCTTATATGCACAAATATCTGCACCAAGATCTCCAAGACTAGCTTGCAATATTTTTCCAGATTTATCTTCATATTCGCCTTTAGAAGCTCTGTCGCTTAAAGTAATTACGGCTGTTTTTATTCCCTCAAATGGCAATTGTGATTGTTCAGGTAATAAATTCTGTAATTCTTCTGGGATACCATCTGGATGTATCCATGTACCACTTTTCCCGCCTTCTTTTACAAGCAATCTAGTGTCAGATATTGTAAGAGCAGGTTCTACTGGTTTTGTTAAATCATAAAGAGTAAGCAGAGATGCATTTACACCTGCTAACGCCTCCATTTCAACACCAGTCTTAGCATAAGTCGCTACTATACAATATATAGCAACTGATGATGTTTCTTCTTCAAGTTCGTGATGAACAGCCACATGGTCAAGAGGCAAAGGATGACATAGAGGTATTAGCTGACTCGTATTTTTAGCTCCACCTATACCAGCTATTTCAGCAAGCTTAAGAACATCTCCTTTTGGTAATGTACCTTCCTTAATTCTAATAAAAGCATCTTTACCAACGAAAATTCTTCCCATTGCAACAGCTCTTCTGAATGTAGATTGCTTATTACTCACATCAGCCATGTGATAGCTGCTTTCGTCAAAAAACCTAACTATATTTTTCTTGTTACATGCCATATTTTATCCTCCTATAGATGCCAAATGTGGCGTTATCCCAGTATTTCCATCTTTCAGAAAATGAGATGAACATTTATATTGTAATTGACCAGATATTAGGTCTTTTAATTCTTCTTTTTGTTGATCAGATTGCAAGAACTGACGAAGTGGTATTCCACTCTCTCCAAATAAGCATAATCTTAAGTCGCCTGTTGATGTTGTTCTCAAACGATTGCAGCCCTTACAGAAGTCTTTATCATAAGGTGCAATAAAACCAATTTTACCTTTAAAGTCCTTATGTGTAAGTGTAACAGCAGGGCCAGCACCACAAGCTCTTATTTCCTGAACCCAGCCTTTTTCTATTAAATCATATTTTATGTCATTTACAGATATATGAAATTTATTAAAATATTCTAGATTATCACCAGTTTGCATTAATTCAATAAAACGTACTGTAACAGGTGTATCTTTTAATAAGTTTAAATAATCACCTATTTCATTATCGTTAACATTCTTTAACAAAACCGCATTTATTTTTACTCTTTCAAAACCAACTTCAATAGACTTCCTAACTCCTTCAAGCACATCGTTAAATCTATTATGACCAGTGATCTCATGAAATGTATCGGGATTCATACTATCCATACTAACATTAATAGAGGACAGACCTGCATCTCGCCATGCTTGAGCATTTTCTTTCAGACGATATCCGTTTGTAGTGAATGCAAGATCTTTTATTTTATCTATATTGGAAATCATAGATGCTATTTCCAGAAAATCTTTTCTTACTGTTGGCTCTCCACCAGTAATACGAATTTTCCATACACCAAGCTCCGAGAATGCAGTCACTAGTCTTTGCAGTTCATCTATTTTTAGAAAATCAGGTTTGTTTTTGCATTTATATCCATCAGGCAAGCAATATTGGCAACTAAAGTTACATATATCAGTTATCGACAGACGCAAATAAGGGAATTCCCTATTGCAAGAATCTTTTAGCATATTATATTCCCCTTTCCAAATTCGGGAGGCTATGGCATTTCTGCACGAGGAATAATCCTCTCATAACCCGGCAGCAAAATACTGCGGCTATCAAATCATATTAATATTGAAACTTAGATTTGATAACTTCGGAGTTACATCATTTGTGTTAATATTAACAAAGCTATATCTTTAGTAATTTGACACAGATCAATTTTTGGAAGTTATTTACAGAGATAATCATATTTATGAATAAATTTATAAATATTGAAGAACCCGAAAATAAAACAGATATAAAGAAAATTGCATTATTTTCTTATGGTTTTCGTCCATTTTTCTTAGGTGCTAGCCTATATGCCATGATAGCAACCTTCCCTTGGTTTGCATATTTATTTGATGAAGATTCTATATTTTATTTGATATTAAAAACATCTGATTTTCCAATGATATGGCACTCGCATGAAATGCTATATGGATTTGTATCAGCTTCTATTGCAGGATTCCTACTTACCGCTATTCCAAATTGGACAGGCTGCAAACCTATAGCCAATACTAAATTGATTATAGTTTTTACTATATGGTTACTCGGTAGAATTAGTTTCTGGACCATGGAATTTATACCGATCTTCTATCATGTTGACTTGTTATTTTTTCCAGTACTTTCTTTTATGATTGGATCTGTTTTGATAAAGGCTGGAAAACTTAAAAATCTAGCATTTTTAGTTATTCTTATGGCGTTATTTTTATGTAATCTTACAATTCATTATGGCATTTCTACAAGTAATTATGATATATCCCATATTGGTATCATGGTTACTCTATATCTAATAAGCATAATGATTGCTATAATTGGCGGTCGGATAATTCCAAATTTCTCAAGAATGACACTCAAAAAAGATCAGAGAAAACAGAATATACGATCGGTTAAATTGCTTGATATTTCTTCAATATTAACTATCCTTTTAGTGGCTATATTTGAGATTATTCAACTTGATGGTTTAATAGTTGGCATTCTTTCTCTAGCAATCTTCTCACTGCATATTATAAGACTATTTTTATGGCAAGGATGGAAGGTTTATTATAGCCCAATATTATGGATACTTCATGTAGGATATTTATTTTTACCAATTGGATTTTTACTTAAGGGACTTGGCGAATTTTCAGTTGTTGATAGCATTATTTACATCCATATTTTAACAATAGGAATGATTGGAGTTATGATAATTGGTGTTATGTCTCGAGTAGCATTAGGGCATACAGGAAGAAAATTATCTGTTTCAAAAATAACTATAGCTTCGTACATATGCATAATTCTTTCAGTATTTTTTAGAGCAATTATTCCAATTGGTGATATTGTTGATTATGATTTAGCACAAAAAATATCGGCTACTTTATGGCTATTAAGTTTTACATTATTTGCTATAGTATATGTCCCTATTTTAATAATGCCAAGAGTTGATGGAAAGAAGGGATAAATATTATAAACCTCTAACACTGAGGGTTATCACATTCAGGAGTACCATGACGACTACAAGACAATGCAGTGTCAATATCACAGAAATTACATAACGCCCTTATGTCTGGAAGAATTATAGTATTATTATCAATTTTAAAGTCATTACTCTTAAAATGCTTTAATGTACGAGAAAAAGTTTCCGGCTTCATGTCAAGATAAGAAGCTATCATGGATTTATCATATGGAAGCTCTACAGCATCTGTTAAATAGTCTTTATCTAAAAATAGCTTTAACAAGAACCATCCAACTCTATCAGTTGCAGATTTAAGTCTGGTAGACTCAATATGATGAATCAAAGACTGAGAATGTCTTGACATATTCATAAGCATATTCATTGCTAATTCAGGACTATTACGAATTTGTTCTCTTATAATTGGTGCTGGAATTGCCAAAAGAACAGCATTCTCAGCAATTTGTGCACTTGTTGGGTGAGCTGAGTTAAGAAATACTGCTGATTCACCTATAGTACTACCGCTACTTTGCATCTGTAATATAGTTTCGTCACCAGCGATAGTACCTTTAAATAATTTTACCCAGCCACTTAGCACTATATACAGCCTAGCCGCTTGTTCACCTTCTAAAAATAGAAGATTGCCTTTTTTATACTCTTTTACTAGAGAATTATTTAATATTTCAGATAATTTCTCATCAGATATTCCTGAAAAGAATGGTAAGGACTTAATAAAGTCATTCTGTTTTGAGATAAGAGAAATATCATCTTGGCTTAATTCTACAGAATTATTAGTTTTCCCTGAGTGTTTTTCTCGTGATTTATCTTGAGGTTTTTCTGAAGATATTTTTTCTAAAGAATTACTCAATGTATCAATTAAAGAAAGCTCTATTCTCTGCATGGTATCAATTTTATCTGTCATAATTTCATACCACCCTTCAGGAGTCATTGAAGTAAGTAATTTAGAGTCTGGATCCATTTCTATAATTTCATGCAGCTCTTCTACTTTGGTGATAGATCCTTCCTCTAATATTCTTTCTATATCTTTCTTATATTTACTATTTACCAGCGCTAAGAATGTACGCCTAAATGAATCTTGCTCTGCTATAAGAGACTGAAATCTTTCTTGAAAGTTTTTATTATTGAAACTCTTAGATAGAAAACCTCTCATTCCAATAGCTCTTTCACGTCCTGTACGCTCTTTCCAAGAAAGTAAGTTAGCATAAGCAGAAACATTAGTAGGGTCATTATTCTTATCAAAAACAGCACTCTTTACCATTATATCAAGAAGAGGAGAAATTGTTTTATATGTATAATAATTAATTATTTCTGTTGCCGAATATCTAAAATTCTTGAGATCATCACGGTTTCTTATCATGGCCTTAATGTTATCTACATATGAATCTAACTTTTCAGTTGTAATTTGAGAAATCATTCTATTCGATTTCCACAAAATTAGTGATTCGCTAAATTCCGAAATAATATCATCAGTTTTTTTAAACTGATCGTTAGTTTCCTTCTCAAATATCTTACCAGAACTCTCTGAGAAAAGTGATGCACATCCGCGTTCTTTTTGCAGATGATGCACAAGAGTGCCAAGGATCTTTAAAACATTATTTTTCATATAATAAAATATATTAGGACAGGTCTGGTCATATATCATTGGGACACAAAAAGGGCAACTATATTATCTATAGGATAGGTTGTTAAAAAGTCATTTGTTATATTTAAAATACAATTTATTTCTTTTCTTGATTCAGATCAATTTATGTTGGTTGGTTGTAGTTCATCCTTAACAACATGGATTATGCATATTTGATTGTATATATTAAGAGGAGAACAAAATGAGTTTTGATAATATTACTTCAGGTGAAAGAACACAAGCCCTTACTACTAGTACGCTTGCATTTACTGTTTGTTTCGCAGTTTGGACAATGTTTTCTATCATAGGAATCAAAATTAAAGCCGAGCTAGGCTTGAACGATACACAATTCGGTATTTTAGTTGCAACCCCTATCCTTACAGGGTCTTTAAGTCGTATTTTCCTTGGTGTATGGGCTGACCAATATGGCGGACGTTTAATATTTACTCTTCAAATGCTCGCTACAGCAGTCGCTGCATTTTTACTAACAATGGTTAGCACTTACCCTATGTTTTTAGTCGCTGCACTTGGTGTAGGTCTAGCAGGAGGTAGCTTTGCTGTCGGCGTACAATATGTATCAACATGGTATCCAAAAGAAAAAACTGGTACTGCTCTTGGTATTTTTGGCGCTGGTAATGTAGGTGCTGCTGTTACTAATTTCGGTGCTCCAATGTTGCTAGTTGCTATGGGCAATGAATGGCAAGGAGTTGCTCAGGTATATGCAATTGTTGTCGCTATAACAGCTGTATTATTTTATATCTTCACAAAAGATGACCCTGCACTTGAAGCTCGTAAAAAGCAAGGTGTAGAGCGTGTACCATTTATCAAACAATTAGAACCACTTAAAAATATGCAAGTATGGAGATTTTCTCTATATTATTTCTTTGTTTTCGGTGCTTTCGTAGCTTTAGCTTTATGGTTACCACGTTACTATGTAGGAGCATATGGATTAGAGCTAGGAACTGCTGGCTTATTAGCTGCATGTTATGCACTTCCAGGTAGTATCTTCCGCGCGTTAGGTGGATGGATGTCAGATAAATATGGTGCTCGTGCCGTGATGTACTGGACTTTCATTGCCTGCGTATTATGTACATTCATTTTATCATACCCAAGCACTCACTATACTGTTGATGCGATTGGTGATTATAAAACAATTAAAAATGTCGAAGTTGTTGATGGCGTAAAGGTTCTAAGTAGAGAAAAACTTGCTAGTGCATTAAGTGATATCGCTGGTGAAGAATCTGTAAAATTACTTCCTGATACTGATAAAGTTTCAATTGATGCAGTAATTTCTTCTCTTGAATCAATTGATCAAGTTAGAGCAGTTTATAATAAAAAGAAAAATCTCTTACAAATTATCAAGGATAAACAATTAGATTTCAATATAACTATCCCACTTTGGTTATTTGTATCTCTAACAGTTGTGTTAGGTTTCTTCATGTCACTTGGTAAAGCCGCTGTTTATAAACATATCCCCGTTTACTATCCTGAGCATGTTGGTTCAGTTGGTGGTATCGTCGGGCTAGTTGGTGGTCTTGGTGGATTTTTCTTACCTGTTACATTCGGTATCATGAATGACTTAATTGGTGTTTGGACTAGCTGCTTTATGCTTCTAACTATTTTGATAGCAATAGCACTAGCTTGGATGCACTTCTCTATTCGTAGGATGGAACAACAAAAATACCCAAGTTTACGTGGTCCACAATATCTTCCAGAGTTAGCTACAGATGAAGAAAGTGTTATGGCATTCCTAGAGAGCCAAGCATTGAAACAACATGGTGAGCTTCTGGCACAAGAAAGTCTACAAATGGAAGAAAGAGCTAAGAAACTTAAAGAACAGAGTAATGAAATGTTAACAAAAAGCCAACAACTGGCTAACCAATAGTTTTCAAATAGGAGAAACATTATGGGAAAAGATCTACGAAATTGGAATCCAGAGGATGAAAAATTCTGGGATAGTGAAGGGAAGAAAATAGCAAATCGTAATTTATGGATTTCTATTCCAAGTCTATTATGCGGTTTCGCAGTTTGGTTATATTGGGGTATCATTACCGTACAAATGCTGAATTTAGGTTTTCCATTTGCCAAATCAGAACTATTTACTTTAATGGCTATTGCAGGTCTAACAGGAGCTACTTTGCGTATTCCAAGTACCTTCTTTATCAGGCTTGCGGGTGGACGTAACACAATATTCTTTACAACTGCCTTATTAATGATCCCTGCAATTGGTGCAGGTTTTGCATTACAGGATATAAATACTCCTTTATGGCAGTTCCAGATTCTTGCATTTCTTTCTGGTATTGGTGGAGGAAACTTTGCTTCTTCAATGTCAAATATCAGTTTCTTCTTTCCCAAGAAAGTACAAGGATATTCACTGGGAATGAATGCTGGACTAGGTAATTTTGGTGTAACAACTATGCAAATTCTTGTTCCACTATCAATGACTTTCGGTATGTTTGGTGGTGAATCAATGACTCTTATAAATGGTAGTGGTACTTTAATTGGTAAAATCCCTGCTGGAACAGAAACATATTTACATAATGCTGGATTTGTTTGGTTATTATTACTTGTACCACTTGCTTTCGCAGGTTGGTTAGGTATGAATAATATTAGAGATGAGCATGTATCTCCAAATGTTGGAAATCCTATAAGTGCCTTTTCTGTTATCTTAATGATGCTATTTGTTGGCTTTGTTACAGCAGCTAGTGGGCTATGGTTAATGTTACCAGAAAAAGCTGGTGGCTCAGGGTTTATGATAAGCAAATGGGTTGTTATTCCTATCGTAATTGCTCTTACAGTATTTCTACTAAAATTTGTTCCACTTGGTACCGGGTATAGAGATTCTCTAAAACGTCAATATAAAATTTTTGGCAATAAGCATACTTGGGCTATGACTGTTATATACACTATGACATTCGGATCATTCATCGGTTATGCAGCAACATTTGCTCTTTGTATAAAAGTAGTATTTGGCTACCAGCATGTTGTTGTTGATGGTGTAATGACTCATGACCTAGTTAATCCAAATGGACCTTCTGCATTGATGTATGCATGGACTGGTGCTTTCATTGGTGCATTAATTCGTCCAGTTGGAGGAATCATTGCTGATAAAATTGGAGGAGCAAAAGTTACTCAGATCATTTCATTTATAATGGTTGGAAGCGCTCTTGGTGTAGCATATTACCTAAAACAGGCTTATGCATCAGAAACACCTGAAGAATTTTTTGTACCGTTCTTACTATTATTCCTTGTTTTATTTGCGGCTACTGGTATTGGCAACGGATCAACTTTCCGTACTATTGCTCAAGTATTCAACAAAGAGCAAGCTGGTCCTGTTCTTGGATGGACTTCAGCTGTAGCAGCTTATGGTGCATTCATTATTCCAAAAGTATTTGGAGAGCAGATAAAATCAGCAACACCTGAAAATGCATTATACGGTTTTGCAATATTCTATGGTGTTTGCATATTTATAAACTGGTGGTTCTACCTTCGTAAAAATGCATATGTGAAAAATCCATAAGCAATAATTAACAATGAATAGAAGCACAAAATTAAACAATTAGAACTAAACGCGGAGTATTATAAATGAGTCATTTCTTAGATAAAGTCACTTTCTTTACCAAGCAAGCTCCTGAAACTTTTTCAGAAGGTCACGGTATAACGACTGATGAAAATAGAGAATGGGAGCGTGCATATAGAGGACGTTGGTCACATGATAAAATTGTACGCTCTACGCATGGTGTAAATTGCACGGGTTCATGTAGTTGGAAAATTTATGTAAAAGGAGGACTAGTAACTTGGGAAACTCAGCAAACTGATTATCCAAGAACTCGTCCTGATTTACCCAACCATGAACCACGTGGATGTGCAAGGGGTGCTAGCTATTCATGGTACCTATATAGTGCAGCTCGTTTAAAATACCCTATGGTTCGTAGCCGTTTATTAAGACAATGGAGAGCTGCAAAAAATACTTTTGCTGATCCTGTTGATGCATGGGAATCTATCGTAAGTGATTCTGCTAAAGCTAATGACTACAAGAAAGTTCGTGGTCTCGGGGGAATGGTTCGTGCTGAATGGGATGAAGTTAATGAAATTATTGCTGCTTCTAATGTATATACAGCTAAAAAATATGGTCCTGACCGTATAATTGGTTTCTCACCAATTCCTGCGATGTCTATGGTTTCATATGCTGCTGGTAGCCGTTATTTATCACTTATCGGCGGAACATGTATGAGTTTCTATGACTGGTACTGTGATTTACCACCATCATCTCCACAAACATGGGGTGAGCAAACTGATGTTCCAGAAAGTGCTGACTGGTATAACTCAGGATACATTATTGCTTGGGGTTCTAACGTTCCACAAACTCGTACACCTGATGCTCATTTCTTTACAGAAGTTCGTTACAAAGGAACAAAAACTGTTTCAGTTACTCCTGATTATAGTGAAGTAGCAAAACTTACTGATATATGGTTAAACCCAAGACAAGGTACAGATGCTGCGATGGCAATGGCGATGGGTCATGTAATTCTTAAAGAGTTCCATCTTAATAACAAGAGTGAATATTTCCGTGACTATTGCCGTATGTATACTGATATGCCTTTCCTTGTGAAGCTTGAAGAAAAAGATGGAAATTATGTTCCAGGTCGTACACTACGTTCTTCTGATTTTGATAAAGACCTTGAACAGAAAAACAATCCCGAATGGAAGCCTGTCGTAATAGATGCTAATACAGGTGATATTGTTGTACCAAACGGTACTATCGGTTCACGTTGGGGTGAAGATGGAAAATGGAATCTTGAATCCAAAAACATGGCTAACGACAAAGAAATATGGCCAAAAGTCTCTCTTATAGATGAAAAGGATGAGGTTGTTCCTGCTGCCTTCCCATATTTCGGTGGTCAAAAAAATGATCAGGAAATATTTACCTCTACTGATCATGATGAAGTTCAACTACGTAATATTCCAGTTAAAAAGATTAAAACAGAAGAAGGAGAAATCCTTGTAGCAACTGTATTTGATCTTATGATTGCAAACTATGGAATAGATAGAGGTCTTGGCGGCGATAATGTAGCATCTTCTTTTGATGATGATGTGCCTTATACTCCAGCATGGCAAGAAAAAATAACTGGGGTTTCAAGAGATCAGGTAATTACAGTTGCTCGTGAGTTTGCAGATAATGCAGATAAGACTCGTGGTCGTTCCATGGTTATTCTAGGTGCTGCCGTTAATCACTGGTACCATATGGACATGATATATCGTGGCATTATTAACATGCTTGTTATGTGTGGATGTATAGGTAAATCTGGTGGTGGCTGGGCTCATTATGTAGGACAAGAAAAACTTCGTCCGCAAACAGGATGGCAACCATTAGCATTTGGGCTGGATTGGAGTCGCCCTCCTCGTCACATGAATTCTACATCTTTCTTCTATAGTCACTCTAACCAGTGGAGATATGAAAAATTAGAAGTAGATGAAATTCTTTCTCCACTAGCTGATAAAGAAAAATGGAAAGATTACTCTCTAATTGATTGTAACGTTCGTTCTGAAAGAATGGGTTGGTTACCTTCTGCTCCGCAACTTGAAGAAAACCCTCTTGAAATTACGAAAAAAGCGAAAGCAGCTAATAAGCAAACTGGAGAATATATAGCTGAACAGCTTAAATCTGGTGATTTACGTATGTCATGTGAAGCTCCTGATGATCCTCGCAATTTCCCACGTAATATGTTCATTTGGCGTTCGAATATTCTTGGTTCAAGTGGTAAAGGTCATGAATATATGCTTAAACATCTTCTTGGTACTCAAAATGGCGTACTTGGAAAAGATTTAGGAGAAATGGGAACGGCTAAACCTAGTGAAGTTGAATGGGAAGAAAAAGCTCCTGAAGGTAAACTTGATTTAGTAGTAACTCTTGATTTCCGTATGTCTACTACATGTGTTTACTCTGATATTGTTCTTCCATCTTGTACTTGGTATGAGAAGAATGATTTAAACACATCAGATATGCATCCATTCATTCACCCATTATCTCGTGCTGTTGACCCTGCATGGGAAAGTAGAAGTGATTGGGATATATACAAAGGAATTGCTGAGAAATTCTCTGAAGTATGTGTAGGTCATTTAGGTGAAGAAACAGATGTTGTAGCATTACCTATTCTTCATGATACTCCTGCCGAGCTTGCTCAAGGTCTGGATGTAAAAGAATGGAAGAAAGGTGAATGCGAACCTATTCCTGGCAAAACCATGCCTAAATATATTGATGTAGAGCGCAATTACCCTGATACATATAAGAAATTTACTTCACTTGGTCCATTAATGACTAAAATCGGTAATGGTGGTAAAGGAATCTCTTGGAATACTGAAAAAGAAGTAGAATTCCTTGGTGAACTTAACCATGTTGTTACTGAAGATGGAGTATCAAAAGGGCTTCCTAAAATTGAAACAGATATAGATGCAACAGAAATAATTCTATCTCTTGCTCCCGAAACTAATGGTCAAGTAGCTGTTAAGGCTTGGGATGCATTAGGGAAAATTACGGGACGTGATCATACCCATCTTGCAATACCTAAAGAGGAAGAAAAATTACGTTTCCGTGATTTACAAGCACAACCTCGTAAGATTATTTCTTCTCCAACATGGAGTGGTTTAGAAGATGAACATGTAAGCTATAATGCTGGCTATACTAATGTTCATGAACTTATACCTTGGCGTACACTTACTGGTCGTCAACATTTTTACCAAGATCACGAGTGGATGCGTGATTTCGGTGAGGGGCTATGCGTATATAAACCTCCAATAAATACTAAAACCATAGCTCCCGTCATTGACCTGCATAAAGGTGATTCTAAACAGGTTGTACTTAACTGGATAACTCCTCACCAAAAATGGGGAATCCATAGTACATATTCTGAGAATCTTCTAATGCTTACTTTAAGCCGCGGTGGTCCAATAGTTTGGATGAGTGAGATTGATGCCAGAAAAATTGATGTAAAAGACAATGACTGGATCGAACTTTACAATGTTAACGGTGCTATTATGGCCAGAGCAGTTGTGAGTCAGCGTGTTCCTGAAGGAATGAGTATGATGTATCATGCACAAGAAAAAATCATCAACACACCTGGTAGTAATGTAACAGGCACTAGAGGAGGTATACATAACTCAGTTACTAGAGCTGTTGTTAAACCTACTCATATGATTGGTGGCTATGCTCAACTTTCATATGGCTTTAACTATTACGGTACTGTTGGTTCTAACAGAGATGAGTTTGTAGTTGTTCGCAAGAAGGAAAATGTTGACTGGATGGATGAGCCACTGGAAGGCAGTTCAGATAATCTTAACCATGAGGAGTTAGCATAATGAAAATACGCGCACAAATAGGCATGGTATTAAATCTTGATAAATGTATTGGTTGTCATACTTGCTCAGTTACTTGTAAAAATGTTTGGACATCAAGAGAAGGTGTTGAATATGCTTGGTTCAATAATGTTGAAACTAAGCCAGGTGTCGGTTATCCAAATGATTGGGAAAATCAAGCGAAATGGAATGGTGGTTGGGAACGCAAATCTAATGGCAAAATTCAGCCAAAGATGGGTGGGAAAGCTAATGTTCTTTCTAAGATTTTTGCTAACCCTGATCTTCCTGAGATAGACGATTATTACGAACCGTTCACTTTTGAGTATGATAAATTACAAAAAGCTCCTGAGATGAAAGCTCCACCAACTGCACGTATGCATTCAGCAATCACGGGCGCTAAAATGGAGAAAGCTGAATCTGGTCCTAACTGGGAAGAAATTCTTGGTGGAGAATTTGAAAAGCGTAAAAAAGACTATAACTTCAAAGATATTGAAGAAGATATATATGGACAATTTGAAAACACATTCATGATGTATTTACCTCGTCTTTGCGAACATTGCCTAAATCCTTCTTGTGTAGCTGCTTGTCCAAGTGGTGCAATATATAAGCGTGAAGAAGATGGCATTGTTCTTATAGACCAAGATAAATGCAGAGGCTGGAGAATGTGTGTATCTGGCTGTCCATACAAAAAGATATATTTTAACTGGCAGTCTGGAAAATCAGAAAAATGTACTTTCTGTTATCCAAGAATTGAGTCTGGTGATCCAACAGTATGTTCTGAAACATGTGTAGGACGTATCAGATATCTTGGAGTTCTATTATATGATGCTGATAATATCGGCAAAGCAGCTAGCGTTGAAGATGAGAAGGACTTATATCAGGCACAGCTTGATACATTCCTAGATCCTCATGATCCAGCGGTAATTGCACAAGCTAAAAAAGATGGTGTTCCTGATAGTTGGATTGCTGCAGCTAAGAATTCTCCAGTATATAAAATGGCTATAGATTGGAAAGTGGCTTTCCCGCTTCATCCTGAATATAGAACTTTACCAATGGTATGGTATATCCCACCTCTTTCTCCTATACAGAATGCAGCCCAAAAAGGTGAAATTGAGAAGAATGGTGTTATACCTGATGTACGTAATTTACGTATACCAGTTAAATATCTTGCTAATCTATTAACTGCAGGAAAAGAAGAGCCTGTAATACATGCATTGGAAAGAATGATAGCTATGCGTGAATATATGCGTGGAAAAACTGTTGAGGGCTATACTGATCAATCGATATTAGATCAAGTTGGGCTAACAGAGGATATGCTTAATGACATGTATAAAATTATGGCGATTGCTAATTATGAAGATCGTTATTCTATTCCAACAAATCATAAAGAATATGCCGGTGAGACTTCATTCGATAATGAGATAGCTTTCGAAAAGCGTTCTTCATGTGGATTTAGTTTTGGAAATGGTTGTTCTGGTGGTGATACCAAAACTAGTATGTTTGGTGGTAAAACACATAAAAATACTATGAGTGGTAAAGTCAGAAAAGATGATTGCAAATAATAATATAACCTTGAAAAGGAACAATTATGAAAACATTTAAAATATTAGGCTTGTTACTTTCCTATCCCAATCAAGATGTTATTAAACATTATGGTGATTTGAAAGAAGTTTTGAAAAAAGAGAAGCTACTAAATAAAAAATCTCTAAAACTGGTTTCAGAGTTTATGGATATACAATCAAATGCTGATTTAATGGATCTTCAAGAGGAATATGTTTCTCTATTCGATAGAGGCCGTTCATTCTGTTTACAACTCTTTGAGCATGTGCATGGAGAATCTCGTGATAGAGGGCAGGCTATGGTTGATCTAGCTGAAATGTATGAAGAGAAAGGATTATTCATCAATAAAGCTGAGTTACCTGATTATTTACCTTTATTCCTTGAGTATCTTTCAATGTGTCCAATAGAGGAAACAAAAGATCTACTTGATGATATTGCACATATTATAGCATCTATTGGTGCTAAATTAAAAAAGAATGGCAGTAATTATCATGTGATCTTTGATGCAATTGGAGAGCTGGCTAATATTAAAGTTAATAGCAAAATTATTAAATCTGCATTAGCTGAGCTTGAAAAGGTAGATAATAGCTTGGAAGCATTAGATAAAGAATGGGAAGAAGCAGCTGCTTTTGGTGATAATCCAGAAGAAGATTGCAGTACATGTAATATTTTCCCTAATACTACAGAAACACTTGAAAGAATGAAAGGAGCATAAATTATGGCAGACTACATCAATCAATTTTTCTTTGGCATTTATCCATATATTGCACTTTCTGTAATGGTAATCGGTACTATATTACGTTATGACCGTGATCAATATACGTGGAAAGCCAATTCAAGCCAATTACTCCGCGGAAAAGGTATGCGTGTGGGAAGCAACTTGTTCCATGTTGGTATTATATTACTGTTTTTTGGTCATCTAGTAGGTCTACTAACACCTGAAAGCGTGTATCATATGTTCATGACACCAGCAGCTAAACAATTAATGGCTATGGTAGCAGGTGGTATTTTCGGTACAATGTGTTTCATTGGTCTAACTATACTTCTGCATAGACGTTTATTCGATCCACGTATAAGAGCTACAAGCAATCCTTCGGATATAGCAATATTGGTAATTTTATATATTCAGTTAATCCTTGGACTACTAACGATCCCAGTTTCTGCTCAGCATCCAGATGGAAGCTCTATGATTGCCCTAGCGAACTGGGCTCAGCATATTGTTACTTTCCGTAGTGGAGCAGCAGACTTTATAGTTGGTGAAGCTTTGATATTTAAGATGCATTTGATACTTGGGCTTACAATATTCTTGATATTCCCGTTCACAAGATTAGTTCATGTGTTAAGCGCACCTATTAAGTATCTATTCAGATCTGGCTATCAAATAGTTAGAAAAAGATAAGATAAATATCTTAAAATTAAATAACCTCCTGAGAAGGGAATGATATTCAATTATCGTTCCCTTTTTTTAGCTCTTACTTATTATTATAACAATAATATAGTTAAAAATTTCTTGTGTGTATTTTAAATTTTTCTGTAGATGGTAATGAATCAGTATTTAATATATATTTCTGATCTGGAGTAGGTTCTATATTTTCAGGAGATGGCTGGAAATTTTGTATATAATAGTTGCCTTTAAAATTTAAATCTTCCAAATCTTTAATGATTTCTTCTATATCTTGTTTGTTAAGCAGGTCAGTATGAACAGTTGTACGAACTTCAAAATCTATAGAAGATTTGCACAAAATATCTAAACTACTATGAAATTCATTAAAATTGGGTGTTCTTGTAATATCCGAGAACTTCTTTTCTGGTGCTTTATAATCTATAGCTACATAATCAATAAGACTATCTGCTAGAAGACTATCTAGCACATCGGGACGCAAACCATTAGTATCAAGTTTTACCTTCATACCCAACTCACGTATATATTTTATAAATTCAGGGATATCTTTAGAGATGGTACATTCACCACCCGTAAGGACAACTCCATCGAGAAGCCCTTTCCTCTTATTAAGAAAACTGGATATTTCCTCCCATTGCATACGCTTCTTTTTGCCAAGAACCAATTCTGGATTATGACAATATGAGCATCTCATATTACAGCCACCGAACCACATTATACATGCTGTATGATATGGAAAGTCCTGCATTGTGAAGGGAGTTATATCACAAATTGGTAATTTCATAGACTAGTCAAGAAGAACATATAGCTCTTTTTCTTCCCTCTCTATACGACTACCTACCGCAGCAAATAATCCGTTTGTAGCAGCTATAAATTCTGCTGGAGAATCACTTATAGCCTTTTCCTGCCATTTACTTGAATATGCTTTAAACACGTCAGCAACGCCAGACATTTCATCTGCGAATTTTTTTGCCGTACCAGATATAGTAGGATCTTCGCTTTCCATAAGTTTTGGATATAAAAATTTATCTTCCATAGCAAGATGAACAGATAACTTACCCGCAATTTGAGAAAGATAAGACCGAATATCTGCCGCACCTTCAGATACTTTTGTTTCACTGTCGAGATATTTTGCAATCTCGCCTACAAGCCCCAATATTTCCGTATGTGCAGTTTTAAAAGTTGTAACATTTGACATTTAATACTCCTAATTTCAGTAAAACTTTACACGATTATAGTAGCACATATCTTAATACTCCTATTTGATGTAAATCAATTATTAGTGTTACTGCTCAAACAGAGGCAAGTGGGTAGCATTATCTATAAAATGCTTCCTACCTGCATGCTCTCCCTTTTTCCCCCTATTAAAACTAGATACAGGTCTATGATAACCCATCACACGTGTCCAAACCAAAGTTTCCTTATCGCATTTAGGACATTTAGGTTTCTCACCTGCCAGATATCCATGATCATCGCAAACAGAGAAAATAGGAGTTACCGTTATATAAGGTAGTTTATGGTTCTCAATTACACTTTTAACAAAACGTCCACATGCTTCACCTGAACTAATTTTCTCATTCATATATAAGTGTAATACTGTTCCACCAGTATATTTACATTGTAATTTATCTTGCTTTTCAAGGGCGTAGAATGGGTCATCCGTAAAGTCTACTGGTAGCTGACTGCTATTAGTATAATATATATTTTCACCCTTACCAGCTTGTAAAATATCAGGGAAATGCTTTTTGTCTTCTTTAGCAAAACGATATGTAGTCCCTTCTGCCGGAGTTGCTTCAAGATTATATAAATTACCTGTCTTTTCTTGATAATGTTTCATTCTATCACGAATAAATTCCAGAATATCAGAACAGAAATCTACACCTTCAGCCTTACTAACATCATAAATATTACCATTATAATTTAACAGCATCTCATTCATACCATTAACCCCAATAGTACTAAAATGATTTTTAAAACCTGGTAAATAACGAGCAGTGTATGGATACAAACCCCTATTATACATTTCCTGAACGAAAACACGTTTCTTCTCTAATGTAGATTTAGCGATATCCATTAATTTACCCAACTCATCATATAGACCTTTCTTATCTCCTTTAAATCTATAGCCAAGACGTGCCATATTAATGGTAACCACACCTATAGAACCAGTCATTTCTGCTGACCCGAATAAGCCATTGCCACGCTTTAACAACTCACGTAGGTCTAGTTGTAATCTACAACACATGCTTCTAACGGCGTCTGGTGCATAAGCCTCAGGATTAGACACTTTCTTTCCTTCCTCATCTTCAATATACTGACTACCTATAAAATTTTGAAAATAGGAATTACCAACTTTAGCAGTATTTTCAAATAAAGCCCTTGCAGCATGACTATTCCAATCGAAATCTTCTGTAATATTGACTGTAGGAATTGGGAAAGTAAATGGTTGTTGCTTACTATCACCCTCTGTCATTACCTCATAAAATGCTATATCTATAAGTTCCACTTCAGCTTGGAAATCTTTATAAGTTAGGGATTCAGGAGCTTCTATACCACGTGATCTGATTCTTGCTATTAGGTTTTCATCAGAAGTATTACTAAATAAATGAATATAATTACTGCTTGGAGCTTGATCTCGTAAATCTTTAGGGACGGTAAAATCCAATGTTATATTAGTAAATGGTGATTGTCCCCAACGAGCTGGAACATTAAGATTATATACAAAACGTCGGATAGCTTTTTTAATTTCTGAAAAGCTTAAATTATCCTTAAAAACATATGGAGCTAAATAAGTATCAAATGAGCTAAAAGCTTGTGCCCCTGCCCACTCAGATTGCAATATACCAAGGAAGTTAGCCATTTGACCTAAAGCTTCATTTAGATGTTTGGGTGGACGACTAGAAACACGTCCTGCAACTCCATTAAAGCCTTCATCTAATAGCTGACGTAAACTCCATCCAGCACAATAACCAGTCAAGCAATCCAGGTCATGTATATGTATATCAGCCTGACGATGTGCCTTTCCTTCTTCCTCTGAATATACAGCATCTAGCCAATAGTTAGCCACCATCTTCCCTGCTGTCTGGTTTATAAGCCCTGCATTACTATAGCCTACATTAGCATTGGCATTTACTCTCCAATCTACTTTATTTATATATTCTTCAACTGTTTCCTTTGAGCTAACAATAGTATCTCTATGACCCTCTATAATGGTATCATCTTCCAAAAGCATAAATCTCTTTAGAACACTAAATAATTCAGCACGTGCCAATTCTTTTTCAACTATTTCAGAATATTCCCTATCATTTTTTGGTTTTTCTTTCTGAAGACTTACTGTTAACGAGGCATAGAAATCTGGAGAGAAAGTTTTCCCTGATCCACTAAATGATTTATTTAGTTTCTTACGCACCGAATCTGGTAAAAGAAATGCTATTGAATTGGCTTTAATTTGCTTATTTTCTACCAGAATTTGCGTCATATCGTTTCTCCTTTTTTACTAAATAATACATTTTTCTTATAATATTGTTTATATTTAATCCCTCATATTAACCAATATTGTTCCAACTTTATTATAGTTATTGGACTCTTCTATTTTGAAATGAAGGAAAAATGAGATACTACACAAATTCAATATGTAGTATCTCATATGCACAATAAACACTATATTTTGTATCTAATATCTATCTACAGAAAAATGACTTTGGTCAAATGGAGGTATTTAAAATAAAATAATGATGAATGTAAAAATAAACTGATACAAAATTATCAATATATTGCTCTGTTGCAAGAAATATAAAATGGTCTTTTTTATCCTTATACAAGACATAATATTATGGTAATTCTATTACTCGGAATACTAGATATTGATCACAGAATCAATGAATTTACTTTTTGCAACAGAGCCCACAGAGATATTATAGAGATATAAATATGGAAGAAAGAATATGAATGAAACAGTTAAAAATAGAAAGAAAGTAATTGTGTTAATTATATTTCTACTACTTTCGGGTCATTCTATTCTTATTTATTTTAGAGAATATTACAATCCATGCAATAATAAATATGCAGCTTATAGAGCTGCAAAAGAATATATAATAAGACAACATAATGTTCCTGAGAAGACATTCTATAACTCCTTTTATACATTAAAACATATCAGGTTCTCTTATAAGAAAGAACCAATAATCGAGAATATTGATGAGTGTTTATTTTCTATTAAAGGACAAATATTGGAACAAATAATCGATTATGACGCACGAATGGAATATGAAATAAAATCTAGATATGTCGCCAAGAACAATTCGTGGGAGATACTTGAATATATTAGAACAAACGCTGCAGGAATTACAACAATTATAATTAAATAAGGAGTAAGTGATATGGATTACAATTATAGTACTAAAGATTACATTAAAGGGGTGCAATTACGTATATTTTATTCGGCATTTTTTGTTAATTATGATGCTGCTTTATTGTTATTCGATAGACTTTTTACGGGCATTAATATATACAATAAGATAATAAAAAATGATTTATTACCTTTAATTATAGGAGATAAAGGTGGCAGATAAGAAACTGGGACCTATACGGGTGATACTGGGAACTATATTAAGATCGGAAATCTTACCGCCTCTAGTTATTGGTCTTATATTGTTGTTCTTAGTCAAGTGTGGCTTTATACCTAATTAATATACGAAAGTATATAGATATCTCATAGTAATGTTTCTTTTCATTAAGTTTAGTATACTATAACATCTAAAACTAGTTAGTTAGAATTAGAACTTCAATCTATTTATAAACTCAGACCATCATCACACTAATAACTAGAAAGTAACTATAAACAGTAACTCTCGTAGGTTGCAGAACAATATATTTAATTTTATCTTGTTTTAAGGGTTTTTCTGACCTGTTGCAAAAAATATAAATAGTTAGAGATTTCTGTTTTTTGCAACAGATACGAAAATATTTGGATTTTAAACAAGAATAATTATAGTTAATAGTTAGTTATAAATAACTACCCAGTATCACTTAGAAACTCGTATGTAGATATAGACTCAAATAATTCATTTATATCTACTGGCTTCGTTATATAGTTGTTTGCGCCTACTTCTATACATTTCTCTCTATCTTGTTTCATAGCTTTAGCGGTTATTGCTATTATAGGCAGATCTTTATAACACTCTTTAGTACGAATCTTTTCTATAGCTTCGTAGCCATTCATAATTGGCATCATTATGTCCATAAGAACAATATCAATAATGTCTTTGTCTTTCTCAAGTTTCTCTATTGCTATTTTACCATTTTCTGCCGTAATAACATTCATTTTCAATTTCTTTTTTAGAATGCGTGACAAAGCAAAAATATTGTTATCATCATCATCAACTAAAAGGACGGTTTTATTTTGTGTTTTTTCAACTAGTTCATTTAATAACATAGGGTTCTTTACATCCGTTTTATTATCAATATTATTAGGAATTTCATTATTCATATCAGTATCTGGTGACTGTTTTATTTCTGAATCTTCAGCATTAACATCCGAAGTAACACGAACTGATTTATCTACTTTTTTAGAATCATCTATATATTCCAATTTATTGCTTACAACAACCTCTTCAGGTATATATAATATAAAGCTACTTCCTTCATCTGGTTCACTGGATAGTTGTATTTCACCACCTAACAATTCTGTAAAATTCTTAGTAATAGACAGACCTAATCCAGTTCCTCCATATTTACGCGTTGTTGAACCATCTGCCTGTTGGAATGCTTTAAATATATTGTTCTGATGTTCACTTGAAATACCTATTCCTGTATCAGTAACTTCAAATGCGATAACATTACCCGACTTAAGAGAAGGAACAGTAAACCCTACTTCTGCAGATGGCCTTCCTATATTAACAGTTACTCCACCCTCATGAGTAAATTTAAAAGCATTACTTAATAAATTACTTAGAATTTGCTCTATTTTCTGAACATCTGTTCTAATGGTTTCAGGGACTGAATAATCCATATTAATATCAAGTGACAGACCTTTATCCCTAGCAACACAATCAAAGTTTTGATTTATATGATCTATAAAAGATTGAATATTAACTTCCTCAAAATTCATAGTAACTTTGCCAGATTCAATTTTAGAAAAATCCAGAATATCATTTATAAGATTTAATAGATTCTTACCACCCTCATATATTATTTGAGCTGATTCTATATCTTCTTCCTTTAAGTTTCCCCTCTCATTACTCACTAAATCATCTGACAGAATAAGCAGGCTATTAAGTGGAGTCCGCAATTCATGCGACATATTAGCAAGAAACTCTGATTTTGCCCGATTTGCTTTTTCCGCATTTTCTTTAGAAAAAGTTAGCTCCTTAAGAACTTTATTAATTATAGTTTGTTTTTGTTCTAATTCATTTACATGCTCAAGTATCTTTCTTCTCATATGCTCGAAACTAATAGATAAAGTACCAATTTCATCATTCTGCTGATTCAGAATCTCGACACTGTAATTTCCATTTTTCATAAAATTACTAGCATTAACCAATTTTCTTGAAGGTTTTGTAATGAAAATATTAATAACTATAGAAGCAGCTATATAGAATAGTGCTAGACTAACTATTACAAGAAAAAATAATTGGTTATAGTGAGATTTAATATTAGCTATTTTTTCTTCTAGGTTAAATGTTAGAATCATTTTCCCAAGAATTTTATTATTATATTTTATGTTATGACTAACAACCTTAATATTATCATTTTCTTCATAAACAGGAGGGGTATCAAGTGGATAAATCGACTGGTTATTTTCATCAAATAGCTGGATACTCATCCATGAATCGTCCTTGTAAAGAACTGAGTCCAGATTATCATAAATGTTAGAAAATGAATGATTTATAATATACGGAATTATCCCTTCAGAAACTATTTCCATACTTTTTGTCAATTGTTCAATTGTATGCTTATTAGATAAAGAAATTGAACTCGGTATCCAATATAAATATATATAGGACGATAATAGTGTTGTTACTATCAGTAGTGGTAACAGTATTTTTATTTGTAGACCCTTAAAAATCATATAATTAGTGCACGTAAAATTCTTCAAGTTTTAGAGAATGTAAACTCACGTAATCTTTTATTGAAGTCTTAATTGGCTCTTCCATAGATGCCTCCCTAAACAGTTCTGGATTTTCTTTATTTATTTCCAATAGAGCATTTTGTATTATATCAATAGTTTCTTTACCTATACGTGGATGTACTAATATCGGATGAGATGAAACTTTTTTACTTTTATATATGATCTCAAGTTTATCTTTAATATTATCTTTCTGTTGTTTAAATGTTCTATTCACACCACCACCAGCATATGCGAAATTCTTCGCTACATGCAAATAAACCGAGCTATGTGTCTTAACATATATAGGCTTAAAATCTATATCATGAATACGTTTTAGCTCCGCTCTTAATAGCATTGATGCCGCTAAAGCATTTGCATCAGGAAAAGCTATTACTTTACCATCTAAATCTTCTATTTTGCTATTTTTATTCTTTTTATTAGAGACAATTATTCCTTGTAATTTCTTTTTTCCTGAGCGTATTAGCGGTGTATATCCTTGTTCTTTATTTGCAACTAACGTTTGAAAAGGATTAGCATAGGATATATCATATTCTCCATATTTTAACTTCTTGCCAAATAAATTTATATCTTTACTGCCTACAAATTCAAATTTGTGACCTGTTTTTTCTTCAAGTTTTTCAAGTATTGGAGACCATATAGAAAATAGTTTTCGTTGCTCAAATTGAGGTACCGGAGAAAATGTAAAGGTTTTTACTTCCACTTTTTTTATTTCAGTATCTTTAGCATAAGATATAGAAATCACATTATAACTAAGAACTAAAATAACAAATATTGATTTTAGTATTACTTGTAATTTCTTTATTATCATATAATTAACTCTACTCATATTTTTCTACTAATACATAATAATAATACACTACGAAGTAGCATTTATGCGAATATATCACAAGCAATAGTTGCTCATACTATACATAAAATTGAATTACGATACTTTCAAGCAACAGCAATATATGCAGGCAAAAAACCAATAGAGTCTTTTTAGTTTATGATTATATTTAATTATTATTCATATAATCAGTTAGAGATTTTTCATGTATTTCTTTCAAAACAGATATCTTTACAGAAGAATCACCTATTACAATACTATCTCCACCAGTTTCTCCAATTGCTACAGCATTAACATTTGACTCTGGGGCTCTAGTTAGTATACGCTCCGCTTCTTCGTGAGTTGCAGTAATTAGATATCTACCTTGATCTTCTCCAAAGGCACGAGCAATATCTTGTGCGATATGGATATTAGCTCCGATTCCTCCAGACATCGCCATTTCAGCAATTGCCACTAATTGTCCGCCATCAGATATATCATGACATGATGATACCCAACCTTGATCAATTATAAGACGTATGAAATCACCATGTCTTTTCTCAACTTCTAAATCCACAGGAGGAGGACAACCATCTTCATTTTTTTCTATAGCCCTAAGATAAATCGATGCTCCCAGATGACCCTTCATATCACCTACGCGGATAATAGTATGACCTTCTTCTTTGAACGCAATATTTACTGTTTTAGAAATATTATTTACTATACCTACTCCACCAATTGTTGGGGTAGGCTTAATTCCAATACCTTTCGTTTCATTGTATAAAGAAGCATTTCCTGAGACTACTGGGAAATCAAGATATTTACACGCATCCCCCATGCCTTTCATGCAACCAACTATTTGTCCCATAATTTCAGGTTTTTCAGGATTACCAAAGTTAAGGCAATTTGTTACAGCAAGAGGCTTCCCTCCAACAGCTATAATATTTCTATATGCCTCTGCAACAGCTTGCTTTCCACCTTCTATAGGATCTGCATAACAATATCTAGGTGTACAATCACTTGTAAGAGCTAATGCTTTATTAGTTCCATGTATACGGACAACCGCAGAATCACCACCTGGCCTTCCTATCGTATCATTCATAACCATATGATCATATTGTTGCCATATCCATTTTTTGCTACAAATATCAGGTTCAGCAAGGATCTTTTTAAGACATGATAGCAATTCATCATTTGATAATTCTTTACTAATATTGATATCGTCTTTTTTATCAGTTGGAACCCATGGTCTATCATAAACTGGAGCTTGCTCTGAAAGGGGAGAAACGGGTAAATCAGCTACAATTTCATCTTTAAACTTAAGTATCATTCTTTTAGAATCAGTTATCGTTCCAATAATTGCATTTGGGACTTCCCATTTATCAAATATTTTCTTTGCAACATCTTCTTTGCCAGGCTTAATAACCATCAACATACGCTCTTGGCTTTCTGACAACATAATCTCATATGGCGTCATACCATTTTCTCTAACAGGTACATCATCAAGGATAAGTTCTATACCAGTACCACCTTTATCGGCCATTTCTAAAGATGAACAAGTAAGACCTGCAGCACCCATATCCTGAATTGCCATTATTGTATCTTCTTTCATTAACTCAAGACAAGCTTCCATAACAAGCTTTTCTGCAAAAGGGTCACCAACTTGAACTGTTGGACGTTTTTCTTCAGTATTTTCATCAAACTCAGTTGAAGCCATTGTAGCACCATGTATCCCATCACGACCAGTCTTAGAGCCAGCATACAGAACAGAAGCACCAACTTCAGCAGCAGCAGAATAAAATATTTTGTCGGCATCAGCTATGCCTACGCACATTGCATTCACGAGATTATTTTCATTATAGCTTTTATCAAAGGTACATTCCCCGCCTACCGTAGGAACTCCCATGCAATTTCCATATCCAGATATTCCGGAAACCACCCCATTAATTAAATGTTTTGTTTTTGAGTTAGATAACTCTCCAAATCTTAAAGCATTTAGATTTGCTATAGGTCTTGCTCCCATAGTAAATATATCACGCATGATGCCACCCACTCCTGTTGCAGCCCCTTGATATGGCTCTATATAGGATGGATGATTATGGCTCTCCATTTTGAATATAGCAGCTTGACCATCACCAATATCAATAACACCAGCATTCTCACCTGGTCCACAGATAACCTGAGGTCCCGTTGTATGTAATTTTTTTATATGTTTTCTGGTGGATTTATAAGAACAATGCTCGCTCCACATTACTGAAAATATACCTAATTCCACAAGATTAGGTTTTCTTCCTAATATATCAAGAAGACTTTCATATTCTTCTGTAGAAATACCATGCTGGCTAACTACGTCTTCAGTTATCTGATATGCTAATGCTGTCATAAGAACCCATTTTGTAATTTTTATAGACATCTACAATAAATGTCAGTTAATTTCTATTATTTTATATTTTTTTTTGAATGTTGTAATTTTGGCATCATATGCAAATCAAGAATTCACATGAACAATCTAGATAATATTATTATCATTTCTTATTTTGGATATGTCCTATCAATAGGCTTATGTCTCTCTTTTCTCCATGCACTATATCTTTTTAACGCTTCCTTTCTTTGTTCAATCGATAAAGATAATCCATAATCTGATACTGTTTTCTTCATATCTTTAACTCTATTACTTACAGCTATCATACCCCATTTATAAGATTCAATTGGGTCTTGAACAACTCCATCACCCATTGAATATTTATAGAATAATTTTAGTTGCGCATCTGGAAAATTCATATTTGCTGAATTAATTGTATATTCTGCAGATCTGGTTTTATCTACTTTCACCCCTTCGCCATCAGCATACATCTCGCCTAATCTAAATAATGATCTACCATCATTCTGCAAAGCACCCTGCTCATACCAATATAATGAGTTTTTATAGAATTTTCGTTTAGAGTACATATCTCCAAGTTCTGTTTGTGCCCTTACATATCCACCTTTAGCCGACTTTTCGAGCCATTTCTGTCCTTCTGCAGTATTAGCAGTAACACCCAAACCTGTTAAAAACATTTTTCCAATTTTCAATTGTGCTTTGGTATCTCCAGCATTTGCCTTTTTCCAAAATCTCTTAAAATTGGCTCTATTACGCTTATAAGTCATTTCTTTTCTATGAATTCTAAGTCTTTGGTTTCTTAGACTCTCTTGCGGACTCATAATCACTTGTTTTTTCTTATAAAGAGATGGGTCTTTTTTTACTTTTAGAACCCTTTTATTCTTTATTTTTTTCTTACTATCATCATCAAGATCTAAAACAAGAGGAATTTTTCTATCAGATATACTAGAATTATCTTTCTGTTTTTTAATGCTTTTATAAATTTTATCATCAGCAATTTTTAGATCATGCCCACTCTTATCTGAAGCACTTTTTAATTGCTTTTTTATCTTATTCTTTAATTCTTTATCCATATGTTTTTTATATTCATCAATACTCCTTTGATTTTGTTTGGCTGATTGAGAATAAGAATTGTTTGTATTTAAGGTTACAGATAAACATAGTATGAATATACAACAGAAATATATGTTCTTTTTTACTCGAATAGACAAAATTGCCTCTATGAAATACTTTAAACTACAGCTCATTTTACCATGTTATATGCCTAAAGTGAAGCATTTTGCTTATTTTATACACCCAATTATATATAACAATGATATTATTGACATACCTGATTTTATATTACTATTTAGAATAATAATTATAATTTTTATTATTTGGAGCATTTTGTTATGGGTCAGAAAATTTTACAAATTATTTCTGATAATAGCCTAATTAAAGAGATAAGAGATACAATAGAAAAGTCTGATATTCTTAATCGATGGGAACATAATATCGATAAATCAAGATTTCAGTTATCATTGCTTATTGAAACTCAGAAATCTCAGGAATTATTGGATAAGTTACAACCATTCTTGAGGAAACACCCTGAGACACAAATTTTTATTCTTCCAATAGAAGCTACTTTACCAAATTCAAACAAATTCAAAAGCTCTAAAATTGATAGAAAAACATCTATCACCAGAGAAGAAATGTATAATGATTTATATAAAAATTCAAAACTTACTTTTGACTATTTATTTCTGATTTTCTGCTCCACTCTAGTTGCCTCTGTTGGACTAATTACAAATAATATTGCAGTTCTTGTAGGAGCAATGGTGATCGCACCATTTTTAGGGCCGAATCTTGCCCTTGCCTTCGGTACAGCTACAGGAGAGATTGACCTTATAAAGCAAGCTGTCCGTACTAAAATCATTGGTTTATTACTTGTATTGCTTATTACAATTCCGATTGGGTTTTTTATTGACCATAGTCTTGCAAGCCAAGAAATATTAAGCCGTACATCAATAGATTATTACGTACTTATCCTTGCTCTGGCCTCTGGTGCAGCAGGTGTTTTATCCTTAACAGGTGGAGCAAATAGTATAATGGTTGGAGTTATGGTTGCAGTCGCCTTACTCCCTCCAACAACAGTTTTAGGATTAATGATCGGTAAAAATAATATGGTTCTTGCTACTGGTGCATTTGAATTATTACTTGCAAATATTGTATGTCTAAATCTATCGGCAAAAATAGTTTTCTATATAAAAGGAATTTCAGCCAGAACTTGGTACAGAAAAAAGAAAGCAAAAAATGCAATGAAGATATCCCTTGCAATGTGGGTCATATTATTTATTATTTTGATGTTTATTATATTTAAAAATTCAGTTGTGTAGAGCCATGATAAAGAAAACAAAATTATTCCTTATAAGCATATGTATCCTATTACTTAGCAACACTGCTTTAGCTAAAGACTCACTTAAATTATATGTTTTTAATTGCGGAAAGATTACCAATACTAATTTATCTGTATTTACACCTGGGCAAAACGAGGGCGTTACCAAAGAACTTAGTAATTCATGCTATCTTATAGATCATCCTAAAGGTAAATTACTTTGGGATACGGGACTTAGTGATCAAATTCCACCCGAAGGAGTAAGTATTTATGATGGTGTATTCAAGCTGAATGTAGAGAAAAAACTAATAGATCAACTATCTGAAATTGGTTACAAACCATCAGATATAGACTTTCTTGCATTATCCCATTTTCATAGCGACCATGTAGGTAATGTAAACTACTTCAAGAAAGCTAAACATATTATTCAAGCTAGTGAATATAGCGCTGTATTTGGTCAGCAGGCAAAAGATTTAGGCTTTGACAAAACTCTTTATGAAGACCTTAAATATAATAAAACAATTAAAATAACAGGCGATTACGATGTATTTGGTGATGGTAAAGTTATTATAAAACGTACAATTGGCCATACTCCGGGTCATCAATCATTATTTGTCCAGCTGGAAAAGGAAAAGCCTTTTGTTCTATCTGGTGATTTATGGCATTTTCAGATGGCTCATGCTAAAAGAACTGTCCCGTCTTTTAACTTCAATAAAGAAGATACTTTAGAGAGTATGGACATAATCGATGCATTTATTAAAGAGAAAGATGCTAAACTAATTATTCAACATGATAAGCCCTCTTTTGATAAATTAAAGCATTCACCAGAATTCTATAATTAAGCATATTTAATTATAGAATATTATGAATTTAAATTAGAGCTTGTAATTGGGCTTTAGTTTAGCATTAGATTCGGTCTATAGCTTATACTATATTTATCTAATATCATTAACATAATGTATCGCTAATAATTATTGTATTGTCTTAATTTCTACCCTACTAACCAATATACTGATAAAAAGTTATTCTGGTTTTATCACTAGTTCTGTTATCAAGCATTTTAAAACCTGATATTTCCTGTACATCATCTTGTTTTCCATGTTCTAAAACTACAATTGCTCCAATTTTAAGCCATTTATTTTTAACAAGAGATTTAATTGCTGGAATTCCAAGATTTTTATTGTATGGAGGGTCTATAAAAACCAAATCACACTCTTCAAATGCAGATGGCAATAATGTTGAATCACTCCTTATATAAGAGGCATTATCATCTTCTTCACCCAAGCTATCAACATTACTTTTCGCAAGCGAAAGGGTTTTAGGATTTTGATCTACCAAATATACAAAAGCTGCACCTCTAGATATCGCCTCTATAGCAAGCGCACCCGTTCCACAAAATATATCCAATACCTTTCTATCTTCTATAAGACTCGGGTTATCATCAGAAATAAAATCATCTTCATGTATAAACTTCCCATGAGCCAGAATGTTGAAAATTGTTTCTCTTACTCTTGCTGTAGTTGGACGTAATGTTTTCTCATCTCGAGATTCAATATTTTTTCCTCTATATTTTCCGCCAGTTACTTTCATATAACATCTCCAAATTTACTAGAAATCTCTTTATAGTCTATCTCTTTTATATCGCCTTCTTTCATTTTTTCCAGCGAAAAAGGACCATAATCTGTACGAATTAATCGATTAACTTGAAGATCAAGAGCCGAGCATATTATTCTAATTTCTCTATTTTTTCCTTCCCAAATAGACATGTTTATCCAGAAATTTTTCCCTTTCTCTTTCTGATTTTCTTTATCGAACCTAGCTTCAATCTTACCGTAATGCATTACATCACCTGTATCTGGGTCTTGAATACTAACTCCGTTAGATAGTTTTTTTAATTCACGCTCTGTAATATTTCCATATACTCTAACTTTATAAGTTCTTTTCATATTGTTCTTTGGTGACTCAAGATATCTAGACAATTCTCCATCATTCGTTAGAAGAAGAAGGCCTTCAGTATTTAGATCGAGCCTTCCAACAGATATAACCCTTGGCATATTTTCTGGCAGAGACTCAAACACTGTTTTTCTTCCCTGAGGGTCACTGTGGGTAGTAATTAAACCATCTGGTTTATAGTATAGCCAAAGTCTTGTTTTATCTTTCTTACTAATATCTTTTCCATCAACTTTTATATTATTTGCACTGGTTACACGAACAGCAGGAGAGGTCATTATCTTACCATCAAGTTCAACTCGACCATCCTCTATTCTTCTTTCGGCTTCTCGCCTTGAACAAATACCAGCTCTCGCTATTACCTTCGCTATTTTTTCATCAATTGGTTTATTATCTACAGGCATTCAAAAAAGCCTCAAAAATTTTTCTATCACCCTTATTCACTTCTAATTCTGGATGCCACTCAAGGCCTATACAAAAAGGATGGTCTGTATATTCAATTCCCTCTATAACTCCATCTGGTGCAATCGCATTGATAACAACGTTTTTCCCTACCTCTTTGACTGCCTGATGATGATTGCTATTAACCATTATTTTATCTTCTCCAATAATCGCATAAAGCATGGTGTCTTTTTCAATTGAAACCTCATGAGCAGGTTCAGTCCTTGGGGTTTTCTGTTGATGTTCAAGCGGAGAATCAATTTCATCTGGAATATGTTGTATAAGGCTTCCACCTAATATTACGTTTAGCAACTGCTCACCTGCACATATACCCAATATTGGCATATCATCCCTTAATGCTTTTTGTGCTAGCTCATACTCGAATGCAGTTCTTTCATTCTTAATCACTACAGTTTCATGTATATTTTGCTGACCATATAATTCGGGAGGAATATCAAAATCACCACCAGTTAGGATTAGACCATCTATTAAATCAATATAGTCATCTATTTTTGTATTTTCATGCGGTAGTGCTATAGGAATTGCCCCTAGAGAACTAATTATTGAAAAATATTCTTTCCTTAATGCGTACCAAGGAAGTGGAGAATATGCCGAACCTTTCTCACCACCTTCTTCTGCATCTAATGTTATTCCAATGATTGGTTTATTCATTATGTAGTATTTCCGCTATAGTTTTTCTAATTTATATAGTTTTTACAATCTTTTTCAATATGTTAATCAATATTTTGTAAAATATCTCATATTATGTTACACTTGGCATGTGTGTAATTAATATTTAGGGCAATAATGACCCCTATTGGGCCATCATTTAATTCTTCATTACTTCAAGGACAGCAAATTGCTGCTCAGTCTAGGCAGAATAACAATGACCATTTTAGAAGTAAAGCCACAGATAATCTAGATAACCAAGTAAGTCAGGTTGTTGCAAAATCAGCTAGTGGTACAAACCCCAATATTAAATATCGTTATGCATCTGGTGAGAATGGTGAGCTAATACCAATTGAAGCAACGGTTACAACATCCGTTGAAAAGAAAACACCAATTCCAGATAAACCTATACTAAATAATGGCAGTAATAGCCTTGTTTCCATATCTCCTTCCGAACAATTAGATGCTTTTGGCTTATCTGATGAGGAAAAGCAGTTAGTAAATGAGTTAAGATCACGTGATCTAGAAGTACGAGTTCATGAGGCGCAACATTTCCTTGCTGCTGGAGGTCTTGCATCGGGAGGATCAGAATTTCAATTACAAACAGGGCCTGATGGCAACGTATACGCAATAGGCGGTCATGTTAATATTAGCTCTGGACATACAAATGATCCTGAAAAAGCTGCAAGAGATGCGAGTACATTTGCCCTAGCCGCAAATGCGCCAGCTGATGGCTCTGCTCAAGATAGAGCTGTTGCAAATTCTTCCTTATCAAGAGCAGCAGATTTATATAGTCAGATTAAAGAGCTAACCTTAGGAAAGATAGATGATACGAAAGCTAATTCTATTTTCGATAATAATGTTCCCAACACCCCTAATACTGATGTTGATAATGACAAAAGCAAAGATAGCTTTACGCCAATTACCGTTTAATTTAGGCACAGTTTATTTTAGGTAAGCACCGTATAATCCAGTACTAATAAATAACCCCTTATATTTACCGAGCTTACTTAGGGTATTTTTAGATAATTAAGTTTAGGCTATTTCCAATCAAAATTTTTGATACTCATTTTACCTTTCTCTACACTAACTAATCGAATTACAGATCTTTTAACATCAACATGCCAACTCGTAGTGTTTCTATTAATTGTTGTAACTGCATTTAGGCTACTTCCATCCTTGTTTACCATCCAAATAGTTTCTGTATTTTTCTCTGTATTTATTTCGGATAGAATCATTTTATTTGTCATTTTTCTATGTCGTAAATCGTTGTTATTTTTTAGAACACCAGCAAAAGAACCCACAAAATCTATGGAATTAGTTTCTTGATTGTAGCTATCTGCAAAGAATATTTTGCTTATATTTCTGACTTTGTCATCTTTAAACACATAAACAATTTTATCAGTCTTTGGATTGTATATTGATATATTAATTATTTTATTATAACTACCGCTTTTCAGAGATTTAATCGATGAAAGAAAACCCTTCTCTTCTTTCTCTACACGCTTATAATCTTTAATTGATTTATAATATAAACCAGTAGCCGAATCATATTTATCTATATATCCATTAGCAGAATAAGCAGCATATGCATTATTTATGGATAAAAAAGTAAGTAGAGTAACAACAGCACTTAAACAAAATATTTTTTTCATAATAACCTCAATATATTTTTTGCTATTTAGAATTATTTATCACCCAAAAGCAACCACAAAATATAATGATATATTATGACTAGGTATTACTAATTTTTTGTCTAACTTTTAATGCCTAAAATGTCTTTGGCCAGTAAATATCATTGCTATATCACGTTCATCTGCCGCTTGTATAACTTCATCATCACGAATTGAACCGCCCGGTTGAATGACAGCCGTTATACCATGTTCAGCTGCAGAAACCAGACCATCGGCAAATGGCAAGAATGCATCTGATGCAAATACAGAACCTTCTGCTGTTTCAACTGATGTAGCTGTTTCCTTAGCCTTCCATGCACCAATTCTCGATGAATCTATACGACTCATTTGCCCTGCACCAACACCTACTGTAGCGTTATCTTTTGCAAACACGATAGCATTTGACTTAACATGTTTAGCAATTTTGAATGCAAAAAGAAGATCTTTCATTTCTTGATCTGTAGGCTTACGTTTTGTTACTATTTCTAATTTTGACTCATCATATGTAGAATCATCTCTATTTTGTAACAGCAAACCTCCTGCTATAGACTTACTCATCATTTGCTGTCTATCAGCTTCTGGCATTTTACCAGTTTCCAGAATTCTAAGATTTTTCTTTCTGGAAAGAATTTCTTTAGCCGCATCATCAAAAGCTGGAGCTATAATTACTTCAGCAAATAATTTTCCTAACTCAGTAGCCATTTCTCCAGTAAAAGTAGTATTAAATGCAAGAATACCACCATATGCACTAACAGGGTCACAAGCCAGTGCCCTTCTATATGCATCAATAATATCCGATCCAATCGCTACACCACATGGATTTGCATGCTTGATAATTGCGCAAGCTACTTCGTCTGATGTTGTAGTAAACTCAGAAACCAAATCAAATGCAGCGTCAGTATCTGCAATATTATTATAACTCAGCTCTTTCCCTTGCAATTGGGTGGCGTTAGCAACGCCTGCAACAGTATCATCATTAACATATAATGCAGCCTTTTGATGAGGATTCTCTCCATAACGCAAAACTTGTTTTTGTTTTGATGAAATATTCAATGTTTCTGGGAATGTGATATCTTCCTGTTTACAGAACCAATTGCTTATTGCAGAATCATATGAGGCCGTTTTAGAAAAAGCTTCCAGAGCTAGAATTCTCTTTTTCTCACTGCTCACATTTCCATTATTTTCTTCTATTTCAGATTTTATTTCTTCATAGCTTGCTGGATTAGTTATAACCACGACATCTTTATGGTTTTTAGCAGCAGATCTTATCATCGAAGGGCCGCCAATATCAATATTCTCAATACATTCATCAAAACCAGCACCTTTAGCTACAGTTTCTTCAAATGGATATAGATTTATAACAACCATATCAATAGGATCAATATTATGCTCATCCATAGCAGCTAGATGATTTGAGTCATCTCTTTTCCCAAGCAGTCCACCATGAATTTTTGGATGAAGAGTTTTAACTCTACCATCCATAATCTCAGGAGAACCAGTATGATCTGAAACATCTACCACTTCTATACCAGCATCTTTTAATACTTTTGATGTCCCTCCAGTAGAAAGTATCTTAACACCTCTTTTGTCCAGAAAATTTGCAAAATCAACAATATTTGACTTATCCGAAACAGATATCAACGCTGTTTTAATCTCTTTTGTCATTATTCGCTCTCCCAAGCCATAAATTTATGTATTTTATGAAAGCCTTAATACATTAGTACTGTTTTTGAATAAAGAAAAAAATATATAGTATTATATAGATTCATCTTTATATTATAATTAACTCAATTAATATAAACTTAAGGAGTTTAAAACATGAATTATTCACTTAATAAATATGATGAAGATAATATATTTGCAAAAATTCTGCGTGAAGAAATTCCATGTGATAAAGTTTATGAAGACGAGCATGTTCTGGCATTACGAGATATAAACCCAATAGCAGAAACACATGTTTTGGTTATACCGCGAAATAGATATATATCCTTTGATGATTTTTCAGAAAAAGCAGAAGGCAGAGGAACAGGAATATTCTTTCAAAGAGTTGGCATGATCGCAAGAAAATTAGGACTAGCTGATGATGGCTATAGAGTGATTATGAATATAGGAGAAAATGGAGGACAAGAAGTTCCTCATTTCCATGTACATATTATAGGCGGAGAGAAACTCAGCCCAATAACAAGCAAATAAGGTAATTGAAATGGTTAAAACATCATTCGAAAAATTTAAAGAAAAGGATAAGAGAGAAAGCAAAGGTGCTAAGAATTTCAGAATAAATTACAAATCTGAACATAGCAATCTTACTAGCTCCAGACATAATGATAGCCTGCATGAGGATGCGGATAGAACCTCACATACTCAAGATGACCCAACTCCATTATCAAATGAGTCTATATATTTATCTAGCACTGAAACTAATGAAGATAGAGTTAGCCGAGAACAATTTAATGAGTTTGAAGACAATATAAGAAAAATGCCTATAGTAGAACTCATAAGATTAATGAAAAAGAAATCTGCAGGCGGTAAACTAACTGCTGAAGAAGAAAAAATGATTCTTAATATAGAGCATACAGATCTTACAAAAGCTTTTGAGAAAAAATTCAAACTAATAAGAAACATAATTATTTTAATATTTCTTTTCGCATTCCTTAAGAATTTCTTTTAATAATTCCTAATGTATACTAGCTCTTATAAAATCTGACAATTTTCTCTGATCTGATAATTTATTAAATAGCTTCAAATTATAATTTTTATATCTTTTTTGATAGGTTTTATTGGTTCTTTTAGAGAACTTTAAGAGAATTCATTATCTGCCATGAATAGGGACGAAGTGCCTTCATTTCAGGTTCTGTACAGTTAAAAGTCACCATAAGAATCCTACCATCCAACTCTGTCATAAACATAAGGTTATATATTTTTGTATCAATAGCAGGAGTAATCATTTCCAAATAGCCAACTTTCCTGTTATTTATATCAATTACCTTATTACCATACCACAATGCAGAGGGCTGCATTTTACTAAGCATCTTTTTCATAATGCCTACAAATTCTTCTAATTTATCTTGTGTGATTTTTGTTGGCAGATGTTTAAAGGCTACATTCACAGTTCCTGTTTCATTGGTATAAATAAGTTGCGGCCTTTTCTCCATTGGATATTTAAATTTAGCCATTTCTTCGGTCATAATATTAAAATCTTTAGGGATATATATTTCGACCTTGTTATCTAGCACTTTTTTTTATTTCAAGGTTAAGAGCCACAGGCTTCGCTGCACAAACTATAAAAACCAGTATTACTGAAGTCAATATTTTTACTATTTTCATTTTTTCCTCTAAATATTTACGTTATTTCATAAATCTTCATCCATTACTTCAGAAACAGATTTAAATGATTCTATATTTGAGAAAGGATCGAATTTATAATCTTTTTCAAACTCCAGTAATTTCCATGCTTCCAACATATGCCCTTGCAAAGGAGCTGAAATATCGATTGCTTTACCCATAAAATTCTCATGTGAGATACTTCTGGCATGAAGATGCATTTTATTACTCATGCCTTCAATGAAAGCCTCTTTACCACCATATTTACCATCACCAAGTATAGGATGACCTATAGCCTCAAGATGCACTCTTAACTGATGTTTTCTACCGGTCTCAGGACGCAATGCAACCCAACACATTTTTCTACCAGCCATTTCAATTACTTTATAATATGTAACTGATCTTTTTGCAGCAGGGTTCTTGCTACCATGGCGGATAGTTTCCATTTTATCAATTCCAGATGCGGTAGATCTTTCTATAAGAGGGATATTAATTCTGCCTTCTTTTTTAGCTGGAACTCCAACTATAATCGCCCAATATGTTTTAACAAATTCTTTCTTTTTGAAATAAAGAGTAGCTTCTTGCGCTGATTTTTTATTTAAGGAAACCAATATAACTCCGCTTGTGTCTTTATCGATTCTATGAACAAGCTTAGGAGTATCCTTTACATCATCAATATACGGTATAAGGTCATCAACAGATAATTTTATTTTTGTACCACCTTGTGTAGGTAAACCACTTCTTTTATTGATAGCAATCAGATTATTATCTCTATAAATAATTTGCTTCGTAATATAGTAATCAATATCGTTCTGACTAACTTCAACCTTATTACGTTTTTTATCTCTTAGCTCTGAGCCTCTATCTTCAAAAGCAGATATTCTAATTTGCTGATTACTTGAAAGCTTATATTCTGTTTTACGTTTTTTACCATCTACTTTAACAGCTCCCTTTCTGACCATCTTTTGCATCAATCCAAAAGGCATTTCAGTAACATTTTTTTTCAGCCATTTATCAAGACGCATTTCATCATCTTCACTTGAAACAATATATTCTTTATGAGATGACTTAGGTTCGTTTTCTTTATTATTCACTATCTTTTCCTTAATAATTTTTTTGTATAAATTAGCCTAACTATCTGTAGGCCAAATATGAATGCAAAAATGCACCCAAAGAGTGACGCAGAAGCATATATGGATGCATCCTTAAATCCTGTAATTAAATCCACTCCTATTTTATCTAGATAATTATGTTTAACTAATAAAACAGTATCAACTGCAAATGAAGAGAACGTTGTCATTCCTCCTAATATCCCCGAAGCAACAAATAGATGAAGCGCAGTTCCTCCATATCCTCCTTTGCCATATCTTGAGATTAAACCAATAAAAACACCCATTATAAATGATCCTACTACATTTATAATAATTGTGTTTACGGGGATTGGCATATTGCTCCGCTTACTAAAAAGCTCAAAATTCATAAAGTGGAAAATTAGAAATATTGAACCAAAACACAAAACCAGAGTAGTTAATATATATATTAACATGTAGGAATATTTTTTCCTATCACTTAATATAGCAACATCCAGAGCAAATGATGAAAATGTAGATAAGCCACCTGCTATACCAATAGTGACAAACATAAATAGATTATATCTTATTGAAATTCCTTCAATATATTTGACACAAACGACATATACTCCAGCGTATAAAATACAAGCGATAACATTTGCTATCATTACCCCAAACGGAAAGCCTGTGCTTCCACTAAGTGGGAGAGCATATCCAGATATTAGGAACCTTATTACAGAACCTATTACACCACCACCAACGACAATACCAATAGTTAGTAAAGTAATCGCCTCTCCAGACAAAGGCTCATATGTGTAATGAAATCTTATATAAGTTCCTATTGCTCCACCTAGCGCAACAAGAATTATTGCTATTCTACCTATCATTTTTTTCTCCTAATGGAAAAATATTATGCATCATTAGAAGTCTTTAGCTATCCAGCCACCTCCAAGTACCCTATCATTATCATAAAAGACACATGCTTGTCCCGGAGTAATTGCTCTTTCTTCATTATCAAGCTGCACAATTGCTTTTCCATCTTCTTGAAACTTTAAAGTTCCTGTAGTTCCCTTATGAGCTGATCTGAGTTTCATAGATAGATTCATTTCTTTATGTTGCTCATCAGCCAACCAGTTTATATTCTCAATAGTAAATGAGTCACTATATAAATCCTTTTCATCGCCAACTATAACCTGATTTTCTTCTGGATTTACTCTAATTACATATAAAGGATTTTCTGATGAAACTCCTAAGCCTCTTCTTTGTCCTCTGGTATATTTTATTATTCCCTCATGCCTTCCCAATATAGTGCCATCCACATGAATTATATCTCCAGCATCTAAAGCACCGGGACGAAGCTTCTCAACAATTTTACTGTAATTACCATTAGGAACAAAACATATATCTTGACTATCAGGTTTGTTAGCAACTTCAAGATCAAATTTCTCAGCTAGTTCTCTTGTTTGTTGTTTTGTGTATCCGCCGAGCGGAAATGATAAATATTCTAGCTGCTCTTTTGTTGTTGCAAACAGAAAATAGCTCTGGTCTTTATTATCATCTTCACCCTTATGTAACTCCACACCTTCACTACCTATAACTTTTTTTACATAATGACCTGTCACAAGAGCATCAGCATCCATATCCTTTGCTGCCTTAAGCATATCAACAAATTTAACCGTTTGGTTACATTTAACACAAGGCACAGGAGTTATACCATTCATATAACTATCAGCAAAATCATCCATTACTGATTCTTTAAATAGTGATTCATAATTTAATACATAATGTGGGATATCTAATTTACTGCAAACCATTGCTGCATCATTTATATCCTGACCAGCGCAACAAGCACCTTTATTTGGTACAGTCTTCTGATTACTTTCACTATGCTGACTATAGTCATATAATTGCAATGTCATTCCAATTACATTATAACCTTCTTCCACCATCATTGCTGCTACAGTAGAGCTATCAACTCCCCCACTCATAGCAACTACAATTCTTGTATCAGATCGATCTTTATCAGGTGCATATTGATTATGCATAAAACTATTTTCCAAATATTAAAACTTTATAAACCAATGATTTATGTTCAATATCGTATTTTTATTAATATGTATAGTTATTTAACTAAGATATACTAAGGGCTTATATTTGTTAAAGGCAGAATAATATACTATTTTATTGTGCTTCAAGATTAAATGTTAGCATACATTCAATAGTTTCGGTCTTAATAGCATAGCTATCTTCTCCACAACTTTGACCAGATATTGAAAAGCCATGTACTCTTCCTGATGTACGCTGGCCATCATCAAGCCTCTTATCAATTTCATAAGCTTGTAGTGGAGTCATAATTGGAGCCATGTTTATATCATTTTCTTTTTCAGCTCCAAATCCCAGATGATTTCCTCCAGAATCTTTAGCATAATCAAAGTGCCACCCTCCATTATTAACCAATGAAGCAGGTATATTTTCGCCCAACACAGCCATAAAACCTTCTTCACCAGATAATTCAGGAGAATTCATTATTTTAGCAACAAATAAATGTTTCCATGCAAGAGCATTTTCTCCAAGTGAATATTCTATCTTTCTATTTCCATTACCATTTTTTATGGCATCCTGCCCCATAAATGCTAGAGCCTTTGTAGTATCTCCAGGTAGCTGATCATATTTCTGTTTAAAAGTCATAACAAATGATTGATAGCGGTTATGCTCACTAATTATATTTCTCATAAATGACTGTTCACTTAACGCTAGCATTATCATGATAACACCAACCAAAACACCTGTTGTCATTATTATGACTGCAACTTTTACGAATGTAAATCCATTTGCGTTTTTTAACAAAGTAGTCAATTTCTATTTTCCAACTGCATTACATAAAAGGGAGATCAACCCAGAGGTTATTTTCCTTTCATTATTATATCAACTAACTCTGACATAGAGGGAATAAACCCATCTTTATAAAATGGATCACTAGCAAATTTATATGCATTGTGTCCTGAAAACATCAATTGATTATCGATATGTCCACCACGCTCATCATCTGAGTGGATAATACTCTGAAGAGATTTTTGTATGCAGAAACTTCTTGGATCAGCTTTCTTACCGGTCTTGAAGTCTTCATGGTCTTTCCAATTACTGAATTTACAATGACTTAAGCAACCCATACAATCAATTTGATCTTTTAATATTTCCTGTGACTTCTCTTTAGTAACAAATATCAATGTAGAATCAGGAGTTTTCATTGGTTCAGTATAACCTTTATCTTCCCATTCTTTAATATTAGACATAGCGTCAGGTGCTACATAAACAATACGTTGCCTTACTCCAACTGGATATGGCTCAGTATTATAGTTTTCAGGTTCTGTTGAATAATCCACCTGCATCCTTTCACGATCATCAAGCTCTTGCAAAAAGTTATTTCTTACAGCGGAAGAATAGAAACCCGTTGGACTGAATCTATTTAAATAGATATCCCCTTCTTTCAAAGTAAGAAGTCGCTTCTTCCATGCTTCAGATACAGGACTTTCTTGTGTTAATATAGGTCTTGTACCAAATTGGAATGTAACAGGGCCAATTTCAGGATTATCTAACCAATCACTCCAATCTTCAAGATGCCAAACTCCACCAGCCATTACTATAGGAACATCATTAAGACCAACTTCATTCATGAATTTTCTTATTTCGGCCACTCTTGGATATGGGCTCTCAGGCTTTAAAGGGTCTTCACTATTAGAAAGACCATTATGACCACCAGCAAGCCATGGGTCTTCATAAACAACACCACCTAATAGCTCATAATTACTCTTATATGACCTTTTCCATAAAGCTCTAAATGCCCTCATGGAAGATACAATTGGGTAATAATGAACATTATAACGTTTTGCTATATCGCCAAGTTTATATGGCATACCCGCACCGCAAGTTATACCATGAACAATATTTTTCGTATTTTCTAGTATTCCATGTAATATGGTTTCAGCGCCACCCATTTCCCAAAGAACATTCATGTGTATTCTACCATTACCGTTAGATCTCTCATGAGCTATACGAGCCTGCTGAATACCGCCATCAATTCCCATTCTTATGAGCTCTTCATGTCGTTCTCTACGGGTTTTACCGTTATATATAACTGGTACAATATTACCGTCTTCATCATAACTATCGGCATTTACTGCAGAAAAAGTACCAACACCACCACTTGCAGCCATAGCACCAGATGTAAGACCGTTTGATACAGCAACACCTTTTCCGCCTTCTATAATTGGAAGGACTTCTTTACCTGATACTATAACAGATTTAGGGGATACCACAAAAACCACCTTAATTATAAAAAATTACAAAAAAATACCAGAACATTATAAAAGCAAAATTATATAAAACCAAACTAAATAATATTATATTTTTAATTTAGTGGACTTCTTTCCAATTTTTACCAACTTTAGAATCAACTATTAAAGGAATAGACAAGGAAATTACATTCTCCATAGTCTTTTTTATTAACCCCTGGACTTCTGAAGTAATATTTTCATTAACTTCAATTATAAGCTCATCATGCACCTGAAGCAATATTTTTGCATCTATATTGGATTTCACTAATTCATGATCAAGCTGAATCATTGCTTTCTTTATTATATCAGCAGCCGTTCCCTGTAATGGAGCATTTATCGCTGCCCTTTCTGCAAATGCCCTTAGAGGACCTTTCGCATTAATTCCATTTATAAAACATTTTCTACCAAATAAGGTCTTAACATATCCATTATCTCTAGCTTCTTCCTTGGATACTTCCATAAAGTCTCTTATACCTGGATATTGTTTAAAATAAGACTCTATATATTCCTTAGCTTCACCTCTGCTAATTTTCAACTGGGATGACAGCCCAAAAGCACTCTGACCATATATTATACCAAAATTAATTGTTTTAGCACTTCTACGCAAATCTGCTGTAACTTCTTCTAGTGGTACTTCAAAAATTTGTGATGCAGTTTTAGAATGAATATCCAGATTATTTTTAAATGCGTCTTTAAGAGATTCTATATCAGCCATATGAGCAAGTAATCTAAGCTCAATTTGAGAATAATCAGCACCTATAAAATCATAGCCATTCTTTGCTACAAAACTATTACGAATTTTAATTCCATCTTCTGTACGTATAGGTATATTCTGTAAATTAGGTGATAACGAGCTTAAACGCCCTGTTGAAGTTGAGACCATAGCAAAAGTAGTATGTATCCTACCTGTTTTAGGGTTTATTTCCTTAGCTAATGCATCTGTATAGGTAGATTTAAGCTTAGAAATAGATCGCCATTGAATAATATGATCTGCTATTACATACCCTTGCGTAGACAGACCTTCAAGAACATCAATGTCAGTTTTATACGAACCATTTTTACTTTTCTTTCCGCCTTTAATTCCAAGATTATCAAATAATATTTCACCCAACTGCTTAGGTGATGAAATATTAAACTCCTCTCCTGCTTCTTTGAATATTTCTAATTCTAGATTTGAAAGTCTTTTTGCAAAATCAGTACTAAGATCATGTAATATCGTTACATCAACTTTTATACCTTCATTTTCCATTTTATTTAGAACATTTACGAGTTTACGCTCTAAATTTTCATAGGCTGAAAGCATTTTATCTTTAAATAGTCTTTTTCTAAAATGTTTCTGTAAGGATATTATTCCTACGGAAATTGACCCAAGATAATCTGCCGCTTTTTTTTCATCTATTGAAGATAGAGATATTTTTTTATCACTTAACTCATCCGGTTTTGTAATAACTTTCCCAAGATGTAATGTAAGAATATCTTCAATTTCCTTATTATTTTTAGAACCATCTAATATATATGACATAATCATAATATCATCAAATTCACCTATTTCATGCATCAACAGCTTTTCTAGACTTTTAATATTATATGCTATTTTCAAACACCCCTTATTATCAAGACATGTTTTTAATACCTCAATAACATCATTCAAATTGATATTGAGAGATTCTTTTTCTTCAAAAAAATCTTTCTGGTCCAGTTCTTTATCTATTGAGAGATTTATATAACAAGCTGACTTATTAGATTTAGCTAACGATATTGCCGTAAGGTTATTTTTTTCCCAATAACTATATATTGATAACTGATTTAAATTATTTACATCACCTAACCAATTTTCCAATTCATGTTTATTCTTTATAATATCAGTCTGCACATCTGGATCTTCATCCCTTACTTCTTGAACCTTGTATAGATCCTCATGCGATATATCCAAATTATGAATTTTCCTAGCCCGTGCAAGTAAAGACCTAAAACCATATTTATGAAGAAACTCAACTAATATATCTTCCTGAATAGGTTTTAGATGAAAATTATCGATTTTATCATAAACAGGAGTGTCATAACATAAAGTAACGAGTTCTTTTGACATTCTAGCTTGTTCTGCAAACTCAATAAGATTCTCTCTACGTTTCTTTTGCTTTATTGACTCAGCATTTATAAGAACCTCTTCCAGTGAGCCAAAATTATTAACTAATTCCGCTGCTGTTTTCGGACCTATTCCAGGGACTCCTGGAATGTTATCAGCACTATCACCCATCAATGATAGAACATCTAAAACCTTTTTTGGGCTTACACCAAACTTCTCCTCAACCTCAGAAGAACCAATACGCTTATCCCTCATTGAATCAAACATTTCAACATTTTCATTTATTAGCTGCATCAAATCTTTATCAGAAGAAACTATGGTAACTTTCATTCCTTCATTATCAGCACGCTGTGAATATGTAGCTATGATGTCATCGGCCTCATATCCTTCTAATTGCGATGATGCTATATTCAAGGCATCAACTGCCTCTCTTACCAATGGAAATTGCGGTCTTAAATCCTCTGGCGCTGGAGGTCTATGTGCTTTATATTCGCTATAGATATCATTTCTAAAAGTTTTCCCACCAGCATCAAACACAACAAGCATATAGTGATCATCATCTTCACGAAGCTTCTCCCTTAACTTCATAATCATATTTGTAAAACCATATACGGCATTAACTGGAATACCGTTAGGAGATGTCATAGGAGGAAGGGAATGATATGCACGAAATACAAAACTATATCCATCGATTAAAAAAAGATGCTTTTGTTTATTCGTTTCATTCTGAATACTTAACTGAACCATAATTAGTTATTTCTTAATTTGATGATAATTACAATATAATTAAAATAGCTGATATCTCTTTTCAAGTTTTAAAAAATAATAGTTTAAAAAAACCTAATTTTAGGGTAAAACTAGCTTAATTGTTGAAATTAATAATCTGTTACTAAAGATAGGCTATATGGAAAAAGAATATGATACTATAAAAGCTCCTACCGCTGAAGAAATGTCTATAGCCGATGGTAATTTTGAAATAATTGTTCTTTCGACAGGAAAAATGGACGATAATACTGATTATTGGGCATATTTAGCTATTGAACCTAGCAAATACGAATCCCTTAAAAATGCGAAAGCACCTTTTGATTTGGAAGAATATGGACAAATCATAAGGGCTGGAGAAGGGAAAGAACCACCTGAAGATATTATAAAGGAAATGGAGCTTGAAATAGGTGCAGATCACGATATTAACGATCAAATCATTGAAATGTCCGACAAACTTAACAAAGAACGTGAAATACGCAATAAATATTCTATTTAATTATAGAGAATACATAATAATGAGCAAAGGATAGCCAATATTTATGCGGCACGAAATACCTACAGATATTTTTCTCGAAGAAATCATTTATCATATTAAGCAAGAAATAGAAGGATATAATGATGAAAGACATGTGCTTTTAGAATCAAACAGAATATCAATAGCCAAAAAGTTATTTTCCGAGTTCCAAAACAAAAAGGATACCTTAATATTCGATAACCATACTCATGAAGATGATGAAAGAACTATAGCTGAAAAACTAAACTTGATAAGATCAAAAACTTCTGATGAAACAGAAATTGGTAATATAGTTGCAGTCCTGAGGGCAATACAAATAACAAGAGCAGATCTTAATCATAATCCTGATTATGTTCAAGTATCCGAATTCATCAAAACATTAAGAAATATAACCAAATTTAATGTTAAAGAATTAGTTAATAACGAAGTACAGATTGATGTTCCAATAGAAATACGTGTAAATTCTTCAACTCTTGCAAAAGATATTTTTAGTGAAGAAGACCTAGAACACGCACTTAATTATAAATATAGCGCAGATATCTACGATACCATTCAGGATATTTTTACAGTAGACAAGCCAAGAAATTTCTCTAGGAAAAAGATTTATTCCGTCACCTTATCAACAAAATACGAACAACTTTTTGCAAACAAAGAACAGTTTTATCAGCTACATTTGGATTTAATAAACCCTCTTTTAACAATTATTACATACAATAACATAAGGAAAGAACAGATTAGATTACAACCTTGGCTTTCAAGAGCTATATATTTTATTAAAAATAAGAAATTTTAAGGAAATGGTAAAAAACATGAAATATTGTTCCAATACAGCTCATATTATAACTCTTTTGCAACTAACGCAAAAAACAACACAACTGATAATTGTTTCACCGTGCCTTTTTACAACTAATATATTAGTCTACGCAAAGACATAAGGTGTAACTATTAATACAATAGAAAATGTCTCAAATTTATAGCAAGAAGGTACAATATGAATTATCAAAATAGTATAAGGAAATCATCAGCAACTGAAGATGATTCTTTTAAATGTGCAGAAGTTTTATACTCGACTGCAGACTCAATATCAAATGATAGCGAAGATCTCTTTAATTCCTATCTTTTAGAAAGCCGAATGGCAAAAATGATTGCTGAAGATAGACTACGCTTCCTTTTACAGAAAGATAACGTTTCTATTAAATCATCATTTAATGATCAATCCACTTTTGATATAGCTATAAATGATTCAGCCATATCTCCTGATCAAAGAGATCTAGTACTAGCAGATATAGTTGAAGCAATTAGAGAGGCAAATTAATATGGAAGATATAAATATAGAAAATAGTGAAATAAGCGTGTCCAGAACTGGTAATTCCATAAGGATTTCTAATGTAAGCGAAGAGCTTTTATCAGAAGTAATTGAGCCATTAATTAGTAATAAGAATGCCCTGAGTAAGTCTCCATAAAAAAATCTATTGCCCCATAATATATAATCACAGAATCTATAACTGTGAAATTTTTAGACCCATAACTTATAGAGATTTATAATTTATGGCTTCAAACAACGCATAATATACTAATTCTATTATGACTTTCTCGATATACGTCTCGTATAAAATTTAACAATAATCATAGCTGTAAAAAGAAAAGAAGATACTAATACAATTGAAGGACCTGAAGGGGTATTAAAACTAGAGGAGAAGATAACACCTATTAAAGCGGATATGCCTCCAAATAAAGCAGATATAATCGCCATTTGCCTATGTGATGAAGCAAATATCCTACCAGTAGCTGGCGGTATTAACAACAATGAAGATATTAGTATTATACCTATAGTCCTTATTGAAATAGCAATTACTATAGTAAGAAGCAAAATATAAAGGGAATAATAAATTGAAACTTTGATATTTTCTGCCTTTGCTAAATCTTCATTAATTGAAATCAAGACCATTTTATCCCATATTAAATATGTAATAACTAAAGATAATAATGTACATGGAATTATTAAATATAATTCAAAAAGTGAAAGAGAGAAAATATCTCCAAATAGAAAATCATGAAGCTCAACTTCTTCAGAAGAATAAAGGCTGAGTATAATAATAGCTAGGGATAGTGAGGCATGTGCTAATATTCCCAAAATTGCATCAGAAGCAAGGTTAATTCTGCTTTTAAGCATTGCAAAAGAAAAAGCAAATATCACGCATATTACAAATATTGAAAGATTTAGGCTTATAGATAACACAACACCAAGCGATACACCCAACAAAGAGCTATGTGCTAATGAATCACCAAAATATGCCATACGTTGCCAGATTACCAGACACCCAAGAGGAGCACTAGCAACAGCAATTAATATTGCTGCAACAAGAACCTCTATAAAATTCAGTGCTTCTACCATTTCTACCCTTAATGATTATGTTGATGGTTATGATTATGGTTATATACAGCTAAATTAGCTGCTGTTTCCTCTCCAAAAATTTCAATGAATTTTGGATCTTTTGTAATTATATCTGGTTTACCCGAACAGCATATATGATGATAAAGGCAAATTACTTTTCTAGTATTGGACATAACCAAATGCAAATCGTGAGATACAATTACCACGGAACAATTATACCTCTTATGAATATTCTCAATCACCTTATACATAGATAGCTGACCATTAAAATCAAGATTCTGGGTTGGCTCATCAAGAATAAGTAAATCTGGAGAATCAATTAATGACCTAGCGAGTAAAACTCTCTGAATTTCTCCACCCGAAAGCTCAAAAAGCTGATTATTCAATATTGTATTTATATTAGTTTCACTAACTATTTCTTCAAATGCATCTTTTTCTATTTTTTTATTTAGCTTAATAAAATTTTCGACATCAATAGGCAGAAAGTGATTATGATTTATTTGTTGAGGTGTATACCCAACTTTTATTTTGTTGTTTCGTATAACTTTTCCTGAACTAGGCTTAATCAGACCCAACATAATTTTAAGCAGAGTTGTCTTGCCTGCACCATTTGGTCCAACTATTGTAAGAAATTCATTTTTGCTTATATCGAGCGAAACATCATTTAAAATTTCATGATTATTATGCTCAACCGTTACATTCTCAAGACTTATTATCATTTTATTTAAAACTGACTATGGTTAAAATATGTTATAATTCAACTGGCTTGTTTATTTGAAATCAGTTTTACAATATCGATTACCGCTTGTCTATCCTTATCGGAAGTGATTTTCGAGAAAGATTCCATAACATTAAGAGTTTGCCTATTGTGCACAATATCTACTTTCGTAATCTCAGTCATTAGAGTACAAGGGGAAATTGCCAAAATCTCAGATATTTCAATTAGCCTCTTTATACTTATTTTATCTTTACCAGACTCATATTTCTGTACCTGCTGATAAGAAACGCCAATTTTAACAGCAAAGTCCTTTTGTTTGATTCCCGCCGCAATTCTATAAAGACGAACTTTCTCACCTAAAACTACATTAATATCTTTTTTCATATTTTCCATAAACAAAACTTTTTATTAACAGAGTCACTACACCAAATACTTGTAACTATCAAGTTGCTTAATAAAATACATATTCATCTTCGGGTTTTTAAAGAAAATTACTAGGATTCAGAATAACTTTTTAGCTATTGTCATCCCTTCTTTTGTAGGCAAAAGTATACTTTTATATTTTGTTTTATCAGATAGCCTTTTATTAAACTCTATCATCACATCTTTAGCTAATTTTCGTACGCCATCAGGTAATTCATCTTTGCATACAGCTCCAAAAAGCAGACTATTATCTCCAACTATTAACCCACCTTTTTTGATGTTTTTTTCTGCCCAATCAAGATATTTACAATATCCTATTTTATCTGCATCTATAAATATCATATCAAATGGAGCTTTATCTTCGATTTTCTTCAGAGATACTCCTGCATCTCCCTGAAAAATATCAATTCTATTTTCCACGTCTGAATCTTTAACTATTTCTTTTGCCAAATCATAATATTCTTGGTTTTTTTCGAAACTATATACTTTCCCTTCACCTTCTATTGCTCTGGCAAGCCAAATAGTTGAATATGCTGATAAAGTACCAACTTCAACAATTGTCTTAGCATCTACTAAGCCAATAAGAACTTGAAGTAATTTACCCTCTTCAGGGCCTATATTTATTGGTAAAGCATAATTAATGGAGTAATTATTGGCCTTTTTTAATAAGTTATCTTCTTCAACGAAGACATCTCTTATATATTGAATTTCTTTAGATATTTCTGTATTTCTCATACTATTAGAATATTAAACGCCTCTAGAGTTATCCGCTTCCTTTATTGCTCCTCTAATAGCACTATCAATATTCTCATTCAACATTTTTGCAAGGGTTTTGAAGCCATCATCTGATATTTTTTTAGAAGATTGTTTGCCTTTAACCATCAGAGCTAATAATGCCATTTCTTTTTCAGGTATAATAAGAGCAACTTTTTGTTCTACACCTTCCTTTCTAAACTCCCCTTTTAATTCTTCAATATTTTCAATTGCATCAATTACTCTATTAGGCACATCTGATGGAAAGTCATATATTAATACAATAGATTTATCATCTGCACGATCAATCCCTTTTGCTTCCAGTATTTCAGCAAGAACCATCATTATTTCTTCATCACTATTAGATGATTTAATTATACCAAAAGCTTTATCTAACTTTTTCGCAGTGTCAGGGAATAACGCATCATTCTCACGAGCGAAAACTTCCATTACATCGAGAACTTCACCAAATGAGTTATTTATTTCTTTATCTTCCTTAGATTCAGATTTTTGTTCTTTCAGACTAGATGCTTTATTGAAATCCTTTAATAGTTTCTTAATACCTCTCTTACCAACATCTTTTTCAAACTCATCTCTATGCTCTATTAAATTAGAGGCTAAAGCAACCAACAACCTAAGATCATCTTTAGACATAATAAATCCAACCTGATCCATATCACTTTTATGAATTATATCAGGAAGATTTTTATTTGGTTTTGTTTTACTCTTCTGAGACTTATGTGAACTATTAAAAATTGGCTTGCTCTGATCTTCTCTTAATTCTCTTAAGGAATTCCAATTAGACCTAACCTCAGCAGGAAGCTCCTTTGGATGATTATATACAACCATAACTCTGCCATCTTTTAGAATATCCATAGAATCAGCGGATAATGCCCTTGCATATGCATGGATCGGTTCATTATGATCAATAAATTTCCCTTCCTTCAAATCCTTTACAGGAATAAACTCTTCTGCAATCTCTGTTTTAAAATCTGCATCTAATTTTTTAGCTATTCTATATGCAATTTCTGGCGAAGTTTTTCTTGTAAATTGCCTTTCTGAAACTGAATTAGCAAGAGTCTGCACAGCACTTGTGACCTTATCAAGATTCTGCTTCTTATCTAAATTTATAATTCCAGAATCTTTTATAACTTTTTGGTTTTGATCTTTATTTTTAACAATCTCTGCAAGAGTATCGTCAATATAATGCAAATCCTTCCCTGTAATATCTTTTGCTACTTTGTAATTATCGACAAGAACTTCTAGCGTATCTTTAGCTGCTTCATAATAGATGTCTGTTAGTAGATTAGTATCTTTAGATGACATGACATCAGTTTCAGGGTCATCCATAGCGTTAACAGCCATATATACACCATAATTAAAAGCCAGACCTCCAGCAGCCACTGCTTTAGTCATATCCCCTTCAACAGCTGAGGAGATAGCCAGAATTACACTAGGTGCTGATAAAAGTAGAGTTCCCACACTTGTTAGAGCGGCATCAGCTGCTTCCTGATTTTTATTATATTTTTCAGCAAACATATTACCTAGTTCAGCAATGGCTTTATCAGTAGGAAGTTTTGGGTCATATTCAGGATTTTCTCTATGCTCTTTTATGTATTTAGCTATTGAAATACCTGTTAATGCACCTGCGGCAAGAATTCTTGCACCTGCAACTACAGCATCACCAGTACTACCAGCAGCAGCTTTTAAACCATGACCAACTGCAGTTACCAGTTCAGTTGTAGTCATTAAATTAAGTGAAGTTTGAGTAGCGTTTTTGTTTAGATATTCATCAAGTTCCTGTAATTTACTTGGTAACTTTTTAGAAAATTCACCTTTCTCAGTAAGATAACTTTGTACAACTTCATTATCGCTAGTTGTCTCATCAGTATGCCCCCAGAATATATCAACTGCTTTTTTTGCCGGTAATATTGCGCTATATCCAACTGCATTAATTGCCTTTCCTGCAGCATCCAAACCATCAATGTCATCTTTAGACATTTCTGAAACGGCATCTGCACCATAATCTAAGCCTAAATAAGCACTTGAAACTAATCCAACAGATGATGCTGCCGAAAGAAGCTTTCCTTTATGAGCCCTAATCGAGTCCAACATACCTTTTTTCATGTTATCTGTTTCTGGAAAACCAGCTTCGTCAAGAGCCTTTCCCATTGTTTCAACAACTTCTTCAACAGATGGTATTTTAGCATTATAAATATCTGCTATGGTCTCTGCTTCAGAATCACTAAGATTAGCAAAAAACTTCTCTCTATCAACTAATACATCTACCAATTCATTAAATAATTCAGAGAAATCTTTTTCTTTCTCTTTCTTTAGCGTTACTTCACCAATACCAGCATCACTAGTTGACTCAGTATATACTGCATATTTCTGAGTAGTATGTTTCTCACTATCAATAGATAATTTCTCAATTAATGCGGCTTTATTTTGTTGTTTTTCAAGTGCAGAAGTAATATCAGAATTTTTATCTTCGTAATTCTCGGCCTTTTCTTCTTTATCTGCAATATCCTTATCAATTTTCTTTTTAGAATTCGGATCAGCGTCTGGATCTGAAAAATAATCATCAACTATATTTTTTTTATCCTTACTATCTTTACTACCCTTACTACCCTTACTATCCTTGCTATCCTTGCTATCCTTGCTATCAGTATCGTCCCTAATAATCTCATTTCCATGTGAATCTACAAGAGGAACTTTTACTTCTACTCCTCTGCTTGCTAATATCTCCGCATCTTTTTGTTTCTTTACTGACTTGCCATTACTATCAACAACATCAGGTTTTACGGAATCATCTCTAACAACATAATTGTCGTCACCTTTACTCTCTAAAACTGATTTTATTGTAGATGTGGTGTCTACAAATGAAGTTTCTTCATCATTATCTTTTGTAGGTTTTTTTTGCTCGTTTGATGCGTTAGGAGTTTTCTTACTGGAAACATGATCATTAATATCATGACTAGCGCTATCATCTTCATGACTAGCGCCTTTCTTATCTATATCTTCTTTATTTTTCTTATCATCAGACATTTATAGAATCTCAATCTATTAACAGTTGGTAATATACCAACTAAAGGTTAATAAAATGTAAAGAATCGTATAACATTAATAATTACTACTTCGATAGTAGTACAAACTCTATAAATTTACAGTATTTTCTTCGTCTTTTGTCTTTAGAGCTTTTATTAAGTTTAGCATTTTACTTCTAACTACTGGATCAGCAATTTTATAATATGACTGAACTAATACCATAGTCTCTTTACTTGTCATATCGAACTTATTACCTGCTGGAGATATATCCAACCCTTTATCAGAAGCTATATCTGATGTAGTAAAAGAAAAATTTTCAAAGAAGTAAGATACAGGAACATCTAATATTCTAGAAAATTCATACAACCTACTTGAGCCTATTCTATTTGTACCACGCTCATATTTCTGAATTTGCTGAAAAGTAACTCCAACAGATTTCCCTATATCATCTTGACTCAGGCCTATAATTTTCCTTCTTGCCCTTAATCTTGTTCCAACATGTATGTCCACGGGATGTGCTGTCATTTTTATACCCTTAATATACAACTTATATTATTATTATTCATCTAACAGATGCTGCTATATACTATAATTTATATAGATGCAACCAATAATCATTATCTTTTATTTTAAGTCTACTATTAATTTCGGTTTTTATTTACTAATTTGATGATTTTATATCATAAAAACGGCGGTAATACGTCAAATAACTGCTCTTTGATGATTTTATATCATAAAAACGTCGGTAATACATCAACTAACTGCGCTTTAATGATATACATCTTATAATAAACAAAATACATATAGTAAAAGAAAAAAAGGAAAGAAGAACACTAGCCCTCCTTTCCTAAAATTTTATTACTATTAGTAAGATTACTACTTAGAAGCAGCTCTAGCTTTATTAATTTCATCTCTGAATACGCTAAGTCCAACAGCCCCTCTGATAAACTTACCACCAATCACAAATGCTGGAGTTCCACTAACACCAATTGATTGTCCAAGTGCTAGGTTTTTCTGAATTTGTGCATCTATCTCAGGTTTTTTCATTTCTGCTTCAAATTTAGCAGGGTCAAATCCAACCTTTTTAGCTATAGCAAGTATTTGATCCTTATTTCTAGGTGTTGACTTCATCATAGCAGTATGGAATTTCCACCATTTGCTTGGGTCAAGACTATTAGCTGTTAATGCAGCTTTAGAATTAAGAACTGACTGAGGCCCTAGAATAGGCATATCTTTAAGAACTAGCTTAAGGTTTTTATCTTCTTTCAATAGAGTAATTAAATCAGGTACAACTCTTTTACAATAACCACAGTTATAATCAGAAAATTTAACTATTGTTACATCAGCATCTTTATTGCCTACATAAGGGCTCTTAGGATCTCTTTCTAACTCATCTCTTTTTGTTTTGATGGTTTTAGCTGCATTTGCAGATATTTTCTGTTCTTGTTGCTGTCTAGCTTTATAGAAAGAATTTAAGATAATTTCAGGATGAGCATCAAGATACTCAGCAATTATTTTCTCAACAGCAGCTCTATCGAGAGTACCGCCAGAGGATTCACCAGCCGCAACTGCTTCTTCACCCAATGTTCCATTTGATGAGAATTGAAGAGTAAGTGAAATAGTTGTCATAATAGTTAAAACTATAACTACAACTATAAAAAATCTATTTGTTGTATTATTCATAAAAAATTATCTCCTAAACAATCTGATTATTTCGTAATTAGTAATATATGATTCTATATTATTTGATTTTAGTTACATACAGCATAATTTTTGAGGATATACACTAAATTATCAAAAGGCAATATTTTTAAAATAAATTTTATACCAGTTTATATTAGCCGTTTACCATCATCCATCCTTCTGCATACTTGCTTCAATATCCTGAATTCTTATATAAAATGGAGTATCCTCTTTTATATATTTTTTAGCTTTCAGTAAGAAATTTTTAGTTTCTTTTTTCTTACCCAATAGTAATTCTTTCTCTGCTAATGATACATATGATTTACCTAACTCTCCATTTTTACCATATGCTATACCAAGCTGATACCATGCAAATATATTAGAATCTTCCTTACTAACAACGACATTAAGTAAATCTATTGCCTTCTGAAAATTGTCTTTCTCTTCAGTTGCGATTAAGGACACAGCTAATTCCAACATCAATAACGGCTCATCTTTTTTTAGATCAAGAGCCTTCTTATATGGCGAAATAGATTCTTGAATTCTTCCGACTTCAAACAGCACCTGACCCTTTAATTCATGAAAATAAGGGAATTCTGGCATATCTTTAATAAGTGCATCTATTTCATCAATAGCCTTCGCTGTATTTGGCAATCTATATAGTGCTACTGCTCTAGTATATCTATTAAATATATCATTCTTACCTTCTGTTTCCTTGAGTATTTTTTCTGCATTCCCAAGAAAGCCTCTTAGTTTTGCGGTAATTAATTTATGTCTAAAGTTTAGGTTTTTTAATCTATCATCATCAATATAGTTATCTTTAGTCTGAGATATTGAATTTTTAATATGAGATATTCGTTCCTTTGATAATGGATGAGTTAATCTATATTTATTTATATCTGTTCCAAATTTCATAACTTGATCATTATGTAATTTTTCTAGTAGGCTTAATAATCCTATAGGAGATATTTTTAGCTTATGCATATAATCAAGAGCGGCTTGATCCGCCTCTTCTTCATGCTGACGAGAATATTTTAGGAAACCACTCTCACCTAATTTTTGTCCACCTGCAACAATTGCTGTTGCTGCCTCTGGCGGAGCTCCCGCTAGAACAGAACCAATGCCTAATATATAACCAAGCGCGGTTTTAAATACAAAATCCTCTGCATCACTAATTTTTCTTATTAAATGCCCGCCAGAAATATGACCTGTTTCATGAGCTATAACTCCAAGAAGAAGTAATGGATTTTCACTTTCTTTAATTAGACCAGTATTAATAAATAAATTCTGACCACCAGCAACAAAGGCGTTTAGTGATTTATCATTAACTATGTATAATTTTATAGATTCAGGGTCTAAATTAGCAATTTTAAAGATTGGTCTTGCAAGGTCTCTTAAATATATTTCTGTTTCAGCATCACGAATAAATGACTTTCTTTCTGCTCTCGCATCCTCAGATAAGAATAAAATTAAGCATAATACTAAAATAAAAATGTAATTTATTTGTTTCATATATATATTTTATTTACAATATAATCAAAGATTAATAATACAGTAATATATTAGTAATAGTAGGAAATATGTTACCAGCCAATAAAGAAATTTATAATTCCTATCAAGAATGGTATAATTGGCTATCGAAAAAGAGGAAATGTTCCAAGCACACAGTATCTTCATACCAAACTGATGTTAAGGAATTTATAATCTTTGTTAATAGCCATACCAATAAAGAAGTAACGATAAAGTCATTGGATGAGATAACAATAAAGGACTTAAGAGGATGGGTAGCATATAGATTGGATAAAGAACTCGATTTTTCTTCTACATCAAGGGCTATATCTTCCGTTAGAAATTACTATAAATTCTTAACAGAAAATTATGATATCACTAATACAGCTATTTTCTTTCTGAAAATGCCTAAGCAGAAAAAAAGGCTTCCTAACTCTATTACAAAAGAACAAACTTTTAAAATGCTTTCAGCCATTCAGGAAATATCCGATGAGGAGTGGATTGCCAAAAGAGATATTTCATTACTGATTTTAGTATATTCTTGCGGATTAAGAATTTCAGAGGCCCTATCAATTAAAGCTAATGATTTAGATAACAACACCACATTAACAATAAAGGGAAAAGGTAATAAGGAAAGAATAGTTCCAATATTACCGATAATAATTGAGGCCATTAATGACTACATCAAATCATGCCCTTATATAATTAATGATGATGATTTTGTATTTCTAGGAAAACGTGGGAAAGTTCTTAACCCATCTATATTTCAAAAAACCATAAGAGATACAAGAAAACTTGCAAATTTGCCTGATAACATCACTCCTCATGCATTCAGACATAGTTTCGCAACGCATCTACTGCAAGCTGATATGAATCTAAGATCAATACAAGAACTTCTTGGGCATGCAAAATTATCAACCACACAAAATTATACAAAAGTTGATACTTCTGATCTATTAAAAAACTATTCTAACTTCCATCCAAGGAAATAGAATACTACACTCTATAACGTACCAGACATATAGTCCTGTATAGATAATACACTTAATTGCTTTTCATTTCTTAGTCTTTCTATAGCCTTTATAAGCGCAACTGCACCCGTTGCCGTTGTGGTATAAGGGACTTTATGCAATAAAGATGTACGTCTTATACTGAAACTATCTGCAATAGATTTAGAGCCTTCTGTAGTATTAATTACCAGCTCAATTTCTCCAGCCTTCAATTTATCAACTATATGAGGACTACCCTGCTGCACCTTATTTATTCTTTCTGTCTTGACATTATTGTCATTAAGAAATTTTGATGTTCCATCAGTAGCAACCATATTAAAACCTAGCTTGGTAAGAGTTTTAGCTGACTCAAGGATCATGTCTTTATCTTCATCTTTTACCGATATAAATACACTTCCAGATTTAGGGAATACGAACCCTGAACCCATTTGAGCTTTTGCAAAGGCACTTGCAAAATCTATATCAATACCCATAACTTCACCCGTTGATTTCATCTCAGGGCCAAGAATTACATCAACATCTGCAAATCTAGCAAAAGGGAATACCACTTCTTTAACTGCTATATATTTTAAATTGGTAAGTTTTTCTTCATGCTTTTGCCAATCTGGGAAATCATCAAGACTTCTACCAGCCATAACTAAAGAAGCTATTTTAGCAACTGGAATGCCTGTAGCTTTAGCAACGAAAGGAACTGTTCTACTTGCTCTTGGATTAACTTCAAGAATATATATTTCGTCACCCTTAATGGCATATTGAACATTCATCAAACCACGAATATCAAGTTCTATAGCAAGCGCTCTTGATTGTCTTTTTATCTCTTCGATAATTTTTTTAGAAAGAGAATGAGGTGGTATAGTACATGCGGAATCACCTGAGTGAACGCCTGCCTGCTCGATATGCTCCATGATACCAGCTATAAAGACTTTTTCACCATCACAAATACAATCAACATCTACTTCAGTAGCCTGACGCAGAAAACTATCAAGTAATAAAGGTCCAAAATCAAATGCCTCTGGGACTTCTTCAAGATATCTCTGTAATCCATCTTCACTATCCACAACAGCCATTGCTCTACCGCCTAGTACGAAAGATGGTCTAACGACAAGTGGGAAGCCAAGTTTTTTAGCTTTTTCAATGACATCTTCTTTATTATCAACGATATCATTTGCTGGTTGTTTCAGATCCAATTTGATTATGAGGTCTTTGAATAATTTTCTGTCCTCAGCTAAATCAATTATATTTGGTGATGTTCCAAGCAGAGGTATATTTGCCTCTTCTAAATCTCTAGAAAGTTTTAGCGGAGTCTGACCACCAAACATGATATTTACACCTTTGATCTTACCATTTGTTCGCTCTTTATAAATAAGCTCGATTACATCTTCAGCAGTTAAAGGCTCAAAATACAAACGATCAGATGTATCATAATCCGTAGAAACTGTTTCTGGATTGCAATTCACCATGATAGTTTCATACCCAGCATCTCTGCATGCGAATGCAGCATGTACACAAGTATAGTCAAACTCGATACCTTGACCAATTCTATTTGGCCCTGATCCTAATATAATAATTTTTGATTTATCCGTTGGACGAGATTCACACTCTGGTTCATTAAAACCATCACCAACATAACTTGAATACATATAAGGAGTTGCCGATTCAAATTCAGCAGAACATGTATCAACACGTTTATAAACTGGTCTAACATTTAGTTCATGACGTAAAGCCATTACATCTTTTGCTTTCTTACCAATTAGACTTGCAAGTCGTGAATCAGCAAAACCCATTTTTTTGATTTGCAGCAATTCAAATTTATTTTCAGGTAAACCATTTTTAGAAATTTCTATTTCTTTATCAACAATCGACTTTATTTGATCCAAGAACCAATAGTCCCAATCTGTTAATCTATTTACATCTTCAATTGTCCAGCCTTCTCTGAAAGCCTGTGCGATATGTAATATTCTTTTAGGATTACGTTTTGATAATTCTTCTTCCAAATCATCAATATCATCTTTTTCATTAAGACCATCAAGACCAGTTTCTAGTGATCTAAGAGCCTTTTGTAATGACTCTTGGAAATTTCCTCCAATAGCCATAACTTCACCAACAGATTTCATTGCACTTGTAAGTAATGGTTTTGAACCTGGGAATTTCTCAAATGTAAAACGTGGAATTTTTGTAACTACATAGTCTATTGTAGGCTCAAATGATGCAGGAGTCGCCTTTGTACAATCATTTAATATTTCATCAAGACTATAGCCGATTGCTAACTTAGCTGCAACTTTAGCAATAGGGAAACCCGTTGCTTTGGATGCAAGAGCAGATGATCTTGATACACGAGGGTTCATTTCAATAACAACCATGCGACCAGTTTTTGGATCTACACCGAATTGAACATTAGAACCGCCTGTTTCTACACCGATCTCACGCAATACAGCGACCGAAGCATCACGCATCAATTGATATTCTTTGTCTGTTAAAGTAAGAGCAGGTGCTACAGTAATTGAATCACCAGTATGAACACCCATTGGATCTACATTTTCTATAGAACATATAATAATACAATTGTCATTTTTGTCTCTTACAACTTCCATTTCATATTCTTTCCAACCAAGTAGAGATTCATCAATCAATACTTGCGTAGTTGGAGATGCCTCTAATCCTTTAGCAACAATTTCTTCAAATTCTTCCTCTGAATAAGCGATACCACCACCTGAACCACCAAGAGTGAATGAAGGACGAATAATAGCTGGAAGACCTATTTCACCAAGATATTTCTTTGCTTCATCTAGTGACTCAACAACTTTATTACGAGGTACTTCAAGGCCAATTTTTGCCATTGCACTATTAAATCTGGCTCTGTTCTCAGCTTTGTCTATTGCATCAACTGAAGCTCCAATTAATTTTATACCATATTTATCAAGAGTTCCTTGTTCATGTAGTTCCAGTGTACAGTTAAGAGCAGTCTGACCTCCCATAGTCGGAAGAATTGCATCTGGTTTTTCTTTCTTAATAATATGCTCTACCATTTCAGGTGTGATAGGCTCAATATATGTAGCATCCACCAAGTCAGGATCAGTCATAATAGTAGCTGGATTAGAGTTAATTAGAATCACTCTATAGCCTTCTTCCTTAAGTGCTTTACAAGCTTGCGCACCTGAATAATCAAACTCACATGCCTGACCAATAACAATAGGGCCAGCACCAATAATCAATATAGATTTTATATCTGTTCTTTTTGGCATTTACTTATTTCCCTTATGTATTTTCATTAATTCAATGAATTCATCAAACAAATAACCACTATCATGTGGGCCTGGTGATGCCTCAGGATGTCCTTGCACAGAGAAAACAGGAGCATTATTCAGTTTAATACCCTGCACTGTCTTATCAAATAAAGATATATGTGTAATTTCCACATGTTCTGGTAAATTTTCCTTAGAAATAACAAATCCATGGTTCTGGCTGGTTATTTCTACTTTACTCGTTCTTACATCTTGCACTGGATGATTCGCTCCCCTATGCCCCTGATACATTTTCTCTGCTTTACAGCCTTGAGATAATGCCAACATCTGATGTCCTAAACATATTCCAAAAATAGGTAGACCTGATTTAACGAGATCTCTTATAACAGGAATTGCATATTCTCCAGTAGCTTCAGGATCACCAGGGCCATTAGAAAGCATAATACCATCAGGTGATAAATTCATAATATTTTCTAAAGAACTATCAGAAGGAACTACAATAACTTCACATTCTCTGTTTTTTAAATTACGGAGTATATTATGTTTAACGCCATAGTCCATTACGACTACTTTATATTTATTGTCATCGTTAGATTCATGCCCATTTTCTATAGACCATAAATCTTGTGACCATTTATGTGTTTCTTTGCATGTAACTGACTTTGCAAGTTCCATACCTTTTAGTGATGGATATTCTGCTGTTAGTTTTTTTAACTCTTCAAGGTTAATTTTTGAAACATCATTAAAATAAACAATTGAAGCACTCTGCGCCCCATTTAAACGAATATGTCTTGTTAATGCTCTGGTATCAATACCAGAGATACCAGTTAGATTATTATTCATCAGCCAATCATTCAGATGATTATTACTTCTGAAATTTGAACTATCTGTAATGTTTTCCTTGATAATCAGACCTTTTGCTGCTGGTATATCAGACTCAACATCTTGCGTATTAGTCCCTACATTACCTATATGAGGAAAAGTAAATGTAATTATTTGCCCCGCATATGATGGATCAGTCAGTATTTCCTGATAACCAGTTATCGAAGTATTAAAACATATCTCTCCGCTGGTTATTCCCTCTTTTCCTATACCATATCCAAAAAAAATGCCTCCATCTGCTAAAATAATAGCAGCATTTAGAGGCAAACCTTTAGGAAACGCACTAATCTGCGTATTTTCTATCATGATTTTATTAGACATCAATCTCTCTAGTTCTGAATTTTAGGAAAACTATTTAATGATAAGCATTATGTCAATAAAATTTATAAAAATAATTAAGAAATTTTACCACAAGCTCTTATAAGTAGGAGCATGTTTTGAGTCACGACCCAACCAATCACCTTCAGGAACACTTCCACCCCAACCGGTTTCACCCCAACCAGGTGTATCTAACCCTTTGAAAAATGGCGGCAATCCGGGCCCTCTTTCAACCGAAAGAGTATTTCTTATACTACCACTATTGAACACACCATTCTCATTGCTACCTTCCCAGCCTTCAGTCCATCCCCAACCCTCTTCAAGTAGACGGTTTACATAAGAACGACAATGCTTAAAGGAATTTTGCCATATTCTCGCATATAACTTACTTTTCTCCATTAGAATCTCATCATAATGGAATTTATAGAATGTTTTGTAGTAATCATTACCATATGCAGCCAGCCCACTTTCACATCCATGAGTCCAGCCTTCTTGATATTCTACAGGTGCATCTTCCGGCATTTTCTTTGCGAGTCCTGCTGGCCAAGGCTTTACTGAGGTACATGCTGAAATAATTAGCAAAGAAGCTAATATTAATATATAATTCTTAAACATCTTCTTTAACAACATAACTCCTCCTCTATATTTTTTTTATACATATCCATTACTGTCTCCATGGCCTTACCCAGTTGTAAGTATACCAACGGCAATAACTATATCCTTGTCTCCACCCACTGTAATATTCTCTATCATCAACTAGTCTCCAATCCTGAGTAAATGGATATGCCGATCTATATCTTGCATTACCATAACTACCCATTCCACTATCGCAACCTTCATTCCATCCCTTCTGATACAAAGGAGATCCCTCTGGAGTATTTCCTATTCCCCAAGGGCGTGGTTTAGTCAATTGGCCAATTAATGATGTATCACTAAATTCTTCCATCATTTTCGTTAAACAGCCTGATAATGTAAACATTATCATTAAAATAATAAAAACATCTCTTAATTTTATAATAGTCCTATACATTAGAACAATTTCCTTGTTTTCCATTGATGGAGATAACGTTGGCAGTAATCAAAAGCATCTTTCCAACCCTTATAGTATACTTTATTTTGCGCCTTCATGGAATCCTGCCTAAATTTATACTGAAATTTGTACCAATGATTAACACTTGCACTTGCCCCTGTATGACATCCATCTTTCCATCCTTCTACATATAATGGAGTGTATTCCTGACCTGGAGGAGGACCTTCAAACATCCATCTTTGCCATGGAGGAGCTGCTCCACAAGAACTAACAATTAGGACAATCATGCTAAGTACAAATATATTCTTCATGATTAGACCCTATATTCCTTCATTAGTGACATTCATTTGATAAATAGCACAGTAAACATATGCATCTTGCCATGCTTGATAGTACATTTTATTTGTCCGCAATCTTGCATCTTGCTTATAATCATGTACACGCATAAATTTATAAAAATTCCCTGAGTAAGATAACATTCCACTCTCACATCCTTCACTCCATCCTTGTTGATATATCGGAGGACCTTCAGGTGGGGTTAGATCAAGAGAATATGGTTTGGTAATATCAAACTCCCCATCTTTTCCCGTACATGATGAGAAAATAATAAGACTAATAGATATCATAAAAATTTTGCTTAAAAATTTCATACCCCCCCCCTTATATTGATCCAGTATCAACATGGTATGTACATGCACTCATACCAGTTCTATAGCCACTATAATAATTTTTATTTTCAATTCCTCTATTAATATCATATTCAAATCCATGCATCCTTAGTAATCCAGTACCCATTATTCCTAATGCCGTATTACAACCATGTCTTGTTCCATCGCTAAAATCAGAATCATCTTCAGCATAATTCGCTAAAAACGGGTTTAGAAACAAAGGAGTAGGAGTCATCAAAGAATGTTTACCATCATTATTAAATTGCAAACAACCGCTAACAGATAGTGAAACTAGAATTATTAAGAATATTCTTATCATCAAAATCTCCGTAGTTAGTTACAATATAGATCCAATATATCATAAAATAATTAAAAATATATTAACGAATAAGCAAAATAAACATAATACTAACAGAATTATTTACCGACTTAAATTAATATAATTTATAATATTCTATTAAATTTCTAAATTGATCCAGTATCAATATGGTATGTACACGCACTCATACCGCTTCTATATCCACGATAATATTCTTTATTCTCAATTCCCCTATTAACATCATATTCAAATCCATGCATTCGTAACATTCCTGTTCCCATTATACCTAATGCAGTATTACATCCATGACGATAACCATCACTAAAGTCTGAATCATCTTCAGCATAATTTTTTAATGTTGGATTCAAAAAAAGCGGTGTAGGGGTTGAAAGAGAGTGGCGACCATCCTGATTAAATTGCAGACAGCCATTAACCGATAGCAAAACTAGAATTATTAAGAATATTCTTGTCATAAAACCCCCATAATAAGTTTAATATAAACTTGAGTTAACAGTCTATTGTTAATATATCATGAAATAATTAAAAATATATTAACGAATAAGCAGAAACTATAATTAAAAATAAATATGGTTTTAGTCTAACCAGAAATACATAGCACACACAACTGTATTATTTGTTAGTAGATAACCCGATAAATCAGTACCACCAACACAACCTGAAGCACCAGAAACCGTTGCATTAGTACCAAATACATTGCCGGTAACTGATATTCCATCATCAATTTTTCTATCAATCATATAGGCATCTGAAGGCCTAACAGCAGCTCCTTTTAGCGGACCAGTATTATCTGATGAAAGCTCTAATACATTATTAATTCTTCCATATATACCATCTGTTGGACTAGAAAAGAAACTCGAAGGATCACCAGGGTCAGGAGCTCCACCCCCTAATGAAATATTCGCAGTATATATTACATTCCAAGCTGTTGATTCAATAGTACCCATTGGAATATTTACACCTGTTACCAGACCAAAAGGGCCTTCTGGAACGCCAGTATATGAATTAGATATTAATCCAGCTAAATTTAGATGCTTCCAGAATAAAATCGGTTCATTCTTACCATTAATTGGATTTGCATGAACTTGATTATTACCATTTCCGTTAAATGTTTCACCTGGCCAATATTGCTCTGCTTCTCTAAAATCACCAGGTAGGGCGTCATAATGCATTTTAAAATTATTTATTGCTACAAGATATTTATTAACTTGATGTATTGCTGTACGAGATTCTGCATGTTTTATTATATCCTTAGCTATTACAACTCCAGAGACCAATAAGCCAACAACAATAATAACCATAGACATTTCAATAAGAGTAAAGGCTGCAGGACTAGCTACTTTATTACTAAATTTCCTTTTACACATATACCACTCTTAAAGAAGAAAAGACAATCACACTATCATGAGTATACAACTATTTTCAAAATATAGCAATGTATAGTAGAAACTATAGATATTTACACTACTTGATCAAGACCGATATCTACATTACTAGATGAATGTGTTAGCGCACCAACAGATATATAGTCTACACCAGTTTTTGAAATTTCACCAACAGTGTTTATATTTACACCCCCAGATGCCTCTAACTTTACATCTTTATTATAAAGGTTACGCATTTCCACTGCTTCAGTTAATTCTTCTAACGTCATATTATCCAGTAAAATAAAATGTATATCTTCTTTTATTATTTGCTTAACTTGCTCAAGTGTATCACATTCTATTTCAATTTTTATATTTGAAGGATATTCAGCTATACTACCATCTGTAGATGAACTAACACATTTTTTAGCAACATAGTTAATATCTTTATTCTGGTCTTCTAAAATACTTATATGATTATCTTTTACTAAAATTCTATCATCCAATCTCATACGGTGATTTTCTCCACCGCCAACACGCACTGCATATTTTTCCAACTCTCTTAAACCTGGTGTAGTTTTTCTAGTGTCCAGTATTTTTGCACCTGTTCCTTCAGTTTTACCTACAAACATTGATGTTAATGTTGCAATACCAGACATATGCTGAATTAAGTTCAAACATGTTCTTTCTGCAAGTAGAATATCCTTTGCACTTCCCTCTATTGTACAAATCACTTGCCCTGCATCAATTATTTTACCATCTGATATCTCTTCACTTATAATTATATCTGAATCCAGTTCGTCAAATATCATTCTAATTAGTGGTATTCCGGCAGTAACCATCTTCTCTCTTGCGACAAACTTCATATTTGCGATAACATCATCGCCGATTAGAATATTTGATGTAATATCACCCACTCCAATATCTTCTTCAAGTGACATTTTTATTATTCTGTCTATTTCTTTTTTATTTATGGGGAATAATAATTGCATCTTTGAGTATACCGACTTATATTTTTTTCATGCATATATAACTTTTGCTGAGAATACAACAAAATTAATATCAAACCGATAGGTTGATTTAGAAAACTGCTTTAAAAGAATATCAAGGGGAAAATATGATAAAAATGAATTTTCTTTCATTAAAATATATTTTTATTTTATCTATATTGGCAACGTCTGTTACATCATGTTCAAAAATGGACAAATTTCATAATCTTAGAGATTCAGAAAATGGCGGCGTATTTTTAATTCATCTCTCAAATCTTTATGAGAAATTATCAAAGGCACAAGCTGCAAAAGCTGATTGGACAGATTCAGCATTATTCTCGGAAAAGAGCCTAAGAGCATCAAAAGGTATTCTAGCAGATCCAGAGCATCCTGAAGATTGGGATGTTAGAGAAACCGTTCTTCCAGAACTAAAATCTGCAAGAAGAGTTTTACTAGATAACGTAAATGGTGAAGCAATAAGACAAAAACCTCGTATCGCTGCTAGTGCATATTTTATGTATGATTGCTGGATTGAGCAAGAAGAGAACTGGTGGATCAAATATATCGACACTTGCAAAAGAGAATTTTACAGCACAATAAATATGCTAAATTCTGTTGTTAAAGATGTTAGTCAAAAAGCTGGATCTTTATCAGTTGAAAACATGGTAGACAAAGCTAGTATAGGTGCTGTTGCTGATATGAGCAAAAAAGTTACAGAAGCTGCTCCTGAGGATAAAGAGGGTAAAACTGCTGACGAAATTTCTTCTGATAAGAAAATCAGCAATAAAGAAGTTCCAGTAAAAGAAAAAATCACAGAAGCGGATATCGTTAAAGAAGTAATGGCGGATATGCCGGAAATAAAAGATGAAGAAATTAAAAAACCCACTTCAATAGCCGAAAATGAAGAGCCTGAAATAAAAGGCAATGTTGCCTTTACATTATATTTTAGCCTTGATAGCCATGAAATATCAGGTGAAACAATGTTAAAATTACAAGACATAGCTCATCAAATAACTGAGATGAAACCTGAGTTAGTAACAATCAATGGACATACCGATAGGTCTGGAAAAGAATCATACAATCTAAATTTATCTAAGAAACGTGCAAATACTGTATATAAAGCCTTGATTGAGTACGGAGAAATGGGTATTGAAAAAAACGAATTTGAAATTTTAGGATTTGGAGAATCTTATCCTGCACGCAAAACAGAGGATGGAATAAAAGATCCAGCTAATAGAAGGGTCGAAATTATTCTAGAATAATTTTATGAATAATGAGATTGAAGACAAGATATCTAACAATGTATCTCGTAAACAAGCAGAAGAAGCTGTAAGAACATTAATAAAATGGGCTGGAGATGATCCAACAAGAGAAGGATTGCTTGAAACACCATCACGAGTAGTAAAAAGCTATGAAGAATTATATTCAGGATATAAGAAATCTGCTTCGGATGTTCTGCAAAAGACTTTTAGCGAAGTAGATAAATACGATGAGATGATAATTTTAGACAATATAAAATTTGAGTCTTGTTGTGAACATCATATGCTGCCGATAATTGGAGTCGTGCATATTGGCTATATACCAAACAAAAAAGTAGTTGGAATAAGTAAACTTGTTAGAGTTGTTAATGTTTTTGCAAAAAGAATGCAGATTCAAGAACGGTTTACAAGTGAAATTGCCAATGCCATTCAAGACACTTTAAACCCTAAAGGGGTTGGTGTTATTGTCAGCGCTTCCCATGACTGCATGAGCAGCAGAGGTGTATGCAAAAGAGGTGTTAGCATGAAAACCAGCTATATGACTGGCCTATTTAGAAAAGACCCAAGAACAAGGGATGAATTCCTATCTTTAATAACAGGGAATAATAATTCTAGAAATGATTAATTTACGACCATTAATTCTTGCCATTGGTGCAATGCTTTGTTTTTTAGCTATTGTTATGATAGTGCCAGCTATAGTTGGCTATTTTAGCGATGGCAGAGATTACATGCCCTTTATTTTCTCCGCTGTCTTCACGTCGTTCTGTGGAGGGATTATGGTTTTAACCAATAGGTTAGAGAAAAACCATAATATATCAATTAAGCAAGCCTTTTTACTTACAACCATGATATGGACATCTTTAGTATTATTTGCCTCACTACCGTTTCTTTTTTCTGAACTAAAAGTATCTTTCACTGATTCCTTTTTTGAATCCATGTCCGCCCTTACAACAACTGGCGCAACGATTTTTAGTGACCTTGATAGCATGCCGAGAAGTATTCTAGTATGGAGATCATTATTACAATGGCTTGGTGGAATTGGAATTATCGTGATGGCAATGGCAGTTTTACCACTTCTAAAAGTTGGTGGTATGCAGCTATTTAGAACTGAATCATCTGATAAATCTGACAAAGTCCTTCCTAAAATTAATCAAATCTGTAGTGCAATTGGTGGCGTATATTTATTCCTTACAATTATTTGTGCATTTTTATTGTGGAATGCTGGCATGACAGTATTTGATGCAATAAACCATTCCATGACAACAATTGCTACAGCTGGCTTCTCTACTCATGATGCTTCAATAAGTTTTTTCAATAGTCAAGAAATAGAAGCTATTATGGTAATATTCATGATAATTAGTGGTATTCCATTTGCTCTATACATACAGATGCTTCGCGGTAGAACTATGAAGTTATGGCAAGATAGTCAGGTTAGGTGGTTTTTATTCATCTTGTTTTCTAGTGTATTAATAACTACTTTATGGCTAACTTATGAGCATAAAATCCCTTCGAGTGATGCATTTAGAGATGCCCTATTTAATGTTGTTTCTGTAGCAACTACGACTGGTTTTTCTTCTACTGATTATAATGGCTGGGGAACTTTTACCATAGTATTTCTGTTTTTACTTGGAGTAATGGGAGGATGTACTGGATCTACAACGGGTGGAATTAAAATATTTAGATATCAAGTTTTATTTGCCACTACAACAGCTCAAATAAATAGATTAATACAACCTCACGGTATTTTTAGACCAATGTATAATAAAAGCCCTGTAACAGATGAAGCTGCAAATTCAGTACTAAGTTTTGTAGTTTTATTTGCCACATGCTTTAGTATCCTAGCTATGTTCCTATCCTTAACAGGTCTTGACTTTGTTACTTCAATGAGTGGCTCAGTTGCCGCACTTGCAAATCTTGGCCCTGGATTAGGTGATATAATTGGTCCAAATGGCAACTACGAAACTCTACCAAATGTCAGCAAATGGCTTCTAACCATTGGCATGCTCGTTGGACGACTAGAAATTTTTACAGTACTTATCCTATTTAGTCCATATTTCTGGAAAGATTAATCAACCTCTTTCTAATTATATTTTCATATAATTAGAATACAAAATTACCAAATTTCAAGTATATTTTTTTAAACATTTTATATAAATATAATGTTTTAGTTGTTTTTTTTTGCAAATTATACTAAAATTAAAGTTGTTTTACTAATGGTTTGGTTGTTTAGGGATGAGTATAAATCAATCTAATGTCAAGCCAAAATTCTCGGCTTGGGTTCTAATTGTTGATGATAATGATGAAGATAGAAATCTAACCTCTAATCTATTTAAGGATTATGGCTGTACAGTATTTGATACTGGTGATACTAATCTTGCACTAGAGATGTGTAAAGAAGTTGACTATAATATTATCATCTCAGAATTATTTTTACCTACGAATAAAGGCTTTGAGTTCGCTCAGAACCTTCGTAATTTGCCAAATGGTATCCATAAATATCTTGTTGGGTACTCAAGAAATATCACCAATAAAGAAATCGTTATGCAATGCATCAAATCAGGTATGACTGACTGCATGAGAAAACCTATCAATAATATGACTATCGAAGCAAGGCTTCATGCTTGGGATATCAAGAAAGAATATATCCACGATAAAATTATCAAAAGTAAAGGCGATGGTTTCGGCGTCTTCTAACCAAATAGAATCAATATAAGCAACTGCAATCAATATAGATTACATATCTAACCAATCCTAGCAAAGATAAAAAAATACGCAATCTTTTAGCTATCCTTTACATGTCTGTGCTTGCAAATTTGTAAAATAACAGTTATCCAGATGACTATAATATTTTAGAAAATAGCATAACTGCAATATATTATAATTGCGAATAATTATAATGATGAAATAATTTATAAAGATAAATTAATACTAAAAATATCTTCAGATAAGTTAGGAGTATAGATGGCTGAAAAGAAAACTACGGCAAAAAATACAAAAACAACTACTTCCACTACAAAGAAAGCAGCAAGTAAAACTACTGCTAAAAAGAAAACTACAGCAACTAAGGCAAGTTCAAATAAAGTAGCAGCAGCAAAGAAAGTTACTTCTTCCAAAACAGATGCAGGCAACAAAACCAAAGCAGCAAAAAGCTCTAAAAAACCATATGGCAGAGTTGCAGTAATTACCAGAACAAAAAACAGGCCGATCTTATTGGTTCGAGCAATTGAAAGCGTAGTTAATCAGGAATATAGCGACTGGCTAATGGTAATTGTCAATGATGGTGGTGATCCTAAGCCTGTTGATGCTCTTGTTGAAAAGTTTAAGGAAAAACTAGATGGCAAAATTCATGTAGTACACAATCCAGAATCTCTAGGTATGGAAGCAGCCTCAAATAAGGGGATCAATTCATGTGACAGTGAATATGTTATTATACATGACGATGATGATGCATGGCATCCAACATTCCTTAACCGTACGGTTGATTTTATAGAGAACAACAGTAATTATAGTAACTTAGGTGGTGTGGTTACTTATATGGAACTCGTCTATGAAGAAATTGTAGGGGATAATGTAAATGAAATAAGACGTGAAGGATGTCGTAATTGGATTCCTGAATTAACCTTATGGCAAATGGCTGCAGGAAATTTATTTGCTCCAATTTCATTTTTATATAAGCGTTCGGTATATAAAGAAATCGGAGGATCATATAGAGAAGATCTTCCTGTTCTTGGTGATTGGGAATTTAATCTGCGCTTTATGAAACATTATGATATTGGATTAATTCCTGAAGAATTATCTTATTATTATCACCGAATTGCAGGAACAAATAATCAATATTCCAATACTGTTGTTGATGGTGTAGATAAACATTCTTTATATAATCAGATCCTTAGGAATGAATTATTAAGAGAAGATATACAAAACAACCAGATTGGCTTAGGATATCTTATTAATCAGGCTCATGTAATGAATGTACAACATAAACAAGTACAAAGATTATACCACTTACTTGAGCAAGTATATGGCAGGATGATTAAATATTTGACTCCTATAGCAAAAATATCTAGAAAGGCAAAATTCTGGAAGAATAAGTAAATAAAAAAACCGGTTTTACCAATAATTATTGAATGTGTTAAAAAGAAAAATAGATCACGTAACTCCTGATACAAAACAGGAACTATTAACTGCGATAGAGGACTTCAACGTCATATCATTTGATATATTTGATACTCTTTTATTCAGAACAATAGCAAATCCAAGTCATAGTTTTTTCCTTATGCAAAAAGAAGCTGAGGAGATACTTGACCATGAATATGGATTAGATTTCCATAAAACACGCCTTGAAGCTGAAGGAAAAGCTCGACAGAAAGCTGGCGAAGAATTTGGTCATCAGGATATAGAATTTAGCAATATATATGATGAGTTCAAAGAACTAACTGGAGCTTCCGATCAGCAAATTGATAAGCTAAAAAAGATGGAGCTTGAGGCAGAATTAAGGCTATGCAAGCCAAACAATTTCATTAAACAAATTGTAGAAGAAGCATCTTCTATGGGTAAGAAAATTATCTATGTTTCGGACATGTATCTTGATACGAGCTTTATCCAAAAACTACTTGAGAATAATGGCTACGAAGTAAATGAAAATTTATTCGTTTCATCCGAAGCAAAAAAAACCAAGCATATGGGTGATTTATACCCTCACGTTATGGATATAATTGGCTGCAAAGCATCTGATATCCTACATATAGGAGATAATATTTATTCAGATGTAAAGCAATCTGCCAAATATAACATTCAATCTTTTCATATACCAAAGCCAGCTGATAGTTTCTTTTCTAACCAAAGAAATCTATCTTTATGGCACACTCCAGACGATGCAAGGAATGTAAATAGGTCTGTAATGCTTGGGCTTATAGCAAATAGATGTTACGCCCATGACTCTGCAAAACAGGAAGACTCTGCTCCATATAGTATGGATTGGGAAATGTTTGGATATTATGTAGCAGGACCATTATTCCTATCATTTATGCAATGGGTTATCGAAGAATCAAAAAATGATAATATTGATAAAATTTATTTCCTTGCTAGAGATGGATATATCTTACAGAAAATATACGACATATTAAAGCCTGTATACAAAGATTTACCTGATTCAGTTTATACATATTCCTCCAGACGAGCTTGGAAAATGGCTCGAATTAGAAAGTTAGATAAAGATGCAAAACTCTTTCTTCGTGGAGATTGTAACGAAGTAACAATTGATCACCTTATAAAAAGAGTTGGACTTAACCCTGATGATTTAGCTGATCAAATTAAAAATGCCGATATAGACAGAAGTGAACTTCTTAAAATGGTTGCAGATGCCGATAGAATAGATAATTTCTTTATTTCTATAGAAGATATAATACTAAAAGAAGCTGAACAGGAAAGAAATGACATTCTAGCATATTTTGATTCTATAGATCTTGGTAGCAAACAAAAGGCAGCTATTGTTGATGTTGGCTGGCATGGAAGCATGCAGTCTAACTTAGCTAAAATATTGAAGGATGCAGGTCTAAACGATGAGGTGGTTGGATATTATTTTGGTACAAGGATAAAGGCACTTGATCTGAAAGAAAGAGGTTATAAAACTAAATCATTTCTATTCCATCAAGGAGAACCTTTTCATTACGAACATACTGTATTCAGCTGCCTAGAAATTTTTGAATTACTTTTCACAGCTCCTGATCCAAGCCTTATTAGGATGCAGAAAAATGGCAATAAAATAGAGCCTGTATTTGATGATATCGATAGCAATGAAGCCAGACATAACCTAATCACAAAAATGCAAAAAGGTGCTTTGGAATTCACTCAGGATTATGCGGATATATACCAATATTTTCCTCACCTACAACATAGTGTTCATTTTGGCATTAATGCGATTCAGGAGATAGTCCTACGACCAGATGACTCCGAAACCAGAATGTTTGATGATATTTTACATGGTATGGACTTTGGTCAGGCTAGATTAATTGTTGAAGAACCATCTATAAAAAAATTATTACTGCACCCTATTAAATTTGGTATTCAATATAGAGATACCTTCTGGAAAGCAGGATTTGAAAAGAGACTCCCATGGATATGGAGGAAATATCTGCATTTTATGCTTAAAATATATTTCAAATTACAGCATATAAAATGGAAGATAAATAACTTCAGATATAGGCTACGTTTAAGAACAAGATTAAAAGAATTGCTTAAACGCTAATAATGCGGTATTATTGACATTATATGTTCAATGTTTTACCTAAGGAAATACTATGCGTTATATAATTATGGCTTTTATAGGTGCAGCTTCATTAACTTTTGGAGCAAATCTTCTAAATGATTTTATTACTAACGGATATGATTATCGTAATAATGATCAAGGTGCCAAAATGTCTGGTACATTACTCCTTCTAATAATAGGGGCTAGTCTTTTTCTTTCTGGAATTGTTTATTTCATTAAAGAGAAAAATAAAGAAAGGCTGAAGGAAAAATACAGAATGCAGCCATGGATGTGGAAGTCTGATTGGGCAAATTCAAAATCATATTCCAACGTAGGCATAAGAATATATGGGCTAGTATTCGGACTTATATGGACAGCAGCTGTAGTCCCTATAGTTATTGGCGCAGAGTCAGAATTAAAAAAAGCGGATTCAGAGATATTTTACTGGATTTTTGGAATTGGATTTCCTGCAATAGGTGTACTAGTGATAACTCAATCTTTAGTACAATGGGTAAAATTTTTCTTTGTTGGAAAAACTCCTCTTAACCTTTTAACACTGCCTGGAAAGCAGGGAGAGAGTTTTGAGATTACCCTTAACCGTCCCATGAGAAATAAAGATATAGAATGGGAATGCACAATATTATGCCTATATAACTATGTTAAGAAGAGACAACATGGCTCTAAAACCGAGTATAGTTCCGTAAGAGATAAATTATGGAATAAAAAAATGGATGTTGAATTAATTAGAGGCCGAACAGGAGAAGTAATTTCTGCACGAGTTATACTTGATGAAAAAATGCCGGATTCTGGAAAAAGACAAAAAGGCAGCATCGATTGGGTAGTTGATGTTATAGGAAAAAATAAAAAGGGAAAGAAAGTTTTTGAACGTGAATTTGCAGTTCCCGTATACTCAAATAGTCAGGATAATGAAACAATAAATCACCCCTCACAAGCAAAGGAAGTTATAGCCGAACAGGAATCACAAGAAATTCAAACTGCGCGTAGTGCAAGTAGTTTTAGTAATAGCCACGTAGAATTCAATGAAAATACAGCCTTCACTAAATTAAATGATCTAGGAATATTCATTACAAATGAAGGTATAAAATATACTGACAAGGCTTGGAAAAAAGGATTCGGAAAGACTTTTGCCAAATATGCTCTTTTTGCCATGGCGATACTTAATGCAGTCCCTGGAATTATATTATATAACACATCATACAACAGTGCTTTTGATATCATAACCATAATGATGATGTCGATATTTCAGATAATTACAATCCTTCTTACCATCGTTTTTTTGATTATGAAAACCAATAAATATGAAATCAAGTTTATAGATGGTAGCATTGTAAGAGAAAATATTTGCTTAGGGCATAAATGTACACAAGCTATTCTATTGGATGATATCAAGGATATAGTTATTAATGTTTCTGGCAGCTCATCAGGTTCATCTAACGGCAGAACGACCAATTATATGTCTGCACAAATTGTACCTTCTAAACCAAAATCGGTTATAACCAAATTTAAATCTAAAGTCTGGATAAATAATATGGGATTCAGTATTTCACCATCTTTTGAGGATAGAGAAATTGTTTCTTCCATAATTGAGCTAATAAAATTAAAAATTAACCGATTAAATCATTGATTTTTTACAAGATAGATATTAAAAACTCTTTTAACTTTCTATATTATAGAAATTCTTTCGATTTTTAATATAGGGGATTAGCTCAGTTGGTTAGAGCAGGACGCTCATAACGTCTTTGTCGGGGGTTCAAGTCCCTCATCCCCTACCATCTCTTTTTTATACTTCTTTTTTATATTTTTAGAAAATTCTTAGCTAATAGCTGCTCTACATCAGCCCATTGCTTGAAAATGAGAAATGCTTATTCCCACCTATTATTAGATGATCATGTATCTCGATTCCCAAAGGCAGGGCAATTTGAGCTATTTTTTTAGTAATAACCATATCCTCTTTTGATGGAGATGGGTCTCCACTTGGATGATTATGTACAAGAATAAGAGCTGATGCCCCTAGTTCCAATGCTCGCTTAACCACTTCTCTAGGATATACAGGAGTATGGTCTATAGTTCCCTCTTGTTGAAGCTCATTAGCAATTAGCTGATTTTTTTTATCAAGAAAGAATATACGGAACTGCTCGATTTTGATATTTGCCATACTCATTCTGCAATAATCAAGAAGACTATCCCAAGATTGTAATATGGTTTTTTCCTCTATTTCTTCATTTAAAGCCCTTAAGCTTAAAACTCTTGTAATTTTAATTGCTGAAATTGCGGCTTGATTAATTCCCTTTATTGCAAATAATTCCTCATTGGAAGCAGCTAATATTTTTCTTAATGATCCAAATTCCTTTAATAAGTCTTTTGCTAATGGTTTTACATCTGATCTTGGCGAACTAGCAAATAGCAATATTTCCAATAATTCATAATCAGCTAAAACTTCATCATCATTATTGATAAATTTCTCACGTAACCTTTGCCTATGACCATGATAATGCGGTTTTTTGTCAGAATCGTTAGACATATTATTATTTACATCTTTCCTATATTTTATAAGGAGGGAAATCTAGACCCTTAGGAGATGATGTAAAAATTTCACATCCGTCTTTTGTTACCGCCAGACTATGCTCAAACTGAGCTGATAGAGATCTATCTCTTGTAGTAACAGTCCATCCATCTTTACGATTTAATTTAGTTTCTGGCTTACCTATATTAATCATAGGCTCTATTGTGAAGAACATACCTTCTTTCATAATTATACCAGTATCACGTTTTCCAAAATGCAGAACATTCGGCTTGGTATGGAATACCTGACCAAGACCATGACCACAGAATTCTGTTACTACGCCATAATTATGTTTCTCTGCATACGTTTGTATTGCATGACCAATATTACCTATATGAGCGCCATCTTTTACTTGCTCAATCCCAAGCATTAAACAATCATATGTAACCTGCGTTAGTCTTTTCGCTTTAATAGATACTTTATCACCGACGAAATACATTCTACTTGTATCGCCATACCAACCATCTACGATAACTGTCACATCTATATTAACGACATCACCATCTTTCAGTTTTTTCTCATCAGGGATACCATGACAAACCACATGATTAATAGATGTACATATTGATTTAGGAAAACCTTTATAATTGAGTGGAGCTGATATAGCACCTGCTTTTATTGTCATTTCATGACATAAATCATTTAACTGGTTAGTTGTAATACCTGGAACAACATGCTCAGTTATCATATCCAGAACTTCTGCTGCAAGGCGGCCAGCCTTACGCATACCTTCATGTTCCTCTTTTTTATCATGGATTACTATTCCATCTTCATTTTTGAATGACAAAATTCAACCTCTCTTATATATGATTCTTTAAAATAATTGCTCAAAGTCAATGACATCAGGAACATTATTCTATATACAACTTAATATTTAGCAAGTGTATATATCATTATGAGAGATGTAAATAAAGAACCAATCTTTAAATCCGTTTTTGCTGATAAATGGAACTCTCTTCCTATCGTAATGAAAAAGCACTATGCCAACCGTCCATATAGCAACGATGTTGTGTCTGTAGAAGGAAAAATGGACATATCATACTCAAAGCTCGTTAAATTATTTACTCCACTTCTTAGAATCACTGGAATATTAGTTCCATATAAAGGAAAGGATGTACCAGTTCATGTTCATTTCGGAAGCAATCCAAAAACGAATGAATTTAGGTTTGATAGAATTTTTTATTTTCCGGATAAAGAACCTTATCATTTTAGATCATCAATGCTTCAAATCGGAAGAAATCATAATGATATTGTTGAAGTAATGAATTTCGGTATTGGCTGGAAAACTGCATATAAATTTGAAGACAACAAAGTTATCCTTGAGCACAAAGGCTATATACTAAAAATATCGTCAAAATATATCAGACTACCTGTAACATTTCTTATAGGTAAAGGTTCTGCTATTGAAGAAGCTGTCTCTGATAATGTTTTTAAAATGTCAATGGAGCTTCGACATCCAATTTTAGGAAAATTATTTGAATATAAGGGAACTTTCCGAATACTTAAAGAAGGCGAATAATATTAAGAACCAATATATTCAGTATAATTTTTACTTGTAACTAATTACTTCAAAGTTTTTAGATAAGAAATAACATCAGCAGTATCTTTGCTCTTTTTAAACCCTGCAAAGCTCATTTTTGTTTTAGCTATAAATGCTTTAGGTTTTGTCAAAAACTTAAATAATGAATCGTCATCCCATTTTCCAGCTTTTTCTTTAATCGCTTTAGAGTATTTAAAACCATCTATTACAGCTTTATCCCTACCTGTAATACCAAATAAGTTAGGGCCTGTAGAATTTCCTTTAGAAGCTTCAAATTTATGACAAGATGCACATTTCCTTTTAGCTAATTTTTCACCTCTTTCAGAATCACCTGAAGATATTAGTGATACGACATCTATAACCACATCTTTTATAGCTCCAGCTGCCTTAGAAGCTTTTGAACCAGATGCTACATTTGTTTTCTCAGTTATTTCGATTGAATAAGAAGATTTTTCAGGCATTTCACCCTTTTGATAATATGCTTTACCAATAATTATAGAACTGCACATAATTACCAAACTAACAACTAATGCACCAACTATTTTAGCTATTTCTATTTTATCCATTAATCTTATCCTTTGTTTATATTTCTTTGGCTTTTAATATTAATGTCATATATATTAGTGACCCTATAATCTTAAATGTGTAATAAATCAATAACTGATATAAAAATAGTGAATTTATGAAAGCAATTATCCTTATACCAGCAAGAATGGGATCGTCAAGATTCCCCAATAAACCACTTGCAGATATTAACGGAAAACCAATGATAATACATGTTGCCGACAGAGCAAAAGAGGCCAATATTGGTAATATTTATATTGCCTGTGCAGAAAAAGAAATAGCCGAAATAGTTGAAAAATATGGTTATAATGCAATATTAACAAATCCTGATCACCCATCCGGTACAGATAGAATATACGAAGCGACCCAGAAAATAACTGATAATGACTATGATGTAGTAATCAATGTACAAGGCGATTTACCAACTATTGAACCACATTTAATAAGTGATTCTTTAGTCGCACTTAACAATCAGAACGCAGATATCTCTACACTAGTTTGTGAAATTAAAGACGAAGATGAAATAAATAACCCAAATATAGTAAAAGCTATAGTTGATTGGGATAGTGATGAATCATCCGACTCAACAACAGGCAATGCACATGATTTTTCAAGAGAAGCAAAAACTGCTAGCGATGGAAATTACTATCACCATATAGGGCTATATGCATATAGAAAAGATGCTTTACAGAAATTTGTTAATCTAGAACCGTCTGAGCGTGAATTATCCAATAAATTAGAGCAATTAAGAGCTTTAGATAATGGAATGAAAATTGAAGGAATCAAGGTAAAAACCGTACCTATTGGAGTAGACACACCAGAAGACCTAGAAAAAGCAAAAACTATTTTACAGATTTATAACAACTAATCTTAAGGCAACCATAATAAGGGGATAATATGAAACTTGATAATAACAAAAAATATGACCTTGTAGGAATAGGCAATTCCATTGTTGATATACTGGCATATAAAGACAAATCTTTTATTGAAGATAACGACATGAATCTTGGAACTATGTCCCTTGTAGATCACGACCAAATAGATAATTTATATAAAAAATTGGGCGCAGCTACTGAATGCTCAGGTGGATCAGCAGCTAATACTCTTGCAGGCTTTTCACTACTTGGTGGAAAATCCTCATTTATCGGCAAGGTAAAGATTGATCAAGCAGGTGATATTTTTCATAAATCACTTACAAAAGCAGGCGTTGAGTATCAAGTAAAACCAGCAATTGATGGTGATCCTACAGGAAAATGCATTGTTGTTGTTACTGAAGAAAAAGGTCAGTTTGGTGGCCCTGTTAATGTTGAAAGAACGATGGCAACATATCTTGGTGCAAGCATTACAATTTCTGAAGATGATATAAAAGAAAGTTTAATCTCTGATGCAAAAGTGATCTATTTTGAAGGATATCTATGGGATAGCCCAACGGGAAAAGCAGCTATAGTTAAAGCAATCGAAATTGCTAAAAAGAACAATGTTAAAGTCGCTTTCTCATTATCTGATCCTTTCTGTGTTGAAAGATACAGAGATGATTTCAGAAAGTTAATTAATGAAGATGTCAACCTTCTTTTTGCAAATGAGGCAGAAATTACATCACTATATAACGAACCGGAAATTAGAAAAAACTTATTCAGACTTACTGGAAAATGTGAGATGTCTGCAATTACACAAGGTGCTGAAGGATCGTATATAATCACTGAGGATAAAATATACACAATTGACCCAATCCGAGTTGAAAATGTTTATGATGTTACTGGCGCAGGTGATCTATATGCTGCAGGTTTCCTATTTGGTATTGTAAATAATTATTCACCTGAAAAATGCGGACAATTAGGCAGCCTATGTGCTGCAGAAATAATCCAATATCTTGGAGCAAGGCCAGTTACAGATTTAAAAGAACTTATTAAAAAATTGGAACTATAATAATCAAATATATTTAACAAAATGGTTGATTTTACTAAGGTAGAAAAACATTAATATTTGGGGCAACAATCTAAATGAAGAAAAATGTATAATTTTTTTAAGTCATTCGCAGTTTATTTTAGACCTGGTATTTTGCATATCACTTTACTGGGTATTGCAAGTGGCTTGCCCTTCTCTATCATTTTTGGCACTCTAACATTCTGGCTATCTGAGAACGAAATAAAAAAATCTGAAATTGGGCTTTTTGCACTTGTAGGATTACCTTATGTATTCAAATTTATATGGTCTCCTTTCGTTGATAATTTAGATATAAAGTTCCTTACGAAGAAACTTGGAAAGCGAAAAAGCTGGATAATACTTACACAAACTGGGCTTTTCTTTTCCATTGCAGCTCTTGGATTTGCAAACGCAATGTATTACGATATCATATATATTGCATGTCTGGCATTATTAGTCTCATTTGTTTCAGCTACTCAGGATATAGTTATTGATGGTTATAGGATAGAATGCCTTGAGGAAAAGGAACAAGGCGCAGGCGCAGCAGCAATTGTTTTTGGCTGGAGGGTTGGAGCATTACTTTCAGGAGCAGGAACACTTTTTCTGGCATCAGAGTTTGGCTGGTTTAAAGCATATTACATAACAGCGCTCGCATTCTTGCCAATAATGCTATATGTAGCATCTATAAAAGAGCCAGATCACCCAATAAAAGAAAAAGGAGCAAATTATAAAGAATGGATAGATATAACTATCCTAATGCCTTTCAAAGAATTTATGACAAGGGACAAGTGGCTATTAATGCTTCTCTTTATATTACTATTCAAGTTAGGTGATGCCATTGCTCTTTCAATGCTTAGTCCATTTATACAAGATCTGGGATATAGCATAGATGAGTATGCCTCAATATCAAAATTGTTCGGATTTGTAGCTTTAATGTCTGGAGCAATGATTGGTGGCGTACTAATAGCTTATGTAGGTATTATTAAAGGGCTACTTATATCAGGAATTTGCCAAATGCTTTCAACATTATGCTTTGTATGGCTAGCCAATGTTGACCATAATATCCCAGTTTTTGCAACATCAATTGCTTTGGAGAATTTCGCAAGCGGAATGGGGACAAGTGCCTTCGTTGCTTTCCTGAGCCAATCATGTAATCCAAAATTCACAGCTACCCAATATGCACTATTTAGTGCATTTGCATCTCTTGGAAAAACATTATTTGCTGCCCCGGCAGGGTATATAGTAGAAGCATATGGATGGGAATTATTCTTTTTATCCTGTTCTGCTCTTGCATTACCGGGATTACTCCTGATTTATGGCTTAAAAATTTATACCAAAAATGATTTTCTGGAGAAAAACAGTAATGATTTAGCTGTTAATAAAAAACTAAGTTAATTCTAAAAATAGCATTTATATTGAGTGTATGTGCATTTTTACTGATCAGTTATGCGTTTAACTATAAATCGTAAATATACATCATATTTTAATTATATTCAACAATTTCATAAGTTGTATTGACAGCATTCTGCCAAAACATTATTCTACCTATAAGAGTTTTCAATAAAATAAAAAGGTATTTATAATGTCCGAATCTTTATATGATAAAATTGGTGGAAAAGATGCTGTTTCAGCGGCAGTGAACTTAATGTATGATAAAATTCTTAACGATGATTCTCTTGCTATATTCTTCGAAGGTGTGGACCTTAACAGGCAGCGCAGAAGCCAAACAGCATTTGTATTAATGGCACTTGGTGGACCAAATAATTATACTGGAAAAAATCTTCGTGATGCACATGCTCCATTAGTCCAAAAAGGCCTTAGTGACGAACATTTTGATGCAGTTGCAGGTCACTTAACAGAAGCTCTTCAAGAACTCAGTGTGCCAAAAGAACTAATTGACGAAGTTATCACTATAGTTGCAAGCACAAGGAATGACGTACTGGGGCGAGAAGCTGCATAATATATTACAAACATCAGTTCTAATGCTATATAAGCAACACATTGGTCTTATTATATGTTTAACACCGTATAATAATTGACTTAAGTCATGTTTTATTATAAAGTTAACATCTTGATTTTATTAGATAAATACAAAAAGGTGTTTTTATATGGCATATGAACGTTTTGTTGACAGAAAAGATACAAAAGACTTAATGCAGGACTGTCCTGATTTTGTACTTAGAAGACATGGTCTTCCTTCAACTTGGATAGTATACTCGTTTATAATAGTACTGCTATTAATACTTATAATGGTAAATTACCTTACCATTACTCTGATTCTTCTACCTAAAGACTCACCTGTTCCTTTAGACAATATATTACTTTTCTTACTTACAATAGCAATTCTTCTCACTGGAGTCGCAATTTTCTCTTATAATATGGTCAATAAAATAAGAGATATAATCCTTAAAACTGAATTCCAGAATCTTTTATTTGCCAGTTCTGCAGCCGTTAATTCAGAATTCTGCATGATATCAACTGGAAACAAAAAAGTAATCTACTATGATTATGGTTTCGATAGAATTTTCCCAAGCACAAGTGATGATAAATCTCAAGACACTATGGAAAGATTCTTGGCGCATGCCGGTCTTTCCGACTCTGATAAAGAAGAAATTCAGGCTGCAATAGAAAGAAACTCTAAAATGGAAACAAAACTTTCCATTAAGAGTGATGATGGAACGGAAAATATTCTAACGATAATTATTGATCCTTTAAAAAGACCATCATCACATGTGGTGATAAGAGGCTACTCTAACTAATAGATACTAATATACTCTTGGAAATACAGAAAAATAAATATTGCCAATATTTTGTTTTTCTTTGAAAAATATAGTATAATGATTGTTGAAGAATAAGATTAGATGTGTGCTTCTAAAAAATCGGTGGTTATTAATTACAATGTTTTTAACATATAAAAATAGATTATTATTGAACAACAGAGCTTTTACTCTATTGGAGCTATCTGTAGTTTTAATAATAATTTCAGTTATATTATCAACCGCTATAAGCATTGGTTCAACACGAATTGAAGCACAAAGATTAAAAGATACAAAAAATAGAATCTTTTTAATCGATAGTGCAATTAAACAATATGTACTCAACTACAACAGATTACCCTGCCCTGCCGTTGGATCTATAGCAGCTCCTACTCCAGCAGCTCCTGCCCCTGTTGGCTTTGGAATTGAGGCTAGAAAAACCACAGGAGATAAAGAGTGTGATGTTGCACAACTTACTGACAATTCACTAAATATTGTTTCAGGTGTTGTTCCTCATAAAGATCTTGGTATTTCACCTGCTGCCATATTAGATGGCTGGGAAAATAATTTCACATATGTAGTCGATAACAGGTATACATTTGAAGGTTCGGAAGTTGGACTAAATGGCTTTTTAGGTGAAGCTGTTGCTCCAGAAATCAATATAAATAATTCTGCTGGTACAAATATTTCTGCCAATGGCGTATATTTATTGATTAGCCATGGTAACAATGGATACGGTGCTTGGCCAGCAAGAGGTATAGCTAGAAATCCTCTACCGGCAAATTTTGATACTGATTATCCACTAGAGAATAATAATCAGGAAAATGGAACAGATTTTGACATAAACTTTATTCAAACGTCACATATTGAAAGATACGATGACATTATTTTCTATAGAAATAAGTGGCAAATAGATGTTGATTAAAATGAAAAATAACATTGATATAATGACAAATAACAAGCGGAATCTTATGACAACTTCCGGAGGGTTCTCTCTTATAGAAATGGCAGTTGTACTGGCTATTATTTCTATAATTGTAGCGAGTGGGTTATCATTCAGTGTAGCCAAGAGAGAAGAACAACGATACGAAACTACCCAAAAACGTATTGAGTTTGTAATGCGAGCTATTGATGATTTTGTAGATGAAAAAGGATATATCCCATGCCCTGCTGATCCAACTCTTTCACCGGGTTCTGCTAATTTTGGATTTGGAGGTGCAACTGGAGATCCACTAACAACCGTTACTCAATGTAACTCTGCTAATGTTGTCGAGTATGATGGCGCAAGTAATGTAAGTGTTACATATGGCTCAGTTCCGGTTTATAGCCTTAACATTCCTCCGGAATATATATTTGATGGTTGGAATAGAAGACTAACATATGTAGTTGATGAAGATCTTACATATGTTGGTACTGCCTTAACTGACGGCTACCTAACCTTTGAAGGTGATATTGAAGTAAGAAGCCCAGGTTTTGCAACATCTCCTCCGGGTAATGAAATGCCAATTACATATAAAACAGCAGATCAGGACGATGTAGATGCAGGATATACAGATTGCGAAGGCTCAGCTTTCGGTGCTGGAGCTGGAACTATAGGAGATTGCATTAAGAATGGCGCTGCTGTGGCAATTGTAAGCCATGGAGCAAATGGCTTTGGTGCTTATGGTGGTGTAGGTGGAGCAGCCCCTGCTGCTGGTTCAAAATATGACCCTGTTGGAGGTAGTGATGATGAAGACGAAAATGCTGATCATTTAGGCACTTCTGACGACATTCTAATTCAATCAATTCAAAGAGGTGATTTCGACGATATTGTTGAATATAAATTAAAATGGCAACTAAATGTTGAAGTTGAGTAATAGATATATGTCAAAACGCAATAAAAGAAATAGGAGCGCTGGATTTACCTTAATAGAAATGGCAGTTGTTCTTACTATATTGGCACTTTCTGCCGCAGGTGGAATGACTATATTATCCAAGGCAATTAGAGCACAAAAAACTGATGATACATATGATAAAATGGAATATATCATGAGTGCAATTGAGGAATATGTTACAGAAAATGGCCATCTACCATGCCCAACATCAACACAAGACGGGTTAGGTGAAGAAGAATCTGGATTTGGTATTGGCTCAGGGACAAATAATTGCTCTGCAATACCAGGTGGTTTTAGTGGTGTTGGTAATATTGTTAGGGGTTTTGTTCCTGTATATACTCTAAAAATCTCACCCGACTATCTATATGATGGATGGAATAGAAGATTTTCATATATTGTTGATGAAGACCTTACATCTGCAGCAGGATTCTCCACAGATACTGGCAGTATTGCCGTAATGAATGAAGCAGATATAGTACTTACAGGTGGCGAACTTGCAGCCGTACTTATTATAAGTCATGGAGAAAGGGGTCATGGCGCTCATCGTCTTAAAGGCTCAAACCCTACACAAATTGATGATGGTCTTACTCCCCCTAATTATGAGGAGGAAAATGGTAATGAAAATTCGTTATTTGATACTACATTCAGAGATGTTCCTCATAGAAATATAGATGGCGGCACAGATGAAACCGATGAACCTTTTGACGATTATTTAATATATAGAACCCAATGGCAACTTGACCCTGCCCCTCCATTACCTTAAATACTAATATTAGTATTATTAGAGCATTTAGACATAGGTAATATAATAATGACAAATAAAATTGCGATCGGATGTGATCATGCAGGGCCAGAGCTTAAAAAAGCAATATCAGACTTTCTCATCTCTTCTGGCTATGAAGTAAATGATTTCGGTACAAATAATCTAGATTCTGTTGACTATCCTGACTATGCAAAATCCGTTGCTCAGTCTATTATGAAATCCGAATCTGATTTAGGTATTTTAATTTGTGGTACTGGTATTGGAATTAGTATTGCAGCTAATCGTTTCAAAGAAATAAGGGCAGCTAATTGTTGTACTGTCGAAATGGCGGAATTATCACGACAACATAATAATGCTAATGTTCTTGTTCTTGGTGCAAGAATAATTGATAAAGATACTGCTATAAACTGCGTAAAAACATTTCTTGATACTGAGTTTGAAGGCGGAAGACATCAAAAACGAATTGATAAAATGTCTTAATGGTTTGTGGCATTAACGTCTTGTAGTTTTAATATTCTGATATTTTATATAAACTGTGATTTTCTAAATAACTTAATAATTTTCTCAAATTTTTACTGAATAAATATGATACTGAAATACATAGTGATTTAGTAACAGATAATCCCCTGAGTGAGCGGTTCCTTTATAAATAAAGGGGCTCATATTCAGTGGATTATCTATATTTACTAGAAATCAGTTAAACAATGATTTACACTCTTTATCATAGAACGGCCTTTTGCAACTTCGTTGGCAACAAGTCCTTCAAATGATAATTGAACATATGAAAAACTTTCAAACATTCTTGGATTACAATCATAATTATACTGAACTATAATATAAAAAACATTATAACCATAAAAACTGTACATAATATCTTCATCTAGTACATTAATATCTACAGCAAGTTCCGATTTGTTATCGTTACATGGATTTGAACTTTTTATTGCCCATTGTCCATCTTGTTGCGGAAGAGAATTACCTTTTATGATATATATGTCCTTTGATTCACAAACAACTGTAAACCTAGGTACATAGAAAGAACTGAAATACTCCTTTTCCTTATAAGCAACACTATTCTTTACAGAATGAGTAGAACTACAAGCAGAAAGGAACATCACAGACACAACAACTAATAAAGCAAATATTTGCTTTTTCATTTTTATTTCTCCGTTTTTGGATAAATCTAAATTTATATGAATGGAACTAAATTGATATTAGCAAAAAATTCACAAAATTACACTGGTATCAATATCAAGGGATATTAATTACTCATATATGGTGTATATGATTAAACCTTCGTAAAAGTGAAAATTAAGATAATACGCATAGTTTATAGCAAAATCCTTAAAAACTCAAGGTTCTTTAATAACCTTCAGAATTACTATCAATTGACATTACGAATTAAGAGCCATAAAATGCTAATAATTACAGTCTATAATCTAGGCTTATAGGTTAGGGTGAAAAGATTATGAGTGAATCAAAAAATAAAGAACAAGAAAAGCAACAAATTGCTAGTGAGTTTTTTGATGTTTGGCAAAAACAATTGCAGTCAATGATTGTTAATCCTGAAATACCTCTTGATTCGTCTGCTGATGCATATTCAAAGATGTTTGACCTACAGCAACAAATGATGAAGAATACCAATAATCTAAATACAGACATATTCAAAGATAATACAAACAAAAATGCTTCCGAGGATAGCAATGTTTCAAGAAAAAATGTCAAAGATGATACCGATATATCTAAACATTACGATGATGAATTGCATAGGCTCAAATGTCGCGTTGCAGCTTGCGAAGCAAGAATTGCTGCCTTGGAAGCCAGAATTAAAGACTGAGGCCGATAGAATATCGAGTGCATTTTCTGATGATAATATCAAGAATATAGAGAAAGAACTTCTTTCTATATCTTATGATAAATTTAATAAAACTGTTTCAGGCATTAACAAACTATATAATACTAGTTTCAATCGCACTGATTCTCCTAATAAAACCATATTTCAGGAGGGAAGCAGTAAACTACTAGATTACAGCATTGTTTCCGACTCTAAACATATTGATGATAATGAACAACAAATACTTTTATTCATTCCCTCTTTAATAAACAAACCATATATTTTTGATTTAAGTAACAAAAGGAGCATGATTAACTTTTTTAATAAGAAAGGTTATAAATGTTTACTTGTTGATTGGGGCAACCCTTCAGATACAGAAAATTCATACAATATTGATGACTATATAAAAAGACTCGGCAGGTTTCTTGAAGAGATAAACAGACTTTTTGAAAAGAAGATAACACTAGTTGGATACTGTATGGGTGGCATTATAAGCCTTGCCACAGCACAATTATACGACCAATATATAAAAAACATCGTTGCTATAGCCACACCATGGGATTTTCATAGTTCCGACATTCAAAATATTGTTTTGTCACCAATGATCAAAAAAACATTCCTCGATTATCTTGAAAATAACAAAGTTATATCAGGAGATTTCATACATAAAATTATGTATTTAACTGACCCTTGGAGTGTACATAATAAATTCAGCAGAATATCTGATTTAACTGATAATAATAGCGACGAATATCTATCAATTATTGAAAGAGAATTTTGGCTACATGACAATATCAATATTACAGACAAAGCAGCACAGCAGATATTTGTCAACTGGGCTATCAATAATGAGCCTATACTTGGAAAATGGTATATAGATGATGTCAAGATTGACCCTTCACAATTAAAAGTACCTTTATATATGGCTATTTCGAAAACTGATAGGATTGTACCCCCCCTTTGTTCTTATCCACTATCACTTTTAGTAGAGAACACACAGATAACTTATCCTCCTAATGGACATATTGGAATGGTAGCAGGAACAACAGCAGAAAGAAATTTTTGGTTTCCTCTTGAAAACTACCTAAATAGTAGTTAAGTAATAAGCAATAAATAGTCTTTCCTTTCCAACTGGAGAATGTGTGTTATGTCCGAGAATAATGTTGTTATTGTTGATGCCAAAAGAACTGCCGTAGGTAGCTTTTTAGGAGGTTTTTCTAATCTTCAGGCTCACGAACTTGGAAAAGTTGTAATAGAAAATTTAATATCATCTAATAATATAGATCCAGCTGATATATCTGAAGTTATATTAGGACAGGTTTTAAATGCTGGAAAAGGACAAAACCCAGCTAGACAAGCCTCTGTTGCAGCATCAATACCGCATGAAGTTCCTGCATGGGGAGTTAGTCAAGTTTGTGGATCTGGGCTTAAAGCTGTAGGAAATGCCTTCCTTTCAATTAAAGCTGGAGAAAGCAAAATAGTCATTGCTGGCGGTCAAGAAAATATGAGTCAATCTGCTCATAGTTCTTTCGTAAGAAACGGCATAAAAATGGGCAATGGTTCACTGACCGATACAATGATACAAGATGGTCTAACAGATGCTTTTAGTGGCATACATATGGGTATCACGGCTGAAAACATTGCTAAAAAATATTCTATCTCACGAGAAGAGCAAGATGATTTCGCAGCAAAATCACAAAATAAGGCTGAGAAAGCTCAAAAAGAAAATATCTTTAAAGATGAAATTGTTCCTGTAATAGTTCTCAATAGAAAAGGAGATATCACAATTGATAAAGATGAGTTCCCACGTCATGGAACTACAGCAGAATCACTTGGAAAATTAAGACCTGCATTTGATAAAGCTGGTTCAGTAACAGCAGGAAATGCATCAGGAATAAATGATGGCGCCGCCGCTCTTCTTATCATGTCAGAGGCAGAAGCAGAGAAAAGAGGTCTAAAGCCATTAGCCAGAATCAAATCATGGGGACAAGCGGGAGTAGATCCCGATATCATGGGAACTGGTCCAATTCCTGCCGTTAAGAATGCACTTGCTAAGGCAAACTGGACAGTTGACGATCTGGACTTGGTAGAAGCAAACGAAGCTTTTGCTGCACAAGCAATATCTGTTAATAAAGAGCTTGGATGGAACACAGATATAGTAAATGTGAATGGTGGAGCTATTGCTATAGGTCATCCTATAGGAGCTTCTGGAGCTAGAATTTTAGTAACTCTACTTCATGAAATGAAAAGAAGAAATTCACAAAAGGCAGTTGCTACATTATGTATCGGTGGCGGCATGGGAGTTGCTCTTTGTGTTGAAGCAATTTAGAAGTTCGTAATTTTGAAATTAATAAATAAATGATAATAATATATAGAGGCATATATGGGTAGAGTAGTATTAGTAACTGGTGGAACGAGAGGAATTGGTTCATCAATATCTCAATCATTTAAAAAACTTGGCTATAATGTTATAGCGAATTACGCACATAATGATGAAAAAGCCAAGAAATTTGCTGATGAAAATGATATTGCTGTAAAGAAATGGGATGTATCAAATTATCAAGATTGTGCAAATGCTGTTGATGAAATAAGCAAAGAATTTGGTACTATTGAAATTCTAGTCAATAATGCAGGCATTACAAGAGATGCAATGATGCATAAATTAACTCCAGAAAAATGGGGTGAGGTAATTAATACTAATCTTACTTCATGCTATAACATGTCACATGCTGTTTTACTTTCAATGCGTGAGAATAAATTCGGACGTATAATCAATATTAGTTCCGTTAATGCACAATTAGGTCAATTAGGGCAAACTAACTACTCTGCTGCTAAAGCAGGTACTATAGGATTTACAAAAGCTCTTGCAAGAGAGTCTGCTATTAAAAATATAACCGTTAACACTGTAGCACCTGGATATATCGAAACTGATATGACTGCTAATGTGCCTGAAGCAGCAATGAAGCACATCATAAGCCAGATACCAATGCAGCGTCTAGGGAAACCTGAAGAAGTTGCAAGATGTGTAACTTTCTTGGCTGCTGATGATGCAGCATTTATTACAGGAGAAACGCTTTCGGTTAATGGTGGATATTACATGGAATAAGCCTATATTTCTTTTAATAATATTTCCCCGAGGTCAAAGATGAGAATAATATATATTACTATAGTTTCAGCACTAATATTATCTGGCAATATACTAGTATCTTCTTTTCCAGTTTCAGCACTTGCTTCTGGTTCAATCCCATTTGCCAGTGCTTTTGGTGATAATATAGTAAATTATAATAAGGCAACCTCAAAAGTAGCAACATCTGGAGTTTTATCAGAAAAAGGTATAGACCAACTTTCCAAACATGGTTTCAAAACAATTATTGACCTTAGAACAAAAGCTGAGGGTACAGAAGCTGAAGAGAAATATGTTAAAGAAAAAGGATCTATCAAATATATAAATATTCCTTTTAATGGGGCATCCATTACTGATGAACAACTTGAATTATTTACTAAACATGTAGATGAATCTGAATATCCTTTAATTATCCATTGTGGTTCTGGAAACAGAGTTGGTGCAATGTGGTCATCTTACCGTATTAAAAAGGGCATTCCATCTGACATTGCTTTAGAAGAAGGATTTGCAGCAGGCATGAGAAAAGAAATGCTCGATGTAATCAAGAAATAGTTTTACTATTTCTTACAATGCATAAATTTAAATATAGATAGCATTATAATTACAGACTAGGCAAGATTTTACTAGATAACTCACTATAGGAATTATTCAAATAACTATGGAAAATATAGATATAAATTAGCCCGTTTGCATGTTTCTTAATCAGATAATTACTTTGATAAACCTAAAACATCTTTCATAGCATATAATTTAGGCTCTTTAGATTCCGCCCATTTCGCTGCTCTTACAGCACCTTTAGCATATATATTCCTATTGGAAGCCTTATGAGTTAACTCAATTCTTTCACCTGCACCAGCAAAAATAACGGTATGATCTCCAATGACATCTCCACCTCTAAGAGTTGCAAAACCTATCTCACCCTCTTCTCTTTCACCTACGATACCTTCTCTACTTAATTTTTGAATATCTGAAAGTGCTTCATTCCTTCCATCAGCAGCGGCTTTACCAAGGGAAAGAGCTGTTCCTGATGGAGAGTCAACTTTATGCTTATGATGCATTTCAAGTATTTCAATATCAAAAGACGGATCAAGAATTTCAGCAACCTGCTCAACAAGTCCAAGCAGCAAATTAACCCCTACACTCATATTAGAAGAAAATATAATTGGAGTCTCTTTAGCATAGTCGTAAAGTTTATTTATCTGATCACCATCCAAACCAGTTGTACCCACAACATGAATAGTACCAAGACGGGCACATATTTCTGCACATTTGATAGTATTTTCAGGGCTAGTAAAGTCAATTATTGCATCAGATTCACCTATTACAGTTTCTATATCGTCGGTAATAGCAATACCTATTTTTTCTTCACCAGCAACAGAGCCGATATCCGCACCGACAAACCCACTTGAAGTACGGTCAGCACCACCACTTAATACACAACCATCTGTAACAATTATCTCTTTTACGATAGTTTTGCCCATTCTTCCTGAACAACCAATTACACCAATTTTCATTGCATCTTCTCGACATATAATTATATTAAGTGTATTCTTATATCACTATCATTATTTTAAACAAGATAATAGGGGATAATATTGCAAATTTTACTTAAATTCTGGCCATTTCTGGTACTAACTTTAGTAATATTGATTTGGTTTATTGGTTCAAGAAAAAACAAAGAGTTGAAAATTACAAACATGAAAATATGGGTATTAACTATTTCTACAGTAATCGTGCTGTTTCTAATTTTTATGATATATGAATTCTCTACGTCAACTAATCCACCTTCTGATTATAAGCGAATAGAAAGCTATGATACAGAAGTTAGTACAGAGATTACTGATCCTGATGAAAAAGCAAAAGAAGCTGTTAAATTTAATGCAGACAATGTTCCTAAGGAGATTCCATAGTGAATAGTGAGTTTAGTAAATTCTCATTTGAATTAATAAATATAATCAATAGCACCGGAAAAGAAGCAAGATTTGTCGGCGGGTGCGTACGAGATTCTTTAATCGGCCGCCCATTTACTGATATTGATATTGCAACAAATATGCTTCCTAATGATACCGAATCTTTATTAAAGCAGAATGGTATCAAAACTTTCCCAACTGGTATAAAACACGGTACAATTACAGCAGTAAAAAATCACGAATCCATAGAGATTACCACACTTAGGCAAGATCTAAAATGTGATGGTCGACACGCCGAAGTAGAGTTCACAGATAAATGGCAAGAAGATGCCGCACGAAGAGATTTCACATTTAATGCTATATATATAGACTCAGATGGAAAATTATATGATTACTTTAGTGGCATAGATGATCTAAACTCTGGAATTGTTCGATTTATAAAAGACCCAGAAGATAGAATCAAAGAAGACTACTTAAGAATACTTAGGTTCTTTAGATTCTCCGCTCATTATTCTCATGATGTAAACCAAATAGATAATGACGTACTTTCTATCATTTCCGATAATGCTAATGGGCTTGATGAAATTTCATCTGAAAGAATTAAAATTGAATTATTTAAATTAATAATGTCAGAGCAATCTCCTGTTATTATTAATTTCATGGAAAGATGTAATGTAATAAAAAGAATATTACCTATCAATAAATATAAAATTCAGAACTTACATAATCTAATTAGTTTGGATAAGAATGTTAATTATTTAACAAGGCTTGCATGTTTAATCAGCAGTGATCCTTATAAAAATATATCTACTACAGAAAAATATCTTGCCCTATCCAATACTGAGAAAAAATACTTACGAAATATTCTTATACCAAAACATAAAGTAACTTTTGATATATCTATTAGCGAACAAAAAAGTGCTATTAGACTACTAGGTGCAAAAGATTATAAAAACATTCTTCTTCTTTTAGCCTCTAATCCAAATGTTTTTAATAGTAGCAATATTAACGAAAGTTTAAATAAATTACTTTCTTTTGCCGATAGCTGGGTAGTTCCTAGATTTCCACTAAAAGGAGTAGACCTACTTAAGATTGGTCTTGATGAAGGAAAAGAAATAGGTGATTTATTAAAAAGAGCCGAAGATTATTGGGAGTCAAAAGAATATAAAATGACCAAAGGAGAACTATTAGATTATTTAGGAATCGAAACTTGTATTTAGAATTTTATAACAGTAATTTTGTTTTAAAGTTAATATCTTACTTTTCTCTTGATCTACTTATACTCTTAGTTGTATACTATTCCTAAATATTTACAGGTATTTATGTCCTATCATGTATTGATTGTTGAAGATGACAAAGTTCAGAGCAAAATTTTTTCCTCTGCAATTATGTCTATGGTTGGTTACAAAGTCTCTTTTGCTGAGACTGGTGCTGAAATGATGAATTTGATTAGAAAGACTAATCATGGCATAGATATGATAATACTTGATCTACTACTTCCTGATGTAGATGGAATAGAATTAATTAAACAAAGCAATACTATCTTCCCTAAAATACCTATTATAATCAATACAGCGCATGGTGATGTTGAAAAAGCTATTAGCGCACTTCGTATGGGAGTAATAGACTTCGTTGAAAAGAAAGATGGAGTTAAAAGGCTTCAGCTAGCTGTTGAAAATGTCAGAAGAATATCAAATCTGCAGAAAGAAGTACTAAGGCTAAAGAGAGCATCAGATGGCCGCATAACATTTGATGATATAATAGGGTCTAGTCAGGCAGTAAAGAAAACAAAAGAAATCGCGCAGAAGGCATCATTATCAAATATTCCTATATTAATAAATGGTCAAAGTGGAGTTGGGAAAGAACTCTTTGCAAGAGCTATCCACTGTAATAGCAACAGGGGGGGGAAACCGTTTATAGCTATAAATTGTGGCGCTATTCCTGAAAATCTTGTTGAAAGTATATTATTCGGTCACGAAAAAGGCTCTTTCACTGGAGCGCTACAAAAAACCATAGGAAAATTTAGAGAAGCCGATGGAGGGACTTTATTTCTAGATGAAGTTGGTGAACTTAAATTAGATATCCAAGTTAAGCTCCTGCGTGCATTACAAGAGGAAGAAGTAGAACCTGTTGGCTCTTCAGAAGTCGTTAAAACTGATGTAAGATTACTTTCTGCAACCAATATTGATTTAAAAAAGGCAGTAGCAGATGGCTCGTTTAGAGAAGATTTATACTATAGACTAAATGTCTTCCCATTTGATATACCATCTTTATCGGAGAGATCTGGTGATATCCCTGAACTATTAGAGTATTTTTGTCAAAAGATCTCAATCAGCGAGCAATGCACCTATTCTGGTCTAACTGATGAAGTAAAAGTGGCTTTATCTAAATACGCATGGCCTGGAAACATAAGACAGCTAGAAAATGCCTCTTATAAGGCGGTTGTTTTAAGCAATAATTATATCCTTGATATCGAAGATTTTGATCATATCCTTGGAACTACTAAAGAAAATAATGAAAAGAAAATTGTAGAAGAGGATGACAATCAAATATCAATTCTGAATGAAGTTGACCACTTTAAGACTTTAGCTCAGCTAGAAGAAGAAACAATTAGGGCTGCGCTTAAATTCTATAACTGGCAAATTTCTGAAGTAGCAAGAAGGCTCAGCATTGGAAGATCAACATTATATCGCAAAATTGAAGAATACAATATTGAGAGCACAGTAGGTACAGCAAAAGATCGTAATTATATCATTTAAGAAAAATTTCTTAGGGTTTATTTTTTATGAAACTTTCTTGGCAGCATTTCATGAATATAGGTATCTGCTAATTTTTTTGATCTTTCTATTAGCTCTTTATCATTCAAGAAAAACTTCTCGAATTTTCTAAGATTCTCAATTGCCTTTTTATTACCAGTAGCGGCAGAAACAGCATAATATGCGTATCCTTTCTCGTAATCTTTATCAAAATAAATGCCACCAGAATAAATATGACCAAGACTATAGAATATATCATATCTCCCACTTTCAGCTGCTTGTTGCCATAGATACAATCCTTTAGGAATATTTTTTTCGATTCCCCATCCGAGTAAATTCATTAGACCCAATATATATTTAGCCTCTAAATCACCACTAGCCACTTCTTTTAGGCAATCTTTATATGTAAATTCGAACCAAATTCCAGCATATGCAGCTGCACAAGACCCTTTTCTAAAGCTCTTACTATCGTCTATTGCCTTTTCAGTTTCTGCCTTTCCTATTGCCTTGATACCTAGCTTACCAGTATCACTAGTACTGTCGTCAATTACCTTAGTATCAATTTCAGATGTGCCTAATGGGCTTGCAATAGATTCTGAAAAAGTAAAACTCATGAGAATAATAGTAAGACATAAAAAAGAAGTTTTCATAATTGCACTCTATATATTTTGATTATCTGTAGAGAATATCCTAATTTACCCTATAATTGATAGTATAATTTTATTATTCTTAAAGACTTATAATTTTTAATTTAAATATTCTATTCCAAGAATCTGCATATCACATGCTGCTTAGAACCCTATATAAATTACTATAATATATATTTTTTAATGGTTTTAGATATTTATTATACAACTATGCTTCAAGCTGAGCAGCAACTTCATCGCTGATTTCATAATTTGCCGATACATACTGAACATCATCACAATCTTCTAATTTATCGATTAGATTAAGGATTTTTTCCGCCTGCTCTGCATCTGCATCTATATTATTTTGTGGTTTCCAACTTAATCTACCAACATCAGCATCGCCAAATTTTTCTGCCAATGCATCTCTAACTTCATTAAATATTTCAGCATCACAAATAATTTCATGTATATTTTCATCTGACTCGCAATCATCTGCACCAGCTTCAAGAGCTGCTTCAAACATATCGTCTGCACTAGCAACATCAACAGGATAGTGAATCATGCCCACTCTACTGAATGAGAATGCTACAGAACCACTTTCTCCTAGAGATCCACCAGCTTTACCTAATATTGTCCTCACATCCGCAGCAGTCCTGTTTCTATTATCAGTTAGGCAGTCAATCATGATTGCTATTCCACCGGGTGCATATCCCTCATAGCGGATTTCTTCGTAATTCTCACCATCTCCAAGCTCACCAGCACCTTTTTTAATTGAATATTCTATTCTATCTCTTGGCATAGATTGAGATTTAGCCGTTGCAATGGCGGCTCTAAGTCTTGGATTGAATGCAGGATCAGGCTGCCCCATTTTTGCAGAGATAATTATTTCTCTTGCAAGTTTTGTAAATAAGTTAGAACGTTTTTTATCTTGAGCGCCTTTACGGTGTTTTATATTTGCCCATTTGGAATGCCCTGCCATTTTATCCTCTTTTGTGTCTTCTTTATTTTATCTATTATAAATTATTGTATAAGTTCAATAACAAACGAGATATATAGTGTATAATGCTATCAAAAACAATAAAAGAAACATGATACACCATAGTATTTCTTAAAATAGACTTAAAAATTAATGCATAAAAGTAAATTAACAGAGATTCTTAAATATATATTTTGGCTTACGCTAATATTGAGATTTATTTTTCCATTTTTTTTCAATCCGATGGATAATCTTTACGGAGATAGTTTATATCATTGGGAATCGGGAAAGAATTTACTAAATCCAAAAGTTATTGATGGTATAGATCCAAAATTATTTCAGTTATACACCGCTATATTATTCCTTATTTCGCAGGAGAACTATTATATAGTAGCATTTGTAACTGGTCTTCTTTGCGCTTCAATGCCTTTTTTCTGGTATAAGGCTATTAGAGAAATCTCGTCCAGAAATATTTCTCTAATAGCAGCGATAATAATTTCATTATGCCCTACTTTATTATTCATTTATGGATATTTTATGAATGAAACCATATTGTTAAATATGATGGCTATAGCTTCTTGGATGACATTAAGAGCATTAAGAAAGAAAGATAATAAATCATTCATTTATGCAGTATTATTTTTAATATTAGCCTCTTTATCAAGATCAATAGCTATTCCATTAATGTTGGCAGGCATATTATTCTTACTATATAAATCGGAAGAGAAGCTCAAAAAATCTTTCTTTGTAGTTATCATTATGATTTCACTACTCATACCTGCTGGGATACATTCCTATAAGGCAATCAATATTTTCGCACCATTTGGATATCATGGTCTTATTGAGATATATAGAAAATCAGGATCACTCGGTCTAAGTTGCAAAACTGAAAAGGACAATTACCTAATGATGGGTAATGCCATACCCGGCAAACAGCCTCTAGAACCACTTTATACTTATAATTCTCCGCGGTCTAAAGATTTCTATCAATGGAGCATAAATACAGAAAATGGCAGGAAAGATTGGGAGAAAACACTAAAATCAATAGATTACGGTCTTGATAACTACTTACTCGATACAAAGGAAAATATTTTATTTTTCCTGTTTGGATATAGTTGGCCTGAAACATCAGTTCCATCATGGAAACTAAGGGATGTAGCTACTAATCCAGCTATATATCCCAATATACTAAATGGTTATTTAGAGAATTATAGATGGTTATGGTCGATATATATCATCATTATGTTTGTAGGGATTTTTATAGTATCCAACAAAACATATAAAATATTTATCCTTGGAACATTCGTATATATTGCAGCATTAATCTTGCAAGATACCGCTTTAGTCACAGGTAGGTTCAGAAAACCACTAGAACCATTTATAATCATTTCAATGATATTTACTTTGCATAAAATCATCACTATATTCTCAAACACGAAATCTACGGAAAACTCAGAAAAAATGGACTAATAATATTCCATTAAGATTCTGTTAACTATTCTGTGGTATAATAATTTCGTTGGTAGGGTTTATGAGGATTAATATTATGAGAAATAATATAGATGATAATATGGAACACGAACCAAAGGGACTATTTGAGGGTGGGATCTCAATAGAAGCGGTATCTGCGGCAGCTAAAGCAGTAACAGCAATTCCTTCAGGGAGGTCGTTCTAGTATTTAGGAGAATGTTGTGTTAAATCCGAAGTATGAAAACTCTTCGAAAAGAAGAGCTGCTTCAAAGAATGAGATCGTTTTTCTGATAAAGGGTGATGAATCAGGAAGGCCAGCTTGGGCTTACGTGCAAGTTGATAAGGCTAAATTGCCGCTTTTTCAGCATGACGTAAAAACCAATTTCCTTGATATAACTAAATACGGTAAAAAAATATATTCCGGCTGGGGTAAAGAACCTCCGCATGATATTAAGCAAAAAATAAAACAAACTTTTGGCTAATCAATTTATCTAATTTCAAAATATAATCATTTATATTCCTAACAACTCCATAGCTACATTTAATGTCATAATAACTTGGCAAATATTATTGCCAAGAATACGGATATCATATAAATTCTATTAATGGTTAATGATTTAAACTCCCAAAAAGAACCTAGAAAGATAAGAGTTTTAGCTGAAATAGGCTATCTCATCCTAATTTTCATAGGAATATCCATATTAATTTTTGGAGTAATCTCTTTAGAGGATCTAGACTTAAAAGATATGTTAACTTTTCTAACAATTTCAATGATTTTGATGTTTGGAACTTTGGTAATGAGAAAGGATCATTATGCCCGTAGAAATGGTGGATCAATAACAAAAAGACAGAGAAGCAACATGTCATTCGAGATTCGAACTCTTAAAGAAAATATAAAAGATGGTAGTTCAGTCTATACCAAAAACGCTATGAAAAATTATATAATCACACTAGTAATTATATATGTCTCTGGTGGTATAAGATTAGCACCCGCATTAACATTATTAATTATCGGATTGCCAATAATATCATTATATTGCTATCTATCATGGAACAGGGTCAAAGCGAAAATGATTAGAAAGTCTAGAGATCTACAAAATACACTATCAAAATCTGATATAGAAGATAATATATAAAAAAAATATTTTAGGCTCTGTTACTAAGGTTAGTTTCACTCAAATCATATTTCAAATTTATTTATATTTTCTTTCAAACTCCTTTTTGGAGGTTTTTTTAGAATTTTCAGCACTGTAGACATTCTATTTTTAATATTTCTTATAGATTCATCTTTACCTATATCTTTATATATTTCTATAGCTCGTTTATAAAATCGTTTCGCCTCATTTTTATTATTTTGTGCAAGATATACAAATGCCATACTACCTGAAACATCTGCAATATTTTCTTTACTTTTTATATCACTACTATTAAGTTCCTGATATATTGCCAAAGACTTTTCATGGTAAGTTATAGATTGGGATAGCTTAAATTCTCTTGTATAAATATGTCCTTTAAGAAAATACATTCTGGCAATAGTCTCTTTATTGTTTTTTGTATTAAGGTATGATAGTGCTTTATCCGCATATTTCATCGCATTATCATTATCGCCAATTCTTAAATATACTTCTGCAAAAGAAATATATGCAATAGATAGGCACTTATTTTTTCTTTTGGCAGGTGATGCTCGCAAACAAAAACCTACGGCCTTATCAGCATTACTAACTGCATTATCATAATCTTTTAAATTTCTATATCCCTCAGATAATAATAAATAAGATGTACCTATATAAAAAGAAGATAAATAAGTAGGTAATTTAAAACTTTGTTGCAATGCTTCTTTATAAAGTTCAATAGCCTTGGAAAAGTCCTTCTTATCTGTATAACTATAACCCTCAGCATATAGATTTTCTACTATTTTGGTGCCTTTATTTGAAGAATGAACACTAAATATTACTATTGAAATTATTGGCAACATAAAATAATTTATAGATCTTTTCTTTCTTCTAGCTATTTCAGAATATTCTTCTTTGGTTAACATCATAAAAGAAATATTTTTGATATTTAGTAATATAAATAAGGCTATAAATAAGGTAGATAAATTCCAAATATTTATTTGTTGGGTGCTTTTATATGAAGTTGTTACCGCATATAAAATTAAGAATATATTACATGCCAAGAAAATAACATATTTTACTTTATTTTTTTCTACAGATTTTTTTAATTCTTTTCCATGTGCATAGCTAATTGAAAAGAAATATACTATAGTGCAAATAAATAATCCTATATAAAATAAGCCGCTAGTAGGAACAGTTTTATATGAAGGGTCAATATACCCCACCTTACTAGATATAATTAGTACAGCAAAAAATCCAAATATTGCAAATATAATATCAATAGTTTTATAATTAAAAGAATTGAGGGTTTTTGCCAAATTATAAAAAACTGATTTATCAACAGCCATTGAAGGTGAGTTTCCTATATTTTTACTCGTAACCGAACCATCCAAATCATAATTTTCTTCATTACTGGGCTCATTATTAACTACATCTCTATTAGTAGGCTCATCAGCCAGTTTCTTCTGATTAGCTTCACTCAAATTATTATTTTGATTTGAAATAATATTCCTATTTGATAAGCCTGGTTCTTTTGATTCTCCAAATAATCCCATATGATTCCTACTACTATATATACCTCAGTATATGTTACTTTATTTCAACGGACTCCACGCTGGGTCAATAGCCTGAGTTGGAGTTTTTACCATTTTCTCATTATATCCTGTAAGATCGATACTATAAAGTTTTTTAACTCCTGATGCTGTTTTTGACCCTCTAGCCTGTCGATTAAATAAAATCACTCTTCCATTAGGAGACCATGTAGGGCCTTCATCCAGATAGCTTTCTGTAATTAGCCTTTCACCTGATCCATTAGGTCGCATAACGCCTATATGGAACTTTCCCCTATACATTTTTGTAAATGCGATTAAATCACCACGTGGCGACCATACAGGAGTAGCATAACTACCTTTGCCATTACTAATCCTACGAATATTATCGCCATCCGCATCCATTACATAAATATGCTGTCTTCCTGATCTATCTGAATTAAATACGATCTGACTATCATCAGCAGAAAATGAAGGAGATGTATCAATTGATCTGCTTCTGGTTATTCGTTTTGTTCGTTTTGAATCAATATCCAATATATAAATATTACTTATTCCATTACTTGAAACTGATAAAACCGCTTTTTTGCCATCATTAGAGAATCTTGGCGCGAAAGACATACCTTTGAATTTACCAAGTTTTGAAATCCTGCCAGTAGGTAAATCATATAAATAAACAGAGGGCTTATTATTACGATAGGACATATATATTATTCTTTGCGATGTGGGGTCAAATCTTGGCGATAACACCATATCTCTGCCATCAGTAAGGAAAGTATGATTAGCACCGTCCTGATCCATTATAGCAAGTCTTTTTCTAGGTTTTCTCCAATTTCCGTCTTGCGCAACATAAACTATACTTGAGTCAAAATACCCGCCCTCTCCTGTTAATCTCTTATATATATCATCGGCAATTTTATGAGCTACTCTACGCCATGATCTTTTAGGTGCTGGATATTTCTTCGATATATATTCTCGACCTGAATATACGTCCCAAACTCTATATTCTGCTATAAATTTCCCTCCGCTAACTTTTTTTACAGAACCAGTAAGTAATATTTGTGCATTTATTATTCTCCAATCAGAGAATTTTGGTGGTAGTGAAATATTTTTTATTTGTCCTACAAATGAATTACGGTTTATGGATTTAAAAAGCCCTGAACTATCAAGATCATTTTGAATGACATCTGATATATTCTTCCCCATACTCCTCATATCACCTTGCCCTATAAACTCGGTTATAGCAATCGGCATAGGTTTACGATTGGTATTATTTATCTGGATTTTTGTTGCATTGGCTTCAAAGGAGAACGTTATTATAGCTAATATGTATAATATATATGTTAGATTTTTTTTCATCTTTTTCTCTATTTATTCCAATAATTATTACAAATCAAAATTTATTTTCTATAGTAAATTTAACTTTATGAAAGTAATTTACTATAATATTCTTTACAAGTTTATAATGCCTCTTTCGTAGAGAATTCAAACTCAATTTCCTTCCACCTAGAATATTTATCTACAGGTAAGTCTTTTAGTGGATTGCACTTATAAATCGCTCTTAATACTGAATCTGATATAGTTCTATAGTAATTTGTACTATTTTTATTTAACAGCTCAGGTTTGCCATTTAACCTTCCATCCTTAAAATATTTTATTTTCACCTCAATTATTATATTTTCCATTTCTTTACCACCAATAGGGGGAATCCAGCAATCAATTATTTGATATCTAATTGCATCTTTTTCACTCATCGAAAGAGGAATAGAAGGGTCAAAATCGGATGCTTTATTTTCTTTCTTCGTTTTTTTATCATTAGCCTCAGGCTTGGTTAAATCTTTTAGAAGAGGTTTTTTTACTTCTTTAACTCGCTCTTTTTTCGGCGGAGGCTTCTTAGGCTTCTTCACGGGCTTTCTTGGCTTACTACTTGGCTTGGGAACAAATTTAGATATTTTTTTCTTTGTTACATCTTTAACTTTTTTAGGTTGGGGCTTTTTAGGCTTGCTAATAGGCTTAGTATTCGTAGTTTTCTTTACTATCTCTTTTTTAACTGGCTTTTTAGGCTTCGGCTTTTTAGGCTTCGGCTTTATAGGTTTCGGCTTTTCGGGCTTAGGTTTCTTTACTTCTTTAGTTTCTGTTTTCTTTGGCTTTACATTAGTTCTATCCGAAATTGGCAGTTTCATCTGAACTGAAATAGTTTCAGTCTGCTCTGGTGGCTTATGAAAAAACACCGAAAGATCACCTATCAACAATATTATAATTACAAAATGCAATATGATGGAGAATGTACCGCCAGGGTGTTTATGAGCCTGTTTGGATATAAATTTACAGAAATGCTTCCAGAGTATTTTAAAAATTTTTACTGTAAAAAACAGAATTTTACTCAACATAACTCTGCTTCGATATAAAATTGCTTTTAACAATCGAATGATAGAGTTACGCAATGTTTCTACATGATTCATTTTGCTGTTTTTATTGTTTAAATTCCTAACTTTTTTATATCTATCTTGGCACCGTAGTTTCAAGAACTACTTTCGTATAGCCAGCCTTATTTAGAACTCCAAAGGCTTTCATAACAGAGCCATATTCGACATTTCTATCTCCTCTTATGATAATATTTGACTGAGCATTAGCATTTTTGATCGCCTTAAGATTTTTAATCATATTTTTTAATGTTACCTTTTTACTCGAGATAAAATACTCACTTTTATCATTAACAGAAATAACCAGAGGCTCATCATCACCTGAAATCGGAGCTGCTGACGTTTCAGGCAAATCCACTTTTATACCTGTAGCCATCAAAGGAGCTGTTACCATAAATATTATCAAAAGAACCAACATAACATCGACAAAAGGAGTAACATTTATCTCGGACATTACCGCTTTTCGTGTACTTCTTCTTCTCCTACCTGTATTGGATGACCTTCTACCAGAACCACCCTGAAGCTGAGCACCCATTATTCCTCCAGCTCTCTTGAAATTACTGCCGCAAATTCATCAGAAAAATCATCTATACGATCAGCAATATCTCCAACATTTGTACTATATTTATTATAGAATATAACAGCAGGAATAGCTGCAAATAGCCCAATAGCCGTTGCAAATAACGCCTCAGCTATACCAGGGGCAACAACTGCAAGAGATGTGTTTTTTGTCATCGCTATAGATTGGAAACTATTCATAATACCCCACACCGTACCGAATAGACCAATAAACGGAGCTGTTGAACCAACCGTCGCCAAAAAGCTTAAATGCTTTTCTAAATAACCAATTTCTTTATTTCTTGTCATATCCATCGTACGAAAAATTCTATCTTTTATACTTAGACGAAGGTTATTATATTTATCTTGGTTATTATTTCCCTGATCGAGTTTTTTTTCTTTCCACTCCATCCACTCATACATACCAGCAACAAAAACTGTTGAAAGTGGGTTATTGGAATTATCTTTCAAATTACGATATTGCTCTTCAAGAGGATTACCCGACCATATCTTTTTCTCGAATTTCTTCATCCTCCTATTAAGGACTCTAAAAGTTACGAATTTACTGTAAATAATCGCCCAGCTCCAAAAAGATGAAGCCAACAAAATTAATATAACAAATTTAACAATAACATCTGCATCTATAAACATCTGCATAATGCTCAAATCCATACCCTTAGCGGATGGAGCAACAGAACCTGCAATATTTTCTAAATCACTTGATGAAATATTCTCAACGGGAACGGCTTTCCCCATATGACCTCTCTAAACAAACTACTATAATCAATCACTACACTCATTATTTATAGTGTTTTAAATATGGAAAGTCTATTTTAAATCGCTTCTATTATTGATATAATAGAAATAGCAATCATGTTTTAATTAGAATAATATTGGACTAACTACCTGCGATAGTCATTCCATCAATACGAATGGTTGGAGAATTTGTTCCAAAAGACATTTCAAGATCATTTGCAATATTCATATTCATAAACATATCCTTTAAATTACCCGCAATGGTCATCTCATTAACAGGATATAATATTTCACCATTTTCAATCCAGAAACCGGCAGCACCTTGACTATAATCTCCTGTAACACCGTTAATGCCCATACCAAAAACATCCGTGACATAGAACCCTTCTTTTATATCAGAAATAAGCTCATCGACAGATATCAGACCGTTTTCAATATATAAATTTGAGCTAGAAGGAGAGATATTTCCTGAAAGAGATCTAGATGCTCTTCCATTAGTTTCCAATCCAAGTTGATTTGCTGAGCGAATATCAAGAAGCCATGACTTCAAAACTCCATTTTCCACAAGATTTATTTCATTACTTTTAATACCCTCACCATCAAATGGCTCAGAAGATATACCTGCATTAATAGATGGATTATCAACTATCTTTATAGACTTTGAAAATATTTGTTTCTCCATACTATCTTGTAAGAAGCTTGATTTTCTAGCTATTGCTGCTCCATTAATAAAACCAGAGAATGAATCAAGAAATGACCTTGCTATTCTTCTGCTAAATACAACTGGCACTTTGCAAGTATTTTTCTTAACAGGGTTAAGCCTTCCAACTGCTAATTCGCCTGCTCTTTTTCCAATTTCTGTAGCATTCTTTAAACTACCGAAATGTCGAGATACAGAATAATCATAATCAGTTTCTTTAGATGTAGAAGCTCCAGAAACAAGAGATACAAACATAGAGAAGTTAGTTTCTGGATATATTAAAGATAGCCCATTACTATTGGCAATGGCAAACTCAGATTTAGAATAGCTTATTTCAGCACCATCAGAATTTGTAACTCCATCAACAGATAGTCCCGCTGCCTCACCTTCTTTAACAACCTCGATAAACTGACTTTCCGAATAATCATTATTATCACAAATATTCATATCTTCTACTTCAACAGCAAACTGACCTTTTTCTGCTAACCCTGCATATTGATCAACAGGAGATACTTTTGCCATATCGACAACCTGATCAATTAATCCCTCTATAGTTTTATCTGATAAATCATTTGTTGATACCGCAGCTTGTTTAAGACCACCTTCTCCTTCGATAAAAACCCTAATACCTAAACCACTGGATTCAGATCTTTCAATAGTTTCCGTTTTGCCCAATCTATCTCTTATTGATAACTCTTCATTATCAAATATTACCGTATCTACAGAATATGCTCCTGACTTCTTTGCATCATCAATACATTTGTTAGCTATATCCAGTAAGTTTTTATTTTGAGTCATATATCCATTGCTGTTAGGTTACTTTAAAATCGACAAGATATTACCTTTAATTTTATCATCAGATGATAAGATTATATTTCGTAAAGTCACTTATTTATTCATTTAATGTATTTGTTCTATAATAGCCACTGCAAATATTTTCACACTTATTCTGCTGAGTACCATTTGATACACATTTGTCTAAACAATCAAGGCTCAGATTGCTTCTGGAATCTTGGAGTACCCCTGTAGATTGATTAATCTTTTGTTTAGGACATATATAACAGCAGGAATGCAAACAAGATGGCGATATTCTTGATTTCTTAAAACAACCTTTATAACAATCAACAATCATTTTATCCACTGAGCTATCCCCAGTATCAATCTTTTCCATATCAGCTGATAATTTTTTATCTATGCATATATTTTCACAATATCTATCCTGATTTTTGTTTTTCATACATGCACTAAAACATCCGAGATTAATGTCTTTTGATAACTCTTCTTTTTCTGCAATTAACTTTTCCATTTCTTTCTTTCTTAAGGATTGCTTCTGCATATCCCTGAATTTTTCTCTTTCTGCTTGTTGCACTCTCTGAATATATTCAGCATTAGATCTATGCTGTTTAAATTTATTAACTCTCTGATTGGTTTTACTGGAAGATTCTTTACATTTACTATAACATATGGCAGGGATTGTTTCCTTCCTCATACAAGATTCAAAGCATGATGCAGATTTTGCCTCATCAGAGATAAATAGAAAAAGAAATGTGAAAACTAGAAATATTCTTAACAAAATACTAAACCTTAGGTCTTAACTTTAGATTCCTTACAATAATATCGTACATTTTTATACTTTAAAAATCAACTCCATACTTCACTAGTAGTAATCTGTAGCTAAGAAGCACATGGTGTTTAAGATTTTATTTTTATTTATCTAGTGCAATTTAGTGATTTTAGATGTATATGTTAAAAATAGAACTTTTATATTTCATTAAGCATTTGTTATTTAAATATAAAAGAAGTGAAACAAGCTAATTAAATATGATTAATAAATTATGAATATTGACACATCAACTAATGACAACACCGACGATAAAAGCAATAGCGGTAATGATGAAGAAAATAATAAAAAAGAGAAAGTAAAAGTTAAATTTTATGAGACGTGGACATTCATAATATTCGTATGTGTGATAGTGCCATTTGCTTTCAGGAGTCTTTTTTATGCACCTTTCCATATTCCATCAAGCTCAATGAAATCTACATTACTGATTGGTGATTACCTATTTGTAGATAAATCAGCTTATGGATATAGCAGATATTCTTTTCCTTTTGGTATTGATTTCTTTGACGGAAGAATCTCAGAAAAAATTCCAGAAAGAGGTGATGTAATTGTATTTAGGCCTACTACAGCTACCTATATGGACTTTATAAAAAGATTAGTCGGCTTACCTGGCGATAGAATACAAGTAAAAAACGGTGAATTATATATAAATGATACAAAGGTAGAAAGAGTAAAAATTGACGATTTTGTTGAAGTCGGAGAAGACGGACAAAAAGAGCGACCTATAACAAGATATAAAGAAACATTACCCAACGGTGTAAGCTATAATGTTCTTGATGACAATGTAAATGGCGACTACGATAATACTAAAGTGTTTGTTGTACCTGACAACAATTATTTCTTTATGGGAGATAATAGAGATAATTCTGCAGATAGTCGTACTAAAACTGTAGGGTTTGTTCCTGCAGAGAATCTTGTAGGAAGAGCAGAAAAAATAATTGTTTCTACAAATGGATCAATATGGAAGTTTTGGACATGGGGATCAAGCATTAGAACTGAGAGAGCTTTCAATAGTATAAAATAGTTAATGTTAATAGATAATTAAATAATATCTGGAATAGTAACAATGAATTATGAAGAACTAGAAGAAAAAATTGGCTATTCTTTTAATGATAAGAAAATCCTTGAGGAAGCACTTACGCATTCCAGTTATCCATATCTAGGTATTCAAATTAGTTACGATAGATTAGAGCTTCTTGGCGATGCAATAGTAGGGCTTATTATCTCCGAGGCCTTATATAAAAGATTTCCTAATGAACCAGAAGGAGATCTGTCAAAAAGAAAGGCAGCTTTAGTTTGTGGCCATACTTTAGCAAGCATATCAAGAGACTTATCTTTAGGAAAATTTATAAAAATGGGTACTGGCTTTAAAAACAGCAATGGTCAGGATAGTGACTCCATATTAGAAGATGTATTTGAATCTATTGCAGCGGCAATATATTTAGATGGTGGATTTGAAAAAGCCAAAGATTTTATTATTTGTTATTTAGAGCCAATAATTGACAAATATGTTGCACCGCCTCAAGATCCAAAAACTAAACTACAAGAATGGCTACAATCAAGAGGGCATCCTATTCCTAAATATAAGACTATTAATCAGGTAGGACCTTCTCATAGCCCTATATTTACCACAGAGGTAAGTGTTAAAGGATTTGAACCAGCAACATCTCAGGGAAACTCAAAGAAAGAAGCCCAAAGAGGTGCTGCTATTAACTTATATAACCAAATTATAAAGAATAATGGAAAATAACAAAAATACAAAATGTGCTTTTATAACAATTGTTGGAGCACCAAATGCAGGCAAATCTACCTTACTTAATAAATTAGTTGGTAGTAAAATATCTATTGTAACCCCTAAAGTGCAAACCACCAGGACAAGAATTCTCGGTATAGTTATCAATGATAATTCCCAATTAATTTTTATTGATACACCGGGTATCTTTCAACCAGAGAAAATGCTTGATAGAGCAATGGTAAAGACAGCATGGTCAGAATTGAAAGATACTGACTTCTCCATGTTTATTATCGATGCAAAAAAGGGAATAACAGATGATGTCCGCAACATATTGAAAGGTCTAAATAGTCGTGATGGCAATAACATTCTCGTCATCAATAAGGTTGATCTTGTAAAGAAAGAAACATTACTTGAACTAAGTCAGTTTCTTAATGATGAATGTCATTTTCATAAAACATTCATGATCTCCGCCTTAAAGGGCAATGGAGTAGAAGATATTAAAAAATATCTAACAGATAATTCTCCTGAGAATGTATGGTTCTACCCTGAAGATCAAATATCTGATGTACCTATGAGAATGTTTGCCGCAGAAATTACACGTGAGAAACTAATGCTTCTTTTCGATCAGGAAATTCCATATAAATTAATGGTAAATACTGATAAATACGAAGAAAACAAAGCAAATGGTCGAAAGAAAAATGGTAAAAAAGTTGAAGACTCTATTACTATTCATCAGACAATTTTTGTAACAAATGAAAGCCATAAAAAAATCATAGTTGGCAAAGGTGGTCAATCTATCAAAAAGACTGGTGAGATGTCACGTAAAGAATTAGAATGGATTTTAGGCGTTAAGGTTAATCTGTTCTTATTTGTAAAACTAAAAGAAAACTGGTTAACTAATAAAGAACATTACGACATGATGGGTCTAGAATTTTAATTATTATTTATAAATAGATACTATAATAAACATATGAGCAAACAACCTTCATCCATTACTATTGACCAAGACGAGATTAGAAAATTCACGGAAATGGCTGATGAATGGTGGGATGAAAATGGCAAATTTAAGCCTCTACATAAGTTTAACCCTATAAGAATAGACTATATAAACAACACTATCCAAAACCATTTTAATAAAGCAATAAAAGATAGTGAAAAACCATTAGCTGATTTTGAGATATTGGATATTGGCTGTGGTGGTGGATTGGTTTCTGAGCCTATTGCAAAACTAGGAGCAAATGTCACTGCTATAGATGCTGGTGAAAAGAATATCAAAATTGCCTCTATTCATGCAAAGCAATCTGATATTGATATTAACTATAGAAATATGAGTGCCGAGGACCTGCTTTCGGAAGGAAAAAAGTTTGATATAATCCTCAATTTAGAAGTTTTAGAACATGTTGCTGATGTAGGTGAATTTATAAACACTTCTATAGAGTTACTTAATCCAGGCGGAATTATGTTTCTTGCGACATTAAACAGGACCGCTAAATCCTATGCATTTGCTATTATAGGTGCTGAATATGTTCTGAGATGGTTACCTAAAGGAACTCATGACTGGAAAAAATTCTTAAAGCCTTCCGAGATAAATAAATTCATAAATCATGATGATATCACTGTAAAAGAAGTTAAAGGAGTATCTTTTAACCCTATAAAAGATAAATGGTTTTTAAGCAATGATACTGATATCAATTATATGATGACTATATCTAAATCAGAATAAAATTATAAATAAACCTTAATAATTTTATAAATAATTTTAGCTCTTAACATAGCTAGAACATATTATCTAAGCAACTTCACTCTCTTCTGAATCTATCTCATTATCATTATCTACAGATGCAACAGGATTATTAAAAGCATTCTCCATAATATCACTCAAATGTTCAATAGCATCAATGACAGCAACATTCTCCGCAATATGCCTATGTATTATTAGTATTTTTGTATTTCTGCCCAGCATAACAGCACTACTCTTAATCAATGTACGAATCATGAAAGCATTTTCTATACCGCATAACTCTGCTATTTTATTATTTAAGGCCGGAATAACATTGTCTATATTTTTAAAATTATATCCAAATATTGTATAAAACTCATGAGCACTTCCTTCTTTTGTAGGAACATTCCATTTTTCACCCTCAGTTATACTATTCAAAGCTTCTAAAGCTCTTTTAGGAGTATCATCATATTCAGAGTCATCAGGATCCCAAAAAGTTTTTGGAGGAGGAGGTGGTGGTGGCGGTGCCATAGCAAGCAAGAATGTGTGAGATTCTTCATGAGAAGACATAGCCTCAGCAATTTCTTCTTTAGTAACTTCTTTTTCAGCTATTTCAGGCTCTTCTTCAGCTATTTCAGGCTCTTCTTCAGCTACAGCAACTTCTTCATCATCGGCTTCATTTTCTTCTGCAGCTTCAGCTTTCTTTTTACCTTTACCAAAAGCGAATTTCTTTTTGGCTGGTTTCTCTTCAGCTATTTCAGGATTTTCCTCAGCTACAGCAACTTCTTCATCATCGGCTTCATTTTCTTCTGCAGCTTCAGCTTTCTTTTTACCTTTACCAAAAGCGAATTTCTTTTTGGCTGGTTTCTCTTCAGCTATTTCAGGATTTTCCTCAG